>Ga0335075_10008403_pt1 | contig 15804 bp, 18 predicted proteins | sample Lox_Sample_24_FD_206723 | JGI IMG/M metagenome (GOLD analysis project Ga0335075, IMG submission 206723) | Soil microbial communities from Loxahatchee National Wildlife Refuge, Florida, United States - Lox_Sample_2.4 | ecosystem: Environmental > Terrestrial > Soil > Wetlands | place: USA... | reverse complement strand
ACACCCCGCGCCCCCCCCCCCCCCCCCCCCCCCCCCCCCCCCCCCCCCCCCCCCCCCCCCCCCCCCCCCCCCCCCCCCCCACAAAACCTCACCCGGCCAACGCCTCCGCACCACCAACGATTTCCAACATCTCTTTCGTAATCGCCGCCTGACGAGCCTTATTCATCACGATCGTCAGCTCGTCGATCATCTTCCCGGCGTTCTCGGTCGCGTTGTTCATCGCAATCAACTGCGCCGAAAAGAACGCCGCATCGGTCTCGAGCATCGCCGAAAAGAGCGTGAACTCCAGATACTTCGGAAGCAGCCGGGTCAGCACCGCCTCCGGCGACGGAGCAAACTCGACCACCGCACGCGGGCCGTCCGCGGGCTTCTCTTGTTTCTCGGGAACCAGCGGAATGATCGAACGCGTCTCCGGCCGCTGCACCATCGTCGAAATCAAGCGCGGCGCGATCAGCACGATCTCGCTGATCCGGCCCGCGACGAAATCCTCGCTGACTTTTGCGGCGACAGCGCGTGCCGTATCGAGTTTGCTGCCCTGCGAGAGCGCCCAGTTCGCAATCGTCTGCTGCGGGAAGCGCCTCACGCCGTTGCGCCCCTTGTTCCCGACCGCGTACCAGACGACGTTGTGGTCGTCTCGCTGCAAGAGGAAGGCCGCGCGCACGAGATTGCCGTTAAACGCGCCTGCAAGCCCTTTGTCGGCAGTCATCACGATGACGCCTTTGGGCGCACCCGCATGGCCTGGCCGCATGAACGGATGATCGATCACGCCGACGCTGGCGATGAGATCGCGCAACATCTCGCCCAGCGCATCGGCGTAGGGGCGCGACTGTTTGCAGACCGCGTCGGCACGGCGAATCTTCGCTGCGGCGACTTGCTTCATCGCCTTGGTGATCTGCTGGGTGTTCTTCAGCGACCGGATGCGGTCGCGAAGATCTCGTACGGACGGCATCGGGCGATCAGAAGCTCTTGTTGAATTCTTCGATGGCTTGGACGAGGGCCTTGGAGGTCTCCTCGGAGAGCTGCCCCGACTCGACGATCGCCTTGGGCACCTGCGCATACTTCTCGTGCAAGAACGGCAAGAAGCGGTTGGCCCACTCCTGCAGACGCGGCGTCGTTATGTTGGCGAGATACCCCTTGGTCGCGGCAAAGATGAGCGCGACTTGATCCTCGACGCGTTGCGGCTGGTACTGCGGCTGCTTGAGGATCTCGGTGATCTTCTCACCGCGGCTCAAGGTCGCTTGTGTCGTTTTGTCGAGGTCGGAAGAGAGCTTGGCGAAGGCGGCGAGCTCGCGGTACTGCGCGAGATCGAGTTTGAGCTGACCTGCAACCGAGCGCATCGCCTTGATCTGCGCCGAGCCGCCGACGCGGCTCACCGAGATGCCGACGTCCACCGCCGGCCGCACGCCTTGGAAGAAGAGGCTGCTCGTGAGGTAGATCTGGCCGTCGGTGATCGAGATCAAATTCGTTGGAATGTACGCGGAGACGTCGCCGGCTTGTGTCTCGATGACCGGGAGCGCGGTGAGCGAACCGCCGCCCTTCTCGTCGGAGAGTTTTGCGGCGCGCTCGAGGAGACGCGAGTGCAGGAAGAAGATATCGCCGGGATAGGCTTCACGGCCGGGCGGCCGGCGCAGCAACAGCGAGACTTCGCGGTAGGCGATGGCGTGCTTGGTGAGATCGTCGTAGACGATCAGGACGTCTTTGCCGGCGTACATGAGCTCTTCAGCCATCGCGCAACCGGCGTACGGGGCGATGTACTTGAGCGCGGGCGACTCGGCCGGCCCGACCGCGACGATCGTCGTGTAGTCGAGCGCACCGCGGTGTTCGAGTGTCTGCGCGAGCGCCGCCACCGTCGACGTCTTCTGACCGATCGCGACGTAGATGCAGAAGACGTTCTTCCCCTTTTGGTTGAGGATCGTGTCGATAGCGATCGCGGTCTTGCCGGTCTGGCGATCGCCGATGATGAGCTCGCGCTGCCCTTTGCCGATCGGGATGAGCGCGTCGATCGCACGAATACCGGTCTGCAGCGGTTGTTTGACCGGCTGCCGCTCGACGACCGAGGGCGCCGTGTTTTCGATCGTGCGGTACTTGCGCGTCTCGATGGCGCCTTTGCCGTCGATGGCTTGACCGAGCGGATCGACGACGCGCCCGAGGAGCGCCTCACCGACTGGGACCGAGACGATGCGGCCCGTGCGGCGAACCTGCATCCCCTCTTTGATCTCGGTATCGGGCCCGAGGATGACGACACCGACGTTGTCCTCTTCCAGGTTGAGCACGATGCCTTGTAAGCCATTGGGAAACTCGACGAGCTCGGACTGCTGCACGGCATCGAGCCCGTAGATGCGCGCGATGGACGAACCGACCGCGATCACGGTTCCGACTTGGTCTTCGTGAACGTCGCTCTGATAGTCGGATATCTGTTTTTTGAGGATCCCGGCGATTTCGTCGGCGTTAATCATCGTTGCGCTTCCTGTCCTAGTGTTACGCTTGTTGCTTGGCGTAGAGTTCGCGAGCGAGTTCTTCGAGACGGCCGGCGACCGAGCCGTCGATGTAACGATCACCCGCCTGGATCTGCACGCCGCCCAAGAGTGCGGGTTCGACGGAGGTCGAGACTTCGAATTGCTTCCCGTAGACGTCCCCAAGGCGCCCGACGATCGCGTCGAGTTCGCCTCTGTCCAGGGGATGAGCGCTGCGGATCGTCAGCGGCTCGCGCTGCTGCTGCGCGAGCTGCAGCTTGTGATACTCGTCGGCGATTGGCGCGAGCAGCGCCTCGCGCCGTTTACGGATCAGTACCGAGAGCGCGTCGAGAGCGAGGCTTCCGACTCGGTCGTGCAAGCTATTGCGTAAGAGCGACTCCTTCCCGCGCCGATCGACGACCGGTGAAAGAAAGAAGCGGCGCACCTCGGGATCGTTCCCGACCGCGTCCCGAATGGTGCGCAAGTCGGCCCCCGTTTCATCGATCTTTCCGGCCTCTTCGGCGAGGTCGAAGATCGCGACGGCGTAGCGGCGCGAGATCGTCTGGAGGCTCATGCGGATCGAGCCTCCTCCGGCGCAACGGCGGCTAGAACGCCGCCGACGAGTTCGCGATCCTTCGCTTCATCGATACGCGTAGCGCCCGATTCACGTGCAATCCGGAGCGCCTCCCGCAAGAGGTCGTCGCGAAACGCGACCCGCGCGGCGGCACGGGCGCGCTCGAGTTCGCCTTCCGCGTTTCGTACGAGTTGCTCGCCCTCGGCCTTCGCTTGCGCGATCAAGCGCTCGCGCTCGCGGGTGGCGTCCTCGGCCGCTCGCGACCGGATCCCGAGGACGGCGTTGCGCGCAACCTCGAGCTCACGCTTGGCCTTCTCGACGTCTTCTTTGGCGGCGTCCCGGCGGTGTTCGGCCGCCACGAGTTCGGCATTTTTGCGCTCTTGCGCCGCGAGTACGGCGGGGGCCACGAAACGCCTGAAGAGATAGACCAAGACGACGATGAACGCGACCGAGCCGAAGACCTGGCTCCAAAGCGCGATCTGCTCGTACAAGCCGGCGCCGCCGCTCACCGGAGCACCTCGCTGATGGCACGCTCGAGCATCGCATCTGCGAGGGTGCGCGCGAGCTCCGCTTCTTTGCGATGCGCTTGCTCGAGTTCGGAGGCGACGGTGGCCCTGGCCTGGCGGACGATTTCGCCGGCTTTGCCGGCGTACTCGGCCGCAATATGCTCGGCCTGTGCGATTGCTTCGTTGCGCGCGGTATGAAAGGTTTCGGCCGCGGCTTGACGCGCTGCGGCCCGGTCGGCCTCGGCCTGCTTTCGCAGATCGGCGGCCTCCCGAACGTGACGGTCGTAGTCGGCGCGCACGCTGTCGATGTAGGCGCGGCGCTCGCTGATCGCTCTGCCGACGGGACGTAAAAAGACCACGTTCAAGATCGCGAAGAAGATCGCGAAGTTGAGCAGCTGGATCCAGAACGTTCCGTCGAGCGAAAGAAACATGGCTTACTTGGAGAGATGACTCAGCAGCGCCGGAACGTTCACCACGACCAGCAGCAAGTAGAACGCCAGACCCAGGGCGATGATCGGAAACGCTTCGAGCACGCCGACACCGAGAAAGAGAAACGTAAAGATGTTAGGCCGGGCTTCGGGCTGACGGGCGATGGACTCGACCGCCTTGGAGGCGACGATGCCGTCACCAACAGCCGATCCGAAGGCGACACCGAGGACGATCAGGCCGAATGCCAGTATCGTCGCCGCGGCGACTAAGCTTTCAGAACTCAAGATGGTACCTTTCTGACGGGGTCTAGTGATCCTCGGCAAGCGCTAGCGAGAGATAGACGATGCCGAGCAGGGTGAAGACGAACGCTTGGACGGTGCCGACGAAGAAGTTGAAAAACTGGATGAAGAACGGCAAAATGCTGACCGCAAATGAGAGGTTGAAAGGCCCGACGCTCACCCGCGCCTCGATGATCGAAGCGATGATGATGAAGAGCAGCTCACCGACGAAGATGTTGAAGAAGAGCCGCGCGGCGAGGGTCACCGGCCGCATCGCCTCTTCGAGGATGTTGAGTGGCAAGAGGACCGGGAACGGCTGGAGGAAGTGAGCGAACGCGCGCAAGCCCTTCTTGCGAATCGCTACGACGTACGTCAGGAAGAAGACGATCAGGGCGCACGGCACCGTGGTGTTCAAATCGGCCGTCGGCGACCCGCCGAAGGGCAAGCCAAACGCTTCGAACGGAAAGACGCCGAATTGGTTGAGGAAAAACAAGAAGATGAAGAGTGCGACGAAAAACGGGACGAACGGCTCGCCGTCCACGCCGAGCGAGCCGTATACCAGGTCTGCGATATAAGTAATGATGCCTTCGAAGACCGTCTGTGACTTCCCGACGCGCGGCGAACGATAACTGCTGCCCACCCAAGCCAAAAAGACGAGTGCGACGGCCATGGCGAGCCAGGTCGTGAGCACCGTGTCGGCGTGGACCGTCCCGACTACCGGGAGCGTCCACAAGGTGTGAGCGCCGATTTGTTCTTGCAAAAGTCTTCAGTCCGTTCGGAGCGTACGCGCGAAGTTCACGGCATACAGGGCCAGGGGCATAAAGAAACCGACGAAGTATATTCCCATCGCCCACGCCGGAGCATGGAGCCCGAACTCCACCGGTACTATACCGAAGACGCCGATCCGCAGAACACTACCAAAGACGAACGAGGCGACGCTCCGGTGGTCGAGGAGCCGTTCGTTGCCGCGCATCGAGAGCAGGGCGTTGGCGATGCCGCAGAGGGCGCCCGTCGCCAAAGCAACCGCTGCGATGTGCGACCTCATCGCGATGACGCAGGCCGCCACGGCAGCAAGGACGATCGATTCCACCACCATGGACCGCTTGCGAAGGGAATACGCACGCAATGCGGCCTCTGAAATGGCGCTTCTCGGATTAAGGTTCGCGGTAACCGAACCCTCCTGAAGATTCATGCACGACTCCGACGGCCGATTCGAGGAGTGAAGTCAGCTCCGCCCGGCCGTTCTGTCTACCCGGTCGACGAAGCCCGTTCATGCCGAGCTTCCATGCACTGGCGCGAACGCTACGCGACGCGCACGCCGAACTCTTCGGGCGCCTCCCCTTCGCGCAGACGCGCGAGGAGCCACGCCGTGATGCGCTTGGCTGCTCGTCCGTCGCCGTAGGGGTTGGAGGCATGCGCCATCCGCGCGTACGCCAGTTCATCGGTGAGCAACAGCGCCGCCGACTCCGTGATGCGCGCGCGGTCAGCCCCGACGAGCAAGAGCGTCCCTGCCTCGAGCCCCTCCGGCCGCTCGGTCTCGTCGCGCATGACCAGGACGGGCTTTCCCAGACACGGCGCCTCCTCTTGAAGACCGCCGCTGTCGGTCAGCACGAAGCGGCAGCGCGCGATGGAGCGCACCGTGGCGTCGTAGGTCATCGGCCGGACGAGATGCACTCCCGGCACGCCGCCGAGCAATGTGCGGACGACCGGCTCCACGCGCGGCGACGGATGAACGGGGAAGAGGATCTCCGGCCGCTCGGGACGTTGCACGATCTCCGCTAACGCGGCACACACCTGCGCCATGCGGTCATGGTTTTCACGGCGGTGTGCCGTCACGAAGATCAGCGGGCGCGCCGCGTCGAGGCCCTCCCATTCGGCCGGCGGCTCCGCGTAGCGGCGCTGCGCGGTCGCCGAGAACGCGTCGATGACGGTATTTCCGGTGACGAAGATGTCCGCCGGGCCGATGCCTTCGTCGAGCAGGTTGCGGCGCGATCGCTCGGTGGGAGCGAAGTGGTAGGAAGCAATTCGCCCGGTGAGCCGGCGGTTCATCTCTTCGGGGAACGGCTCCCAGCGCGTCTGCGTGCGCAGACCCGCCTCGACGTGGCCGACGGGAATCTGCTGGTAAAAGGCCGCCAAGGCGGCAGCGGTGCTGGTCGAGGTGTCGCCGTGGACGAGCACGACGTCGGGCCTGACGGTCTTGAGCACCGGCTCCATCCCGGTGAGCACGCGCGTCGTGATCTCCGTGAGCGTCTGATCCGCGCGCATGATGTCGAGATCGTAGTCGGGCGCGATCGCGAAGAGCCCGAGCAGATCGTCGAGCATCTGGCGGTGTTGCGCGGTCACGCAGACGATCGTCTGCACCGCCGGGTGCGCCTCGGCCAGCGCGTGCACGACCGGCGCCATCTTGATGGTGTCCGGACGTGTTCCAAAGACGGTCATCACCTTGAGCGGCTTCATCGTCCTACACGCCCGCGGTGAGGAACTGCTGGGTGAATCCGCCCGAAATCACGTAGGCGATCGCACCGAGCAGGAAACAGACGCCGTAGATCAAGAGCACGGCCTGGCGCACGTTCAAACCGAAATTGAAGACCAGCAGGTGATGGAAGTGGCCGCGGTCGCCTTCGCTGATGCGCCGCCCGGAGCGCGCCCGGCGAAAGATCACAGCGGCCGTATCGATGACGGGCAGCGCGAGCGCGATGAGGGGAATGAGCAGGCTCACCGTGACGGCGACTTTCGCGGTGATGATGATCGAGACGGTCGCAAAGACGTAGCCGATAAAGAGCGAGCCGGTATCGCCCAAGATGATCTTCGCCGGATTGAAGTTGTGGGGCAAGAAGCCGATCGCGGCCCCAACCAGCGCGCTGAGCACCAGCGCTGCAACCAGATGGCCATGTCCGAGCGCGATGATGATGAGGAAGAACCCCGAGATCGAGGTCACGCCGGCGAGCAGCCCGTCGAGCCCGTCGAGAAAATTGATCGCGTTCATCATGCCCAGGTACCAGACCAAGGTCAGCGGGACACCGACCAGCGGATGGATGTTCACGTAGTGATGCGTGAACGGAAGTTCGAAGCCCGGGATGATGAAGCCGTAGATCATCGAGATACATGCGACGGCGACCTGTGCGATGAATTTGCTGCGCGGCCGCATCCCCATGACGTCGTCCCAGACACCGAAGATCATGATCAGCGTTCCGCCGAAGAGCAAGCCGAGGAAGTTGTGAATATCTTCGGAGGAATGAAAGAGCGTGGTCGCGCGAAGCGCAAAGCCCACGGTCGTGAAGAGGGCGAAGGCAAACCCGAGGTAGACCGCAATCCCGCCGATCCGCGGTTTGGGCTCTTCATGCATGCGCCGCTCGTCGGTCACGTCGAGCAATCCGATGTGCAGCGCCAGCCGGCGCACCTGCGGCGTCGTGTAGAGCGCCGTGAGCGCAGCGACGGCGAAGGCCGCGACGTCGAGGACGTATTTGTTCATACAGCGCTCCCCACGCGCGCGCTTTCGAGCGACGCGAAGTGCACGAGCGCCACACCGGCCTCGGCAAGCAACTCGACGGCTTGTGGATCGGGATAGGCCTGCTCGTAGACGATGCGCACGATGCCCGCGCTAATGAGCAGCTTCGAGCAGCTCAAGCACGGCTGATGGGTGCAGTAGACGGTCGAACCCGCCAGGCCCACACCGTGCAGCGCGCCTTGCACGATCGCGTTGGCCTCGGCGTGGGTGGTGCGTACGCAGTGGCCGTTTTGCATCATACAGCCGACCTCGGTGCAATGTGCCACGTGGCGCGGTGCCCCGTTGTAGCCCGTGGTGAGAATCCGGTGATCACGCACGATCAGGGCGCCGACGCTCGCGCGCGGGCAGGTGGCGCGCGTCGCCACGGTCCGCGCAACTTCCATGAAATACTCGTCCCAGCCCGGTCGCATTGGCCGGTGGATTCGCTGCGAGCCTTCCACGTCCCGGCGGCGCACTCTGTGCGGTTTCTCAGGAAGGTAATGCCACCGGCACCGAACTCGTGCTCCCGAACATGCGGTCACCTGCGTCTCCCAGTCCCGGAACGATATACCCGTGCTCGTTGAGCCGCTCGTCGATCGCCGCCGTCACGATGCGCACACTGGGATGACCCTTGCGCAGAAACGTGATGCCTTCCGGGGCCGCGATGAGACAGACGAAGGTCATCCCGGCCGCGCCACGTGAAGCGAGCGCCCGTAACGCGGCTGAGCCCGAGTGGCCGGTCGCCAGCATCGGGTCGAGGACGAAGACATCGCGCTGCGAGAGATCGTCGGGAACATTGGCGTAATAGGGAACCGCGGCGAGCGTCTGCGGATCGCGATAGAACCCGAGATGGGCGACGACCGCATCGTCGATAACGCTCAGAAAACCGGGAAGCAATCCGAGCCCCGCGCGCAGGATCGGCGCGACGACGGGACGGCTCGTCAAACGCGCGACGCGAGCGAGTCCGACGGGCGTCTGCACCTCGCTTTCGCTGGTGCGCAGCAACGAGGTTGCTTCGTATGCCAAGAAGCCGCCGATCTCTTCAACGGTCCGCCGGAAGAGTGCGGACGGCGTCGTAGAGTCGCGGATCAGCGCGAGGCGGTCGGCGACCGCGGGGTGCACGACTACCGAGACATCGATCATCCCGCCGTATTCGAACCAAACGCTCGTTCTGCCCCTACGCCGTGCGGGCCACCGCTGCGCAAGCAGCGCACAGGGCCACCTTCCGGCTCCACGAAGGACGCGGCATGAAGATCGCCTCGTCCAGCGCGAGTTTCGACCGGCGTCTGCAGGCGGGGGAACTCACGCAGCTCGAGTGGCTCGACATCTGCGCCAGGGAATTTGCTTTGGACGGCGTCGTCTTCGATCTGCGCCACTTCCCGCGCACCGACGACGACTATCTCGCGCAACTCAAAAAACTCTGCGTCGACCTCGGCATGACGATCGCTGCGGTCTGCGCCGGCAACATCGCTGCGGCGCGGGGGGGAGTCGGCATCGCGGTGCGCCTCGGGGCTCCGCTCCTGTTGAGCCGGGCGCCGCAAAAGAGCGACGAGGCGTCGGCGTGGAACCGGCTCGCGGATGCTGCGCGAACGCTCGCTGCTGCAGGGAAGGAAGCGAACGTTACGATTGCCGTGCGCAATCTTCCCGGAACCCTCTGCGAAGGCGCCGCCGACCTCAAGCGGCTCGCCAAAGATACGGACAGTGCCTGGCTGCGGTACGCGCTCGACGCCGCCAAACTTCCCGCGAACGAGGCCCCGGAGAACGTCCTTGCGCGAACGGTGATTGCCTGCCATGACGTCGGCGCTCTGCGCACCGGCAGCGAGCGCGACGAGGTGATCGGCCTTGCGGCGCACTTGCGCGAGTTCCGCGGCTTCCTGGTCGTCGATCGCGTCACTGAGGATGCAACCCCTGCCGATCTCGAATCGGCGATCCGCACGCTGCGCGCTTGCGTCGCGGAGGCCGCGCTCGAGGAGGCTGCAAGAGACGCCGACCGCACCGGCCGTCTGCGTGCCGGGTGAGAACCTGCCTGTAGCAGGTGGGTGCGGCCCGGGCGCTCGGTGGGATCGGCAAGCCGTTCCCGTCCGTTCGTATCCGGAGCTTGTGCTCCCTTAGGTCTTAACGTTGGTCCTGCACCATAGCATGTACGCGAGAAGGCACAGTCGGCGTCTGCCCGGATTATCCCACCCCCGTCAAGACTTGACAGAAGGCCCGAGATGCCGTAGGAGAGTTTCTAGCCCGCGTTAAGCCGGATAAAAGTAAGTTGCGGACAATACGACGGGGCAGAGTACCGGAATGTGGCGCCTAGCCGTAGGCAAAGGGCGAAGATGCGCATTCCTATCTTGAGGTGTGCGAATGACGTCTGTGAGATCACTAGCGGGTATCGCCTTGGCAGCCGCGGTTTTTTTCGCGCCGATACCGGCACGAGCCGACCACACCGCGTCGCTCGGCCTCGACGCCGGGACGCCGGGGCTGGGCTTGACGCTCGGCCTGAACTTCGGAAAAACCATCGGCGTTCGCGTCGTGGATCAGTCGCTCGGCTCGGTGAGCAGCTCGTTCACCTCCTTCTCCAGCAGTGTCAACACCGACGACAACGCCTATGCGACCGCAGTCAACGTGCGCGCGGTCAGTGCCCTGGTCGACTACCACCCGTTCGGCGATAACTTCACCTTCACCGTCGGCGCGATGCAGCCGGACATCAACCTGCAAGCGGCACTGGTGGCGTCGGGCACACAGACGTACTCGGGCTTTTTGGGCGGCCAGCCAGTGACCTTCGGCGCCGGTGCCTCCGTCTACGGATCGCTCAAATGGAACCAAACGGCGCCCTATGTCGGCATCGGGTACCAGCCCCTGAAAGTCCACCACCACTTCGGACTCGGTATGGACGTGGGCGCCGCGTTCATCGGCGCGCCTCAGACCACACTGCAAGCGTCCGGAACATTCTCGGTGAATTCGCTCGGGCTCGCCGCAGATCTCGCGACGGAGAAAGAGAGTCTCGAGCAATCGACCCGCGATCTCGACATCTATCCGGTGGCCACCGCGACGTTCTACTACACGTTTTAGCGCGCACGGCGATGTTGCGCTTTCGGCTGTAGCGTAGCGGAAGGCGAGGAGCTGCCGTGCGTCCCGGGAAATCGCGACAACGTGCGACTCGAGATCACCGAACTGTCGCTGCCTCTGGTTCATCCGTTCACCATTGCGCGCAGCTCGATAACGACGTCGCGCACGGCGCTCCTGCGCCTGCGCGACGGCGACCTCGAGGGGCTGGGAGAGGCCTCGCCGATTCCGCGCTATGGAGAGAGCGTCGAATCGATTCGCGCGTATTTTGCCGCCACCCCGCTGCGTTCGCACGATCCGTACGAACTCGAGACGCTGCTCGAAGGAATTCCGCCGGCTGCGCGCTGCGCGCTCGACGTCGCACTGCACGACTTGATCGGCAAGGATCTCGAACGCCCGCTCTACCGGCTCTTCGGCCTCGATCCAGCGCGCATGCCGGTGACCTCGTTCACCATCGGCATCGACACACTCGAGAAGACGCTCGAGAAAGTCGGCGCCGTCGCCGATCACCCCATCCTCAAAATCAAACTCGGGCGCGGGCACGAGATCGAGACGGTCGAAGCGATCCGCTCGCGCTACGCCGGCACCGTGCGCCTCGACGCAAATGAAGGATGGACCCCCGAGGAGAGCGTGCGTATCTTGCGCGAGCTGGAGCGCTTCGACATTGAATTCTGCGAGCAACCGATCCCCGCAGGCACGCCGGAGGCGTTGCGCTTCGTGCACGAGCGCACCACGATTCCCATCGTCGCAGACGAAGACGCAAGCGACGCCGCCAGTCTTGCGCGGCTCGTCGGCTGCGTCGACGGGGTCAACGTCAAGCTCGTCAAATGCGGCGGCCTGCGCGCGGCGCTCGCGATGATCCACACGGCACGCGCCCTCGGCCTCAAGATCATGCTCGGCTGCATGGTGGAAAGCGCGGTGCTGTCGACGGCGGCGGCACACCTGAGTCCACTGGCCGACTGGGCCGATATCGATGGGCCGTTTCTCACCGCGCACGACCCGTTTCGCGGCGTCACCTACGATCGCGGGAAGCTCCTTTTGCCCGAGGGAGCGGGCCTGGGCGTCCGCGAGACGGTCGCGAACGCGCCATGCTGATGCGCCTGCGCGCGCTGGCCGCGGTCGCGGCGCTCGCCGTCACGATCAGCGCTTGCACGAAGGTGGGAACGGAGAATACGACGGGCGGCGGCCGGCATCCGTGGACGATCCCCGGCGTCTTGCGCATCGGGTATCCCGACGAACCGGACAGTCTCAACCCGCTCTTCGGCCACACCGCAGCAACTGACGAAGCCGACGCCCTCATCTTTGCGCCGTTCTTCCGCTACGACCAGCGCGGCGAGTTCTTCCCGGAGCTAGCGACTAAAGTTCCAAGCTATGCGAACGGCGGAATCAGTGCCGACGGCAAGACCATCACGTTGCATATGCGCCGCGGCGTCGTCTGGGCCGACGGCGCGCCGTTGACGATGCGCGACCTGCGCTTCACCTGGCGCGCGGTAATGAACCCACGTAACAACGTGATCACGCAGGCAGGCTGGGACGACATCGTCTCGATGACGCTTCCCAATCCGTACACGGCGGTCATTCACCTCGCGCGCCCCAATGCCGACGTACTCGGCATCTTCGCCGACGGTGGCGCGGGCTTTCCGCCGTTGCCCGAACATCTGCTGGGCAAACTCGCCGACCTCAATCACGCAGATTTCAATGCGCACCCACTCTCGAGCGGGCCATGGATTCTGCAGCGCTGGAACCACGGCAGCTCCCTCGAATTCGCGCCGAACCCCCGCTACTGGCGCGGGCCGCCAAAGCTCGAGCACATCAGTTGGCGTGTCATCCCCGACAACGACACGCAGCTCGCGCAGCTCGAGACGCACGAGATCGACGTCTATCCCACCGTGAGCGAAGATCACCTCGCGCGCGTGAGTGCGCTGCCGGGGATCGCGGTCGCGCGGCGGCTCATCGCCAATTGGCGGCACCTCGGCATCAACTGCAGCCGTCCGGCACTGAGCGATGCGCGCGTACGCCAAGCGATCGCACAAGCCGTCGATTGGGACACGATCAACCGCACCACCTACCACGGCATCGACGTGCGCGCCGTGAGCGACATCATGCCGACCTCGTGGGCCGCTCCCACGATCCCGCAGTGGCGGTACGATCCGCAGGCAGCAAAGCGCCTCCTCACCGCGGCCGGCTTCCTCCCGGGCGCCGACGGCATCCGCGCGCGCGGCGATCTCGCGTTGCGCATTACGCTCTCCGGCGGCACCAATCGTCCGGCGAACCTACGCGCCGAGGTGCAGATCCAACAAGCGCTGCGCGCCGTCGGCATCGACGTGCAGATCAAAAATTACCCGGTGAGCCTCCTCTTCGCGCAAGACGGTCCGCTCTACGGCGGGCGTTACGATCTCGAATGGTCGACCGACACCAACGGCCCCGATCCCGACAACCAGGCGCTCTGGAGCGGCGACTTCGTCCCGCCGCACGGCGCGAACACCAGCTTCTACAACGATCCGCTGATCACGCGGGTCTCGGCGCAAGCGCTGCGCACCTACGACCGCGCAGAACGCAAACGGCTCTATCAGATCGAAGAGACGCGCATCCACCAGCTCGCGCTCGCCGTCTTCTTCTATTGGGAAGTCGGGACCAATGCCTACAACAGTGACTTGAAGAACTATAAGCCCGCGCAGTACATTACGGACAACTGGAACTCGTGGGAGTGGGAGATTTGAGGCTCATGCGCGCATCGTGCTGACGATCGTGGAGCCCGGCGCACAGCGGGTGATCCTGCGGACGGCGCCGGCGACGCAGGCGATCGTCTCGTGGAACACACGGGCTCCCAGCGGAACGATCGAGATCGCCGTCTATCGCAGCGATGGCCAGGTTTCGTCGTGGCTCCCGTACGTCCGGTTCTCTCCGCGTGAACGCCGTTCGCTCGACGGTCAGGACGAGGTCGCGCGCATCGCGACCGACATCATTCGCAGCCCGGTGGAGATCGTCGCCGTCGAGGTGCGCGCCGACGTCCCGCTCGACGCCGTCGCGGTGAGCACGCCGCGCTACGCGCCGATCGCACCACCACCTCCGGCCCCACCGCCGCTCGCGGTTCCCTTGCGTTCGCAGTACGTCGCCGATCAGCCCAGCGAACGCGGCTGGTGTTCGCCCGCGGCGCTCGCGATGCTGCTTGCCTTTTGGGGAATCGAACTCGGCGTCGCCGAGATCGCCGCGCGCGTGCGCGACGAGAGCTACGGCGGCACCGGAAATTGGGCGTTCAACACCGCACTCGCTGGAGCCCTGGGACTGCGCGGAACCGTCGCGCACCTGCGCGACCTCGCCCACGCCGCGCACTTCATCGATGCCGGGATTCCGGTCGCGCTCTCCTTCGCTTGGAAAGTCGCAGAGCTGCCCGGCGCCCCGGTGGAGCACTCCGACGGCCACCTCGCGGTGCTCTGCGGCTTCACCGAACGGCGCGATCCCATCGTCAACGACCCCGCGCAGCCGGGCGTCGCGACGACCTATAATCAAACCGCCTTTGAACGCGCGTGGCGCACGCACGGCGCGATCGCGTATCTGGTCGCGCCGCCGGCGCGCAGTGACGAACTCGTGCAAATCGCCAACCGGTGACGACGCAACCGGCGCAGCGTCTGCGCGAGGCCACAAACCTACGCGCTGCGCCGCTGCACCTCGTGCTGGTGGAACCGCAGATTCCACCGAACACCGGCAACGTCGCGCGCCTCTGCGCCGCGACCGGATGTGCGTTGCACCTCGTCGAGCCGGTGGGGTTTTCCATCGACGATCGCGAGCTCAAACGCGCCGGTCTCGACTACTGGTCGAAGTTGGAGGTCGTCGTCCACCCCTCGCTCGAGACGGCGCTCGCGCACTTCGCCGGACGCGCCTGGTTTTTCAGCAAACGCGCGCAGCGGCGGTACGGCGAGGTCAACTACGCGTTCGGCGACGCGCTCTTCTTCGGGAAGGAGACGGCGGGCCTTCCCCCGTTTTTGCTCGACGAATTCCCCGGGCGTGCGCTGCACATCCCCATGCGCCGCGACAGCGTCCGCAGCCTCAACCTCTCAACGGCCGTCGGCATCACGGCCTATGCGGCGCTCGCGCAGTTGTCGTTTCCCGATCTGGTGTAAGCGGCTGCCGTTACGCGGTGGCGGTGCTCAGGCGACGTTGCGTGAGACGAGCTCGCGCGCGCGTCGGCAGCGTGATGCCGACCGCGAGCGCCGCGAGCAAGACGATCGCGGTCGTCAGCAGTGCGGCGGCCAGACCATGTGTGTCGGCGATGCGGCCCAGCAGCGGGCTGGCCGAGCCACCGAGACTGATCGCGAGCCCCAAGGTCACCCCTGAAGCCGTGCCGATGTGATTTGGAAGATATTCTTGGCCGAGCACGATGAACGCCGTCTGCGACATCGCCAGGACGAACCCGACACCGATCACCGCAACGACGCTGAGCACGAAGGCTTCGCGGCTGACGCCGACGGCGTAACAGAGGACGAAGAGTGAGGCGATGCTCGTCGAGAGCAGCAACATCGTGCGCCGTCCAAGACGGTCGGCGAGCGGCCCCCCGACCATCGTCCCAAACGCGGCTGCAACCAGGTACGCCGTGAGCGCGAAGTTGCCGAGCGCCGGCGAAGCGCCCAATGCCCGAACGAAGATCAGCGGCGTAAAGGCGACCATCGAAAGATAGACCGTCGAGCGCAAGCCGACGAAGAAGGTGAGTTTGGCAAAGGCGCCCCAGTCGTCGTGGCCGTGCGCGCCGTTATCTGCGGTGTGCTGCGTGAGAGCCGCCTGCAGCCGCGGGAGTTCGATGAAGACCAAGCCCGCGGCGACGAGGGCCGGGATGAAGATCACCAGCGTCCCGTGCATGCCATAGAGTGCCGTCGCGGCGGTGGCGATGAGCGGCCCGATCGCGAAGCCGACGTTCCCGCCGAGGGCGAACCAGCGCATCCCGCTGGCTTTCTTCGGCCCCGCGACGACGTTGGCGAAGCGTGCGCCTTCGGGGTGAAAGAGCGCGACGCCGACCCCACTGATCAAC
>Ga0335075_10008402_pt1 | contig 15804 bp, 12 predicted proteins | sample Lox_Sample_24_FD_206723 | JGI IMG/M metagenome (GOLD analysis project Ga0335075, IMG submission 206723) | Soil microbial communities from Loxahatchee National Wildlife Refuge, Florida, United States - Lox_Sample_2.4 | ecosystem: Environmental > Terrestrial > Soil > Wetlands | place: USA... | reverse complement strand
CGCTCCCTCGACCTGGAGTAGCTCGTCTTCGTCGATGAAACCTGGGCCAGTACCAACATGAGCCGGCGTTATGGCCGAGCGCCGCTGGGCGAGCGTTTGGTCGGTACGGTGCCATATGGACACTGGAAGACGACGACCTTCGTGGCCGCCCTGCGGATCAGCGTGTTGGCCGCGCCGCTGGTGATCGATGGGGCGGTCAATGGGGATCTGTTCGTGGCCTACGTGCGGCAGGTGTTGGCGCCGACCTTGCGGCCGGGCGATATCGTCAGTGTGGACAACCTGGCGGCTCACAAGCGGGTGGAGGTTCGTCAAGTCATTTTTGAGGCGGAGCTTGTCATGGAGATTCCAAGTATTCGCGGAGCGTTTTCTGCTTGGCCGTGCCTCCGCAGTCGTTGACCAAATTACCGTCGTCGCCGATCCGCGCCTTGACTGCGCGCCAGGCCTTGTCGATGTACGGTTGGCACTCGTTGTTCCGCCTGCCACGGCGGATGCCGCGTGCATGGCAACGCCGATCGTGCAGATGCAAGAGGATTCATCGTAGCCTTCCGGATGGTCGATTACCTGTTGCCAACGACCGGTCCTGGTGTTCTGATGAAGCGGGAGGGCCGCGGTCAGTGGTCTTCACTTCTTCTTACCGGGCAGCCACCGCTCGACTCCGCACCGTTTGGCCCAGGCGTCGTATTTCGCGAGCAGTTCCTTGACCTCTTCCGGATTCCTGGCTGCCCGGTCACGGCAGCGACTTCCTCCACTTCAGAGCCTGGTCGGTCAACCGTTTGGCGACGTCCGACCGGTCGGCCCGCTGGTCTCGAATCTCCTTCGGGCCGGTCGCCAGGTCGTATAGCTCGGCTCCGGTCCCATCCGCGTTGACCAGCAGTTTCCAGTCGCCGACGCGAACCGCCAGGTTCGGGCTGCGATTCTTTCCGCCGGGATACGCGAAGGACTTCTCGTTGCGGCCATACTCCCAGAACAATGGCAGGGTCCGCTTCAGCGACTTGCCGACCAGGACCGGACTGAGATCCTCGCCATCGGAACCATATCCCTCTGGCAGGTCGGCACCGCAGAGCTTGCAGAGTGTGGGAAACAGATCGACGGCAGCGAACACGGTCGTGTCGTTGGTCAGCCCAGCAGGCACGAGGCCAGGTCCCCACGCGAGGCACGGCACCCGGATGCCTCCTTCGTAGAGGCTTAACTTGCTGCCGCGAAGACCAGCGGTTCGCTGTTGCTCGAAAGTTGGTAGGGGGCCGTTGTCTCCCAGAAACAGCACCAGCGTCGGCCGATCCGCGTTCCGATCCCGCAGCGCATCAAGCAGCCGGCCAACCTGCCGGTCCATCTCCTTCACGACTCGGCGTAACCGATCCGGAGTGTCGCCCTTGCCCGACGCCCGCCCGTCCCTCCCGACCTGCTGATCCTCGGCGGATGGCACCCAGGGCGTATGCACGTCATCGAGCCACAGGTTGACGAAGCACGGACGGTCGGCATTCTTCTGGAGGAAATCGTGCGTGTGATCGACCATCCAGTGTGTGCGGTCCCAGCGCGGCACCCGGTCCTCGGCCGACCAGATCCAGTCGCGGGCGGTAAGGTCCGGGTGCGGCTGGGGACTCTCCCAAGTGCCCAACCCAAGATCGTAGCCGTAGGCGGCGAACTTCGGCGGGTCTTTGACGTCCCGGCCGCCGCCGAGGTGCCATTTGCCAACATGGGAGGTGGCGTAGCCGGCTCGCTTCAGCACGCGCGGCAGCGACGGAGCGTGGGGGTCCAGGAAGTCGGCCTGCTCACAGGCCCGGTTTCCGGCTTGGGTCTGCAGGTAGCTTGTGATCCGCCAGCGGGCGGGGAACTGGCCAGTGAGAATGCCACACCGCGATGGCGAGCAGATCGGCGAAGCGACGTAGAACTGCGTGAAGCGCACGCCCTCCTTCGCCATGCGGTCCAGGTGCGGCGTGGCCGCCAGTTTGCCCCCATAGCAGGAAAGGTCACCCCAGCCGAGATCGTCGGCGAGCACGAGCAGGACATTCGGCCGCAACCGCTCAGCGGCGCAACCGGGGACGGAAAAGAGTTCCAGCGCGACAAGGGCCAGCAGAAAGCGGGTCATGGCGATCCTTTCAGGTCAGGGGTACGAGAGTCGATCTCATGCTGGTTTCTCCCGCATTCTGCTGGCCCACGATGAGGGCTGCTAGCCGTGTGTGAAGCGACTCTGCGAGTTGGATGATCATTTTTTCTTTTTCGCAGCTGGCTGGCAGAATGACCGCTCCACCATGTCGTTCGGATCGGTTGATACCGGTCCATCGCGCCACAGCCACCGCATCATCTCGGGCATGATCGCCCCGCCGAACTTCTGACCGTGCAGGTTCATGCCCCACGCGTAGTTTACGTCGTAACCCTTCTCGGTTAGGGCCTTCATCAGCTGCACGTTCTGGTAAAACCAGTCGCGCTTCTTGTCATACACACCGTTGCGATTACCACGGTTGTCGTTCCGCCCATCGCAGAGAAACACCCGAATCGGCTTCTTGTCGCTCGCTCGCACTCGCTCGGGATAGACATGGCCGCCTCGGAGGTTGACAAAACTGCCGACGTTGCTCAGTACCTTGCGGAAATGGTTGGGACGCTCCCAGGCGACCGTGAACGCTGCAATAGCGCCCGAACTCGACCCGCCGATACCGTGCATCTCCGGATCCTTCGAGATGTTGTAGTCTTTGCTGAGTGCCGGCATGAGTTCCTCTGTGATTACCCGCGCGTACCTGTCATCGAGCGAATTGTACTCGGTGGGCCGATTCGTGTCCCGATCCCCCCAGTTCCGGGACGTCGGCTCCGGCTGGTCGGGCCGTCGGCCGGGGTTGATGAACACCCCAATCATCACGGGGATTTCGCGGCGGTAGATCAGGTTGTCCATCACATGCTGCGCCCGGATGTCTCCCTTCTCGTCCTTGAAGGCGTGCCCGTCCTGGAAGACCATCAGGGCCGCCGGAACCGCCGGGTCGTATTGCGCCGGCATGTAGACCCAGTACGTGTGCTGGGTGCCAGGATAAATCGCGCAGGGGAGCGTGAATGGGCCACGAATTTCGCCTCTTGGTGCGCCTTCCTGGGACAGAGAATCCGGCCCGAGCCGGTACTGAGAATCCGTGTTCGCCCTCGGCGGCGTGGACTGCTGGCCGAGGCCCTTCTGCACTTGTTGCACAGGGGATGGTTGCCCCGGAGCCTGCGCCAGGGTCATCACTACCGCTCCCGCCCACACAAATGTGGCAACGTACATCATCGCTTTGGTCATAGGAATATTCCTCGGGCGAGCAACTGGCCGATCACTCTCTGTATCGCGACGCCGGTGAACCGCGCCTGGTTGATTCCGAGGCCGATCGTTACATCGCCAAAAACACGTTGAGCTGCTTCTAGTAAGTCAACCTCCGTGGTGAGAGCGTTTGCAGTCCGAGCAACTGAGTTCCCGGTAGATTTCGAACACTGGACCGCTGTCAGTTCCGCTGTGTGAGGGATCGCTGAGGCTTATCAAGCGACATCAAGTACCGATTTGCCGGATACATCCATCAAACACCGTTAATCTAACAGCCGACTCAGCTGCGAACATCCATCAAACACCGTTAATCCTTGATGTTCAGATCCTTCTGGGCTTTCCGGGCGGCCTCCTTTAGTTTCCGATCCTCAGATTTGGCGGCCTTGCGAAGCGCCGCCACGACCTCAGGACGTCTCGCTGCCTTGTTGCCAAGCATGCCCAGTGCCTCCGCTGCCATGAAGCGAGCATCGTCTCCTAGATTTGGTTGAGGCACCGGGCGTCCATCACTTAGCTTTATGTCCGTGCCTCTATAGACTTTGATCTTGTCGTTGTCGAGGAACCTTAGCAAAACCTCCACCGTCTTGTCCGGTGCTTTGTCGCGCAATACGTAAGCCAAGGTACGGGCGACATCGAAACGCAGATTGGATGATTCATCGCCCTTCTCAGATAGCAGCTTCGTCAACGCCTTGTCCGCTCCCAATTTGCGGAACTTTTCCACCGGATTCACAGCCGAGAGTGCCACCGTACAGAACTGGCGGACACGATCATCTTGGTCTTTCTCGATGGCTTTGATTATGGCGGGGAGTGCAGCTTCGTTGAGCGGATACTTTATCTTGACGAGAGACTCGGCCACAGATTGACGGACTTCCAACGGTTCGTTGGAATTGAGCATCTTCGCAAGCGTTGGTACGGCCGACTGTGCAGCGGCACCAATGCGGCCGATAGCCAAGGCGGCCAGGTTCCGAAGCTTGATGGAATTCTCTGGGTTAGCCAGCGTTTCTGTTAGGTCGTGGACGGCAGGCTGGGCCCTGGAGCCTAGCTCTGCTAATCGGGCCGCCGACATCTCCTGCACGGCGGAGTCTTGGCGCTTTAACACCTGGCGGAGGACATCGACTGTCACCTCCTCCCACAGTTTCCGCCATTCTCTACGTTCTGCCTCGGGCAGCTCGGACAAAGCCTTTTCGTCGCGCACGCAGTCCAAATCAGCATTCGACTGCCAGCGGTCCAGCTTCTGAAGCACTTGATGGATCGTCTTCGCATCCGCGCCGCTTAGTTGCTTGCGGTGATGTTGAAAATCGGATCGGAGCCATTCAAGAGCTTGCTTGCGCCAGAGGGCTCGTTCCTTCTTATCCAACTTGCCCGCGTCCTCCCCTAGGCCGCAACCAGCCTGAGCGGCGGCGCAAGCAGCGTAGTATCGATACTCGGAAGTCAAGTCTTTCGCCAGTGAGGGCTTGTCCTTAAAGGCCCCGGCGGCGAGTCGGGCCGCTAAACGGTAGCGCCCTTTCTCCACGCGGCAGAGTTCCGCCAGAAGTAAGCGCTCGCTCGGTTGGGCGGGTGGCGCCTTCCCATTCAGAACGCCGCCAAGAGCGCCAACAAGGCGCTGCATCGACGGTCCCTGATGCGCGCGATCGCTGACGAGCTTGGGGTCGAGACGGATGGCCTGGCAATACTCGGAAATGGCACCCTCCAGGTCGCCTTTGGCCTCAAGAAACTTTGCTAGGTTGGTGTGGGCGACAAGATAAGTTGCATTGAGTTCGATGGCTCGCTGTGACTCGGAGATGGCTCGGTTCACGTCGCCCTTCTTAAAATAGGCCACGCTCAGACTGCAATGGGCAAAGGGGTTGTCCGCCTTGAGCCGGATGGCTCGACTATAGGCATCGATGGCCCCCTCTACGTCATTCTTGACTAGAAAATCATCGCCACGTTTGATGAGGGACTCGGCATCTTCTTCTTTCCGCGGTTTCTCCTTGGGCCGTGAGTTATTGCCCGCGATATTGTTCTTCTCGTATGACGGCTCGCCAGGACTTTGCGGTTTCGACGGCTTTGGTGACGTCGCGGGATCGTTCGTTAGCTCTTTCGGGGGATTGGGGACAAGTGTCGGCTTCGGCTTTAGCTTGATCTTGATGGGCCGATTTGCGCCCGGATTTAGTTCGATCGGCCGGGTATCGTCCTCGAAACCGTTTTTGCGGGTCCACAGCCTGTAGATTCCCGGTGTCAACTCGATCTCCTTCTTGCCGTCAAGGATGACGATGGGATCCCTCTGCCCCTCAATTAACACTTTGGCTCCGGGCTGATCGATCTCCAGGACAACGAATGCCTTGGCAAAAATTGGATCGCTTTTGTCGCCCTTGGTCAGAGGTTCCTTGCCCTTGTCGATGGTCAACACCGCCAGTATCAACGCGAGAAATACGCTGACGACCGTTGCCAACACGACAGGGCGTTTCCACCATGGCGATTGGTACGGCTTCGACGCCTTACTCACTCGCATGATTCTCTTCGAGGCATCATTCTTGTCGATAAGGTTAGCGAATGGCGAAGCTGCCTCGTCCTGCGCTAGCACGGCGTGGGGCGGCGTGTTGCCAGGAGCTTCCAGCAGGATCTTCTTGATCTCGTTGGTGTCCGCCGCGAACGCCGTTCCTTCCGCCGCAGAACTCATAACCGACGACGGCGCCAAATCGCCTTTCGAATCTGGCTTCGTCCCTTGCTCGACGAATGGCGCCAATGCCGCCACGACATCGCTCGGTTTCTGATAACGCTGGGTCGGATCTTTTGCTAGCAGTCGCGCCACCACGCGCCACAACCGTTCCGGCACCTCCGGCCGCAACTCCGGCAGTGGCTGAGGCTCTTTGTGAATGTGGGCAAGGATGGTGTTCATCCGCGTGTCCTCGCGGAACGGCGGTCGTCCGGCCAATAGACAGTAGAGCGTGCAGCCCAGGCTATAGAGATCGGCGCGGATGTCGGCCGTGCGGGCGTCTTTGGCTTGCTCGGGGGCCACGTACTCCGCTGTACCGACACAGGTGTCGGTCCCAGTTACCCCTTGGTCCAGCTCGCTCTCCGTGACCATCTTGGCGAGACCGAAATCGAGGATTTTGACCCTCCCTTGCGGTGTCAAAATCAAGTTGCTCGGTTTGATGTCGCGGTGGACCATTCCCCGCTCATAGGCGTGCTGCAAGCCCTTTGCCGTCTGGCGGATGTAGTAGCAGGCGTGCTTCAGCGGCAGCGGGCCTCTCTTTTCGACTACCTCGGCGAGGCTCTGACCGGGCACGAACTCCATCACCAGCATGTGCAGCTCGCCCGCTTGCTCCGCATCGTAGGCGATGACGATGTTGCGGTGGCACAGCTGCGCGGCGGCTTGGACTTCACGGCGAAAGCGCTCCAGTGCGCTGGGCCGATCGAGCAGCGAACGGCTGATGACCTTGATCGCGACTTGCCGATTCATGTCCTTGTGACGTGCCTGGTAGACAACGCCCATGCCGCCGCGGCCCAACTCGCGCAGGATGAGATACTTGGGATGACGCGCCAACTCCGGCGGACAGTTCGGACAAGGGATGATGGGAGCTGCCGGTCGGTTCGCACTGGTCGGAGCATTGGGCGGCTGGTTCAGATTCGGCGGGATTGAGGCATCCTTCCGTTCCGCGGCGCGAACCGTGTCAAGGCAGGAGGCGGCGGACACGCCCGCCACGGCTTGGCGGCAGGCGGAACAGGAATCCAGATGGGCAGCTACGGCGGCGGCGGCGCGCTCGGGAAGTTTGCCGAGTCCGAAGGCGGTTAGCTCCTGGGTCGTCGGGTGAGTCACGGCATCGGCCATGGCAAGCTCCTATCAACACAGGCGAGCGAACTGCCGGCCACCTCGAGTCCCTCGCACTCGAGCTGTAACTTCAATCAAATCAAGCCGATGTACGCAGGCGCTCCGACAAACTGGCGGGCGTTTCCATGAGGGCTCACCGAGATCGGTAGAACGACCTTCTTCGTCGGACAGTCTTCCAGCACTGGCTAGACTGCGAAGTTTAAAGTTATCAAGTAATGAACTCTATTTCAACGATGTACGCAACTCCGACATCCTTCGTTCGCGAGAGCCACGCTCATGAATATCCAGGCCGATTCGTTGCTGCGCTACCTTCGACATCTGTCGGCGCCTTCCGTAAACGACGCCAAAGATACGGTCTTGCTGAAGCGCTTTACTTCAACAGGTGATGAGCCTGCCTTCAATGCCCTAGTGGTCCGGCACGGCCCGATGGTGCTGGGAGTCTGTCGCCGCATCCTCCGCGACGGGAAGTCGCTACGGGCAAGCGCCGCAGCTACGAGGAGCAGCGGCCCGATGCTGGATCGAGTCATCGCGGTCCCGTCCAGTCGAGGATCTGTCCATCGCTCCGCAGTCTCTCCTTGAGCTTGTCGTAGTCCACATCCTGTACGGCCACGTTGCCGTCCAGAGCGAGGACCGCCGCCGTTCCCGCCGACTGACCCAGCACCATGAACACCGGCTCCATACGGATCGAGCCGTAACTGATGTGCGAGGCCGACAGGCAGACCGGGACAAGTAGATTCGTACATTCCGCCGCCTTGGGGATTATGGATCGGTAAGAGATCCTATAAGGAGGGAAGCCGCCGACTTGCACGTCGCCCTCGTTGAGGACGCGGCCGTCGCGCGTCACGTAACGCTGCGTGTTGTGCGAGTCCATTGTGTACGCCGCCAGGCCGACCGAATCCTCGGCCCGACGCGAACCGCGGCAGTTGTGCTCGGTCATGACGTAGCCGCCGATCATACGCCGCGCCTCGCGGACGTACAGCTGATGTGGCCAGTTGTCGTTGTCGGTGAACTCATCGCGGGCCAGGCTCCAGGTCTGAAAATGTCGGCGGACCTTCTCCGGCACGCGCGGATGATTGGCCAGCGTCCACATCAGCCCCTTCTGGTAATCGACGTGTTCCTTCCAGATGCGGGCGCGAGTGGCATAATCGGCCTCGGGGTAATCGTAGTTGGCGCCGATGTCATCGGTGGAATAGGCGAAGTTGTTATTGGAATCGGTCTTGCGATTGGGCATGAGGATCGGGTTCCAGGGCAGGCGAAGATCGCCGGCCTCGAAGTTTCGCAGCAGCAACTCGTACTGCTTGTCATCGTAGCCGTCCGGCCGAGGCCAGGGCCGGCTGTTCTCGGGCCGGTCGGTGGCGCAGAGACGGAAGTTATAGGCCTGCACGCGGCGGTCACCCTCGCCGTCGATGCCCGGTGAACCGGCGTGGACGCCTGGCAGCAGACCACTGGATGGCTGACCCAGTTTGACATGCGGATCGATCTTCTTGATGAACTGGTGATGCAGGGCGTTTTTGACCTGTATGCCGTTGAGAGTCTCCCCATAGGTCTTGTTGGCCTCGCGGCCGACGTGGTAAGAGACGCCGGCCGCTGCCATCAGGTCACCTTCGTAGGTAGCGTCGAGGAACACCTTTCCGCGGTAGGTCTCGCCCGATTCCATGGTAATCGAGACGAGACGCCGGCCGTCTTTGCGGACGCCGTCCTTGCGATTCAGTCGCCGGCTGAGGACGACCGGGACTTTGTGCTCGCGGAGGACGTCATTGAAGATGGCCTCGGCAACATGAGGTTCGAAGGTCCAGGCCGTGTCCCCGCCGCGGTCGTGACCTGGCCCCTTGAAATCAGCGCGCTTCTCATATTTCCAGCTGCTTTCGTCCTGGTAGTGACGGCGGACACGGCGGTAGAAATCGCGGGCGATGCCGCCGATGGCTCGCTTGTTGCCAATGTCGGTGGCGCCCAGTCCGCCGGAAGTCATGCCGCCCAGGTGTTTGCTCGGCTCGATCAACACGACGGTCTTGCCCATGCGGGCCGCCTGGACGGTCGCCGTAACGCCGCTGGGGGTGCCGCCGTAGACGACTAGGTCATAGCGACTCTCGGCCGCACCCAAAGGAACGCCGAGAAGGACGAACAGCAGCAGCACGGACGAAGCTCGGCGGGTTGGCACGAGGCTCTCCCTTGTAGAACAGCGTTGAAGACACATCAACCACTGATTGTAACTCCTTTTTCTCCGCCTGCAAGGCAGCTAGATTTGTCTTCATCGGCAAGGATCGTCGTTAGAAGCGCATGATATGTTTTGCTCGTGCAGATGCGATCGCGTTCCTTGCCGTTGCCAGCGTCCCAGAAACGAATGCTCCCTTTGCCTTCGGAGATGACCGTTCTGCGGTCGCTGAGCGAAATGAGCGTTTTGCCATCGGCAAGAATCGTCGTTGGAAACGCATCTTCTACTGTCAATCGATATGTTTTTTTATAAGAGGAGGCGAATTCCTCCACCAATTAAGCGGCGAAAAGTGACAAGACTATCGTAGGGGCCACAGCTTCATCAATGCCGCTCGAGATGCCGACCCGCCAAAGCCGTAACGGATGGGCCGGTTTGCCGAAAAAAAGAAAATGGAAAAACTCGGCCAATTGCTCTTGCAATTCAAGACGTTTTGTCTTTATACGGAGAATCGTGGTGCAGCGAACCGCCGAGTTCATCGTGTAGCGAGCTGCCGGGTTTATCCCGGCAGTCTTCGTCCTTCGGCGATAAACTCTCCGCTCGCCTCATCCGTTGCTGATTGTCGATCAGCCGTTTTTATGCGTCGGCCCTGAAGGAGATATACGATGTCTCATCCACGTCAATGGAAGCGTGAACGCGGTTTCACGCTGTACGCTTACTACGGTATCGTTCAGGACTCGCGCGATCTATCGGCCGACAACCTGTGGGGTGGTCCGTATGCGGGCGTGAGCTTATTGGCCATGTGCGACGGCAGCGTTCATGCGGTGGCGTACAGCACGGCCACCTCCATTGTCATCGCTATGGAGACTCCTCAAGGAGGCGAAGTGTTTGCTCCTCCCTATTAACCACCCAAGATGCTCCTTTGTGTTTGTGGCCGGGATGTCGGCCTAGCCGCCGTCCCGGAATTATCCACTCTATACCTTGTCTCTTTTATCTTAGGTGGAACATGCTTTCCTTGCGTCCTCTTTTCTTCGTGATCTTGGGAATTGCGGCTTTGTCCGGGGGTTGTGAGCGAAAGGCTTACAAAGACGGCCCCACAGTCGATGCCTTTGTGGGACGGCTGACGCACAAGGGCGAGCCGGTAACTTTCCCCGCTGACGACAAAGTTCTTCTCAAAGTGATCCTCCAGACCAATGGCCGATCGTTTGGCATCCCGATTCAGTCGGACGGAACGTTCCAAATCGGCTGGATGCCGATAGGCAAGTATTCGGCCATACTGAGCCGCCGGAGTCAAGCCGCCGGGAATCGACGCGGGCCGCAGATGTACAACGTTCCCGATGGCTTTACCATTGAGGAAGGCAAGACCGAGTACAACATCGAGTTGGGACCGAACTGGAAGCAGTGATCGCACCAACCGACACTCCGTAACATAACCTCCAGTTGGCCGGGACGCGATGCAACTCCTGTGTCGGGCAAGGGAGCGACGTCACCGCCGCCCGCTCCCCTCAGAACCGTACTTGAAAGTTACCCTTCATACGGTTCAAGCAAGTCACTCGCGCACAGTCATGGCCCGGAAATCATGTGCGCTTTATCGGTCTTAGCCAGTAGAGGAAGTCATCCCCGGCAGATACCGTGAACCCTTCTGCCGCTTACCAGTCATTCGGTATATACAGAGAGTGACGAACGGTGAAAGGTTCGGTCGAGGCTATTCCCCAGTCGATGCCTTGAGCAGAACTCAAGTCCAGGGAAAAATTACGATGAAAGTCTTGGTCACAGGTAGCAGTGGACACCTCGGCGAGGCGCTGGTTCGAGCCCTCCAGGACACGCCGCACCACGTCGTCGGTCTCGACAGGATAGCGTCGCCCTACACGAGCTGCGTCGGATCGATCACCGACCGCGAGTTCGTCAGCCGTTGCGTCCGAGGCGTGGAAGCCATCCTACACGCAGCGACGCTGCACAAGCCCCACGTCGCCACACACTCTCGACAGGACTTCATCGACACCAATGTTACGGGCACGCTTAACCTCCTGGAGGAAGCTGTGGCCGAAGGCGTCGCGGCCATCGTGTTCACGAGCACGACCAGCGCCTTCGGCGCGGCCCTGATGCCGCTTCCGGGAGCACCCGCCGTGTGGGTGACTGAGGATGTGCGATCCGTACCGAAGAACATCTACGGCGTGACCAAGACCGCGGCCGAGGAGCTGTGCGAGCTGTTTCATCGCCGCTACAGGCTTGCATGCCTTATCCTGCGGACATCACGGTTTTTCCCCGAGATGGACGATGATCCGAACATCCGCAGGGATTACGACGACGACAACGTCAAAGTCAACGAGTACCTCTTCCGGCGCGTCGATCTCCAGGATGTTGTGGACGCTCATCTACTCGCCCTGAGGAAAGCCCCCGCGGTCGGTTTCGGGAGATACATCATCAGCGCGACCACACCCTTCCTGCCCGACGACCTGTCCGAGCTACGACTGTACGCCGCAAGGGTGGTGAAGCGACGGACACCGGAGTATGAGGAGGTGTATGCTCGTCGCGGTTGGCGAATGTTTCCCGGCATCGACCGGATATACGTGAACGAGCGGGCGCGACAGGAGCTGGATTGGCGGCCGCAATACGACTTCCGCCGAATCCTCTGCTGCCTTCGAGACGGGGAAGATCTGCAGAGTACGCTAACGCGTGCGGTCGGCTCGAAAGGGTATCACGATCGCACTTTCTCGGATGGTCCATACCCCGTGTCGTAACACGATTCTCTCTATCACGAAACCGTTCGACAACGTGCCGCCAGGAACCCCGTTGCCGCGGCAAGGTCGATGTCAGCGATGAGCAAGCCTTCCTCGCCGTAAGGTTGGTAGCCCAGGACTGGCGCAATTGACGGATGCGAAATAGCAGGTGTTCTCAGCGGCGCGGCAAAGGAACGTCTTCTCGTGAAAGGTGTTCGCCGGATCGGCGAAAGTCGTCGGCCGATAAGAGCCAGGTTCCGCTTCGTGGAAGTGCGGATGAAACACAATCTTTGTTCCGCGCCGGGCGGCCCAGCGAACGGTCTCCGGATACCGAAAACCTTCGTGGCAGATGGCGATCCCGAAAGTCAAGGGACCGGCTTGAAAGACATGCCGGCCCGATCCTGGCGTGTAGGTGCCCTCTTCGGAGGGATCGATCTGCACCTTGTCCTGAAAACCCGTGATCGATCCATCCGCATTGATAACCAGGGCGGTCAATACCAAGGCGCCGTCCACGAAGCGTTCTGTTCCGAGAACGATGGTGAGGCTTGCCTTGGCGGCTGCTTCGGCGATGACAGACCAGGCGCGTTCGAGAAACACTGGATCGGGAGGCGGCACAGATTTACCGACTCGATAGCCGGGGACGTAGCATTCGGGAAAGCAGATGATCCGTACTCCCTTGTCCGAGGCTTGTTCGATCGCCTGAACGGCCAGCACGATCGACTCTTCCGGAGTAGCCGGAAATCGGATATTGGCAAGTGCGATGCGAAACGAGTTCACGGGTTTTCCTCTGGAAAGGAGTTTTTCTGTGCGCTTATTTCGACAGCCAAGTCCAGAGCGAGGCGTATCATGCGGGCGTTGGACTCAGCTCGGCGCACATCCTTGACCGCATCGCTCAACAGTAAATGCTCGCGGCTGCGGGGGTTATCGAAGGCGCACAGTAACGATAAGAGGCTCTAACAAAACCTACTCTAACTGAGACTCATCATGCAAGAGCCGAAAGCAAATGACGCAGGCAGCCAGCGTGTCCCAGGCGTCTTTGATCACGGCCAACCGGTCATAGCGGATGCGGAGCCGGCGTAGCCCCTTCAGCCAACTGATGGTCCGTTCAACCACCCAGCGGATCTTGCCCAACCCGCTGACGTGCGGCGTCCTTCACGACCATCGGTTATCATGCGATCATCGTGTGATCATGTCCTTCACGACCATTCCAGTGCCATCGGCCCGTGGGAGACGCACGATGGCTTACTTGTTCCACTGCTCTGAAACACGGATTTTCCCTCACAGCAGCGGTGTGATTGGACTTCCCGTACAAAGCCGATACGGCCGGTTGAGCGGGTCGTGCAATTCCGCGTCCAGGGGCACGCCCAACAAGTAGTACAATGTCGCGAGGATGTCCTCGGGGCGCACCCTTCCTTCACGCGGATGGGCGCCCAGCGAATCGGATGAACCGTAAACGCGCCCGCCCTGAATGCCCCCGCCGGCCAGCAGCACGCTGTAGCAATGCGGCCAATGGTCGCGGCCACCGTTTGTTCGGGTGTTCAGTTTGGGCGTCCGGCCGAACTCTCCCATCCACGCCACGACCGTCGTGCCGAGCAGGCCGCGCAGCGACAGGTCGTCGAGCAAGGCCGACAGGGCCTGGTCTGACTCGCGCAGGTGCTGGTCGAGCGGCTTAGCAAAGTCGCCATGCGTGTCCCACTTGCCGTTGGTGTTTTCGGTGGTATCGGCCACGAGGACGAGTCGGACGCCTGCCTCCATCAGACGGCGCGCGACCAGCACACTTTGCCCGATACCGCGGCCGTACCTATCACGCACCCGCTCGGGCTCCCGCGACAGGTCGAAGGCCTGGCTGCTGACAGCGGATCGGAGCAGGTCATACGCCCTTGCGTAGCAAGCGCTCATGTCCTGTACGGCGGCCGCTGTGCTGGCCCTGCTGGCGTGGCTGTCGAGTTGTTCGAGCAGAGCGCGACGCGAATCGAGCCGGTCTGGACCAACGCCCGCCGGGAGCCTCTCACCCAGGACGCTGAAATTGCCCGACCGGGGATCCTGTGTGACGACTAGAGGATCGAACGCCGTCCCCAGGAAGCCAGCGTTCTGTCCGTTCGTGAAGGCGCCGTTGTCGATCATCGGCAGCGGCAGCTGAACATACGAGGGAACGCCCTCCCGCGACGGGCGGATCTTCGCCAGAACCGACCCCACCGCGGGGAAGTCCTCGCGTTTCGCCTTCGTGAGTTCTTGATTGACGACCCGTGGCGGATAGCCGGTGAGCATCAGGTGGGTCGCCGGGTTGTGCGTGCCGATGGGATGCGAGACGGCGCGAAGGACGCTGAAGCGGTCGGACATCGCAGCCAACCTGGGGAGATGCTCTCCCACTCGCAACCCCACCGTCCGGGTGGCGATGGGCTTGAAGAGGCTGCGGACTTCCGCCGGCGCGTCGGGTTTGGGATCGAAGGTGTCGTGCTGCGAGGGGCCGCCCCACGGCACCACGAGGATAATCGATTTCGCGCTCTTGGTCCGCGAACGACTCTCCGCGCGCAGCAGTTGCGGCAACGACAGACCGATGGTTCCGAGGCCGCCTGCCACCAGAGCCTGTCGGCGTGTGATCCGTGCAGTGCGGAGGTTTGGAGTTGTCAAGGCCCGTCTCCTGGGTGGTTGGTATTTGATTTGCGCCACAAACGCCGATTCGGCTGACTGGATGCGGCCGCAATTAGGTGCCGCGCTCATTTGGGTAAAGTCTCGCCTGGTTCAGGGCTGATGACTCAAAATGACCTACTCCACGTTTAGTCGCGCTTGAAGTGGCGCAGCCAGTTCGGCGAGCCGAAGGCAGTCAGGATAGTGAAGGGCCGGCTTGATGGTTCATTGCCGGTCAGATACGCAGAAACACGCCTCGCCGGTACATCCACAGGCAGATTAGCCACAGCACAAACAGCACCGCCGCCGATTGCGTGATCGGACCGAAAGTGTAGTTGAGCCACAGCGGATCGACGGACACATTCATCCAGGCCAGCACTGGTTTGACGAGGTAGGTCAGGCTCGGCAGGGCCAACGGTCCCAGATGCATCTGCAAACTGCGTCCGATCCAGCCTTTGATAAGCTGGGCCATGCAGTACATGGCAATGGAGTTCATGCCCACTACGATCAACGGAAAGGCCCAGCGCCGCCAACCTTGAATATCGATGATCCAGAAAAAACCCGCCAGCATGGCGAATGTCCAGCCGGCGCTGTACAGCACCCACGACGGCGTCCAGATGCGTTTGACGATCGGACAGACGAACTCACCCGCCAACCAGCCCAGTGCCAGACACACCATCCCGGCAGTGAGCAGCCAACCGAGCTTGCGCCACTTGTTTTTCGAGGTCTGCAGCATCTCGCCGGCCATCAAGCCGAGGATCATGGTGCCCAGCGACGGCACGAAATTGAGCGTATTATAACCGCCATCGTTTTTGACGAACGGCGTGGCGCGCGGGAAGAGGTTGAGGAACCAGCGATCAAAAGCCGCCGCCGCGTTGGTGTGCTTGTTCCAGTGGCCGAAGAACCAGTCGGGAAACTCGCCGTCTGCGTTCGGCAGCGACCTGAACAAGAAAAACAGCCAATAGCCGAGGAGAATGGCTGCCAGGGTTATCAGCTGCACGCGCACGCCGTACCCCAACAAGAAATACAGCAAAGCGTAGCCGAGGCCGATCTGCGCCAGCACGTTAGTGAACACGAACTCCGTCTGCCTGTGACCGTTGGAAGTCAGGAAGATGGCCAACAGCACCAGGAAGACGGCGCGATAGAGGAAGTGGACGAATACTTTCGTTTCCGAATCGCCGCGCGCGCGGCGGCTGGCGACCGAGTAGGGCATCGCCACGCC
>Ga0335075_10008401_pt1 | contig 15806 bp, 9 predicted proteins | sample Lox_Sample_24_FD_206723 | JGI IMG/M metagenome (GOLD analysis project Ga0335075, IMG submission 206723) | Soil microbial communities from Loxahatchee National Wildlife Refuge, Florida, United States - Lox_Sample_2.4 | ecosystem: Environmental > Terrestrial > Soil > Wetlands | place: USA: Florida... | reverse complement strand
TGCTGACGACCGTGGGCTTCAATGAGGCCGCGGCGCTCGCGCGCCGCGGAAATCCGCGACGATCGAGAGCCTGTCGTTTTACGTCCGGCTTCAATGAGGCCGCGGCGCTCGCGCGCCGCGGACGCCGCAGCCGGCGGGGCAGCGACGCTGCCACCGGTGGGCTTCAATGAGGCCGCGGCGCTCGCGCGCCGCGGAGTCGCCAGAAGATTGCTCGCAGAGCCCATAACCTGCGAGCTTCAATGAGGCCGCGGCGCTCGCGCGCCGCGGAACGTCGCTCGGCTCCCGGATTGCAGCGAGCACGGCCCGCTTCAATGAGGCCGCGGCGCTCGCGCGCCGCGGAGATTATACTTCTTGACTTCCACCAGTGTTACCTGTGCTTCGCTTCAATGAGGCCGCGGCGCTCGCGCGCCGCGGACTTCTTCGCGCGCAAATCCAACCCGGAAGCGATGCTCGCTTCAATGAGGCCGCGGCGCTCGCGCGCCGCGGAGCTGTTGGGCGCGACCATCTCGGGCCGCTTCTTGAAGCTTCAATGAGGCCGCGGCGCTCGCGCGCCGCGGACTTCAGCACTCGCTTCTTCCTCGGTCATGCATGAGCATGCTTCAATGAGGCCGCGGCGCTCGCGCGCCGCGGATCCCGACCCTACAACCCATTGACAATCGAGGCAATCTCGCCCGGTTTTCGAGAGAGCCTGTGCTTTGAGTGGCAGAACCAACCAAAGTCCCCGTGCATTCGTATTCATAATGTCAAAGAGCCCCATGATTTCAATCGGCTGGCCCGATTCGAGCGAGCATAGCACCCGGCGCGCCGCAATGCCGCTCGAAAAGACACGGCGGGCGCAATCATCCTGGATCAGACCGTCGCTCCCCGGCCCGCGCCTTCAATCGTACTATATGACGACCGCGTGGCGTTCGATTTTCGAGAACGTCTTGCCGATGCTCTCCACCGCCACCTCAGTCCTGTCGGCCGGCCCCACATCGATCAGCAGGACATGGTCCTCGCCATTCTTCACAAGTTCCCGCAATCGCGTCTCCAGCTCAGCGCGGCGCCGTCGCGACAGACGGCACTGGAAGACCGACAATTGGATCCACTCGCCGTACCCGTGCATGGCTTTGAACACGCGGCGCCAGCGCCTCTGATCGGAGATGTCATACGTGACGATGAACAAGCGTTCGTCATTCATCGACCGTTCTCATCCGATCACCGCGGCAGATAATGCGGATAACCCGGCAGCTCGCCCAGCAGGAACCGAGACAGCAACCGTGCCTGCACCAGCAGCATCCGTCGCATGCTCACCTGATAGCCGAAGACGGGATGGGTGGTTTCCTGGCCCAGGCGGCGTTCAAACGCCTCGACGAAGCGGCGGCGTCCCGCCTGGGTCAACGCCGTGCCTGTCACCGCCATAACGAAGTCGCCGGGCCCGACCTCGCCGGTGTTGACCACCGACAGCACGACGGAATCGGCGATGATGGGGCGGAACGGCTCCATGACATCGAGCGCCAGCGCCGGCCGCCCGTAGCGCGGCGCATGATAGAAGCCGCGATACGGATCGAGCCCCACCGAGGACAGCGCAATCGTCAGATGCCGGCTCAGCATCGCATAGGCCAGCGACAGCATCGCATTCACCGGATCCGTCGGTGGCCGGCGATTGCGCGCGTCGAACCGGAACGCCGCCAGCTCCCCACTCCCCTGCTTGTCGTCTGGTGATTTCAGCAGGCTGGCGAAGGCACGGAAATAAACCGCCGCCGCATCCCCTTCGAGGCCCAGCAGCACGGCCAACGTCGTCGCCGCGTCGACGGATCGTCGCGTGGCCGACAGCCGGTCGAGCGCCGCCTGCCGGTCCTCGGGCGGCCCGCGCCAGTTCCGCCGCAGGATCGTCCGCTGGTTGGCGATCTTCGCCGCGACCAGCTCCTTGGCGAACCGCAGGCAGCCGGCTTCATCGAAGCTGAGTCGGTACTGCGCCGTCCGCACCTCGACATTGCGATGACCGACGCCGTGCGCGACCCCGCGGAACCAGCCGCTGTGGCTGTGGAAGGTGACGGGGACCTCGCGCTCGAGCAGCGCGGACAGCGCCGGCGTGGTGATCGAGACATTGCCGAACAGCGCCACGTCGGAGATGTCGATGAAGCGAACCAGCGTCTCGGCGCCGTCGTCGTCCGTGATCTTGAGGGTCTCGCCGTCCTTGCCGATCCGGCTGCGCTGCGCTTGCACGATCAGCGGCAGCGCTTCTTCCGGCGGTACGGCAATCTTGCGCGGCGCGAGCGATGAGCCGGTGAGCGAGCGGACCTCGTCCGGCAGGCACACCGTCACCAGGGCGCAGCGCGGACATTTCGGGCTGTCCTGGAGCGGCGGCGGGATGCGGCTTTGCGAGACGGTCAGACGCAGGTCGCTGACCGCCTGGCGGGCCGCTGCGCGCAGCGGTTCGTCGAGCACGATGCGCACCCGCTCGTGGCCTTCGGCGTAGTAGATAGCGCCTTCATCGACGCGGTAGCCGTGCTCTTCCAGCAGCATCGCCTGCAGGCAGACCTGGATGCGTTCCGGCTCATAGGCACCCTGCGCGACATGGGGGCGGCGGCCCCGCTTGTAATCGACGGGCGTGACCACGCCGTCTTCGGCCTCGGCGATGTCGAGCTTGGCGATGACGCCGAGCGTCGTGGAAGCGAGCGTGAGCGAGCGGCTGACGATCTTGTCGCCTGCCGCCGCTGCGTCCGCTTCGAGCGACTCCGGCGATGGCAAGGGTGCGTTGGCTCGCTCGACGCGGGTGTGGACGCGCTGGCCTTCGACGGTGTCGCCGGTCTCGGACCATTCGGCTTGCGTCCACATCAGGTAGGCGAGACGGGGGCAATAGACGAACTCGTTCACCATCCGCGCGGGGATCAGGGGCGTGTCGCCGGTGACCGGCGGGGCGGGGAGGTGGAATTCGAGTTGGTCGGAAGACATGGCGCCCTCGCCAGCCACCCGCGCAGGCATTCACAAGAGAGGGGCCGGGCGGAGTTGTTGCTACCAGAGAATTATGCTCCGCCGAAGCTCATTCTTCAATGAGGCCGAGGCACGCTCGCCTCGGATCCCGCCCGGCACTAGCAACATGGATCATGGACCGAGCCTTTGCAAGCCGCCACTTCATGAGTTTCGGAGGAGCCCGAGGAACCAATCATCCCTTGACACCAGCCTTGCGAGCCATTAATCGAGACATCGCCAATGCGAATCGGCCCGAATGCGCGCCAACGCATCCAGGCCGAGGTCGTTACATTGGGCGGCTTTGACCGCGGGAATGCAACTTCGCACGCCTAACTTACGGCATTCCTATCGCTTGGCAAGCCGCTCTTTCTGCCTGCTCGCTCTGCAGTGAGCGGGAGGCAAAAAGGAGCGTCTGATGCGCGCTGCGAAGTCGTCTGTGAGACTAACGCTTGAGGATGCTATCAAGGTGTGGCGGATGCGCGGGCAAGGGATGTGCCAGCATGATATAGCGGCTGTGCTGCACGTAAATCCCGGCCGCGTTAACGAAGTACTGAAAGGGAAGCGGTTTCCAGAAGCGGAGACTCTCGCCCAACCGCCCGGCTAGTAGCATACGTGGTCGTTGGACGGCGCGCTCGCGCCGTCCAACTCACTGGACTGCAACAAACAACCCGCCGCCCTGGTGGCTATCGCGACCGAGCAGGATTGGACCCGCGACTGCGACCGCGAACCGCAGGCGTAGGCGAGCGGTGATCCCGCCCTTTGGACCGCTGAACAGGTCCAGCAGATCGATTGAAGGCTTAGGCAGGCCGCGGCGCTCACACTCGGTGGCCACGTCGCGCAGCAAAGCGGCGCAGGGGTCTTTGCCGCGGCCGGCGTGGCGGGTAGGGTGATACTCAGTGTGACTTTCCCACGTCCGAGCCGGGCCGACCAGCCGATCGTCAATGGCGGTCGAACTCGGAGTGAGGGGAATGATGCCGAGGCGCCCGGCCCGCAAGGTCTCAAGCGAAGAGGTGACACGATCGAATTCGGCAGCCGCTCGGACCTCGCGGTGCACGGAGCGATCACAGGTCCAGGGCGCCGCTATAATGATGCTCTCGATGAAGTCATCACTATCCAGATCGGCAGCGGCGGCGAAGAAATGCCGATGCTGCCCCGAATGTGCCGGTGCCCCGTCCGGTTCGTGCCCCGAAAAAACCGGTGATACGTTGCCGTTGTAATCGCGCGACAGCGCCATCAGCGCACGCCGGACCGCTCGCAGGAAATCCGCCCGATCGGCAACTGCAACCCGAATATCTGCCGGAAGGGAGAAGCTGAACACGTTACGCCATGTGTCGTTGACCGGCGCCATCAAACCGAGACCAAGATAGCGCCCATCACCAAGGATCAGAGGACCATGCGCGGCTTCCGCGAATGCGATCTCCACATGCCAGAGACGTTCCTTCGCGAACCGAGTTCCGGAGGCGAAGGCTTCAGCGCGTACGCCCTTGGCCTCGAATGGCTCGCGCTGCACGCGTACGGTCAGCGGGGACGTAGCAATTCCTGCATGGCGTAGCGCCTGAATGGTTGCCGAAACAGCTCTGCCCTCTTCTTTGGCGCGCTCGATACCTCCCTTCGCGTTCGCGTGCCTACTCCTCGGATCGATGCGTCGGCGCCCTGCCAGTTGCGAGAGAACGGCAGGCGTAACGGTGCGCCATAGGGGCGCACCGTTATCCTCGATACCGTAATGCGCGAGCATGCCACGTTCGGCGGTCACCACGAGCTCACATAGAATTTCGCCATCGTCAGAAGTAAGAAGGACGGTCGAGAATGCCCATACCACATCGTCCATGCGCAGCGGACAATTCGGCGGCAATTCGATCAGGATGCGTCGGATGGCGCGGTCGGCATGTTGATGCCCGATCGAAGGCAGCGGCATGATGCGCACGCGTGCAGCCTTATCGGCCTCGGTTGATTGGCGGCCGATCAGGATGCGCTCTATCAGTTCGTTCTTCCCTGGCGAAGCTCGCTTCAGCCGGTCGGCTGCTAGGTCGCGCGCACGCTCCGTTAGCTCGACAATGCGGTCCGGCCGCCAGAAGTCGATCTCGCCGACGAGATCGAAGAGCAGACGTGCAGGTGGGCTCTCGTAGTTGGTCGGCCGGAAGCTTGGCTTGGGTGGCTGGACAAAGACCTGACTGGCCGCGACTTTGCGACCGGACTCTGCCCCGCCTGGCTTGGGTTCGTAAAGTATCTGAAATCGTGCACGCATTCTCTTGTGACGCTCGACGAGGCTCGCAAGCGATCCCTCGAGCGGAACAGCAAGGGTTACGCCACCAGCGCCGTGGCTGGGCCGATGAAGCGCACCGCCATGCGCCGCGAGACGCGCGTCTGCCTCCTCCGCGGTGAGAACTTGACCCCATGCCCAAGCCATATCGACGCCCCGACCGAACTGGTAGAGACGATTGGCAATGCCGCAAACCTGTTCGGCGTTCGTTCGCGGCTCGGGCGCCACGCCAAATGTCCAGAGGTAAAGCAATGGTATCTGGCCGTCGAACAGGATAGGGCGGATAAGTTTCGGCGCGCGGATCTCGCTGACCCTCGCGGGGTCCCCACCAGCGGCGTCGAGGTCGTTGTTTGGCACGAAGTTTGTAAAGTTTTGTCCTACCCGTACCGGTGGTACCGCGATGACGGGCGCTTCAAGCGACTCCAGCCACGCTAGAGCCCGCCGATCCTCCTCCGCAAGCAGCTCGCCTTGGGCCGCGCCGGCAACGAGCGCCTGGAAAAGGCGCGCGGGCGAGGGTGGCCAGTCGGGCCGGCCGTGATAGCGCCCATCATGCAGGCGGACAGAGATAAGAAGGCAGGGCATACCTGCGCCTCAGCCGGTCCTGACTTTCTTATCTGCTTTGCGGACGTCATCCTTCGCGAGTCCGGGATTAAAGGTGACGGGCCGATCTGGTCCCTTGCCGAACGCCTGCATGCTAGACTGCGCGTACTCCCGAACAACGTGAGGGTCGAGCATCACCGGATCGCGCTTACCGTCGCGGCTCACAAGCTCCCATTCAGCATCGCAGGTTGGATCGAGTGTCAAAAGACAGCCTGCCCGCAGGAAGCCGTCGATAGGTTCGATAACCGCAACCAATGCCAGCCCGAGAATGTAGTGACGCAACGCGATGCTGTTGCCGCCCTTGAGCCGACGCAATGCGATAAAATTCACAGTTGCATCGCGCTGGATCGGTCCACGTGCGACCACACCGCCGTGTGCTCCCGTCGCCGGCACGTGCACGAAGCCGCGCTGCGCCAATGGGCTCTCGGCTCTGCCTTCTGCTTTCTGCTTATCTTCCTCGGAGAAGACTCCAAGTGCGGCATAGTCAAGTGCTGGATTGTATTGAGCGGACCGTTTGAGTTCACTAACATCCCAAGCTCGGATCACCGATTGCACGATGCGCGGCAGCTTTGCCTGGGTGTCACGAGAGTCCCAGACACCGAATACAAGTGACGTAGGCGCAAGCTTGGCGATCGCGGTTGCATCACCGCGGAGAAAGTCATCGAACGCCTCTCGTGCAGCGCGCGGCAAATTGAATGCCTCGCTCTTAGAAGTTCTGATGATAGCGTCGCCCAACCGGTGGCCAGCCTCGAAGATCGAAATTCTCTTCTCGTTGCCGTAGGCGATGTCGATTTGGGGCACTAACCTGGCAAGCGCGTTTTCTGGCTCTCCTACTCCGGCTGCCTTGAAGATCGGCTCCATGCGGTTGGCTTGGCTGCCAACGCTGTCGATGGTGCACACTTGTGTGCCATCGGGTAGCGTATCGATATTATAGCGGATGCCAGCGTAGGTTGGTGGGAAGATTACCGCCCCCTCGCCCTCGACTGGAAGCAGCCTTTGCCTCAAATGCAGCGCGACCGGGCCGTTCGCATCGTCGGCCCAGGAATCGATAATCACAGCCGTAAGCGGGGTCATTGATAGAACTCCTCTTGCGCAAAGGTCACGACTTTGTTCTTGCCGGAGAGGTCGAGTTCGAAGCGAAAGCGCCGCAGTGGAACGGTTGAAAGCCCGTCTCCGAGCGCGGCACGCGCGAGCATCGGCGGTAGGCTCACGCCCCAGACGGCGTATCGGACTTGTCTGGCGCCGAACTCGACCGGCCGCGCGTGCTCCAGCCCCCAAGCGGCCAGAAACTCCACGACGGGCGAAGCTTGAATCGCATGTTTGTGCTCGTTCGGCGAGTACCCGGCGTCGATCGCCGTCCACGCACCACGTGGATCGAAATTGAAGCTACCACCCATCGGCGTGAGCACATCGAACGGCGCCTCGATCAGCGCCGCTCGATCCTCCGCCCACAACTGCGTCACCCCTTTGGTCTTCAGGTCGCCTGGCTGCCCGTTGGCTTTCTGCCTTCCAGTCGCCTTCTTGCGCACACCTTTTAGCATTGCGCGGGCTATCTTGTCCGCCGAGCGATTGCCTGCATAGAGTTTGAAGCTGTCTCGGCTTGATCCGTCTGCCCAGTGCCCAAGCTCTACGACCGGTCTGTTTCCGCCGCCGATCCTGATCGGCAACGCCATGCGGTCACCCGCTTTGGCGGGGAAGGTCGGAGCCAAAGCCAACGTTGAGCCTTCGCTGTTTGCTGACGACCCCTCTGCACTATCGGAGTCATCTGTTTCGTCATCCTCTTTGTCATCCTTGCCCTTCTTCGGCGGCGGATCAGCATAACCGATCGGTCCCCAGCGGACCGGCTCGGCCTCTGCCAAGAACTCCAGTACCGGCTCGAATGGATTCCGCTCGCCATTGGCGGTCAGCGCGAATGTCACGTTCCCTTCGTTGGTCCAATCGAACCCACCTTCGGCATCACCGAGCAGCGCCTCAGCGGCCTCAAGAAAACCTAAGCACGCAAACACCTGTCCAGGGTTGAGGGGGTCCACAGGGATCGAGGCAGCGCTCATCACATGCCCTCCATCGGTGGGGGTGCTTGTCCCTCTTCGTTGTCGCGCGAGGCTCGCTGGTCCGCTGCGCGCATAAGGGCCTCCCACCACGCCAATCCCCACGGTCCCCAGCGCTTGTGGAGTCGGGCAAACCGAAACGCGACGAAGCGTGCGCGCTCCTCGAGCAGGGAGGGTGGGCCATCCTCGCAGCCGCGCGTCTCGATAACCGGTCGCGCCTGTCCGTGGTGCGCGGCGACGAGATGCAGAACCAGTTCGTACCAGTCGTCTGGCAACGCCCTGAACTCACTGTCCTGTTCTACATAACGCAGTGATCCGAATTCATGTCGATAACCGCCAAGCATCGCCTGGTCGATCGGCCCTTTCGTCTTGGCGAGAGGACCGGCGAGCCCGAACCGTTTGGTGTCTCGCGGCGCCTTGAAAGCGCGTTGCCAGCGGAGAGCCCTCTTGCCCTCGTCGTGCAGACCGGCGCCGACGGCGAGGGCGCCCGCAGCGGTGGCAGGAAGGTCGAGAGCCCCAGCGATGCGTAACATCTCGCGCTTCGCCCACTCCTGGTGGACACTCAACTCTTGTGGTTTCGAGATCGCGCGAGCATCCTCTCTTTCGGCTGCATCCCGGAAATGCTCGACACGCAGCCACTCCAATCGCGCGCCCTCGTCATTGCGCTGGAGGACAAAATCATCCTCGAACCACCACCCATCTTCCTGCGCTTCGTCGTCGGTCCGTACTCGCCGCACACGGAACTGCGCTGCCCGGCTCCACTGATCGGAACTGTCGGCGGTTTCGACGGGATCTTCGCTGGTCCCGTTCAGCAGGCCCTCCTTCAGACCGCGGACGCGCGCATCAACGACAACGATTTTCCCGGCGAGTTTGCCTTCAAACTCCTTCAGCTCACTACCTTTGCGCTGCTGCGCAAGATCACCAAGCGTGCGATGACCAACGTAGTCACCACTCGATGAAAGGACAAGCGCGACGATGTCGTCACGATGGAGTTTCGTTCCTGTCAGCGCAGCTACAAGCCCTCTATCCTGACTGTCTTCGCCTTCGACGTTTTCTTCCTGTGCGTGCGGCCTATTGTTAAGTAGGGCGGTGCCCCGCTCCTGCAGCCAGCTTGCAACGCGATAGCTCTCCGTTTCCAGCTTCTCGCTTTGGCGTGGCGGCGCAGCTTCGAAGAAAATATCGATCTCCTTCCCAACGGGACGGAGTGGGTGGCCACGATTGTCGACGCGTATCGGCAGGTGTGCACGCCAAACGATCGTCGTCTGTGGCAATTCCTCCAGCCAACCGCGCAACCAGGGCGCCACGTCCGGTCTACCGGTGTGCACTTCCAGTGAGGTCATCGACCAAGCGTCGACGAGCGCGCGGTTGAGCGCTGGGCGCAAAGGCTCTAACGTCGTTGCGGCTTCAATGTGCGCCTTGAGCACATCATCACGCTGCGCTCTTTCGGCTAGATCGCGCAATGCTCGCGGGCTGGCGTTAAGAGCGCCGTCAATCTGCGAAAGACTCTCGATAACGGCCTTGGAGTTGAACGCGGTTAAATTGCGCTCTTCCGCTTCGGTCAGCGCGTTGGGGTCCTTAATAGCAGGCTTGCTCCCGAACACAGCAATGTCAGCATCGCCTTCGCCGCGCCGGTTCACGCGCCCGAGCCGCTGCACCATGCGTTCCCAGGCTACGAGATCGCAGACCATATGATCCGCGTCTATATCAACACCCACTTCCCCGGCAGACGTTGCGATCAGAAATGCCGGCTTCTCGAGCGACTTCTTGTCGCCAATAAAACCACGTTTTTTCAACCACTGAGCGACCTTCTCGCGCTCATGCACACGCCGCGCTCCAACAAAGAGCGCAGTATCCGCGATCGGGTTGCCTTTCTTTCTTGCTGCTTTGGTATCGATATCGCATTTGACTTTTTCGGCAACATCGCGGCTGTCGCAGTACACGACACAGCGAGTCAGCCGACGCCCTTCATCCGAAAACTTCCAGGCTTCGTTCGCAAGTGCGTCTTCCAGCTTGCGGCCTCCTAAGTCCTCCAGCCACAGCCGCTTTTTCGAGCAGAGGCGCATGCGAACAACGGCATCGGCTCCCGCGTCTTCTTCCTCCAGACGGAACGGTGAGCGTGCTGCTGCCGCTTGTAAGGTGCGCTGCGTCGCTGAGAGAGGCAAGAACACGAAACGCGGCAGCAGGCTGCGGTCGGCTTCGTCACTGGGCCAGAACGACGAATCGTGTTCGATGGCGCGCATCAGATGCGCGAAAGGCGGGACAAGATGTGCTTCGTCAAGTACGATGAGAGTATCAACGCCAAGCAGCCCCGCCTGATACGGCCGCATTTTGCGCGACACTCCATACCCCTCGAACAAAAGCCGCGAGCCGATCATATCGATCGTACCGACAATGATCGCCGGCACGGCCGGATCGTCGAGCCACTCCCGGTTATCCACATGAGCTCCGCGTAATGTGGAGATCGGAAGACTGCGTTTGTGGTCAAAGCCGAGTTGCTTCTTTAACTCGGTTGCAATTTGGGTTACCTGCGCCTTCCTATCCTCATCCAACTCATCAAAATGTTTGGCCTTTCCGTCGAGCGCGTCCCGCAGCTTCCCCGCCTCATCTGTCGCCTGATCAACAACCGCCCGGCGATCGACCACGTAAACCAGCCGGCGCGGCAGCTTCGCCCCATGCGCACGGGCGATCAGCCAAATCGCTATCACGGATGTCTTGCCGAGGCCCGTCGGCAGATCAAGCGCGGCCGGAACATTGCCTTGTATCAAATGCTCGAACAGTCTTTTCTGCCAGCGAAATGGCGAAAAGCCCGTCAAGGTCTCAAAATCCTTGTCGAAGGCCTCGACAGCCAGGTTCACCCCAAAGACCCTCCCACCGATTGCTATTTCCTCAGCAAGCTGCACAGGCTGCTGACCGACGGTGAGTAAGGTAGCGTATTTAGTCCGGCTTGCATATGTTTGAATTGCTGGTCCAAAATGGAAGCGGCTCAATTCCAGCAACTGTGCGGGCGCTCTAAGCCTAAGAACCTCTGCCAAATTCAGCCTATCAACCAGACTCGCCCCGCCCGTCGTGATCTCCCCGCATGCTCCCCACCCCCTTCCCGCCCGCGACCAGGCCCACGCCGACCAGCTCGCCGCCTCCAACCTCGCGGTCTCCGCCCTCGTCGGCGCCTCCGCCGGCTCCGGCAAGACCAAGCTCCCCACCGACCGCCTGCTCCGCCTCATGCTCGGCGGCGGTGCGCCCCGAGCGCATCAGTGCCTCACCTTCACGAAAGCCACGCCGCCGAGAGGGCGCTGCGCCTCCAGCGCACCCTCGGCCACTGGGTCACCCTGCCCGACGCCGCCCTCGACCAGCCCTCTGCGCCCTCGACGCCCCCCGCAGAACAGACGCCTGATCCGGGCTTGCTCAAGCCTGATCAGGCGAGCCGCCCCCGCCCGGAGCTCCGTCGCCGCCCGCCACACGCACTGAGCTGCTGCAAATGGGGCACCCCCGACGAGGATATTCCTCTGGCATAAAGAAACCGCTTGCCCAGCGTTCCCGTTATGTGCTTTAGTGCCCTCATGTCCGACGCCGCCACCGCCCCAGCCGCCTCGATACACCCCGATCCCCGTCGGGCCGTATTCGTGCGCCTCGACTCCGCTGGCGTCCCCAGGATCCTCCGCCTCTTCCGCACCCTCTTCGCCTACGACGATATCTCCTGGTGTGCCTTCGTCACGAGCATCTTCGGCACCGCCACCGCCTTCATCATCCGCGGGCTGCTCCGCCTCGCCGCGCTCCACGCCAGGCTAAGCCAGAGCGCCGCCCGCACTTCTCCCTCTCCCCTTGCGGAAGGATCGAGCCGCGAAGCGGATCGATGGGGAGGGGGCTGGGCCGGCCCTCATGGACCCAGCCATCTGGGACAGACTGCGCCGCGCCATCACCCTCTACGGCGGCGATCCCGCGGACTTGGCTGGCATCGCTGGCGGGGGACGGAAAAGCGAAGTGCATTCCGCCATGGACATCCCGTGGTCCCAGCGACAGCCTTCCTTTCCCTTGCCGGTCAGCCCACCATTGCCTATCCTCATGACCCGCAATCCCCAACTCCCTGCTGCACCGGCCCCTCCCTGAACCGGCCGTCCGGAGAAACTGACCACTGACCAGGCTTGTGGACAAACCCCGATCAGCAAGTTGAATAAAACGCTTCCTGGGCCTCATGTGAGCCGCTGTGAACCCAACCTGACGTACCGATCCTTTTATTACCCGCGATGTTTCGGCGCACCATTCTTTGCAGTTTGTCCACAGAGTCTAGTTTGTCTTGCCCGCCGTTGCCCCTGACCACATGGCAGCATCCACCTTGAGCATCCCTGCGCTGAATGGGCTAACGAATTAAGTGCGCCATCTATATGTTCTGATCCTTAATCTATCCACTGGCGGGTGCGGTCGCAGGGCCAAAGTGCCCTTCAAACCGCCGCCACGACGGTCAACCATCACGAGACTCGTCCACCCGTCGTAATCTCCCCCAGCATGCTCCCCACCCCCCTCCCCGCCCGCGACCAAGCCCACGCCGACCAGCTCGCCGCCTCCAACCCCGCGGTCTCCGCCTTCGTCGGTGCCTCCGCCGGCTCCGGCAAGACGAAGCTCCTCACCGACCGCCTGCTCCGCCTCATGCTCGGCGGCGTCCCCCCGGACCGCATCCAGTGCCTCACCTTCACCAAAGCCGCCGCCGCCGAAATGGCCCTCCGCCTGCAGCGCACCCTCGGCCGCTGGGTCACCCTCCCCGACCCCGCGCTCGACAGAGAACTCGGCGACCTCGCCATACCGGCAACAGAAGACTCCCGCACCCGCGCCCGCGCGCTGTTCGCCGAAGTCCTCGACCTCCCCGGCGGCATGCGCATCGGCACCATCCACGCCTTCTGCCAATCCCTGCTCCGCCGCTTCCCGCTGGAAGCCGCCCTCTCCCCCCATTTCGAACTGGCCGACGAGCGCGACGCCGAAGCCGCCCTGATCGAAGCGCGCGAGCAGATGCTGGCCCGCGCCGCCGCGCCCGATCTGCAAGCAGCCCTGCACGTCCTCGCCGGCCTCACCAGCGCCGACCAGTTCGGCAAGCATGTCGCCGCTCTGCTCGCGGATAGCGACCGCCTCGCCCACGCCCGCGCCCTCGGCCCCGAGCTTGCCGCGGCCCAACGCCGCGCCCTCGGCCTCACGGCCGACACCGAGGCCACCGCCATCGCCGCTGGCCTCTCCTGGCCCGGCGAAGCCGACCTGCGCCGCGCCGCTCAGCACGTCCAGCGCCACGGCTCGCCCAAGGTCCAGGAGAAAGCCGCTGCCCTCCTCGACTGGCTCAGCCTCGCCCCCGACCAGCGTGCGGAGCACTGGGCCATCTGGCGCGAGCATTGCCTCACCAGCGACGGCGACCCCCGCAAGCCCGGCGCCTTCATCAACCCCAAGCTGGCCACCGCCGATCCGCAGCTCGCCGCCACCTTCCAGGCCGAAGCAGAACGCGTGCTGGCCGTCGAGGACGCCTGCCGCGGTCTGAAAATGGCCGAAGCCTCGCACGCCCTGGTGACGCTCGCCGGACCGGTGCTGGACGCCTACGCGCGTCGCAAGGACGAATCCGGCTTGCTCGACTACGACGACCTGATCGGCCACACCCGCCGCCTGCTGATCGATCCCGGTGCCGCCTGGGTGCTCTACAAGCTGGACGGTGGCCTCGACCACCTGCTCCTCGACGAAGTGCAGGACACGGCGCCCGCCCAATGGCGCATCGCCCACGCGCTGACCCAGGAGTTCTTCTCCGGTGCCGGCGCGCAACGCCAGGCGCGCACCGTCTTCGCGGTCGGCGACCGCAAGCAGTCGATCTACTCGTTCCAGGGCGCCGACGCCGACGAATTCGACCGTTCCCGCGCCAGGCTCGGCGCGCGCGTGCGCCAGGCCGGCAAAACCTGGATCGAGCGTCCCCTTAACGTGTCCTTCCGTTCCACCGAACCGGTGCTGGCCCTGGTCGACCGGGTCTTCGCCGACCCGATGGCGGCCGAGGGTGTCGCCGACCCCGGCACCCTCCACCACATCGCGGAACGCTCCGGCCATGCCGGCGCCGTCGAGCTATGGCCGCTGGCCCAGCCGCCGCCAGCCGACGAGCCGCCCCCCTGGACCGTGCCCACCACGAACCAGGGCCTCAAATCCGCCCCCCAGCTTCTCGCCCAGACACTGGCAAACTGGATCGCCCGCGAGACCAACGGCTCGGTGGAGCTGCCCAGCCGCGGCCGCCCTCTCCGCCCCGGCGACGTCATGATCCTGGTCCGCCGACGCAACGACTTCGCCCGCTCCCTGCTGCGCGAACTCAAGCGCTGCGGCGTCCCTACGGCCGGTCTCGACCGGCTGAAGCTGACCGAGCAGCCGGCGGTGCAGGACCTCCTGGCACTCTGCGATGCGCTGCTGCTGCCGCGGGACGACCTGGCGTTTGCCTGCTTCCTCACCAGCCCGCTCGGCGGCCTGACCGATCCCAGCCTCATGGAGTTGGCAATAGACCGCCCCGGCCCGCTGTGGGAGGCGCTGCGCACCCGCGCCACCGAGCGCCCCGACTGGCAGGCCGCCTGGGACTGCTTCGCCGCCCTGCTGGCCCGGGTGGACTACGCCACCCCCCACGCCCTGTTGGCCGAGGCACTCGGCCCGCTCGGCGGTCGCGCCAGGCTGGTTCGCCGTCTCGGCCCGGAAGCCGGCGAGCCGGTCGATGAGCTGCTCAACGCCGCCCTCGCCTACACGCGGACAAACGTCCCCAGCCTGCAAGGCTTCCTGCACTGGCTCCGCCGCTCCGGCGCCGAGGTCAAGCGCGAGCAGGAAGCCGCCGGCGAAACGGTCCGCATCATGACCGTGCACGGCGCCAAGGGCTTGCAGGCACCGCTCGTGATCCTGCCCGATACAACGGCGCTGCCCCCCGAGGACCACACCATCCTCTGGGCCCCGGACCCCCACACCGGCCGCGACGTACCGCTGTGGGCGCCACGCAAGGAGCTGCGCTGCGCCGCCGGCGAAGCCCTGCGGGACGCCGCCCATGCCCGTCGCCTGCAAGAGCACAACCGCCTGCTCTATGTCGCTCTAACCCGTGCCGAGGACCGGCTGTTGGTCTGCGGCTGGGCGCCTCGCAAAGGGCTGCCCGACACATGCTGGTACTCACTGGCGCAGAAAGGCTTCATCGCGCTAGGCGCAGCGCCCGAACCGTTCGGCCCGTGGGACGGCCAGGTCCTCCGCCAGATCATGCCCCAACTCGTACTCCCACGGCCCGAGCCCGCCCGGGAATTCGGCCCAACCAAGCCGCTGCCCGCCTGGGCCGGAACCGCGCCCGACTGGCGCCCGGTCTCTCCGCCGGCCGAACCACCCCGGCCTGAACCGCTCGCTCCCAGCCGCCCGGAAGGCGTCGACCTGGGTCCCGTCCCGGCTGCCGCCTCACCGCTCGGGGACCCCGCCCAGCGCTTCCGCCGCGGCCGACTGATCCATACGCTGCTGCAGCACCTGCCGGAGCTCGCGCCCGAGCGCCGCGCCGCCGCGGCCGAGACATGGCTGAAGCGGGCCGGCAGCGGGCTCAGCCCGGCCGATGCCGCCGACGTCGCAGCCGAGACGATGGCGATTCTCGCCCACCCCGACCTGGTCGAGTTGTTCGGCCCGCAAAGCCGCGCCGAGGTGCCGTTGAGCGGTATGATCCGTGACCGGGTCGTGGGCGGGCTGGTCGATCGGCTGGCGGTGCTGCCCGACCGCGTGCTGGTCGCTGATTTCAAGACCAACCGCCGCGCCCCGACGCGGGCCGAGGACACCCCAGTCATGTATCTCCGCCAGATGGCCGCCTATCGCGCCGTGTTGCGCGAGGTGTTCCCCAACCGGCCGGTGCACTGCTGGCTGATCTGGACCCACACCGCCTGTGTGACGCCCCTCCCCGACCCGCTACTGGCCCAACATTCCCCCTTCCCTGGCGG
>Ga0335075_10008400_pt1 | contig 15807 bp, 15 predicted proteins | sample Lox_Sample_24_FD_206723 | JGI IMG/M metagenome (GOLD analysis project Ga0335075, IMG submission 206723) | Soil microbial communities from Loxahatchee National Wildlife Refuge, Florida, United States - Lox_Sample_2.4 | ecosystem: Environmental > Terrestrial > Soil > Wetlands | place: USA... | reverse complement strand
ACCGACGGCCAGACGACCTTGCCGTCCACGACGTGGTACACGTGCTGCCGGAAGACGGTGGTGTGCGGGATGGTCTCCGGGGGAAGGGTGCCGCCGAACAGCATCAGGAAACTCCTCTGCGGAAAATCAGCCGGCTTTCCTCTCAGTACACCCCTGTCATCGCGTTGGAGGCAGCATGGACATGGCGAGCGCGCTTGCTGAGCTGGGTGTCACCGGCGGCACTCTCGACCCGGACGTGAAGGCACGGCTCGACCGCGACGGATACGCGCCGCTCGCCGGCGTCCTGTCGGACGAGCAGGTGACGAGGATGCGAGCCAGGCTGGCCGAGCTGACGGCCGCCGAGGGCGAGCGGGCCGGGCTCGAGGTGCATCAGGAGGCCGGGACCGACCGGCTCGCCGATCTCGTCAACAAGGACCCGGTCTTCGAGGTCTGCTTCACCGATCCGCGGGTGCTGGCCTGCATCGCCCACGTGCTCGGCGACTTCAAGCTGTCCTCGCTCAACAGCCGCGCCGCCCTGCCGGGCGAGGGCCGCCAGGCACTGCACACCGAGGGCGGCCCGGTAGGGCTCGGTCCCTACCAGGTGTGCAACTCGATCTGGCTGCTGGACGACTTCACCATGGACAACGGCGCCACCCGGGTGGTGCCTGGGTCGCATCGGTTCACCGTGTCCGTGCGGGACGCCATGGCCGATCAGACGGCCGCGCATCCCGATGAGGTCAAGCTCACCGGCCCGGCCGGAACCGTTGTCGTCTTCAACAGCCACCTCTGGCACGGCGGCACCCTCAACCGCACCAGCCGGCAACGCCGGGGAGTGCACTCCTACTTCACCCGCCGCGGCAATCCCCAGCAGCTCGACCAGCGGAAGTACGTCCGACCGGAGACGCTCGCAAGGCTCAGCCCGGCCGCCCGGTTCATCCTGGACGTGTAGGTTCTCCTCCGGGGTGGAGCTAGCTTCACCCCGCAATTGGGTATTTAGGGCTACTGCCACCCAGCGTGATACTCAGTATGTTACTCGACATGATGTCGAGTAGGAGCAGGTCATGAGCGTCCGCTACGCGATGCTCGCGCTGCTCAGCGAGGGTCCCAAGTACGGTCTCCAGCTTCGCGAGGAGTTCGAGGCCCGCACCGGCGAGGTCTGGCCGCTGAACGTGGGGCAGGTCTACCAGACGTTGCAGCGGCTGGAGCGTGACGGGCTCGTGGAGTCCGACGGGACCAGCGATGAGGGACCGCAGAAGGGCTTCCGGATCACCGCTGACGGCGAGCAGGAGCTAGCCAGGTGGCTGCGCACGCCGCCGGACCTGAGCTCGCCGCCACGCGATGAACTCGTGATGAAGGTGCTGGTGGCGCTGTACGTGCCAAACACCGATCTGCCCGCGGTGATCCAGGCGCACCGGCGCTACGTGGTGGAGCTGATGCAGCAATGGACCCGGATCAGGGAAGACGACGCTGGTGACCTGAACGCGTTGCTGGCGATCGATGCCGAGCTGTTCCGGCTTGATTCGGTCGTCCGGTGGCTGGACGCCGCCGAGGCCCGCGTCAATCGCGCGGCAGGCGACGGGACGCCGCCTTGGGGGGACCAGGCGAGCACACGAAACCAAACCCGAGCGCCGCTGCCACGGCACCGGCGGGAAGTGAGAGTACGGCGATGAGCATGCTGGAGCTTCGTGGCGTGTCCCGGTCCTATGGGCAAGGCGGCGCCGAGGTGCACGCCCTGCGTGAGGTCAGCCTGACAGCCGACGAAGGCGAGATGGTCGCGGTGATGGGACCCAGCGGCTCTGGCAAGAGCACGCTGCTGACCATTGCCGGGACCCTGGAGGAGCCGACCTCTGGCGAGGTGCTGATCGCCGGACAGCCGATCAGCAAGGTGTCGCGTAACGCCAAGGCGCGACTGCGGCGGCGGGTGATCGGCTATGTGTTCCAGGATTTCAACCTGCTGCCCGGGCTGACCGCGGCGGAGAACGTCTCGCTGCCGCTTGAACTGGACGGCCTGTCCGCCCGCAAGGCGCGCGTCCCTGGCCTGCGCGGGCTCGAACGACTTGGCCTGGACGGGCGGGCCGGGCACTACCCCGACCAGCTCTCGGGCGGGGAACGGCAGCGGGTGGCGATCGCGCGCGCGATGGTGGGCGAGCGGAGGCTGCTGCTCGCCGACGAGCCCTCCGGCGCGCTGGACTCCGCCAACGCGCAGGCGGTTATGCGCCTCCTGCTCGACGCGTGCAAGGAAGGCGGGATGGCCGCGGTCGTGGTGACCCACGACGCGCAGCTCGCGTCCTGGGCGGACCGGGTGGTGTTCCTGAGGGACGGCCGGGTGACCGACCAGACCGCCGTGGCGCCGGGTCCGGAGTCCCTCCTCACCCCGGAGCGGAACCAATGAGCGCCACCGCCTTGACGGAACGGCCCGCGCGCAGAATGCCGAACGGCGGGGTGCCTGCCCGCCGCGCGGTCATCCACTGGGCGGTCCGGCTGCTGCGCCGGGAATGGCGGCAGCAGCTCCTGATCCTCGCGCTGATCGCCGTCGCGGTCGCCGCCACCGTCGTAGCCTCGACGGTGGCGACCAACACGCCGGCCCCGACCGCCGGCACGCTCGGCACCGCGCAGGACGCCGCCTCGATCTCCGGTTCCCCGGCGAGCATCAACGCCCAGATCAAGAACCTCCAGACCCGCTGGGGCCGGGTCGACGTGATCGAGAACGAGAGCGCCCAGATCCCCGGCACCCTGAACACTTTCGACCTGCGGGCACAGGATCCGCACGGGCCCTACGGCGGTCCGCTGCTCAGCCTGGTCAGTGGCCAGTACCCCACCACGGCGAGCCAGATCGCCGTGACCAGCGGCGTCGCGAGTTCCTTTGACCTGCGGATCGGCAGTCGCTGGACTGTCGATGGCGTCAGCCGCACGGTAACGGGCATCGTGCAGAACCCGGAAAGCCTGCTCGACGAGTTCGCCCTGGTCATCCCCGGCCAGGTCACGAATCCGGATAACGTCACCGTGCTGTTCGACGCGCCCGGGGTAAGCGCGGCCAGCCTCACCACGAACACCATGAGCGTGACGACCGCGCAGACCGTGGCGAACACCAACGAGATCAACCCCGAGACGATCTCGATCGCGGCCGCCGTGCTCGGCATGCTGCTGATCGCGCTGGTCGGCGTCGGCGGCTTCACCGTGCTCGCGCAGCGCCGCTTGCGGGCGATCGGCATGCTCGCCGCCCAGGGCGCGACTGGGCGGCACATCCGCCTCGTCGTCAGGGCCAACGGCGCCGCCACCGGCATCGTGGGCGCGATCGCGGGTGTGGTGATCGGCTTCCTCGCCTGGGCCGCCTACCGCCCGCAGGCCGAGAACAGCGCGCACCACGTGATGGGGCTGTTCCAGCTGCCGTGGACGGTCATCGGCATCTCCGTGGCCCTGGCGATCATCGCGACCTACTTCGCGGCCTCCCGGCCGGCCAGGACGATCGCGAAAGTCCCGGTCGTGGCGGCGCTCGCCGGCCGTCCGCCCGCCCCGAAGAAGACCCGCCACCTGGCGATCCCGGTCGGTCTCGTCTTCCTGGTCGGCGCGTTCCTCCTGCTCGGCGCCGCCGGGGCCACGTCTGGCAGCGCGTCAGGTCAGAACAACGGGATGCTGGAACTCGCCGTCGGCTTCATCGCGCTGGCCGTGGCCATCGTGCTGCTCGCCCCGGCCTGCCTGTCGGTGGTCGCCGCCGCCGGGCGGCGGAGCCCCCTCGCGGTCAGGCTCGCGCTGCGGGATCTGGCACGGTACCGGGCACGGTCCGGGCCGGCGCTGGCGGCGATCAGCCTCAGCACGCTGATCGCGGTCATCATCTGCGTGGTGAGCGCCGCCAGGTTCGGCGACGCCCTCGACTGGGCCGGCCCGAACCTCGACTCTCATCAGCTCATCGTTTACGCGCCAGGCAACACCAACGGCCGCTCGGTCGTTCCTGACAACAACCCGACCGCTGCCCAGAACGCGGCCGCGCCCCAGGTCGCGAAGGACATCGCCGCCGAGCTCGGCACGACCAGCCTGATCGCGCTGGAGAACACCAGCGTGAACCTGGTGCACGCCGCAAACGGCCGCTCCTGGTCCGGCCCGATCTACGTGGCGACGCCGCAGTTGCTGAGCGCGTTCGGCATCAAGCAGTCGCAGATCAACCCGGACGCCGACATCCTCACGATGCGCCCGGGACTGTCGACGATGAGCCTGATGCAGCTCATGTACGGCAACCAACCGGGAGGCCAACAGATCGGACCGGGGAACGGCGGGCCCAACAGCCCCAGCCAGTGGCCCTGCCCGGCGGGAAGCTGCATCGCCAACCCGCCCATCCAGGAGATCAGCCAACTCCCGTCCGGCACGTCCGCGCCGAACACGGTGGTCACCGAGCACGCGATCACCACGCTGCACCTGCAGAAGTCGATCGGCATCGAAGGCTGGCTCATCCAGGTGCCGAACGGCCTCACCGCCACCCAGGTCACCAACGCCCAGCGGACCGCCGCGGCGGCCGGCATGGGCGTCGAGACCCGCAACAGCATCCCGTCGCTAGCGCAGATCATCGACGCGGCCACGCTGTTCGGGATAGTGCTCGCGATCGGCATCCTCGGCATGAGCGTCGGCCTGGTCCGCAGCGAGGCGGCGCGCGACCTGCGCACGCTGGCCGCGACCGGGGCGGGCGGCGTGACCCGCCGCACGATCACGGCGACGACCGCGGGCGCGCTGGCGTTCACCGGCGCCGTGGTCGGGATCGTCGGCGGGTACCTCGCGGCGATCGGCTTCTTCCGGAGCAACTCGCTCGACGGCTTGTCGTCGCTCACCAGCATTCCGGTGACCAATCTGCTGGTGATCCTGGTCGGCATGCCGCTTGCCGCGACAGTCCTCGGCTGGCTGCTAGCCGGCCGCGACCCAGCCGGCATCGCCCGCCAGCCGCTCGAATAACGCCGGACAATCCCGGCAGCCGCTGGGGTCCCTCTGGGGCACCTTGACATGCTCGACCAGGGATGCCTAGATGGGACCTGGAACGTACAGAATCCAACGAGGCAAACGTAACGATCAGATGTACGGCGACTGAACGAAATCTCTCGAGGGCCTGTTAAGGAAATCACCTCTGCCATTCGGCAGCTATCGGCCCTGCAGAATTCCTTGTGCAGCTTAGGCACCGGGGAAATATCCATCCTGCCGCTGGACGGCAATCACCTCTTGTCCGGGATTTGCTGCCGGAACCCGCAGCGCCGGCAAAGCCATTTCTACTGCAGCGAGACTGGGGCGTTTCTCGCGGCTGCCGTCGAAGACCTCCGGCAAGAGGCAGTCGGAAAAAGGGGGCTCGTTGATCCGGTCAGTTCTGATGCGGTGCCGTTCAGTTGTCCGGCACGCGCCACGCGTAGTTGCCATCGCCGCAGGCTGCGGCGTCATCACCGTATTCGCCGTCGGCCAGTTGGCGATCAGGCCCGCGGCCGCTCAGTCGGCGGTGCTCGGCCTGGACGTCAGCGATCATCAGCACAGCATCAACTGGAGCAAGGTCGCCTCCGCCGGGGCCCGATTCGCCTACGTCAAGGCAACCGAGGGCACCGGGTACGTCAGTCCCGACTTCGCCGCCCAGTACAACGGTGCGTACCAGGCCCGGCTGATCCGCGGCGCCTACCATTTCGCGCTGCCCAACAAGTCCAGCGGTGGAGCGCAAGCCAGCTACTTCGTCGCCCACGGTGGCGGCTGGACTGCCGATGGCAGGACCCTGCCGGGAGCGCTAGACATCGAGTACAACCCGAGCGGTGCCGAATGCTACGGACTCAGCCAAAGCGCGATGGTGTCGTGGATCGCCAGCTTCAATGACACCTATAGGACCCTCACCTCGGTCTGGCCGGTCATTTACACCACCGCTGCCTGGTGGGCGAAATGTACCGGCAACTACGGCGGATTCGCCCGCCAGGACCCGCTGTGGATCGCCCGCTACGGCGCTACCGCCGGGACGCTGCCAGCCGGCTGGGGCATCTACACGTTCTGGCAGTACGCGTCGGCCGGCACATTCCCCGGCGACCAGGACGTCTTCAACGGCTCCAGCAGCCAGCTGCTAAAGATCGCGACCTACGGCTAGTCGGTCCGGGCTAATGGACTTGCCCGGGTGGGGGCTGCCAGCGTTGCCAGGCGGAGTCGATGGCGAAGAACCGTGACGGCCCCGCCGGGCGGGCCGTCAGTTCGCTGCTCGGCTGGAGCGTCAGGCCCGCGGGGACCGGTTCCCACCACGGCTCGCGTCCCAGCAGCCGGCTGAAGAGCTCGGGCCGCCGGCCCGCGCGTCCGAGGATCATTTCCGACGGCGCCGGGTGACTGGGCGCCTGCCAGCGGAAATCGGCGGACAGCCGCAGCTGGTGACCAGTGTTGGGGAGGGCCGCGTGCGGGGTCAGGCAGTGAAAGATGATCACATCCCCGGGGCGGTAATCCGTTGTGCGCCAGCCAGGCTCGGTGCCATTGAGCAGGCGCGGACGCCGGGGCGGGTCCTGGTGGCCGCCGGGGCGCACGGCGAGGCCGCCGAGCGCGACCGGGACCTCGGCGAGCGGGAGCCAGCTGGTCAGCATGTCCTGGACCCCCGCCCCCATGTAGTCGCAGTGGATGTAGCGGCCGCGGGTCCGCTCCGCCGGGGACTCCGGCGCTACCGCGCGCAGCACCTTGACCGGATAGGAGAAAGCCCCCGGGCCAAGGATGCGGCGGACCGTCTGGCGGAGTGGCGCCAGGTAGGGGAGCGCGTTGAACGCCAGGCTCGTCACCGCCGTACGGTACGCCGGGTCGGCTACCGCCTCCCGCGGTCCGGCTGCCCGGCCCAGCAGCGGTGACCCCGCCGCTGTCCAGCCGCCCGCCCGCAGCGCCGCGGCCACCCGCTCGCCCGCGGCACGGACCCGCTCGGCCGACAGCAAGCCGCGCAGGAACACGTACCCGTCGTCGGCGAGCCGAGCCCTCAGTGCCACCGGGTCAGCGGCCAGGCCGCTGGAGTCCGCCACCTCATCCACCCCGTCACGCTAACCCGGCTGCCTGGGAATCCGGAGAGTCCCCGCTGGGAAACCGCAGGGCATCGACTCGTTGATCAGGTTGCCGGGAACCATGAAATCATCGGGAAGTGACCAGTGACCAAGCGGCAGCACCGGGTGGCGACGACACGCCCGGCAAGACGGGTTCGCTGCCGTTCGACACCAGCGTGGCGCACCAGGCCCGGATGTATGACTTCCTGCTGGGCGGCAAGGACAACTACGCCGCCGACCGGGCAGCCGTCGAGGCGGGGCTGAAGTTCTTCCCGGACATGGCCTTTACCGTGCAGGCGAACCGGGCCTTCCTCGGCCGCGCCGTCCGCTACCTCACCCGCGAGGCCGGGATGCGGCAATTCCTTGACATCGGCACCGGCATCCCGACCGCGAGCAACACCCACCAGGTCGCCCAGGCGATCGCACCCGAGGCTCGCGTGGTGTACGTGGACTACGACCCGATCGTGCTCGCCCACGCCCGCGCGCTCTTGATCAGCAGCGAGGCAGGCGCCACCGAGTACATCGATGCCGACCTGCGCGACACCGGCATGATCCTCGACCAGGCCAGCGAGCTGCTGGACTTCACCAGGCCGGTAGCCGTCACGCTGCTCGCCATCCTGCACTCGCTGCCGGACTCCGATGACCCCTACGCGATCGTGGCCCGGGTCATGGACGCTGTGCCTTCTGGCAGCTACCTCGCCATCTCCCACGCGGGGTTCGAGCTCCTCGACCCGGAAGTGCAGCGGGGCATTCTGGGTAGCTGGAAGGGCAAGGTCCAGCAGCAGCTCATCTACCGCACCCGCGAGCAAGTGGCGCGGTTCTTCGAGGGCACGGACCTGGTGGAACCCGGCCTCGTGCGGGTCGAGGAATGGCGCCCAGACCCCGGCAGCCCCTCGGGCCATTCGGCCGGGTGGTGCGCGGTGGGACGCAAGCGCTGACTGCGGAGGGGACCGCCGCGCTGGGCTCGCCGTCGCAGTATGAAGCGGCCGTGCGAGCGGCCCTGCGGGAGCACTGGGGGCTGGTGGGAGAGCTTCACCCGATGCAGACGGCAGACAGCCAAACCTGGCGGATGGACAGCCATGTCATCAAGCTCGCCCGTGATGAGCCCTGGCACTTCGCCGCCGGGCTGCGCGCCAGCGAGGTGGTCGACAAGGCAGGCGTCGCGACGGGGGCACCGGTCCGCACTCGTGCGGGGGAGCTGTACGTAAGACTGGCGCCCGGGCGGGTACTGGGCGTCCTGCGCCGCGTGAAAGACAGCCGCCTGTCGATGCACGCGGTCGCGCCGGCGGTCCTCGGCGAGCTCCTTGGCAGGCTGCACCATCTCCTGCGCGAGTGCCCGGCGGCCGACGCGTGGACGCCCGGTGACGTGCTGGGCCATATGACGCGCGGCATCACGGCCTCGCAGCCGCCGTCCGTGCGGCAGATGATCACCGAGGCGGTCAGCGACGTGAGCGACTACTACGCCACCAGGCCGCCGGCGCAACTGCTCTACGGCGACGGCCCGGAGATCTTCTCCGCGAACGGTACGGACATCAGCGCCATCATCGACTGGGGCGGTGTCCGCGCAGGCAGCGTCGCCGATGACATCGGCTGCTGGACAGCGCACGGCGCGACCGACCGGATCACGCTGCCGGCCTACACCGCCGCTTTCCTTGACGGCTATCGCCGCGGCAATGACCTCCCCGCCGCGGCCGCCGCGGCGGTCCCGCTGTTCCAGCGCCTGCGCATCGCCTCGCGTGCCTGCTACGTCACTGACCCCGACGCTCTGGCCAGCGTCGAGGCATGGATGCGGCGCGCCTTTTCACACGGCAGGCGCTGAACCTTACGAGTTGCCAATGCGGCCGTCTCGGGGACTGGGCGGCGGATACCGTGGAACGCATGCCACCGGACAGGACAAGACGTTGATCGCGTCACTGGTGATCAGCGGGCTGCTGTTGCTGGGGATGGTCGGCGCGGCCGGGTACGCGGTCGTGCGGCTACCCGGCGACGCGCGGGTCCCCTTGCATGCCGGGACCCCCGAATACAGCGTCTGGCTGCCTAAGCGGGCCGGGCTGTCGGTCTGGCTGGCGGCCGGGGCGGTGGCGTTCGCGGCGCTCGCCTGGCTCACGCTGGGCCGGGTCGCGGCGAACTGGGCGACGTCGATGCGGGTGACGCTGCTGCCTGCGGTGATGCTCGTAGCGCTGGCGGCCGAGGTCGCCGCGATCATCCTCGCCCGTACATCCGTAGACGCAGCGGAGCACCCGGCGGTACCGCCGGAGACCGAGCCGCAAACGGTTCGCGGAGCCGACGACAGCGAGGCCCCCGGCAGCTACTCCTGATACCCGTGCCGCCGCGTCCAGATGACGGCGGCCGGGAGGAGCAGCGATGTTCTGGACGTACCTGCGCCGCGAGCTACGGCGGCGCATGCGGCAAGCGATCTTCATCGCGCTAGGGCTGGCGCTCGGGATCGGGCTTGTCATCACAGTGACCTCCGCCGCCACCGGGGTGCAGAACGCGCAGGCCGCGGTGCTGCACTCGCTGTACGGCGTGGGGACCGACCTCACCGTCACCCAGCCGCCGAAACAAGGAGCGGGCGGAACCGGGATCTCGTTCGGCTTCCGGCAGCAGATAAAACAGGCGCGCAGCGGCCAGGTCGCGGCCGGCACCAAGATCAACGACAACGAACTGCAGAACACTCAGAACGGGACGCTGAGCACCGCCCAGCTCGCGGCCGTGTCCAGGCAGCAGCACGTCACCGCCGCGACAGGCGCGCTGGCGCTGTCGGACATCACCGTGACCGGGACCGTCCCGCCCCTGCAGGCCGGCTCGGGGAGCTTCAGCTCCAACTTCACCACCAGCACGTTCACCGTGGACGGGGTCGACGTCGCCCGCGACACCCCCGGACCGCTCAGCTCCGCGGCCGTGACCTCGGGCCGTGCCTTCGGCCAGGCGGACGCGACGGCGGACGTCGCACTGGCCGATGCTAGCTACGCGACCGCGAACAAGCTGAAGACCGGATCGACGGTCAGCATCGGCGGTACGACCTTCACGATCATCGGCATCGTCAGCGTGCCGCAGGGCAGCAGCCCGCCTGACCTGTATATCCCGCTGGCGAAGGCGCAGCAGATCGGCGCGACCGGAACGGCCAAGCTCAGCAACGACGTGAACACGATCTACGTCTCGGCCGACAGCGCCTCGAACATCCCGGCTGTGCAGCAGGAACTCACCCGGCTGCTGCCGTCCGCGACGGTGACCGACGCGAGCGACCTGGCCAGCCAGGTCACCGGGTCGGTTGGCAACGCCGCCAGCCTGGCCAACAACCTCGGCAAGTGGCTGTCGGTGGCGGTCCTCGCCGCCGCGTTCGGGCTGGCCATCCTGCTGACGATGGCGGCGGTCACGCGGCGGGTCAGGGAGTTCGGCACGCTCAAGGCGCTCGGCTGGCGCGGCAGCCGGATCGTCGGCCAGGTGATGGGCGAGTCGGTGGCCATCGGCGTGGTCGGGGGCGTCGCGGGCGTCGGCCTCGGGTACCTCGGCGCCACGATCATCGACACGATCGCGACCAAGCTGTCCGCGATCACAGGGGCGAGTCCCGCGTCCGTTAACGGGTCGGGGGTGGCGGCGAAGCTGGCGCAGCAAGTCAACAGCGCCGCCACGCACACGGTGTACGTGACGCTGACCGCGCCGGTGACGCTCGACGCGATCGGCCTCGCGGTGCTGCTCGCGATAGCCGGCGGGCTGCTCGCCGGCATGTTCGGCGGCTGGCGGGCGGCGCGGCTGCGCCCGGCGGCCGCCCTGGCGAAGGTGGAGTGAGGCAATGTACCGGCTATCCGATGTCACCAAGGAGTACAACCACGGGGCGGTGCTCGCGCTGCGCGAGGTGGACCTGACGCTCGCCGACGGCGAGTGGCTGGCGGTCCGCGGGCCGACCGGGCACGGCAAGTCCACGCTGCTGCAGGTCATGGGCGGCCTTGACCGTCCCACCCGGGGAACGGTCGAGTTCGACGGCAGGGACCTGGGGCGGATGTCCGAGGCCGCCGTGACCCGGGTGCGAGCCCGGTCCATCGGGTTCGTGTTCCAGGCCTTCAACCTCATCCCCACGCTGAGCGCGGCGGAGAATGTGGAGACGGCGCTGGTGCCGCTTCGCGTCGGCGACGCCGAGCGGCGGCGGCGCGCCGCCGAGGCGCTGGACGCCGTCGGCCTCGCCGACCGGCTGCGTCACCTGCCCGGAGAACTGTCGGGCGGCCAGCAGCAGCGGGTGGCGATCGCCCGGGCCATGGTCAAGGAGCCCGCCGTGCTGCTCGCCGACGAGCCGACCGGCAACCTCGATGAAGACACCAGGGACGACATCGTCGGCCTGCTGGAACGCGTATGGCGGGAGCGGCGGCTCACGATGGTCGTGGTCACGCACGACAGCGCGGTCGCGGCCCGCGCCCAGCGGATCGCGCTGATGCGGGACGGGCGGCTCACGATCGCGCCTACATCTCCAGGTGTAGACGCGATCCGTCCCCGGACTGACGCGGTCGGCTAGCACCGGAATTACCCTGTGTTCATGCCTGGCAACGATCGCCTGATCGAAGTGCCACAGCCGCCGCTGACCTACCGGATCACCCCCCGGCAATGGCTGGCGATAGACGTGGCGGCGGCTGTGCTCACGATGGTCGTGATGACGTTCGGCCTACGGGTGCTGCATGGTCCCCGCTTCGTCTTGCCGACGCCGGACGTGGCGGCCGCCACCGTGGCCGCCACGCTCCCGGTCGCGGTCCGGCGGCTGTGGCCGGTACCGGTGCTCGCGATCGTGACGGTGGCGGTCGCTTACCTGACGGCCATGGGACGTGCGCCGCTGACCACTGACCTGATGCTCGGCATGGCCAGCTACATGGTCGCGGTGCGGCTGCCACGGGCCCCCGCGGTGGTCGCCCTGGTGGCGACGGAAGCGGCGATTCTGGCCGGCCTGCTCACCGCGTCGGTCACCGCGCATGCCGAGAACATCATGCTGCACAGCATGCTCGCCGCGGCGGCGATGTGGTTCGTGGGCGCCGGCGTCCGGGAACGCCGCCGGTACCGGGCGGGCGTCGCCGAACAGGCGGAGCGGCGGCAGCGCGACGAGGCCGATCGCGCCCGGCACGCCCTCCAGGAGGAGCGGCTGCGGATCGCCAGGGAACTGCATGACGTGCTGGCGCACAGCCTCAGCGTCGTCACCGTGCACGCCGGCGTCGGCCGGCGGGTCGGCGCGACCCAGCCCGCCGAGGCGCTGCGGGCGTTGCGCACCGTGGAGGAGGCAAGCCGCGGTGCGCTGGACGAACTGCGGCGCGTCGTGTGCCTGCTCCGCAGCGACGAGCCCGCGGGGACCGGCGAAGCGGCCGGGCCGGGCGAGCCGCGACCTGCCCTCGCACCGGTGCCGGGTCTCGCGGACCTGGACGGCCTGGCGGCGCGCGTACGGAAGGCGGGGACGCCGGTCCGGGCGGACCTGACCGGCGACGTGGCGGCGGTCCCGGCGGCCGCCGGGATGACCGCGTACCGGATCGTCCAGGAGGCGCTGACCAACGTCGTCAGGCACGCGCCGGGAGCGACGGCGACCGTGCGCGTCAGCGTTGTCCCCGGCGGGGTGCGGATCCGGGTGACAGACACCGGTCCGCCGGCCGGCCGGGCGAGCGCGACCGCGACCGCCTCCAGCGCGGCGGCCGCGGCGGGACACGGGATCGCTGGCATGCGCGAACGGGCCGCGATCTTCGGCGGCACGCTGGACGCCGGGCCGCTTCCAGGCGGAGGCTTCCAGGTCGCCGCGTTCCTGCCGGTCCAGACGCTCGCAACCGGGCGGGTCGCGTGACGATCGGCGTCGTCGTAGCCGACGACCAGGCCATCGTCCGAGCCGGGTTCCGGCTGCTGATCGACTCAGAACCGGACCTCAGCGTGCTCGGCGAGGCCGCCGACGGCGCGGAGGCGGTCGCGATCGCCAGGAAGACCACGCCCGACGTCGTGCTGATGGACATCCGGATGCCGGTCATGGACGGGATCGCCGCGACCCGGCTGATCGCCGCCGACGGGGCGCTGCCGCGGGTTCTGATCCTGACCACGTTCGACCTTGACGACTACGTGTTCGCCGCGCTGCGCGCGGGTGCCAGCGGGTTCATGCTCAAGGACCGGCCGCCCGAGGAACTGCTCGCGGCGATCCGGGTCGTCGCGGCGGGTGAGGCGCTGCTCGCCCCCAACGTCACCCGGCGGCTCATCGGGCACTTCGTACGCCAGCCCGATCCGCTGCGCGCCGCGCCGGACGCTCTCGAGGCGCTGACCATCCGGGAACGCGAGGTGCTCGCGCTGATCGCGGCCGGCCTGTCCAACACCGAGATCGCCGGGGAGCTCGTGGTGAGCGTGCCGACAGCGAAAACCCACGTGAGCCGCATCCTCGCCAAGCTCGGCGCCCGCGACCGCGCCCAGCTGGTCGTGATCGCCTACCAGTCGGGCCTGGTCAAAGCCTGACGGCCGCGCCGTCGCTACAGCTAGCGATGTACGCGAAAGTGCGTCCGCCAGCCTGACGACATCCGCCGCCGCCGCGGCCAGCATAGGCGCCGGAACTGACGGCAATGAGGCGGAGGACGGATGTACGACTTTGCGGCGCGCGGGGTGGCCGTGCACGCACTCGCGAGCGGCGGCCACGGCGGGCACGGTGCCGTGCGGATCGCCGTGCTGGTGCTGGTGGTCATCATCGTGGCGGTGGTGGTCGGATGGATCATCTACGCGCGGCGGAGCCGGAGGCAGCTATGAGGTTCTTCACGGCCCTGGCCGCCGTAGCGCGTCCGGGTTGCCGGGGAAAACGAGTGGCGGGACGCGCCCTCCGCCTGCGACAGTGCCGTAGTGCGTCACGACTACTTCGGCCCGAGCGTCGCCGACAGGTACGACGAGGACGGCACGGGCATGTTCGCCCCCGAGGTGGTCGGCCCCGCGGTCGACTTCCTCGCCGCGCTGGCCAGTGAGGATCGCGACACGGAGCCCAGCGCCTTCGAGCTCGGCATCGGGACCGGCCGGATCGCGCTGCCGCTCAGCCAGCGCGGCGTCGTCGTGCACGGCGTCGACCTGTCCGAGGCGATGGTCGCCCGGCTGCGCGCCAAGCCGGGCGCCGACCGCGTCACCGCCACGATCGGCGATTTCGCCACCGCCCGGGCCGGGCGGACGTTCCAGCTCGCCTACCTCGTCTACAACACGATCGGGAACGTGACCACGCAGGACGACCAGGTGGAGTGCTTTCGCACCGCGGCCGCGCACCTGGCGCCGGGCGGGTGTTTCGTGATCGAGGTCGGGGTGCCCGACCTGCGGCGGCTGCCGCCTGGCCAGACCGTCGTGCCGTTCACCGTCGAGCCCGGCAGGCTCGGGTTCGACGAGTACGACCTCGTGAACCAGGGCCTGGTGTCGCACCACTTCTGGGAAAGCGACGGGCGGTGGGAGAACGTGTCGATGCCGTTCCGCTACGTGTGGCCCGCGGAACTCGACCTGATGGCCCGCCTCGCCGGGATGACGCTGCGCGAACGCTGGGCCGACTTCACCCGCGACCCATTCACCAGCGACAGCACCAAGCACGTCTCGGTCTGGCAGAAACCTGCCTGACCCGGTCTAACGCCCCGGCACCTTGTACCTTGAGCGGCACTTTGTACCCCAGGTGACCAGAATCGGGCCAGAAATGCCCCGGAAAGTTGCCACGGCGGGTACAAAGTGCGCGGCAGTGACTGGTGTGGCGAGCGGGATCAACGACAGGTGCATGCGCACGGAAGGTGAAGGGCAAACCTTGAGCCGTCGCGCTAGTCGCGGGCTCGCGCCGCGGCCGGGGACGGGGTAGCCCGCGACCGGCGGGCGGCGTCGCCGGCGGTGCGGTCCATGTGCAGCGCCCCGGCCATCGAGCCGACCGCGAAGAGCGCCAGCAGGCAGAACGCCACAGTGTACGCCGTCCGGCCCGCCCCGACGACACCGCCGATCCGCAGCGCCACCGTGGCGATCGCGATCGCCAGGCCCATACTGAGCTGCGTGGTGGTGGCGGCCAGCGTGTTCGCGTCCCGCATCAGCTCCGGTGGCATGTCGGCGAGGCCGACCGTGTTGTACACGGTGAGCCCGGTCGACCGCGTGGCGCCGCTGATCAGGGCCAGCAGCGCGATGATCGCGATCGGAGTGCCAGCCGAACTGAACCCGAGCGCCGCGACGGTCACCGCGGTGCCGAGCGTCGCGGCCACCAGCACCGACCGGAACCCGAACCGGTTGATCAGCGGTGTGGTCGCCGGCTTGATCCCCACGTTGCCGGCGAACACGAACGCGGTTACCGCGCCCGACTTCACCGGCGACCAGCCGAACTGGGTCTGGAACAGCAGCGGCATCAAGAATGGCGTCGCGCCGCAGACGAACCAGTACGCGATGACCCCGGACTGCGCCATCCGGAACGTCGGCACGTTCAGCGTCCGCAGGTTGAGCAGCGGAAACGCGGTCCGGCGAAGATGCCGGACCGCGCAAAAAAGCAACGCGAGCGAACCGAGCAGGAACGCCGCGGTCAGCGCCACCGGCGGCGCGGGCACCGACAGCAGGTGCGCGCCGTACGTCAGCCCGCCGAGACCAGCGCAGGTCAGCACCACCCCGGCCCAGTCGAGCGGCGGCGGACCGGCCGCGGCAGCGCCGGACCCGGCCGCGCCCGCGGAGCCGAGGGGGACGTTCGTGACCACCCGCCACGCCACGAAGAAGGCGACAATACCGAGCGGCACGTTGATCAGGAACAGCCAGTGCCAGGACGCGTACGTGGTGATCAGCCCGCCGGCCAGCGGCGCGATCACCGGCGCGAGCAGGCCCGGCCACACGACGTAGGACGTGA
>Ga0335075_10008398_pt1 | contig 15810 bp, 13 predicted proteins | sample Lox_Sample_24_FD_206723 | JGI IMG/M metagenome (GOLD analysis project Ga0335075, IMG submission 206723) | Soil microbial communities from Loxahatchee National Wildlife Refuge, Florida, United States - Lox_Sample_2.4 | ecosystem: Environmental > Terrestrial > Soil > Wetlands | place: USA... | reverse complement strand
CGACTGCTTCTTCGCCTGGGACGGCGACTACATCCAGGCCAAGGCGCTCACCACGCACCACAACCTGTCCCAGGGCTTCAACGAGGCCCTGGACCAGGCGTGCGCCAAGCTCGGGCTGGAGCGCCATGACGTGCTCACCCAGATCGACTCGGTGCGGTACGCGACCACGCTGGGCACCAACGCGCTGATCGAGCGCACGGGCCCCCAAGTCGGGGCGATCGTGACCGCGGGTTTCGAGGCGACCATCCCGCTGTCGCGCGGCCGCGGCTACGGCGAGGGCCTGGACGAGCTCGCGCGCAACGACCTGTCCAGTGGCACCCGGCCCGACCCGCTGGTGCCGCAGACCTTGATCAGGCCCGTGCGGGAGCGGGTCGATTATGCCGGCCGGGTGCTACTGGCCCTAGACGCTAGTGACGTCCGGCGGCAGCTGCGCGACCTGGTCGACGCCGGCGCGCAGGCCCTGGTGGTCTGCCTCACCAATGCGGTGGAGAACCCGGTGCACGAACGGGAAGTCCAGGAGATCTTCCTGGAGGAGTACCCGGCCCACCAGCTGGGCGCGATCCCGATGCTGCTCTCCCACCAGCTGTCCGGCCGCAAGGGCGAATACGTTCGGGCGACCTCCGCCATTGTGGACGCGTTCCTGCACGCCACGATGTACCACGCCCTGTCCGAGCTGGAGCAGAACCTCCGCGAGCATGGCTACACCCAGCCCATGCTGGTCAACCACAACTCGGGTGGGATGGCTCAGCTCAACTCCACCGACGCGCTGCAGACCATCCACTCCGGGCCGGTGTCGGGGATCTCGGCTAGCGAGCATCTCGCCCGGCAGGCCGGACTCGGCAACGTGGTGGCCACCGACATGGGCGGCACCAGCTTCGACATCGGCCTGGTGCCGGCCGACGGGGTCAAGCACTACGACTTCATGCCGGTCATCGACCGGTGGCTGGTCAGCGTCCCGATGATTCACCTGGTGACCCTCGGCGCCGGCGGCGGCTCGATCGCCTCCTACAACCGGCTGCACCAGTCGATCCAGGTGGGACCGCACAGCGCCGGATCAGACCCAGGGCCCGCCTGCTACGACCGCGGCGGCATGCGGCCGACCGTGACCGACGCCGACCTGCTGCTCGGCTACCTCGACCCCGCCAGGTACGCGGACGGCCGCATCCTGCTGAACCGCAAGCGCGCCGAGTTCGCCGTCGAGGAGGAGTTCGGCGACCACCTCGACCTCGAGCCCGTCGAGATCGCCAAGCGGATCAAGGCCGAAGTCGACGAGCAGATGGCCAACGGCATGGCCAAGGAGCTGCGCATCCGGGGCTACCTGCCGGAGGAATTCACGATGCTGGCCTACGGCGGCAACGGGCCGCTGCACGCCTGCGGCATCGCCGACCATCTCGGCATCGAGAGGGTCCTGGCGCCGCCGTACAGCTCGGTGTTCTCCGCGCTCGGCGCGGGCAACACCCCTCAGCTGCACATCCACGAGCGCACCGTCCCCGTCGTGCTGTTCGACGCGTCGACCCGCGCACTGTTCACCGACTTCGGCCGCTTCAACGCCATCGTCGCCGACCTGGAGGCCAAGGGCCGCGACGACCTGCTGCGCCAGGGCCTGCCCGGCGACAAGGTAGAGCACCGGCTCGAGCTGGACATGCGATACGGCAATCAGCTCGTCACAATGGCGGTGACCGCCGACCGCACCCGGCTGCAGAGCGTACGCGACGTGGTGGCGCTGATGCACATGTTCGCCGACGACTACGGCCGCCGGTTCGGCCAGGGCAGCCAGTCGCCTGAGGCCGGCATCCGAATCACCACCATCCGGGTCGCCTCCTACGTCGAAGGCCAGACCGTGGAGTTCGACGCCTCACTGCCCGACGGCGAGCCGGCGCCGGCCACGCCGGCCAGCTCGCGGCGCTGCCACTTCGCGGGGATCGCGGGCGGCGTGGACACCCCGGTGTATGACGAGACGGCGCTACAGCCCGGCCTGACCGTGCCCGGCCCGGCCGTGGTCACCAGCCCCACCACGACCTACCTGGTCGAGCCGGAATGGCGGCTGGAGACGGGTGCACACGGCGCGATCTGGTTCCTCAAGAGCTGACAAGGAGAGATTCCGATGACCGAGCTGGCCAAGCAAGAATTCGCCCCCCATGACCAGGAGTGGGTCGACCGGTTCCTGGCCGGGACCACCCTGTTCCTCGGGCCCGATCCCGAGATCATGACCGACCACCGGATGGCGCCGCGGACCGCGGACGAGGAGCGGCTCCTGTCCGGCCCGATCGACGCCAACGCGCTGGACCGGGTCCGCAAGCGGATCGTCGCGGGCCTGGACGAGGCCTTCGAGATGATGGAGCAGACCGGGGCGGCACCGGGCGCGAAGTGGGGTGATCTCACCAGTGCGGTCTACTCCGCCTCCGGTGACCTCATCCACATCAGCACCGGCGGGGTGCTCGCCTTCGCCTCGGTGCTGCACTACCCGGTACGGTTCATCAAGAAGTACTGGGTCGATGATCCGACGGTCGGCGTCCATGACGGCGACGGGTTCATCCACAACGACGCCCGTTACGGCAACATCCACAACACCGACCAGAGCATGATCCTGCCGGTCTTTTACGGCGGCGAGCTGATCGCCTGGGTAGCGACGATCATCCATGAGGGCGAGAACGGCGCCAAGGAACCCGGCGGCATGCCGTCGAGCTCGGAGTCGGCGTACGACGACGGCATCCGGATGAGCCCGTTCAAGATCGTGGAAGGCGGCCAGATCCGCCGCGACCTGCTGACCTTCCTCCAGAACTCGGTGCGCGAGCCGAAACTGCAATACCAGGACCTCAAGGTCAAGCTGTACTCCGCGCTGCGGATCAAGGAGCGGCTGCTCGCCTTGGTCGAGGAGGTCGGCCGGGACGCGTTCATCGCGTCGCTGCGCAAGTCGCTCGAAGACGTCGAGGCCGAAGCCCGGCGGCGGATCACGGAGCTGCCCGCCGGCACCTACCGGGTCAACTTCTTCTCCGACTCGACGCTGCGGGAGAACGCGCTGCTCAAGTACCCGTGCGCGATCACGGTTAAGGGAGACGAGCTGACCGTCGACTGGCGCGGCGCGGCTCCGCAGATCATGAACCGGGCCTTCAACGCCACGCTCGGATCGGCGAAGTGCGGGATGAACCAGGCCTTCCTCGGATTCTTCTGGCCGGACCTGCCGCGCGGCATCAGCGTGATGAACCCGATCGAGGTCCTCACCGACCCCGGGAGCTGCATCGACCCGGGGCTCGACGCGCCGCTCGGGCAGAGCCTGCAGGGCATCTTCAAGACGTTCGGGGTCACTCAGACGCTGTTCGCCAAGATGCAGTACTCCTGTCCCGACAAGTACGGTGCCGTCATCGCCCCGTGGTTCAACCAGATCAACACCTTCCTGTTCGGCGGCGTCACGCAGCACGGCGAGTTCGCGGGCAACGTCTGCGCCGACCTGAACGGCATGGGCGGCGGCGCCCGCGCGTTCCGTGACGGCGAGAACTCGATGGCCCCATTCTTCGCGGCGATGGCCGACATCGCCGAGCAGGAGATCGTCGAGGACGACGTGCCGTTCCTCCAGCTCATCTCCAAGCGGATCAAGCGGGATAACCAGGGTTTCGGCAAATACCGCGGCGGCATGGGGTACGAAGTGGCGGTGGCCGCCAAGGGCACCCCGCTCTGGGGCTTCGCGACGGTGTCGAGCGGGTCGAAGTTCCCCTCGGTTCCGGGCCTGTTCGGCGGCTACGGGTGCCCCGCGTACCCGCTGGCCAAGATCAAGGGCGTCAACGTCTTCGACAACCTGCAGGGCGACCCGTCGACCTGGTCGTTCGACTTCGAGACGCTGATGAACACCCAGCCCTTCCCCGAGGCGCGTTACTCCACCCACCACATGGGCATGGGCTTCGAGCTCGCCGACGAGGGCGAGGTCTACATGATCTGCCAGGGCTCCGGCGGCGGGTACGGCGACGTGCTCGACCGGGACCCCGAGGCTGTGCTCGCCGACGTCGCGGCCGGCTATCTCTCGCCCGAGACGGCCCGGGACATCTACTTCGTCGTGTACGACGAGGGAAACCTCGCGGTCGACGCGGAAGCCACCGCGGCCGCCCGGGACGCCGAACGCGCCGAGCGCAAGGCCCGCGGCGTGCCCTACGCCGACTTCGTGACGAGCTGGGTAACCGCGGAACCGCCGGCGCACCTGCCCTACTACGGTTCCTGGGGCGACGACAATTCCGTGGTCCACGCGACCGCGTGGACCACGGACGGCCCGCTGCGCGTCGCCGGACCGATCAGCGACCTGCCGCAGATTTTCCTGCCCGATCCCAACGTCCTGGCGCTGGCAGGTCAGCGGGCCAGGATCGCCGAGCTCGAGGCCCGGCTGCGCGAACTGGAGCCTGGTGATGGCTGACCTGCTGGCGGCGCTGGACGCCCCGCCCTCTGGCCGCGTCCAGGCCACATGGTTCGATTCGCTGGCCTACTGCCAGGCCAAGCTGCGGTCCGGCGCACTCGTGCCCTGGGACTCGCCGGGGGAGGTGACGGCGTTCTTCGGTAAGGCCCAGGGCATGTTCCGGTCCGACGCGCTCCTGGTCGACCTCGGCGACCTGCTGGCCTGGCGCGTAGCGGGCGACGACTCGCTGCGGGCGGCCATGGCCGCCCGCAGCAGGCCCGGATACGCCTTGCGCGCTCTGCTCGGCGATGAGCAGGCCCGCGCTGTCGCGGCCGAGGCGGTGACCGCCATCGCGGCGAGTGCCGGCAGGGTGCCGGTGGTGCTGTCGGTACCGTCTCCCGCCCGCTGGCTGGCCGTCGCGGGAGCCCAGGCCGACGCCGGAGCAGACCCCGAGGCCGGAGCGCCCGACCCGGACCGCGCCGAGACCGCCGCCATGTACACCGCCGACTTCCTGCGCGCCTTCGCCGGCCGCGGCGTCGACGGGCTCCTCCTCGACGAGGGGCCGGTCGCCGGCGGAAACCTGATCCACCCGGAGGCATACCGGCCGGTCCTCAACGTCGCGGACCACTACGGGTGGCCAGCGCTGATTGGCACGCCGGACGCCCCGGCGTGGCCGTTCGGCGAGGTCACAGGGGTCGCAGCGTGGCTCGGGTCAGACTCAAGAACCCGGGAGACCCCACAGGCCGAGCGAGCCGGGCGCTGGGGGATCGTGGCCAGCGCCGGGTTCTGGAACGGCGCCGACCCTCCGGCAGCGGCCGGCCTGGTGCTCGCGGCCGTTCCGGCGGACGCCGATCCCGACACCGTGATGCAACGGGTCCGCGCCCTTATGCGGTGAGCACCGCTGACCCAAGCCAGCGGCAGGCGAGCAAGGCCAGTTCGACGACGAACCGGTCGTCGGCTACCTTGCGGCCCCGGACCTCCTGAGCCTTGCGCACCCGGTAGAACACGGTGTTCTTATGCAGCGACAACCGCTCCGCGGTCTCCTGGTAACTCCCACCGGTGGACAGGAAAACGTGCAATGTCTCCCTGAGCCGCGCGGTCTGGTCGTCGTCGGTGGCCAGCGGCCCGAGCGCCCGGACCACCCAGGTGCGTGCGGCGCCGATGTCCTCGGCCAGCAACGCGACCGGGGCCACCTCGGCGAAGCGGATGACCCGTGGCGCGGCCGGACCAGCGATCAGGGCGACAGCGTGCGCGCGCAGCGCCTCGCGGATCGTGATCCGAAAGCCTTCCGGCCCCTCCCCCGGCTCGCCGACGGCCAATCGCACGGTTGCGTCAGGCGTCAGCGCAGGGCCGCCGAACGCATCGGTCCTCAGCACCTGCTCCGACTTCAGCGGCATCCAGATAAAGGCGCTCGATTCGTCCCGGGAGACGAACAGCGCACGTGCACCCTCCGACAGATGATCCGCGAGCCGGCCCGCTAGCCGTTCCAGCTCGACCAGCGTGCCTTCCTTGAGCGCGGCCTCTTCCACCCAGGCTACGGCGCCCAGATGGTGCTGGCGCAGCCGGTAACCGAGGGCCGACTCCGCCCGGGTCACCTCGATCGGCCCCCCTGCCAGCAGCGACCACACCTGCGCCGTGCGGACGGCCACGGTGTGGCGTACCCACTCGTCGCGTTCCCGCACGTACGCGGTGAGGACCTGCTCGGAAACCCGGTCGATGTACCTGAACGTGGTCTCGGTCAGCTGCATCGCGGCCGCAAAGCCCGTCGGCAGGTCGCGGGCCTGGACCGCGAGTTCGCGGTAGCACCACTGCATAAAGCATCCCTGGCCGACCCGGTACGCGCGCAGCAACTCCCCCACCGGCACACCGCGCTGAGCCAGCCGCCGGGCATACGCGAGCGCGGCGGCCGGGGCGTTGGCCTGACGCGAGTCCACCTGGTAGCCGATGACGTGCACCAGGGTGGTCACGTTGCTCTCGACGCTGACGGTCAGCAGGTCGATGATCGCCTGGTCCTGTGCCAGTGGCTCGATCTGCCCCAGGATGCTGTCGGTCACCGCCTGGCACAATTCCGGCAATTTCACCCGGAGGGCTGCGGAAACTGCCTTCAGCTGGGCTGCGACCGCGGCGTCGTCAGGCTCCATGAGCCCGATCATAGAAGTCTGTGACATTTCTCGCGATGCCTCCACCCGGGGTGCGATCGCTGTCGAAGCCCAGGGTCAGCCACCGGTAGCGCGCATTAAATGGCTCGTGAGGCAGCCGTGGACCGCTACCGGGCAGGCTTACCGAGCAGCCGGCTGTGCAGCTCGGTAGTGAGCCTGTCGATCTCGCGAGTGAGCTCGGTGTTGGTCTTGAGCTCCAGCTCCTGTTCGGTGAAGTCGCGATCCGCCTTGGCCTGCTGGAAGGCCGCCTGCCGATTCTGGCCGATCATCACGAACGTGGACAGGAAGATCGCTTCCAGCGACACGATCAGCGTCAGCGTCGGCCACGGACTCTTCTCGATGAACAGCATCCAGATGGTGAACAGTGCGATGTGCAGGTAGACGAAATTCATCGACCCCGCGAAGCCAGTGATCCAGTCGGCGACCCGCAGCTGGAGGCTCGCGGCCCGCTTCGCCTGTTGCTCCAGGACAACCGGGTTATGCCGAATCGAGTCCTGTAGCTTGGCCTGAATGTCTTTCAGCCTGGCTGCTTGCCCGCCGGCGCCGGCTGCCTGCGGCTCTGGCTCGGCCGGTGGACGGCCTGGTCCCTCTGCGCCCGGGTTGGGTTTGCCCATCATGTCCCTCCGTAAGTATCGCGGCCGACCGACGCTGTGAAAGATCTTCCCGCTCCAGCGCAGCTGGACGCTCCCCGGCCGCCTGTCAGGGCCTGTCGTCCCCGGCCGCCGGATCGGCGGGTCGGGCGGCCTGGTCCTGCTGCCGGTCGGCCTGAGGGGATCGGTGAGCGAGGACGACGATCCCTACGCTCATCACGACCAGCGACGCCGCCTCACCCGCGATCTCCGCTGGGCCACTCGCGAGGTTCTCGCCCAGGAAGAGCCAGGCTAGGCCGATGTCGCCGATCGTGTCGGTTATGGTGATAATGGCGAGGACCGGCGCGAGCAGCGTGCCCGCCTGGAAGGCGTTCTGGTTGAGCACGAAACCGATCGGGCCGATGATGGCGACGGCGTAGATCGGCCAGTGCGTGAACAGATTGGCCAGGCCGCCGCTGAGTTCGGCGGTCGCGAGCTTGATCGCGAAGTCCGTGGCCGCGTAGGCGGCGCCGCAGGCCAGTGCGAGCGCGAGCGGCCGAACCGTCCGGTTCCACCGGGCCAGGGTCAGGCAGCCGGCCAGCACCGCCGCGAACCCGGCCAGCAGCGTTAGCGCCTCGATGAGGTCGATAGCCTCCCGCCCGGCCGACGGCCGGGCGATGACGAGGAACCCGGCGACCCCGGCCGCGCAGGCGAGAACTCCAGCGCCCGTGACCGGGTCCGCGCGCCTTGTCAGGGCCGCGCTGATCAGGCCGGCGAATATCAGGTCGCACACCAGGATCGGCTCGACCAGGGCGAGCGGCCCGAAGCGCAGCGCGACGACCTGCAGGACAAAGCTGGCCACATTGGCGCCGATCCCGGCCAGCCACAGCGGCTGCTTGATGAGGTCCAGCAGCAGTTCAGGCGACAGCGCTCGGCGGCGCTTGACGCGCTTGGTGCCGAGCTGCTCGGTGACGGCCGTTATCGCATACGCCAGCGAGGATCCAAGGGCTGCCACCACGGCGATCAGCGGGAACAAAGGCCCGTCCGTCCGCTGGGCCCGGCTGGCCCGACGACAGCCTCGGGACCAGGGTCGCACATCCTGCGCTGCGCTCCCGGAACCATCGACGCGATGGCGTTGACCCGACTCATGCTGCGTTCATCCACCCCGGGCACGCGCCCCACCCGGCCCGGCAGACGGCCCGCTGGAACGCCGGGCCGGACCCTGGAGGTCGCTGGTCCGTCCGTAAGAGCCGGCTGGCTGGCGGCCGTCAGCCAGTGACCTGGAGGTCGTCGCGGACGTCCGAGACGCCGATGCCCATCCACGCGGCGTCCATCACCGCGTCGTGCTCCAGCCAGCTGCGGACGTGACCGGCGAGTGTCACCGTGCCGTCGCGGGCGTCCACGGTGACGTCGCTGTCGTCACCAAACAGCCCGTAACGGTCGAGCGCGCCCTGGACCAGGTCGGTGACGTCGGCTGCCTCTTCCTCATCGGTGCGGATCTCGATGTCGTCGGTGACGTTGCGGACGCCGGTCAGCCAGGCCACGGTCATTTCGGCAGCCTTGCGCTGCGAGCCGTAGCGAACAGTGCCGGTCAGCCAGACGTTGCCGTCGCTGGCCGTGGCCTCGACGCCGTCCGGCACGGTGACGTTCAGGGCGAGCGCGTTGTTGGCCGCCGTGGTCAGCATGGGGTCGTCGCGGTAGTCGCCGGGCGGCAGCATGACCATCAGGTGGTTGTGCACGCTGGTCACGCCGTGGACGCGCCGCGCCGCCGCTGCCGCCTCCCGGTACTGCGGGTAGCTGGGCACGGTGCCGTTGAGCGCTACGTCCCCGTTCATGTTCTTAATGGTGATGTCCGACCCGTCGACGAGCGAGTCGAAGTCCAGCTCGGCCTTGACTGCCTCGCGGATGTCTGCCGTTTTCGTTGCCATGGCGCGGTCCCCCCCGAGTGAACGATGAGCGGCTAGTTGCCGCTCATTGCCTTGTACCCGCAACGCCCGCGGCGCACTGCCCCCGCCCTGAAATGCCGGATCTTTGCCGGTCAGGGTGTGCTGACCGACGTCGCTCTGGATGGTGCGCGGTACCTGCGTGTTGCGCGGACGAAGGGAGTGATAGGCCAGCCCGTGCGGTCCTCGGTGAACTCCCGGGTCGATGACAGGTCTAGACGGTACCGAACCAGGTCAGGGCCAGGGAATCCAGGGTGGGCTCGGGCGGGGCCTGGAGTTCCCTGAGGCATTCGGGCAGGTTGCTGTGCACGTGCAGGAGCGTGTACGCGAGCAGTTCCCGCGGGTCGAAGCTGCGGCCGTAAGCGGCCAGGATGCGGCCGAGCAGGCGCGGGTCGCCACGCGAGATGAACAGGCCGACCGCGACGAACTCGTAGGCGCGGTCACCGCTCATCGCGCACTCGAAGTCCAGCAGCCCGCTCAGCGTCCACGTACCGGGCGTTCTCGTACTCGCCATGGGCAAGGAGCTCGGGCGTGGCGAGGGGCAGCCTGCCGTCGAGGTAATCCAGCACCCGGGCCTCGGTGACGCTGTCCGGCGCGGACACAGTGGGTAGAGCTCGAGAACGCGATGGTCGCCGGCCGCGTAGACGGGACGGGAGCCGCCTGGGTAACGGCGGAGCCGGGCGCCCGCCAGACCGAGGCGCACCGCGAGGGCTTCCGCGGCGGGCCGGACGATCTTCTCGAAGACGACGGCCTGCCACTCCACGTCCGTACGCACAGCGGGGAGCATGCGCGGAAACTACCCAGGCCGTGTGCTGCCCGCAATTGAATTTCACCGGCGGGGTACGGCCGTGTACCCGGACGGGAATGTCCGCCCGGGCACACGACGCTGGTGGGGCGGTTAGTCGTAGTGCTTCAGGTGCGGCCAGAGGGCGGTCCAGCTGGCCACCGGGCCGGTGCAGACGCCGATCGGGGTGTTGTTCCAGTCGTTCTGCACCTGGTCGGGCGGGTTGAAGACGGCGAGCTGGCGGCAGCTCGCGAAGTACGGGCGCATCTGGTCGAGCGCGTCGACCACGAGCACCGTCTGGTCGGAGGCGCCGGCCGGCGGTCCCCACGTGTAGAAGGAGTTGTGCGCGGAGACGACCGGCGGCAGGTGATCGGGGCCGCCGTAGAGGAGCAGCGCGCCGGCTTCCGCGTAGGCGCCGGTGTAGACGGCGGTCGGGGTCTGGCCTTCCTTCGTGAGCGCCGCGTTCTGGGCGGCGACGTCGGCGACGAGCTGCTGCCAGCCGATGCCGTCGTTGACGCTCTTGTCCGGCGGGATCTTGTGCACGTCGGCGATCGGGACGGCGGGCAGGGCCTGCGGCACGACCGTGAAGACGGTCAGCACCAGGCCGACGGCGACGAGCCCGTGCCGCGAGCGCAGGCGGCGGCCCTGGCCGTCCTTGGCGAGCCAGCCCTCGGCCGACGCCGATCCCGCGGCGATCACCGCGGGCAGGATCCCGTCGGAGTAGTAGATCTTGCCGGGCACCCAGGCCAGCACGTACAGCACGACGAGCGTGGCGGCGACCGCGAGGAACCGCAGCTGCCGGTCCCGGTACAGCCGCCCGAAGCCGGCGATGACCAGCGGGACGCCCAGGATGCCCGTGTAGATGAGCTGCGCGGGGAGGCCCGCGATGTAGTCAGCCGCCGAGGTGTTCTGCTGGTGCAGCGCGGACGCCATGGTGGCCTGCGGCCAGCCGTTCGCGAACTGCCAGGCGAGGTTCGGCGCCCAGATCGCCAGCGCGATGACGCCGCCGAGCCAGGGCCACGGCGTCGCGAAGACGCGGCGGTGCGCCGAGGTGACGAGAAGACCGATGACGAGGGCGCCGAGCAGGGTGGCGAGCAGGTACTCATTCTCCAGGCCGACGCCGGCCGCCGCGCCCGCGCCGAGCCACCACCGCGGCCGGTCGCGCAGCAGCGCCGTGGACACGCACAGCAGCACGACCGCCCACGCCAGCAAGTCGTACGGCGTGGTGTTGCCGATGTGGCACGCGCCCATCAGCACCGGCGCGCACGCCATGCCGAGCGCGGCCAGCACCCGCCCGGTACGGCCCGCGCCGTACAGCGCCGCCAGCCGGGCGGCGATCACGATGATCGCCCCGGCCGCCAGCGCGGGCAGGATCCTGATGGCCGTCGGGTTGGTGCCGAAGATGTCCGTCGTCCTGGCGAGCAGCACGGCGAGCGGCGGCTGGTCCACGTACCCGAAGGCCAGGTGGTGGCTCGCCACCAGGAAGTACAGCTCGTCCTGCTGGAAGCCGTACAGCCCGCTGACCGCCAGCTCCAGCGCGCTGAACACCCCGGCGATGAGCCAGACGATCCGCGGCACGCGGTCGTCGCGGCCCGCGGACGTGTCTCGAAGTAGGTCGGTGGCCGTGGCCTCATCCGTGCCTGGCCGGTGAGCGCTGATCCCGTTCATAGCGACAGTGGACCACGGCGGTTTCTCACGCTGCCTCGCCCGCGAGACGGAAACCGCGAGTCAGCCGGCAGGTGGAGACCGGGGCGGGAATAGGGTTGGCAATACCGGCGTTGTCGGGTATGGTCATTCCATCGGCCGGTGCCCAATCTGAGCGGCCCGGCGAATCTCAAGCGCCATATCTGAAAGGCGCGACAGCGAAGACCCCGAGCTTTCGCAGTCAGAGTTACAAATCAGGCATCGACGCAGCTAAGCGGCTGTTTTCATGCGTTCCCGTGCTTACGCGCTTTCCGTTGAACGCGTCCCGCCAGCGGCTCTTTTCAGCCTGCGCGAATTCATTCGCCCCGAGAGGAGACCCATGACCACAATCACCGAAGAAAGAAGCGTTTCCACTGAAACGCGGCAGAAAGAAACGGCCACGCTCGTGTCCGGCATTGTCGATGCCGACGACCGGCGCGGCTACCTGCGGACCGGCGGCTACCGCCGCTCATCCGGCGACATCCCCCTCACCCAGGGCCAGCTCAGGCAGTTCGGACTGCGCACGGGCGACCTGATCGAGGGCACCGGCCGGCCCGGCAAGACCCTGGTCAGCGTCGAGACCGTCAACGGCCTGCCCGCCGCCGAGGCCGGCGGCCGGCGCCGCTTCGACGATCTGACCCCCATCTACCCCAACCAGCGGTTCCGCCTCGAGGACGGCGACCCGTCGCCGACCGCGCGGATCATCGACCTGGTCTCCCCCATCGGCAAGGGCCAGCGGGGACTCATCGTCGCCCCGCCCAAGGCCGGCAAGACCACCGTCCTGAAGACGATCGCGCACGCGATCGCCACCGCCTATCCCGACGTGCACCTCATGCTCGTGCTGGTCGGCGAGCGCCCGGAAGAGGTCACCGACCTGCGCCGCTCGGTACGCGGCGAGGTCATCGCAGCCACCTTCGACCAGTCCCCCGCCGACCACGTCCGCGCCGCGGAACTGGCCATCGAGCGCGCCAAGCGGCTCGCCGAGCTCGGCCGCGACGTCGTGGTCATGCTCGACTCGCTCACCAGGCTGGGCCGCGCCTACAACCTGGCCGCGCCCGCCAGCAGCCGCACCCTCAGCGGCGGCGTCGCCGCGTCCGCGCTGCAGCCGCCCCGCCAGTTCCTCGGCGCGGCGCGCTGCCTGGAAGAGGGCGGCTCGCTGACCATCCTGTCCACCGCGCTGATCGACACCGGATCCCAGCTCGACAACGTGCTGTTCGAGGAGTTCAAGGGCACCGGCAACATGGAGCTGCGGCTGCGCCGCGACCTGGCGGAGAAGCGCATCTTCCCCGCCATCGACCCGGTGCCGTCCGGCACCCGCCGTGAAGACCTGCTGATGAGCGCCGACGAGCACGCCGCGGTGGTCGGCCTGCGCCGGGCGCTCGCCGCGCTCGACACCCAGCACGCGGTCGAACTGCTGCTGGAGAAGACCGCCCTCCCGAACGCGCAGCTGCTCCGCCAGGTCCACGCCTCCAGGTAACGGCCACCCCTCCTACCAGGGGACCTGGGTGCCGTCCCAGGAGAGGAATTGGCCGTTAGGGCCGTCGTCGGGGAGGAGCGCCAGGTAGACGGCGCCCGCCGCGGCTTCCGCGGGGTCGCCGCCGCTGGCGGCGGCGACGGCGTTGAGCCCGGTGCGGCGCAGGCCGGGGGCCAGCGCGTTCACCTTGAAGCCGTGGGCGCCCAGCGTGTGGGCGTAGAAAATGGTCAGCGCGTTGAGCGCCGCCTTGGAGGAGCGGTAGGCGGCGAAGCCGCCGGCCTCGCGCTCGGCGGCCAGCGTGAGCGAGCCGGTGCCGCTGGAGATGTTCACGATCCGGGGATGCTCGGACCGGCGCAGCGCCGGGAGGAAGGCGTTCGTCACCGCGACGACGCCGAACACGTTGGTCTCGTACACCCAGCGGAAGCTCTCGGCGGTCTCCTTGTCCGGCGTCTTGCCGTCCAGCGAGATGCCGGCGTTGTTGACCAGGATGTCCAGGTCGGGGACCTGGCTCGCCGCGGCGGCGATGCTGTCGGCGTCGGTCACGTCGAGCATCAGCGGCCTGGTGCCGCGGCCGAGTTCCGCCACCGCGCGCTCGCCGCGCTCGGCGTCCCGTGCCGCCGCGTACACCGTCAGGCCCGCGGCCACGAGCTGGCGGGCGATTTCCTTGCCGATCCCCGTGTTGGCACCGGTGACCAGTGCGATCGAGTTGTTCATAGTCGTATGGTGCCACCACCGCCGGCCGGCGCAATTGCGTGCGGCGTGGCGCCTTGTTCGCGGCGTGCGGCGCATCCGGGCGCGGCACCGCGGGATAGGGTACGCTTCCGCCCGAGTACGTTAACTGGCCGACCTACGGCACATTTACCGGAATGACTGATATTAGCTCAAGTACGCGAAGAGGATTGCGGCTCGTCGGCCGATTGCCGGCACATTGCCGCGATCATTACGGGAGTGAACCCGAGACGGAAATAGGCCTGGATCTGCAGGCTGCACATCGCCTTGGCGATGACCTCCCTGCAATGCGCGCATTCCGGCAGGGACCACTCCCCCGGTTCGGGCCTGACCAGCGCACGCGCCGCGGTCAGCGCCTCGGCGCACACCACCCGCGCGGTGCTGTCCCAGTCCATTTCAATTTCGGCGCCGAGTTTGTCCTTGAGCATTGTCAGCGCGATCCTGGTTTGCTCGCCGAGGGCGGCCAGGATATCCCCCTGGGCGCGCTCGTCGTAACCGCTCCATTCGGAAGTCATATCGTCGCCGGCGATAATAGCGCCGGCCTGCTGCGTGTTGTCGGCCATCGTCGCGGTGAGCAGAAAGGCGGCGCGCGGCGCGGCCGCCCGCGCATTCACGGCCGCACCCGCATCCGGAGGCGGCTATTCAGCGCCCGCATGAACTCCTGCAGGCACGAGCGTATCCCGAGGCCCCGCAGTGGGCACACGGGCTGTTCCATGGTGTCCCCCCATACCACGCCCATTTCAGGTCCATTTCCGCGGGATGTTGCGAGTGCGGTGAACGTGCCCGGCCCCCGGCCGGATCATGACGGCCAGGGACCGGGCACACGCGCGCGTCGCCCCAAGGTAACCCCCCCGAATTCCTGGAGGAAAGGCGCGCTCCTACGCTCCGTAACCAGAAGGGTGGGATCCGGTTACGATCGGCGCGGAGCCTACGATACTCGTGGCCTGTCTAGCTGTCTAGCCAACCCGACAGGCTTTCGTGCGCAATTGCGTGACAGGCGGGCGCGATGACCGATAGCACCGATAGCGAGGCGCCGCGGGTGCAGGTCGACTACGAGTCCGGTGAGAAGGTCTACCTGCAGATCGCGCGCGCCATCCGCGACCGGATCATCAGCGGGGAACTGCCCGTCGGCGCGCAGATCCCGAGCGGCAACCAGATGAAACAGCAGTGGGGCGTCAACCGGCTCACCGGCGCCCAGGCCGTCGAGGAACTCCGCAAGGCCGGCCTGGTCACGACCAGGGCGGGCGTCGGCACGTTCGTGGCCTCGACGCCGGCCTCGCAGGTAGTCGTGCTCCGGCCCGGCGACCGGGTCATCGCCAGGATGCCCACCGAACAGGAGCGGGAACGGCTGAGCACCGGGCATATCACCCCGGTGCTCATCGTGACCCGCGCCAACGGCCGCGTCGAGCCCTACAACGCCGCCGTCACGGTGATGACCACCGCGGAGACGTTAACGCCGCCGCAGGGCGGCCGGGGCCGGCCACTGGTTAAGAGCCGGCGGCGGGGTTGAGAGCAGGCACCGTACGTTCTGGATAATCGGTCTCTTCGGGGGCGCTGACCTGCACCGGCCCGGGGACGCCGTGCACCTCGTGCACGTAGTGCCTGCCGCGCAGCAGCGAGGCGACGGCGGCGATGAGGCACGCCGCGATCGCGAAGTCGAACGCGACGGACAGGCCCGCGTGGAACGGGGCGGAGATCAGGCTCGGGAAGAACGAGTGGCCGGTCAGGTAGGCCGCGTTGCTGGCCGGGAGCTTGGTGAGCACCGGGCCGAGCAGCATCTGGATCGGGTTGTAGCCGAGCAGCGCGGCGAACATGACCGCCGTCGGCGGCAGGTGCGACAGCCGGGCGGCGTCCGCGGCGGGCACGCCCTGCGCGGTCAGGCCGGTGAACAGGTGGCTGGTCAGCGACGACGACAGGCCCAGGATGATCAGGCTGAAGAAGATGCCGATCGACAGCACCATGGACGAGTTCTGGAACGTGGCCGACATGCCGGCGCCGACGCCGCGGCGGTTGGCGGGCAGCGAGTTCATGATGCCGGCCCGGTTCGGCGAGGCGAACAGGCCCATGCCGGCGCCGTTGAGGAACAGGATG
>Ga0335075_10008397_pt1 | contig 15811 bp, 11 predicted proteins | sample Lox_Sample_24_FD_206723 | JGI IMG/M metagenome (GOLD analysis project Ga0335075, IMG submission 206723) | Soil microbial communities from Loxahatchee National Wildlife Refuge, Florida, United States - Lox_Sample_2.4 | ecosystem: Environmental > Terrestrial > Soil > Wetlands | place: USA... | reverse complement strand
GCAACGGAGTGGACCGCCAGGGCATGGGCGGAAAGGCGGAAAGGATGGATCTTTCTCACGTCGAACACGACTACGCGCAAGGCCATCCGGCCCCTGCACTGCGTGTGGCTCGACATGCTGGTGATGCACCTGCTCTCGGCTCGCCGGCCCGATCAGAAGCGGGTGTGGTTCCTGATCGACGAGCTTGCCACTCTGCAGAAGCTGCCGCAGCTCCATACCGCGCTGACCGAGAATAGAAAGAGTGAAAACCCAGTCGTGCTGGGTTTCCACGGGCGCAGCCAGCTCGAAGCCCGCTACGGCAAGGATGCCGAGGCCATGCTTTCGATGCCCGCCACCAAGATCTTCTTCCGCACCGACGAGGCGCGAGCGGCCAAATGGATTTCAGATACCATCGGCGAGGTCGAGATCGAGCGGCTGCGCGAGACCCACTACGAAGGCGGCGCGCATGGCAGGAACTTTACGCTCGAAAGAGTGCGCGAACCGCTGGTCATGCCTTCGGAGATCCAGGGGCTGGTGGACCTGAGCGCCTACTTGAAGCACGGGAATTACGTCGCTCATTTCTCGATTCCGTTCGTAAAGCTCGAAGACATGTATCCCGACTTTATCCGGCGTAAGCGCGCGCCCGAGGCGCCCGCGGGAACGTCCGATGCCGCGCCGGTCGCCGAGGAAACGGAGACTCCCGCCGTGGTTGAGCAATCGACGGGCAACGATCTCGGGATGCAGGTGGCGTGACCATGTTGACGATCTCCAGCCCGCTCTCGGCGAGCCAGGCGCAGACCTACCACGCCAAAGAATTCACGGCCAAAGAGCAGAACTATTGGAGCCAGGAACAGACTGTGACTGGCGAGTGGCAGGGCAGGTTGGCCGAAAAATTCGGCCTTGCAGGGGGCGTGGGAGCCGAGGAGTTTGCCCGGCTAAGCCAGGGGCAGCATCCATCCACGGGTGAGCAGCTTGTGCAGCGTCGCGCCGCCCACCAATATAAGGATGAGCACGGGAAGACCGTTACCAGCATGGAACACCGCGCCGGATGGGACGCAACCTTCTCGGCTCCCAAGTCGATTTCGCTCACAGCTCTTGTCGGCGGTGACTACCGCGTGCGCGTGGCCCATCGGGAGGCAGTTACGGTTGCGCTCAGGGAGTTGGAGCATTACACCCATGCCCGCATCGGAGGGAACCAACCGGCAGAGCAAACGGGGCTGTTCGTAGCCGCCAAATTCGAGCACGATACGGCCCGCCCGGTCGATGGTTACGCCGCGCCGCAGCTCCATACCCACGCGGTGATCTTCAATATGACCGAGCGCAGCAATGGGCAGCCGCGGGCGCTTCAGGAGCGTACGCTCTTTCAGTCGCGGCAATTTGCCACAGCGGTGTACCAGTCGGAGCTGATGTACCGCCTGACTCGCCTTGGCTACGAGCTTCAGCCTGGCCGCAGCGGCGCCCCGGAGATCAGGGGCTATACACAGGAATATCTCGACGCGTCGAGTCCGCGCAGCCAGCAGATACGCGAGTACATGGAAAAGATCGGCATCGAGAGCAAGGCCGCCGCGCAGATCGCCGCGCACGCTACGCGGGACAAGAAACAAATTGCCGGCCCCGAAGCGACACTGGCAGCCCACCAGCGGCTTGCCGCCCAGTTCGGCAACCAGCCGCAGCAGGTCGTGGCCGCGGCGCGGGAACACGCACAACAAACCCATCACGACGAAAAGAAGTCACCGGCCCAGCTTGCTCAAGAGGCTGTGAGCTTCGCTCGCGACCGACTCTACGAGCGCGAAGCCGTCGTCGATGAGCGGCGTCTGTTCCGCGATGCGCTCCGGCGGGGCATGGGCGAGGTTCCCTATGCCGACGTGCGCCACGCCATTGCCTCACGGCTGGCGCGGGGAGAGTTTGTGGCCGTCGAACACTCTCCGCTTACCTCCGCCCGCCAAATCACCACCGACCGGATGATGGCGATGGAGAAAGAAATTGTCCAGGCGATGCGGGCGGGTCAGAGTCAGACAGAGCCAATCCTGTCCCACTTCGCCGCCTCCAAGGTGGCCGAATCGCATCCGGGCTTCAATCGCGGCCAGCAGGCCGCCGTCGAGCAGGTGCTCACCTCTACCGACCGCATTCAGGCGATTCAGGGTTATGCAGGTGTGGGCAAAACCCAAGCCCTCAATGCCATCCGCGAGGGCGCGCAGTCGGCCGGCTACGCCGTCGAGGGCTTCGCGCCCACCTCGCGGGCGGCTGAACAGCTTCGTGAGGCCGGGATCTCCGCCGCGACCTTGCAGGGGTTTCTCGGCCGTGGCGGGTTGGAACAGTCGGCCGGCGACCCGTCGAGCAGGCATTTCTACTTGCTCGACGAGTCTTCGCTTGCCTCGACCCGGCAGGTCCGGGAGTTCCTCAACAAGATCGGTGCGCAGGACCGGGTTCTACTGGTGGGCGACATCCGCCAGCACCAAGCTGTCGATGCCGGAAAGCCCTTTGAACAGTTGCAGCAGGCCGGAATGCAGACGGCCCAGCTTGACCGGATCGTTCGCCAGAAAGATCCGACATTGCTCCGTGCGGTCGAGCATCTGGCCAGGGCGGATGTCGCCGCGGGGATCGAGATGTTGCGCGATCAGGGGCGCGTTGTCGAGATTCCCGACCGAGCCCAGCGCATCCAAGCTATCGGCAAAGAGTTCGCTCGCAGTCCTGAGCGCACGCTGGTTGTCTCTCCGGACAATGCCTCCCGGCGTGAGATTAACGAAGCGGCGCATGGCGAGTTGCAGCGGCGGGGGGTGATCGCGCGCGACGATCACACTGTAAAAGTGCTCGTTCCGCGCTCGGAGCTGACCGGCGCCGACCGCGCCTGGGCCGCGCGGTATGAGATCGGCGACGTTCTCCGCTACCATCGCGGCAGCTCAGAACTTGGCCTTCGCGCAGGCAGCTATGCCCAGGTTGTTTCCACGAACCCCAAAGAAAACGAGATCACAATCAGGAAACCGGACGGCTCCGAGGTCGCCTACGATCCGGCGCGGCTGCGCGGGATCGACGCCTATTCTGAGGCGGTAAGGCGCTTTTCCGTGGGCGACCGTATCCAGTTCACCGCTCCGCAGCAGGAGTTGCACGTTGCCAATCGTGCCCTGGGGACCATCGGGCAGATCGCTCCCGATGGTTCCATGACCGCCAGGATGGACAGCGGCAAGGCCGTCTCTTTCGACCCGCAGGTGACACGCCACTTCGATCATGGATATGCGGTCACCAGCCACAGCGCACAGGGTCTCACCGCCGACCGCGTTCTCGTCCACGTGGACCACGCGGCGCACCCGGACCTCGTCAACAGCCGATTTGCGTATGTCTCGGTATCGCGCGCGAGCTTCGAGGCAAGAATCTTCACCGACGCCGCCGCCCGGCTGCCCGCGCGCCTCTGCACGGAGATCGACAAAAGCGCCGCTCTTGACGTTTCCCAGGCCGTCGCGAAGACGCCCGTGGAGCAGTCGCCGCAGACGGGTATTCAGTTTAGCTTGTAAACGTGGGCTTGGATTGTCGCTCTCAAAGCAGGTTCCCGGCGGAAAACGACCACTTGCAGAAACCGGCGCGGTTCGCGCCCAAAGGCCCAATCGTCCGCGCCAGGTTTACGTGATACTGAAATCACTAAAGCCAACCAAATACTCTTACGAACAAAACAACACGTTAATCGTTTCGTTGCGAGATTTTTCGCAACCACTCTGACTCGGTAAGCCCTACTCTGGAAATCTCATACGCATAATCGTTTGCCACACGCTGGGCATGATCCGACTTCAAATCCGCAATCCAGCGATAGGTCGATTGCCCACTTGAAGCCTTAAAGAAGCGCCCCGTCTTCGCTGTCCGCGCAACAATTTCTCGCTCAGTCTTCGCTGGTTTGAACGTCACCATTCGTGCTTCAAAAGGCTTAGAACGCAGCGCGAATCGAAGAATCCCACCACGATCTTTGATTAGAAAATCGCAGGCGGCGCTCTCTGAAACTTTCTTCAATGGGAGAAAAGGGAACGATCGCTCCTTATTGATTCTCACACTATCGCAGAGTGGCTGTACGCAGAGTAAGAATTCGCTATTCTTACCCCTTGTCTCCAAAACAATCGAACCCAAGCGGAGAACTGGTGGGGGCGTGCTATACCTAGAACGAATTGACATGAGCATAGCAAGATCTTGATTTGAAACAATCGACCGTTCAGCGGGTAAAGTGAGGCGTTCGGTCAAGGTCGACACCACCTGCCTCGCAGCATTCTTGGGACTGCGCAATAACCCGTCCGCAAACTTCTTGTGTGACTTAAAAATCTCTTCTACCGCAACTTGGCTGACTCCGCGTTTCAACAGGAATTTCATGCCCTTGAAGGAGGCTTGTTCGTTGGTATGCTGAATTGAAAACTCAAGGCCGCGATCGACTTGATATTTGAGCCATCTGGAAATATTTGAGAAACCTGCGAGTTGCCCCACTCGCTCGTCTTCGAGAATTGATTGAATCTCTGCAACAATGAGCGGAACGATATGATCCGACGCCTCCTCGGGGAGAAGTAGGGTTCGATGGGTAATGTACGGGGCGTCAAGTGTACGACTAAACGTGCTGAGTAATTGATGAGTATTTGCCCGAAGAACAGCCAGGGATTTCAGTGCCACGTTTGAAACAAGGCCGCCGGTCATCAAAGAAAATTCTGAAATCGCCGTATTTGGTAAGTCGGCCTCTTTAATCTTCCGAGCCTTGTGTTCTTCAACTACACGGCTCTCCTCTTTTGCATATACTGTCACCCGAATCGGTCCGGCCTGGACCGTATAGGAATCAGTTTCCTCACCTACCTTCAGTTCCTTCCTGATAGCTGCCACGATCTGCAACAAGTCATTTTCGCCAGAATAAATAATAACGAGACGGGCTCTCCCCTTTTCCTTTTTGGTCGCTCTCTGAAGCTCGCGCAGTATCTCCAGCGCCTTCTCTCCATTCTTATACTCGTGCAAAACCCAATCCAGTATCACTACGTCAGCGCGCTCAATGACAGAAAAGAAATCTTTGGGGAATGAGTCGATCTGACCCTCAGCAGGGCAAAAAACACCACAGATAATTCCATGACGGGCGAACTCATCTATAAGGGCTTTCGCATAGAGGCTGTGAGCCCCATTTGCTACACTAACGCCAGTTTCTCCCCTAGCTGGAACAGTCGCCCCTTGTCTCGGTGGCGCAACTAAAGCAGTCGGCTTTACACTCTCGTCACCGGCGCTCAGACGGGCCCTATCATCAACGATCATGACATTGGCGAGAAACTCCGCTGCAACATCTTTGGACCATTCAGAGAACGAGGCAGAACTAGCCATGTCCACTTCCTCCGCGCTTCTTGTCAAGCGGTCTGATTATGAATTCTGCCCCACCCGATGGCCGCGTTGGTCCAAGTACAAGTTCGTAGCCGACCTTCGCAAGCGCCTCGCGAGAAATGTGAAGGCCAAGGCCGCGCCCGCCTGGTTTCCTCGTAAAGCCAAGGTCAAATATGGCCTCACGATCACGTTCTGGAACTCCAGGTCCGCTATCGACAACGATCATCGATTCACCTTGCGAATTAAGCTGAATAAACCTCGGCTTTGGGCGATCTTTGATCCAAAATATCGCATTATCGACAAGGTTCACGAATACCGGGTACAGGGAGGACGGATAACTTACGATCTTATGACGCAAGAATGACGAGGAAGGTTGGAGCGCAATATCATGCCTAATTAGCCGCGGACCGAATAAATCGGTGAGAAATTTTGCAATTTCCGCCCCCGTGATCTCAATCGCATTTCGATACAACCGCCGCTGTAATGGAGTAAAAAGGCTGAGATATCCGTCAATGTGATCAAACGTACCGCGTAACTCGTTATATAGTGGGAGTAAATTGTCGTTGACGTCCGCCCACGACTTCAGACGCCGTAGGCTGCTCCGAACACCCTTGATGCTATTTTCAAATTCGTGGTTTACAACGTTGATAGCCATGCCTAGCTGCGTCAATTCAAGATCCGCTTCTGAACGTTCCCGTACTGCCAGCAACTCTTCCTGCATCGCTTCATTCATAAGACTCATGCCCACGAAGCGACCGTCATCATCGCGAGACCAATGAAGAGCGCGCAGGTCATCTTTAATTATCCCGAGCGCGCTAAGATTTCGTTGGGCGACAGCATCGAGTTCTGACTCCAAAGAATGTCGCTTTGCAACGATCTCCTCTGCATTCATATTCGACAGATCGACTCTGGCGAGCTCGCTTCTGACTTTTCCAATCGCAGCATCAACTTCCTGCGCAATTTCCCTCGTAACGGAGGTCACTTCAGAATTGACGCCTTCGAGCGCACTTCTTGTTTCTCTACGTTCCGTAGTGGTTCTCTTTTGCGTCTCAATGATCTGTTCAGTAAGGGCGCGCTCCAGTCGGAGACGCAGGCTGACATCGAGCTTCGCCTTGGACGCCTGATCGCTAACGAGTTTTGCCAATTCCTGGCCCGCTGGCTGGAAAACTTCCTCTTCGATCTTCCGTGTTTCAAGTACTGCGGCTTCCCAATCTCTCCTTAGTTGCTTGCTAAGACCGACGCCATTCGGGCGCGATACGCGATAACGCCTACGAAGATCATCAAGTGAGCGAATTGCACTTGCTTCTATTTCAATGATCGATCTCGATGCCTGCTCGCGGTCCTTCATACCCGCTGCTGCGCGAAGCTGCGCACCGACAGATTCAAGCAATGCGACCACTTCTTCACGATGTTTCCCATTGTTCACTTGCGCAAAAAATGACTCCAATTCACGACCAAACGCCACTCGCCTTGCAGTGATTTGTTTTTCTCTTTGACGCCTGGCCCTTTCGATTCGATCCAGTTCCGCCTTTCGCTCCTGATATCTCTCAGCCCCGGCTGAGCCCTCACGAAAGAAGTCCGCCGCAATCTGGATGAAGAAGTTCATCAGAATGGCGCGAAACTGTCGATAGGCCAGATTCTCTCTGAACCCTTCACGTCCGGCTTTTTCCGTCAGCTGCGGATTGTCCTTCTGGGTAATTTCAATGACGCCGAGCATCCGTCGATAGGAAAAATAGTAGTATGATGCGCTCTTCGTTCGATTCTTCTCAATGTCGAGAAAATCATAGTCGTTATTGCCATATGGGAGAATGCGAATGTTGTCTCTGTAAATGTAAAGACCACCGATCTGATTCAGCTTGCGCATGATCTGTGCCCACTCATTCTGAGGAAGGGTACTCTCGCTGGACACTCCTTGAACGTAAGCGACATTGATTCTGAACGGACCGCATTCCGTTTTGCGGCCCTTTGCCGCATCCCATGCAACTACGTGGTCCTTGCTCTCCTCGCCATAAATCGTGACCGTGCCGAGGAACTGCCCGTATTCGTCGAAACGACCTTCTATATGATGATCTGCGTTCTCGAATTCTTCCGGTTTAAAAAAGCCGTCCTCACCGATCAATTCCTCTGCGGCGTCGTTTGTGCGATGATCGCGAAAGGCCGTTTTGATCTGCGCAGGGGGATGGTTCGGGGTCATCGTATTAGTGAAGCCGAGGAGCATCTTCGTTAACGCCGGGGCACTATCTGCATCAGCTTTCTCATCTATAGCTGCCGCGAGAGAAGGATCGGCCGGCATTACATAAAAGTGAGTACCTACACCATCCCCCGCGAGACTTGGACGACCGAGCGCAAGGCTTAGTGCCTGCGGGTCCACGGAGAAACGAGACAACTCTTTGAGAAGAGACGCGTGGGCAGAGGGCGAGAGCCGCGCTTTCAGCACTTCAATATTCTTCCGAACAAGAGCAATCATTTTATCAACGTCGCTCTTCGAAGGCAGCGAGCCACCAGAAACGGTGATAAGGGGGATCTCAATGTGGTCCAGATCTATGCCTGGGCACTGAAACAGGCTCCACTGAATGAAAGCTGCTGTTAAATCAGACAGCTTCTTTTGTCTGAGGGCTCGCGTCAACACAAGGACCTGCGGGCCAATTGCTCCGATTGCCAGTCTTCCAATACCCTTCTCTCCGAGAATCGGCCGCCGGGGCTTGTCTGGATTTACGGGAGGTAATCCAAGACCCGTATTGGCGTCCAATTTGCTCTCTGTCCCGAGGGTCAACCACCTACTCTCAAAGTCCTCCTTCGTCATTCCGAGGCCGTCATCTCGCAACACAAACAGTCCGTCCGACCGGTAGTAATCGACCTCGACAGAATCCGCATAGGCGTCGTGCGCATTCTTGAACAGTTCGCTAATTGCGGTCGGAATTCCAGCTATTTGCTGGCGTCCGAGCATATCGAGTGTTCGCGCACGCGCTCTAAACAGAGCCATTGGCTGAACTCCTGCGATGCGATCGGTAACAGTCAATAAAAGAATGCCCCATCGACTTTGCGAGAAGAACAGGTACGGCATTGCCAATCTGACGAGCCATCGAGTTCAAGTTACCTTCGAAAAGAAACGTGTGCTCAAAGGTCTGCAGGCTCGCTGCCTCGCGAACACTCAGCGCACGATGCTGTTCCGGATGGCCGAATCTTCCGTTCGAAAGGCTTATGCATCTTGTGGTCAATGCGCTCGCTGGTTGATCAGCGCGGAGGCGACCGTATACATCGGTATGACCCTTATGACCTGCCGCATGACAATGCAGAACCAATTCTTTTGGCCAATCGCGTCTAGATCCCCCAGCAGGCGTTGCTCTAATTCGTTTCAAATTAAGCGCGGAGAGATTAGCGGCCCGATGATTCGGAACGGAGGAGCACTCTTCACCGGCCCTGATAGGCGGAAGATCACCGATCCACTCCATTACAGTCGAATACTCGGGATGTGGAGTGTTTGGCCCATGAGTCCGCTGGGGCAACTTCACCGTGCCGATGGTGCTTGCTAATAGGACGAATCGCGATCGCTTTTGCGGCACACCGTAGTCACAGCAATCAACTGTCGCCGACGTGACGTGATATCCCAAGCGCTCAAGAAGCCGCAAGAATCTCGGCAGCGGCCCTGGTTCCCAGGAAAGGATTTGCAGCCCTGGAACATTTTCGACAAGAACAAATTCTGGCCGGAAGAAGCGAACAAACCTACCAAAGTGGCTCAACAGCGGAATCCGAGTGTCACTCGCATTCCGCCGGCCATTCTGCTTCGAGAACGGCTGGCAAGGTGCACATCCACAAAATAGGATAGGGGCCGCCCGATGGGGCATGACAAACGAACGAATAGCTGATGGTTTCAATGTTGCAATGTTCTTTTGAATAAAATGCGCACTAGGAAAGTTCCGACGAAAAGTCGCCGCTGCGTCAGGATCGATATCGAGGCCGAGCACGATTTTCATGCCCGCTCCCTGCAATCCTGCGCTTGTGCCACCGCATCCGGAAAAAAAGTCAAATACTGAGATTTTCACAATGTGGTACGCCGCTAAACACTTTTTACAATTGATCTTACGGGCCATCGCGAACATCGCGCAATCTTGCCAGGTTACCATCTTGAGTCGGAATCAGATCTGTCGAGGATTTTACAAGGTAGGGCAGCAATGAGCGACGTTCACAGCAAAGAACAGCGAAGCCGAAACATGGCGGCCGTGGGTGCCAAAAATACGAAGCCTGAACTGCGCGTCCGATCTTTCCTGCACAAAATGGGATTCAGATTCCGCTTACACCGAAAGGAGTTGCCGGGCAGCCCGGATATCGTCCTGGTCACACAAAAGACCGCGATCTTCGTTCACGGATGCTTCTGGCACTGCCACGATTGCAAGCATGGACAACAGACTCCAACGACACACCCTGAGTTCTGGAAACTTAAAAGAGATGCAACTTTGACAAGAGATCTGCGCAATAAACAGGCCCTTCAGGACTTGGGCTGGAATGTGGCGACGATATGGGAATGCCAAACTAAACGGAAAGAAGAGATTGCAAAATTCGTTGAACAGACCTTAATGGGAAGCTCTGCTCGCCCAATCAGCAATATCAGAGTGCAATCGGACATTTCGCAGACGAGTACCACGTAACAATTCCGGACCGATCAAGCATTTGTGCCACCTGCGGGCCGTCACTCCCTCACGATTCCTTTTCAGGGAAGGATGCTTCGCCCTTCCCTCGCTGCAACCGCCGATGTTGCCGGCGTTTTCCGCTCCCCATCCATGCGGGGCCTGTTCCTGCCCCGCAACGCCCGCCCCTGACGTCCTCAATGCAATGCGGAAGTTTGCCTAAATTTCTTCTTTCGTCACGTGCCCCCGCTTCAGGCGGCTTTATGGCAGAGCCGGTCGGAACCTGTCAAGGCTCTCCGCTGCGCTGCGACCGCTGACGCGGCGCCTGCGGCGGCCTGGACAGAACCCTCCGCGCCTCCGCCGCGCCGCAAGAGCCATGAAGCGGGGGCACTCAACAAAAGAAATTTGGGTTGCAGGCAGTGCTTCCCCTCATGCAAGCAGATCGCCCCTCAGTGGGCAGCATAGGAGCACACAGCCATGACAGCCACTATCAGCAGCAACGCCGCGCCGCACAGGAAAAATGCGGCGCAGCGCACCGAACGCAGCGCATCCCCTTACCAGCAGCGCACCACGCAGAAAGACAACCCCACGCAACTCCTCATCAAGCAGGCCGTGGATTACCTCATCCAGCAACTTGAGGCGGGCAAAAGCGAGACCTTGACCGCTTACTTGAGCGCAATGGCGCAGTTCCACAATTACAGCTTTGGCAACATCCTTGCCATTGCGCGGCAGCGCCCCACGGCGACCCGTGTAGCGGGCATCCGGGCATGGAACGAGCTTGGACGCTTTGTAAAGCGGGGCGAGAAGGGCATCCAGATTCTCGCCCCTGTCACCGGCTACCGGCGCAGGAAGGCCGAAGCTGAGCAGGATACAACCGCAGACACCGAAGCCAAGCCCCAGCCGGTGCTTATCGGTTTCCGTGCCGTGTACGTGTTCGACTATTCGCAGACCGAGGGCGCGGAATTGCCCGAACTGGAGCACTCCATTACGGGAGAAGTCGGCGAAAACCGCGACCGGCTGATTGCATTCCTCAACCACCAAAACATCAAACTGGAATTCAGCGAGAGTATCGCCCCCGCGCTGGGCGTCTCCTACGGCGGCAAGATCGCTTTGCTGCCCGGCCAGTCGAAGGCCGAGGAGTTCACCACGCTGGTACACGAGACGGCACACGAACTTCTCCACAAAGCCGAGCGCCGCACCATCACCACCGCAACTTTGCGCGAGACGGAGGCCGAGGCCGTGGCCTTCATCGTGGGTCAGGCCGTGGGCTTGGAGATGGGAACCACATCCAGCGATTACATCCAGCTTTACCACGGCAACTCATCGCTGCTGGCAGAGAGCCTTGAAATCATCCAGCGCACCGCTTCCACCATCCTCCGCGCCCTCCGCATGGAGGATGCGGTCCCCGTGAACGAGGCCATTGCGGAGGTGGCGTAATGCGTACCGTGGCGCTCATTCTGCATGAAGCCGGGGAGCCGGAACCTGGATTCCACTTGCACATCGAAAATCCGCCGTGGATGCCGCTCGACATTGAGGACATTCTGACCAGCGGCCCCAACGGTCTACCAACTCTCTCTGTCGCGCACTACGGCAAGCAGAACGGCGATGCGATGCGCGACCCGGAGATGTTGTTTGAAGTATGCCGCGAAGGGAGCGAAATCGCACTCGACCCCTATTACTGGCGCAACGACTATCTCGGCATCGAGCAGTATTCGAGCTTCCGCGACGACGAGCAAAAGCTGTTTACACTCGCCGGTCTGAAACGGCAGCACGAGCAGTTCGCGCGGACGTGGGACATGAACCTCCGCGCACAGGGTTTCTACGAAGCCTTTGTGCGCAGCCGCAGCCGCTAACCCGCACCCTCTACGGGCGGGCGCAGGCAGCATCCGTCCTCGCATTCACTCTCGGCAACCAAAAGGAGAATCCCCATGACGACCTTTGACACTACCGCCACCGAGTACCGCGACCTTCCACTGGGCGTGCTCGTCGAATCCACCACCAATCCCCGCCGCATCTTTGATGAGACGGGACTGAATGAACTCGCCGCCAGCATCCGCGCTCATGGAGTCTTGGAGCCTTTGCTGGTACGGCCACGCAACGAGCGCACATTTGAAATCGTTTTCGGGGCGCGGCGTTACCGGGCATCGAAGATAGCCGAAACCGATACCGTTCCCGTCCGCATCAAGAACCTCACCGACGCTCAGGCATTAGAGGCGCAGTTGATTGAAAACCTCCAGCGTCAGGACGTGCATCCTCTGGACGAAGCGCAGGGCTTTCGCGCTCTGCTGAATCTGGAGGAACCGAAGTACAGCATCGAGCAGATCAGCGCGAAAACCGGGAAATCGGCGGCATACGTGGCGCAGCGCCTCAAGTTGACCGACCTCACCGCGCCGGTGGTCGAAGCCTTTGCCAAGGATGAGATCGGCGTGGGCCATGCTCTTTTGCTGGCGAAGCTCCCCGCCGACCGTCAGGAGGAGGCACTGGCGTCTTGCTTCCGCGAGGACTGGAGCAACGGGGACCGCAAGGCGAAGCGCATCTTGCTTCCCGTCCGCAACCTCCAGATATGGATGGAGCAGAACGTCATGCTCATCCTGAAAGAGGCTCCCTTCGACAAACGCGATGCGGAGCTTGTCCCCGCAGCGGGAACCTGTGTGGACTGCCCCAAGCGCACCGGCCACAACAAGCTGCTTTTTGCCGATGTGCGGCAGGACGCTTGCACCGACCCCGCCTGTTACCAAGCGAAGGTGGACGCACACGTTGCCAAGGCCATCGCAGCGAAGCCGCAGTTGGTGCAAATCAGCACCGCCTACGGCAAGCAGCAGGAAGGCAGTCCCGTCCTGCCGCGCAACAAGTACGTCGCCATCCGTGATGAGAAGCCGAAGAACAAGGAAGAGGCGCAGCGGCCGGAGTACAAGACATGCAAGTACACCACCGAAGCCATCATCGCCGAGGGCACCGAGAAGGGCGAGATTCACAAGGTCTGCGCTCACCTCGATTGCACCGTGCATCACCCGAAGAAGCAGCCAAGCAAGGCCGATGCCACCCTCAAGGCACAGCAGGACAAAGAGCGCCGCGAGGCCGCGGTTACCAACGCCACCGGCATTCACGTCCTTACAGCCATCGCCGCCGCCGTTCCGGTGCGGCTGATGAAGCGCGACCTGCTGTTCGTGGCCGAGCGGCTTGCATTGTTGCTCGACGAAAACCGTTTGGCTGTCATTGCCCGTCAGCACGGCATCAAGAAGGCCAAGGACAGCGACTCTATCGAAAAGCTGTTTGCGGCTTGGCTCCGCCGTGCCGAGGAAAGCGTGTTGGGCAGCGTCTTGGTGGAGCTCGCCATCGTACTGTGCGCCGCCCGTAACAACTCCGCTCAGGTTCTCCGGGATGCGGCGGCAGTCTACAAGGTGGACGTGGACGCTATCACCGCGAAAGTCAGACAGGAGTTCACGGCGAAGGAAAAGGCAAAGGCCGCAAAAAAGGCCGCGCCGAAACCTGAAACCCAAGCTGCAAAAAAATCCGTAGCAGCCTAGCTATCAACCGAACCGGAACGCTTTACGGAGCCTGCAACCAGGGGCTCCGTATTTTTTGTGTTCGCCCGTCTGCCCACCCTTGTGCGATGCTCCTGCCGTCCGGCACGAGCGGCAACGCTGGCCCGCCCGACGTGGAACGTCGCCCTTCAAGCGGTTTAGAACCGCTAGAGCGAGGGGAATAGTAAATCGAATCCTCCGTTCATTCCCGTCAACATCGGGCCCGCTCTGCCACCTTTCGCGCTGCACGCTTCCTTGCTGATCGGTGGCTTCAGGCTAAGTGACACCCCCGTCCCGGTCGTTTGACGCGACGGGAGTACCTGGGAGATGCTTGGAAGGGATGAATCGTATATCGAAGCTGATGCGCGTAGTGGGCGAGCAGTTCCAGACGGCGCCATGCCAGCGATGTGCACCATCAAAGAAGAGGCACTGCCCATAATGAAGATGGATTGGCATCGCATCACGTCCGCCGCGGTTCCGGTCGCCAATCCAAAGCGTATTGGTGCCATAGACATCGGTCACTGGTAGCCAAAGGTTGACGGTCCCATTTATAAGCCCGTAATCCTTGTCTCGATGAAAGACCCCTGGTCGATAGTTATCGAAGTAGTGACGTTTCAGGAAGGTGGAGGGTTCAAGTAGGCCAAAATCTCTTGACTCCTCGAGCAAATCGCTGTCAGACACGGCGAAGTGGCTGCGGAAAGTCGGAGCCGGTTGTCGGTTTGCTATCGGCCCATATCTAGGAACGACTATTGATGCGAAGAACCGATTCAAGCGATCTTGAATAGTCGGCGCCGCAGTGTCGCACTCGCGTTGAAACGCGCTTACATGATCACGATAGTTCGAAGTGGAAACGTTGCGAATCGCATGCAACCGCTCTAAGTCGGTTACTTGCAAGACTTCACAAAACCATTCTCGAAACCCGAAGAGTAATGCATCGAAATCCAAGATTACAAGCGCATCTTGGTCCATCCATTTCCCTTCAACATTCGACACGTTATCGGGTCTCAACCGTTAGCTTGATGAGATGCAGCGAGTCGTCCATTTCTTCAAGAATGCTTTGATCAACTGCTGGGCGGACTTCAATCGGAGGGATGTACACCGTGACGCCTTGGTGCAATTTCGCCGCTACGTCCTCAATCGCGTCCAAAGTAAACTCCGTGATTGACGATGGGACCAGTGGCATACTTGAACTATAGACGGCAAACATTTTGTGTGACTTTGGATAGAAATTTAGCAAATACTCCTTTATCTTTTCGAATCGACTTGGTGCACTCCCCTTCGTTGAGAAAAGCCGACTTTCAACTGTGCCGATTTGCCAAATGAAACATGGAACATCCGCTTGGATCGGACGTTTACGGAGCAGCAGGTCGGTTGCCTCGTACATCTGTACACCCTGAGTACACGGATCGAACTTGAGATCAACAAAGAGGGTGTCAAGAGACGATATTCCGGGCAAGACACGAACCCGCAACCCCAATACCTCCGACGCGGCTAGAACCAAAAACGGGGGGAGCGAGTAGACGAGGGGGTGACCGTACAACGCAAAAGTCACTGGTGGGTTCGAAAGAGCGGCATCAATTACGATAGACGCCATCTTCCTATAGGCGTCAAGACGATTCTCGCCTTCGACGTATGCATCTCTGTGCAGATCTACAAGATCGGCACAATATTGTCCAAGGAATTCTGAGATCCCAAAACTTTTGTCGACGTAGAGAACCTGCTTCGACGAGCGGAGAACTGCTTCGGCTTCCCTGGTCAAGTGAAGTCCGGGGCATATCCCGGTTCCCACAATGTAGATGTCGACTGGCCGGGTGCCGTGCCCATTGCTCGCATCGGAATGTTGATCGAACATCTCACTGACCTTTGGTGAGTTCAGAAATCAACGTTTTTACAAGGTCCATTCGCGCGGCGCCACTTGATTGCTGGATCGCGTCGATCAGTGTCGAATAACGGGATGTGCCGCCGGGTATTTGCTGACCCGTTGAAACTGCGGCAGCAAAGACCGTAATGGCTACCACGACAATCACAGTGATGATAACGGACGGTTGTGGCGGCGGCCCCTCTACTTGCGTCGCTAACAAAGAGGCATGTGACGGTCCAAGCACGTCAACGCCTGGCTGAATTAATTTGTAGAGAGCAGCACTAGGGTTCTTCAGCGCTTCAGCCTCCTCAGGAGATAAATCATAAGCTGTCAATGCCTCATCCGGATTGCTCACAAGTTTATTGTGAAAGTCCGGTTCGAACATCGCCCGTAAAATGATCCCTCGAACGCTCGAAGACGACATGGTATCCTCCTAGAACATCAGCACTAAGATGAGTGAACGGGGTGCAGGGAAGGTTGGGCGCAAATCCGGCGCCGAA
>Ga0335075_10008395_pt1 | contig 15816 bp, 15 predicted proteins | sample Lox_Sample_24_FD_206723 | JGI IMG/M metagenome (GOLD analysis project Ga0335075, IMG submission 206723) | Soil microbial communities from Loxahatchee National Wildlife Refuge, Florida, United States - Lox_Sample_2.4 | ecosystem: Environmental > Terrestrial > Soil > Wetlands | place: USA... | reverse complement strand
GTCGGCGCGAGCACGGGACGGCCGAGCCTGGAGTCCTCCAAGCGGGAGATCCAGGTGCGGAAGAGGTCGACAGGCACGCCCCTTATGGTAAAGCCCGCGCTAATGCTGTGCCCCCCGAGTGTTGGGCGCCCGAGTGTTGGGCCGCCCCGGCGCATGCGATCATCACGCAGCCGATCGCGAGCCATTCCACCAGGCTGAGCTGCTGGCCGAGCAGGGCAAGCCCGACCAGCGCCGCCACCGCGGGTGCCAGGCTCATCCACACGCCGAACACCCGCATGGGCATCCGCCGCAGCGCCTCGAGTTCCAGCCGGTACGGGATCACCGAGGACAGGATGCCGATCGAGGCCCCGATGGCCAGCACGCCTGGCCGGAACATCGCGCCGCCCCCGGCAGCCACCGCGGGCGGCGTGACCAGGATCCCCGCCACCATCATCGCGATCGCCAGGCCGGCCGAGCCGGGGAAGCGCCGTCCGGTCGCCGAGCTGAGCACGATGTATGCCGCCCAGCAGGCCGCTGACACCCCGGCGAATATCACCCCGGTCAGGTCCAGGTGCCCGTGCCCGCCCTGGGTCAGCAGCACGACCCCGGCTCCCGCCAGCACGACCCATATCACGTCCCGCAGGTGCCGGGACCCGGCGACGGCGACGGCCAGCGGCCCGAGGAACTCAATGGTCACCGCCACCCCCAGGGGGATCCTGGAAAATGCCTGGTAAATCGAGAAATTCATGATCAAAAGCGAGGTGCCGAACGTACCGGCGATCACGCCGTCGGCAAACGCTCTTCGCTCGGCCAGGTCACCGAGCGCTCGGGCCAGTCCCCTTCCTGAGATGGCGGCCATCGCGATCGCGGATGTCCATAGCCGCAGCCCGGTCACGGCCGCGGGCGGGATCTCGCGGAACAGCTTGTCGGCCAGGCCGGCGCCGAGTTGTACGGAGACGATCCCGGACAGCACCATCGCCGCGGGCAGTACCAGGCTGGATGGGGCCAGCCCGCCCCGGCCCCCCAGACACCGTGTGTCCTTCATACTCGGAGGTCACTGTACCGGCACGACCCGATCTCATGCGTTTTGGGTGAAGTCGGCGGCTCTCATTCATGGCAAACACCGCGCCGCATCCTCTGCCCGTACCTCCGTGCTCGATGCGGGCGGCAGCCAGACTCGATGGCTTCATGCTTTTCGGGTGAAGCGATGCCGGGGTTGCGCGATAAGGCTGTGCGCTAGTACCGGCCGCCGCGTTTGCGATGCCGTGTTTGCGATGCCGCATTGCGATGCCGTGTTTGCGATAGCAGGGAGCCGATGTGACTGATCCGGAGCAAGCGCGGAGACCGAGCCGATGGTTGCCGTTGGTCGCAGCCGGGGTCGCATTGGCCGTGACTGGATGCACTGGCAGCAGTACAACGACGACCGCGTCGCCGGCCGCCGCCAGCGTTTCTGGTAGTTCCACGGTCAGCGCGTGCCAGGCTACCCAGGTCGCGAACGAGGTTGTGCCTTCCGTGGTAACGATCGCCGCACACGGGACGAGCGGGAGCGGTACCGGGTCAGGCGAGGTGATCAGGTCGGACGGCTACATCCTGACGAACAACCACGTGATCGCGATCGCGGCCGGCAGCGGAGGCTCCGTCGAGGTGCTGTTCTCCGACGGCCAGACCGAGTCCGCCACGATCGTCGGCCGTGACCCGCAAACCGATCTGGCCGTGCTCAAGGTCACGGCTTCGCGCCAGCTCAAGGCGATCGCGATGGGCTCGTCGTCGTCAGTGCAGGTCGGTCAGCCGGTAGTGGCCATCGGTGCCCCGCTCGGACTGTCCGGCACGGTGACCTCAGGCATCGTCAGCGCCCTCAACCGGACCGTGCAGGTCCCCGGCGAGAATGACAAGTCAGCCCTGCTGGTATCCGCGGTGCAGACGGACGCCTCAATCAATCCGGGCAATAGCGGCGGCGCCCTGGTCAACTGCGAAGGTCAGCTGGTGGGGGTGCCGACGGCAGGCGCCTCGGTGCCGAGTGCGTCCGGCGAATCCAGCGGCGGCAGCATCGGGCTAGGTTTTGCCATACCCGTCGATCTGGCCAAGTCCATCTCCGACGAGATCATCTCCACCGGCCGGGTGACCCACGCCTTCTTCGGCTTGCAGACCGCGCCGATACCGCCGGAGGCCGCCTCCCAGGCAGGAGTGCCCGAGGGACTGTTTGTTCAGGCGGTGACGCCGGGCGGCCCCGCGGAGAGGGCAGGGCTCCGGGCTAATGACGTGATCACAAGCATCGACGGCAAGGCGGCCACGAGCAACATCCAGCTCCAGGAGTTGACCATAACCAAGAAGCCAGGCGACACGGTGTCGGTCGGCTACGACAGGTCGGGTCGCTCGGCCACGACGACGGTCACCCTGGGCTCGCAGCCTTGAGCCCAGGCCATTCCTTCCGGGTGAGCGCCCGGACGGCGGTGGCGTGGCAGCTTGGAACACAACAGAGCGTATGGAGCCGCACACAGGACCGTGGAAGAAGAACCTCGTGCCCGCCTGGTATGAGATCCGCGTCGCGGGTCAACTCGACGAGACCGCCTCTGACGCGTTCGCCGGCCTGGATGTCACCGACCGCGATGGCGTAACCGTGATCAGGGGGGAGGTCGATCAGGCCGGCCTGAACGGCCTGCTTGAGCGAATCAGGTCGCTTCAGCTCGACCTGGTCGACGTGCGTCGCGTCCGCAGAGCACCGATCCGCCGTCCGACTGAAGACCCCGAGGTCGACCGGTCGAAGGAGGCCTTGTGACCGAACACACTTATGAAATCAGGATAGTCGGGTCTCTTGGCCCGACGGCCCGCCAGGCCTTCAGCGACGTGGCCGTCGACGTGGAGCCGACCGCCACCGTCCTCTGCGGTGACCTGGACCAGGCCGACCTGCACGCCCTGCTTGACCGGGTACGTGCGCTCGGCCTGGAGCTCATGGATATCAGGCAGGTCCCGGAGCAGCCGTGATACTCAGCCGCCGAGCCTGGCACAGCCTCCTGTTTTCCGGCCTCGTGCTGTTGCTTGCTGCGTGCAGCTCCGGCAGCCCAGCCGGAGGCGGCACCCCCGCAAGCAGCCCGTCCAGCCCGGCCGCCGCACCGGCGTCCGACACGGCGGCGTTGTGCTCAGATGTCGCCTCGCTGCGCGAATCCCTGCAGAAACTCGGGGCCGTGAGGCTAGGAGCATCCGATCAGCTCAGAACCGCCGCCCAAGACGCTCAGGCCGATCTGCTCCGCCTCAGCAGCGCCGCCGGTTCCCAGTGGCCAGCGCAGATCCATAACCTGAGGTCCGCGCTGGCCAGGCTCGAGGCCGCTGCGTCCGCCCAAGCGGCCGAGCCCGCCGCGAGCGTATCCGCGGCGGTATACAGCGCCAACAACGACGTCAAAACCACCTCCCGCCAGCTGCTCGACGCGGCCGGCAAGAGCTGCCCGTGACAACGAGGGAGCCGCCGGCATCGGCGGCGAAATTGCCTGACCTGCCGGCCACCACTGCGGAGAGGCAGGCATCGGGGAAGGCCGCCCGCAAGCGCGCTCCACGGGGCACGCTGGGGTCCTGGGATGAGAAGCGACGCGGGCACGACGCGCTGAAGACGATCCTGGACCAGAACCAGATCCGGGATCCCGGACTGATTCCCATCCGGCATCATCGCATGGCCGCCTCCTCCTGGAACTTCTACCGGGGAGCCGCGGCGGTCATGGCCGGCGACCTCGCCTCGCGGCCCGACAGCGGGCTGATGGTCCAGTTGTGCGGCGACGCCCATGTCCTGAACTTCGGCTTGTGGGCCACACCCGAGCGGAACCTCGCATTCGACCTGCGCGATTTCGACGAGACCCTGCCCGGCCCCTTCGAGTGGGACCTTGAGCGCTTCGCCGCCAGCCTGGTGGTCGCGGCTAGGCAGAACCGGGTCAAGGCGTCGACTGCCGATGCCGCGGTGGCAGCAGGCATCGAGGCCTATCGCACCCGCATGCGCCAGTACGCGGCAATGCCCGAGCTCGATATCTGGTACGACGCCATCCACGCTGGCAGCTTCATCAAGTATTTCGAGCCGGCCGACCGCGGCCGGATCTCGATCCACATCGAGAAGAAGCGGGCCCGCCGTACCAGCCGGGGCGCGTTCTCCAAGCTGACGACGATGGCCCACGGGCGTCCCCGGATAACCGAGGAGCCTCCGTTGCGCGTCGCGCTCAGCGACGATGAGCAAGGCGACATCGTCGACCATCTCCTGGCCGAGTACCGGCTGACCCTCCAGGAGGATCGGCGAAGCCTGTTTGACCGGTTCACCTTGGTCGACATCGTCCGCCAGGTAGTCGGGGTGGGCAGTGTGGGGATGCGGGTCTACCTGCTGCTCCTGGAGGGCCGCAGCGGCGCCGACCCGTTGTTCCTCCAGGCCAAGCAGGCGGGGCCCTCGGTATACGAGGTCACGGGCCATCCCGGCAGCCATTTCCATTCCGGTGCCCGAGTGGTCAACGGCAAGCGGCTGGTGCAAAGTGCCACCGACATCTTCGTCGGCTGGGGCTCGCTGCACGAGCGGGACTATTACGTGCGGCAGTTCCGCGACATGAAGATCATCCCGACCACCGAGCTGATCGCGCCGCGACTGGTCAAGTTCGCTACCGCCTGCGGCGAGACCCTGGCCAGGGCCCATGCCCGCACAGGCGACCCGGTGTCCATCGACGCCTACATCGGGAAGGGGCCGAACTTCACCGCGGCGATCGGCCGGTTCGCTCGTTTGTACGCCGACCAGAACGACCGGGACCACGCGCAGTTCATCAGGGCCGTCGCCGACGGCGAGGTGGAGAGCCTGACTGATGACGACGGCCGCCTCACCCGCAAAGTATGACGCCGACCGGCGCCGCAGGCGTCCATCCCCGATCGGAGACCACGGGCCCCGAGCCTGATCTCACGCGTGGCTGGCGGTCGGTCTTGCTCGCTCCGGCCGGAGATGGCCAGCGGCGTCGGCGCGGGAGCGACGGCATTCACCTGGCCGTCGCCGCGCTAGCGCTGCTGTGCTGTCTGCTTGTCATCCACTACAACTCCCGGATCGACCGGGCCATTGTCGCCGTCATTCATCCGCCGCCATGGAGCATTACCTGGCTCGTGACGGTCGTTTACCAGGCGGGTTCGTTCGGCGTCGTCATCGTCGTGGTGGCGCTGTCCCTGCTGGCCCGCCGCTGGACCATGGCGCGAGATATCGCGCTGAGCGCGGCCGGCGCCGCGGCGGTGAGCGGGGTCCTCGTCGCGCTGCTCGGCAGCACCGGCGGCAGGCCAGGCGGCGTGGTGATCGCCGGTTACCACCTGACCTTCCCGGTGCTGAGGATTGCCCTGTTCGCCGCGGTTGCCTCGACAGCCCTGCCCTATCTAGCTCGTGGCCTGCAGCGCCTGATCGAGATCTTTATCGCGCTTGTGTCGTTGGCCTCGGCCGTCGGCGGGCACGGGCTACCGCTCAACGTGCTTGGCAGTCTGGCCATCGGCTGGGCGGCGGCGGCTGCGGTCCGGCTCGTCTTCGGCTCACCGCTCGGCCTGCCGTCGACCGACGATGTGCGCCGACTGCTGGCCGAACTCGGCATCCAGGCAACCAACGTGCACACGATGCCACGTCAGGTATGGGGGGTGGCGATGTACGAGGCAACTGGGGAGCCGCCCTGCCGCCTCCGCATCGCCGTCTACGGGAGGGATGCCGCCGACGCCAAGCTGCTCACCAAGGCGGGCCGGTTCCTGCTCTACCGGGATTCCGGACCGAGCCTGACCATCACCCGGCTGCAGCAAGTCGAGCACGAGGCCTACTTCACGATGCGGGCGGACAAGCTCGGCGTCGCGGTGCCCGAGGTCCTCGAGGCGGGAACCGCGGGCGCCGGCAATGACGCGGTCCTTGTCTGCAGGCTGCCGGCCGGGACCGCGCTGGCCGACACTGTATTGGCTGACACTGGCGCCGCCGATGTCAGCGAAACCACCCTCGACGACATCTACCGGCAGGTGCTGATCCTGCGGCGGGCACGTATCGCCCACGGTGCGATCAGCGGCGACGCCGTGCTGGTCGACCGGGCCGGGCAGACGGCGGTGCTCGCGGACTTCCGCAACGCCGAGGCGAGCGCGTCGACGGATGAGCTCGATCGCGACGTGGCCGGCGTGCTGGCGGCCACTGCCGTGACGGTCGGCGCCGAACGAGCCGCCGACGCCGCAGCCCGGGCCCTGCCGCCAGACGTGCTGGAAGGCGCGCTCAGGCAACTGCACAAGCCGGCACTCGATCCGGCCCTGGGCCGCAGCCTGCGGGGCCGGGGCGACCTGCTTGAGGAGGTCCGACAGCGCGCCGCCCGGGCGGCCTCGATGGAACTGCCGAAGCTGGCCGAGCCCCGCCGGGTGAGCTGGCCGACGCTGATCATGATCATCGGCACGGTTATCGGTGGCTGGGCTCTGATCGGCGTGCTGATCGACGTCTCCAGGTCCTTCGACACCGTGATCGGGGCCGACTGGCTGTGGGTCATCATGGCGCTCGTCCTGGCCCAGCTGGCTTACGTGGCGTCCGCCGTCGAAGGCGTAGGCAGCGTGGCCGGGCCGCTTCCGTTCGGCCGGGCGGTGGCCGTCGAAGTGGCCAACGCGTTCAGCTCCCTGGCCGGCGGCGCACCCGCGGTCTTCGCCACCCGGGTGCGCTTCTACCAGAAACAGGGCTACGACGCGACGGTGGCGCTCAGCTCGGGCGCCATCATGACCGCCTCAAGCTGGATCGCGACCGTGGTGCTTTTCCTCGTGTCGCTGCCGTTCGCGTGGGGCTCCATCCATCTTGAGGCCACTCCCCAGTCAGGCGACGATTCGAAACTGGTCTGGATCATCCTGTTCGTGGTGGTGGCAGTCGCCCTCCTGGTCGGCCTGGCGCTGGCCGTCCCCAGGCTGCGCCGCGTGGCCGCGGAAAAGCTGCTCCCCAAGGTGCGCGATGTCTGGGTCAACCTCGTCAAGGTCGCCAGCTCCCCGGGCAAGCTGGTGCTATTGATCGGCGGCTCGTTCGGCGCGGAGCTGCTGGTCGCCATGGCGCTGTCGGTCTCGCTGCGAGCATTCGGAGACCATCTCCGCCTGCCCATCCTGATCGTGGTCATCACGCTGGCCGCGATAATCGGGGGCGTCGCCCCGTCTCCCGGCGGCATGGGTGTGGTGGAAGCGGGCCTTATCCTCGGCCTCACCGCGGCCGGGGTTTCCGAGGCCGACGCCACCGCCGCGGTCTTCATCCAGCGCCTGTTCACGTCGTACCTGCCGCCCATCTGGGGCTGGATCACCCTCGTCTGGATGCGCAAGAGGGAATACCTGTGAGCTCGCTGCTCAGCAGGATCCAGGGCGAGACGCCACATCCGCTGCCGTGGAAGGCGGTGGCGAAGCACGCCGCCATGGTGGTCGTCGCCGGCATCGCGATCTACCTTGTGTTCCCGACCATCACCGAGGTTCTGGCGTCCTGGCCGCGCCTGTCGACCCTGGACCCGTTGTGGATCGGCGTGGCGATCGCGGCCGAGATAGCCCACTTTGCCTGCACGATCGCGCTGCAGCGCCTGGCCTTGCGGACCAGGGCCTGGTTCTCGGTCGTCACCTCCCAGCTGGCCGGCAACGCGATCAGCCTCATCATGCCGGGAGGCGCGGCAGTGGGTGCCGCGGTGCAGTTCCGGATGCTTGCGGTCAGTGGGCTGGACACGGGCCCGACCGTGAGCGGGCTGGCGGGGGTTTCCCTTCTCGGCATCGGTGGCCTGCTTTTCCTCCCGGCCATCGCGCTTCCTGTCATCCTGGCGGGCGCGCCCGCCAGCCGGGGGCTGCTGAACGCGGCGATCCTGGGCGCAGCGGCATTTGTGGCCTTCGTGGCGCTCGGGGCGGTCATCCTCACCTACGACGCGCCGCTGCGCTGGGCGGGCCGGGGTGCCCAGCGGCTCAGGAACTCGGTCTTGCGAAAGCGCCCCCCGGTCGACGGGCTGGACAAGACCCTTCTGGAGCAGCGGAACGAAGTCCGGGCGGCGCTGGCCAAGCAGTGGTGGCAGGCGCTGTTGTTGTCCGCGGGCCGCCTGGCCCTCGACTACCTCTGCTTGCTGGCGGCGCTGCGGGCAACCGGGAGCGACCCGCACCCGTCGCTGATTCTGGTGGCTTACGCCGTGGCCGGCGTGATCGGGATGATCCCTGTCACCCCCGGCGGCATCGGCATCGTGGAAGCGAGCCTGAGCGGGCTCCTGGTGCTGGCCGGTGTCAATTCCAGCCAGGCGGTGCTGGCGACGCTGGCATACCGGATCGCCTCCTACTGGCTGCCACTGTCCGCCGGGCCGGTCGCCTACCTCCTCTTCCGGATCAGATACCGAAGCCGCCCGGCGTCCCCGCAGCCCAGCACGGCGTGATGCGTCCCGCCTCTAGGATTATCGGCATGGATGCCCTCGACCCCTCCCGGCCGAACATCGCCCGCGTGTACGACTACTGGCTAGGAGGGAAGGACAACTTCGCTGCCGACCGGGAACTCGCGGAGAAGATGTGCGAACTCAACCCGCAGGTCCCCGAGATGGCCCGAGCCAACCGGGCGTTCGCCCTCGCGGCGGTGACCAAGGCGGCGCGGGCGGGCGTGGCCCAGTTTCTCGACCTGGGGGCAGGTCTGCCCACGCACCCGTCGGTGGATGAGGCGGTACGGGAGGTCAACCCGGAGGCGCGGGTCGCTTACGTCGACATCGACGTGGTTGCGGTCACCCACGCCCGCGCGCTGCTGGCTAGCCGGCCGGGCGTGGCCGCCGCCGCCGCCGACCTGGCCGACGCCACCTCGGTGCTCGCCGATCCCGAGGTCAGCCAGATGATCAAGCTGGACCAGCCGGTGTGCGTGATCATGGCGTGCGTGCTGCACTTCCTTGACTCCGCTGCGGCGCAGGCAGTGACCGAGGCCTACATGGACCGGGCCAGGCGGCTTCCCCCCGGCGGTGGACTCCTACGTCGTGTGCGCCGCAGCCGCCAAGCCCCACCCCGCCTAGTCCAGGAAGCGGCTCCGCCGGCCGCGCAGCCGTTCGCGCCGGTTATTCAGGCGGTCCCTGCGCTGCTCCAGCCGTTCCTCCAGCAGGCTCCTGCGCTCGTCCACACGGTCCTGCAGCAAACCCCGCCTGGACCGACCCGCAGTTGTGTATCCGGCCGGTCGGCTGCGCTCGATCTCGACGCCGCCGAGCAGCGAGAACGCACGTATATGGATGGTGGGAGCGCCCGGACCTGGTTCAGGGCCGCCTCCGATCCTGGTGCCGCCGATCAAGTTGAAGCCCGACCTGTCGACCCGCACGCCGGGCGGCACCGTGATACGCACCCCGCCCAGAATGGATACCTGGGTGAGGGTGACCTCAGGGGCAGCCAGTTCGGCCTGGCTCAGGTCAAGGTCCGCCCCGCCGATGATGCTGGCCACGACGACGTGGCGATCCATCCGCCACGGCCCGCGGACCGTCAGCCCGCCGATCGGCGACACGTGCCACTTCGCCGGGCCTGCGCCCGGCGCGGCGACTGCGTTTGGGGTACCGCCCGGGTCGGCGGGAAGGTCTGCCACCAAGCGGTCAAGCTCGGCCCGGGTGCGAGCCGAACTGGCCTGCTCCATCCGCTGGCTGAACTCTTCCAGAGTCAGCCGCCCATCCCCGGTGGCGGCGCTCAGCCGTTCGATGGTCTGGTCCCGCTCGGCGTCCGACGCACGGACTCCTGCGTCCGGCTCCCCGCCGCCTGGCGTCTCGCCCATGTCCTGCCTCCCGTGACCGAGCCCCCGCACGGACAAGCCTATCGAGGACACCGCTTCCTGTGGGCCGCGCAGGGCACGGTGCGAAAGGTGCGCCGCCAGGGACTTGAACCCCGACCGAGACACAGGTTAAGAGCCTGCCGCTCTACCATTGAGCTAGCGGCGCATGAAGCCGAGCCGGGATCCCCGTGTAAATGAAAACCGCCCCGAGGATATCCCTGGGGCGGCTGCCTTCTAGTGGCTTAATGGCCTAAGACGACAACCGTACTCGGCTCGCTTCGCGCAGTTCCACATCGTCATGCCTCGATGGTAAGAGGTATCCACGGACCGGACAACAATATTTTCGCCCATCCTCATTCCGGCTTACCTGTTGCGGTTATGCCGCTCCCTTGGGCCGGGGGTCGTGCTAGCCGTACCTGAAGTACGCGGCTGGCACGATCGACCGCGCGGCTGGCCTGCTTGCACCATCGAGGCATGACACAAGAAATAGCCATCGCCGACGGGCGCCGCGGCGCCGTCATGAACGACAATCAGAACATGACCGAGCCGGACGCCGCCTGGGGAGCGCCGTTCGCGAAGCGAGCCTGGGCCGAACTCCGCTACGCGCTCGTCACCCTCCCGCTGTCCGTCGTCGCCGTCGCCTTCATCGTGCCCATGTTGTATGCCGGGCCGCTGTGGGCGGCGTCTGCGGAGGGCGTATGGAAGTTCGGCGCGGCCAGCCGCTTCCTCGCGCGCAAGCTGCTCGGCGAGGACGTCCCGGCCCCGCCGCGGCCGCGATCTCTGGTGCGTTACAAGGTGCGGACGACGGACGGCGCCCGTCTCGCCGCCCTCGTTGAAGAGGCCGGGGGGAAGGCGCGGGTGTGGGAGGGGAAGCCCGGGGTCACCGTCAAGAGGCTTCCGCCGTCCCGGGTCGCCGAACTGGCCGCCGAGGCGAACGTCGCGATCGACGAGATCCGGCCGGGAAACTCGGTGATCAACTGGATGGACGGACGGATGACCAACCCGGTCATCTGGCGCGCACGCGCCTACTTCGGGCTCAAGCTGCCGCTCGCAGCGGCCGGCCTGATCGTCGCCGCGGGCTGCTGGCTCGGCGGGCTGTACTACCTGACCGCCCCGGCCTGGTGGTCGCTCGGGCTGCACGGTACGTTGGGCTTCCGCATCACGACCCTTGGCATCGCGTTTTGCCTGTGCCCGCTCGGCGCGGCCCTGCTATTCAGCGGACCAGGGCTCCTGCACGGCGTCACAAACGTCGACTGCTGGCTCATCCGCGGCCTGCTCGGCCCGAGTTCGCCGGCCGAGCGGATCCGTGCCCTTGAGGAGAGCCGGGCCATCGCCGTCGACGACGCGGCCGCGCGGCTACGCGGGATCGAGCGGGACCTGCACGACGGCGCGCAGGCCCAGCTTGTGGCCCTGTCCATGAAGCTGGGCCTGGCCCGGGAGAAGCTCCAGGACGACGAGCGGGTGGACCTGGCCCGGGTGACCGGGCTGGTCGAGGACGCCCACCGCGGCATTCTCGAGGCGATCGTAGACCTGCGCACGCTGGCGCGCGGCATCCATCCGCCGGTGCTTGACCAGGGCCTGGCCGACGCCCTGGTCACGCTCACCACGCGCAGCGCCATCCCGGTCGAGCTGGTCACCGACATCCCGGAGCGGCCTTCCGACGCGATCGAGACCATGGCCTACTTCTCAGCCGCCGAACTGCTCACCAACGTCGCCAAGCACAGCGGTGCCCGGCACGCGACCCTGGAAGCCGTGCACGTCCCCGGCCTGCTCCGGGTCCGGATTACCGATGACGGCCAGGGCGGCGCCCGTCTGGTGCCCGGCGGGGGGCTGTGCGGGCTGGCCGACCGGGTCCGCGCCGTGGACGGCCGGGTGGAGATCGACAGCCCGCGCGGTGGCCCCACCACGGTGACCGTCGAACTGCCGTCCCACGCCTGAAGGGTGACCGGCCAGCATGCGCATCGTCATCGCTGAGGACGCCGCCGTGATCAGGGCTGGGCTAGCCGAAATTCTCACCGAGCGCGGACACGAGATAGTGGCCGCGGTCGGCGACGCGGAGGCGCTCAAGGACGCGGTGGCCGCCCGCCAGCCCGACGTCGCGATCGTCGACGTGCGGATGCCGCCCAGCCACACCGACGAAGGCCTGCGCGCCGCTATCGCGATCCGCCGGGCCCACCCCGGTGTCGGCATCTTGGTGTTCTCTCAGTACATCGAGACCCGCTATGCCGCCGACTTGCTCGCCATGCGCTCGGGCGGGGTCGGCTACCTGCTCAAGGACCGGGTAGCCAACGTCGCCGAGTTCACCGACGCGATCACCAGGATCGCCGGCGGCGGCACCGCGCTTGACCCCGAGGTCGTCAGCGGCCTGCTGAACGCGAGTCGTCACGCCAGCGCCCTCAGCACGCTAACCGCGCGCGAGCACGACGTTCTCGCCCTCATGGCCGAAGGCCGGTCCAACATCGCCATCGCCGACCGCATCGCCGTTTCCGAGCGAGCCGTCGAAAAGCACATCAGCAACATCTTCACCAAGCTTGGCCTGCCGCCATCCGACTCCGACCACCGCCGGGTCCTCGCCGTTCTCGCCTACCTCGGCACATGAAGCCGCCGCGCCATCAGTCCCAGCGGAATGTCCGCGCCGCCACGCCGATCGCCACCGCGGCCCAGACGGCCAGCACGGCCACGTTCGCGGCGGGGAATACGGCGCCGTGCTGGAGCACGTTCCGCAGGCCGGTGGACAGCGCGCCGGTGGGCAGCAGTTCGAGCGCGGGGCGCGCCGCCGCGGGGAACTTGGTCAGCGGGAACACCACGCCGCCCAGGCCGAGCAGCAGGATGTAGACGAGGTTGGCCGCGGCCAGGGTGGCCTCGGCGCGCAGCGTACCCGCCATAAGCAGAGCCAGACCGCTGAAGGCGGCCGTGCCGAGCAGGATGAGCAGAGGGGCGGTCACGATCGCGACCGGGCTGGCGTCTGGCCGCCAGCCGATGGCCAGGGCGACGGCAAGTATCAGAACGCCCTGCAGCAGTTCGACCCCGATCACGGTCAACGTCTTGGCCGCGATCAGGCCGACGCGCGACAACGGCGTGGCGCCGAGCCGTTTCAGCACCCCGTAGCGCCGCTCGAACCCGGTGGCGATCGCCTGGCTGGTGAACGCGGTGGACATCACGGCCAGCGCGATGATCCCTGGTGTCAGGAAGTCGATCCGGCTCAGCCCGGCCCCGAAGTTGATCAACGGCTCGAGGCTGAACGCGCTGAGCAGCAGCAGCGGGATGATCAGAACGAGCAGGAGCTGTTCGCCGTTGCGGAGCAGGGTGCGGGTTTCCAGCGCGGCCTGGGCGGTGATCATCCGGCCCAGCGGCGCCGCTCCCGGGTCCGGAGTAAACAGCGCCGCCGGAGGTCCCTGCTGCGCCACGTCGGTCAAGTGCGGAGTTCCTTCCCGGTCAGCTCGAGGAACACGTCCTCAAGCGAGCGGCTCTCGATGCGGAGGCTGTTGGCGAGCACTCCGCGCTCGGCGCACCAGGCGGTCACCGCGGCGAGCAGCAGCGGGTCCACGGCGCCGTGGACCTCGATCACGTAGTGGCCCGCCGGTGACTCCTTCACCGCGCTCGCCGTCGGCAGCACCGTGAGCAGGCTGTCGACATCAAGCCCGGCCTCCGCGCGGAACCTGAGCTGGCCGACGGTGCCGGTGAGCTGTCCCGGCGTGTCCGCCGCCACCAGCTGGCCGTGATCGATGATGGCGACGTAATCGCAGAGCCGTTCGGCCTCTTCCATGAAGTGCGTGGTGAGGATGACGCCGACGCCCTCGGTGCGGAGCCTTCCAATCAGGTCCCAGGTGGCGTGCCGGGCCTGCGGGTCCATGCCGGCCGTAGGCTCGTCGAGGAAGACCAGTTCCGGGCGGCCGATGACGGCCGCGGCCAGGGACAGCCGCTGCTGCTGGCCGCCTGACAGGCGCTTGTATGGGGTACGCGCTACCTGGGTGAGACCCACCAGGTCGAGCAGCAGCGCAGGATCGATGGCGCTGACGTGGAAGCTGCTCAGCAGTTTCAGGTAGTCGGCCGCGGGTACCGACGGAGGGATGCCGCCGGACTGGAGCATCACCCCGACCCGTGGCCGCAGCGCACGCGCGTCGCGCATCGGGTCAAGACCGAGGACGCGCACCGTGCCCTGGTCGGGTCGCCGATAGCCCTCGCAGATCTCAATCGTGGTTGTCTTGCCGGCACCGTTAGGCCCGAGGATGCCGGTGACCTCGCCGCTCGCCGCGGTCAGCGAGAGCCCGTCGACGGCCGCGATCTGGCCGTAGCGCTTGACCAGGCCGCTGATCTCAACGGCAGGGACCGCCGCGTCGCCAGGGGCCTTGCCGGTGCTCACGCAGGCGAGTCTACGGGGGACACCGCGACAGAAGGCACCGGGTCCGGATGCTGTATACCACCGGGGGGTATTATGGCCGTTCGGGGCTCCGAAGCTCAGGAGGTGAGAAAATCCACGCCATCCTGCACGCGCTGTCCATCACGGGGTCGATGACGTGGGAAATTACCTGGGCGCTCATCCTCGGCTTCGGGCTGTCCGCGGTGGTCGAGGCCCTGGTAAGCAAGTCGACGATCGTCCGGCTCCTGGGTGACGACCGGCCACGGACGCTCGCGCTGGCGGCCGGTTTCGGGGCCGCGTCGTCATCGTGCTCCTACGCCGCGGTCGCGCTGGCGCGTTCGCTGTTCCGGAAGGGAGCAAGCTTCACCGCGGCGATGGCGTTCGAGATCGCCTCGACCAACCTGGTGATTGAGCTAGGCGTGATCCTGGCCCTGCTCATGGGCTGGCAGTTCACCCTGGCCGAATTCACCGGCGGGCCGGTCATGATCGTGCTGATCGCCGTGGCGTTCAGGCTGCTGCTGCGGGAACGGCTGGTAGGCGAGGCCCGGGTCCAGGCCGACCGCGGGATAGCCGGCTCGATGGAAGGCCATGCCGCCATGGACATGTCCGTCCGGCGGCCGGGCTCGCTGGCGAGCCGCCTGTTCTCGCGTGACGGCTACACCGCGGTCGCGCACGTGTTCGTGATGGAGTGGGCGGCCATCATCAGGGACCTTGCCGTCGGCCTGCTCACCGCCGGAGCGATCGCGGCCTGGGTACCTGACCGATTCTGGCGGGTCTTCTTCGTCGCAGGTCACCCGCTCGCCGCGAAGATCTGGGGACCGCTCATCGGGCCTATCGTCGCCGTCATCTCCTTCGTGTGCTCGATCGGGAACGTCCCGCTGGCCGTCGTGCTGTGGAAGGGCGGGATCAGCTTCGGCGGCGTGGTCGCCTTCATCTTCGCCGACCTCATCATCGCGCCGATCCTCAACATTTACCGGAAGTACTACGGGGCTCGGATGGCCCTGTTCCTGCTCGGCACGTTCTACGCCACGATGGCAGCCGCCGGGTACGTCGTCGAGCTGGTCTTCGGCGGCCTCGGCCTGGTCCCGGACCCGGCTCGAGCCAAGATTCCCGACCAGGGGGTGTCCTGGGATTACACCACCTGGCTTAACATCGTCTTCCTGATCCTCGCCGCCGCACTGATCATTAGATTCGTCCGCACCGGCGGGGTCGCTATGCTGCGGATGATGGGCGGCTCGCCCGATAGTCACGATCGCATGGACGGACACACGTCCCACTCGCACTCGCACTAGGGAGGACGGCCGTATGGACACCGACCGGGCCCGCAGTCTGCTCATCGCCGAACGCGACGAGGTGCTCAACCTCCTCAAGGACGCCGAGTCCGCCGGCCAGGACGACCGCGAGGCGGAAGTGGAGAGCGAGGCCGAAGACGACGCCGATGCGGCGCTCGCGCTCACCGAGGAAGGCGAGGACGACGCCATCACGGAGAGCCTGCGCGACCGGCTTGCCGCCATCGAGCGCGCGCTGCACCGGCTGGACGACGGGACCTACGGCCGTTCGGTCCGCAGCGGCCAGCCGATCCCAGACGAGCGGCTGGAAGCCGACCCGGCGGCGGAACTAACCGTCGAGGAAGCCAGGGCCGCCGAGCGCGGCTGAGCAAGCCCCGCAAGATGCGGTCTAGCTCGGGCGCAGTGCGCCAATGACGCCGATGATTTGCCCGGATGCCGGGCAGCACCACGTGGCCTGGTCGCCGCTGGCC
>Ga0335075_10008394_pt1 | contig 15816 bp, 16 predicted proteins | sample Lox_Sample_24_FD_206723 | JGI IMG/M metagenome (GOLD analysis project Ga0335075, IMG submission 206723) | Soil microbial communities from Loxahatchee National Wildlife Refuge, Florida, United States - Lox_Sample_2.4 | ecosystem: Environmental > Terrestrial > Soil > Wetlands | place: USA... | reverse complement strand
ATTCTGCGCGAGCCGACAGCCGAGCCATGGGGACTGACCGAGATGTGGATCGAGGATCCCGACGGCGTCCGGATCGTTCTGGTGGAAGTCCCCGCTGACCATCCACTGCGCCGGGACCCGCGGACAGGCGGTTAGCCCTCCGCGGCTCGTCTGCTCAGGAAAAGCCCGCTCGGTCTCCTGGGTCGTACTGCGGCTCCCCCGCGCTCGTCCCAGCCCGGTCGATTGCCTGCAGGAGCATTCGGACTGCTCCGGGCATCTCGATGAGCGCATGACGGAGATCGTCAAGCTCCTGCTCACCGTGCGGGTTGGCGTCCGCAGCCGTTTCGGCAGCGTCGAAGTCTTCCAGGCGATCGCGTGCCGTTTGTACCTCAGACGACACGAGCAGTTCTTCTAGTACATTATGGGTCATATCATCCCAATCGGCCCAATTCTGCTGGTCTGGCGATCTTGTGTGGTTGCCGTGCCAGCCGGTATATCGGTTCGTACTACCCGAAACGAAGCCATCCAGGCGAACAATCACTGATTGCGCAGCGAAATCTCGTCGGACTCGGCGATGTTGTCGGCTTCAATGGCGCGCAGACCATGACCTAGCCGCAGCCGGGCCTGGCGCAGCAACACGAGCGAATTCGTCGCGGGACCCTCGGCAGCTTCTCGCTCCAGATCGGCACCGTGCTCCTCGATCAGGTGGGCCTGAAGTGCCGCTGCCACTTCGTCGGCGGCCTTCAGCGCGTCATAGATGGCACGGTCCCGCGCCACGTCGTCAACCATGAAGACAGTATTCCGCGAGCGCAGGGCCGCCGAACCGCACGGTTCTCCCCCACTCCAATGAAAACCTGGCCGAGTCGGCTCAGCAAAGGAGCAGTGCGTGGCGTCTTCTATACGCGCAACATGCGCGCGGCCGGGCTACCCGGAGATCGGAAGCACCCATGACGGACTCAGCACCAAGCGTCGATCCCTGCCGGGGCGGGATCGGCGTACAGGCGGCCGGACTGCCGGGAGGAGGCCTGCTGCGCCAGCAGCAGGCCTCCGCGCCAGCCGATCTCGTCGCCGGCCTATATCAGACACACGGGCTGGCCCTAGTCAGGACCGCGCTGATGCTCGTCGGCGACAAGCCCACCGCTGAGGACGTCGTGCAGGACGCGTTCATCGGGCTGTACCGGGCGATGCCCAGGCTCAGAAGCGATGACAAAGCCCTCGCTTACCTGCGCGCGTCAGTCGTCAACGGCTGCCGGTCCGTGCACCGGGCCCGGCAGCGGGCATTCGCGCGGCCGGTACAGCACTCCCCAACTGCCTGGTCCGCCGAGTCGGCGGCGATGGCGCGCGAAGAAAGCCGGCTGGCGATGCAGGCCGTGTCCCGGCTGCCACGGCGCGCGCGGGAAGTGCTGGCGTTGCGTTACTACCTTGACCTGTCCGATGCCGAGATCGCCGCGGCCCTCGGCATCAGCCGGGGCAGCGTCTCGTCGACCGCATCTCGGGCGCTGGCGGTGCTGGCCCGCGAACTGAACGGGGAACTGTAATGCCATCGGACCTGCGCCAGATCGAGGACAGGCTACGCGCCGCATATGCCGACGCGGCTGAGACCGTCCGGCCGGAAGACATCAGCGAACGGGCTCCGGCGGCGACAGGCGCGGTACGGTGGCGGGCTTGGGCCAGAACCGCGGGTCGTCGCTCTACCGCACTGGCTGCCGCGGTGGCCGTGCTGGTGATCGTGATCACCGCGACGGTAACACCGCAGGTGCTGCAGTCCGGATCACGGCACAGGAATGGCAGCCAGCCTGCCGCACACCTGCCGCACTCGCATATGGCATACGTACTGGGAGGGGCGCCACGCGACCTGCTGATTCCGGTGAACCTGGCCACTGGCGCTCCGCTGAAACCGATCCACTTTGGGCTCCGGGGCGGCGAAACCGGGATAGCGATCTCGCCGGACGGCAGCCTGGTGTATGTCCTGACCGTACGCGGTCAGCTGGTACCGGTCGACGTCAGTACCGGCACGGCGGGCCAGCCCATTAAAGTCGGCGGCGTTTCACAGGAACTCGTGACCACACCGAACGGTAAGGGGGCCTACGTACTGGAACCCCCGTACGGTGTCGAAGCGGTTGACCTTGCTGCTCGGACCGCGCTCGGGTTCATCAAGGTGCGCGGCGCTGACGGGTTCGCCCTGACACCAAACGGGAAGACGCTTTACGTTCTCGGCACGAACGCGAGCACGACCATCAGTACGACCGACCTGGTTCTGACCGCGATCGACACGGCCACGAACGCCGCAGTTAGCACACTCACGCTAACCGGGCCGGACCTTAAGCCTCACCTCCGTGGCTGGCACGTGATGGAGGAGTCCGTAACGATGGCTCCCGACGGCAAGACCGTCTATGTCTCTTACATGGCGTTCAACGCCACCACACCACTCCGTGCGGACGCATGGATTATCCCGGTCAAGGTGGCCAGCGGCACCGAACTCAAGCCGATCAACGTCAGTCGCAGCGGCATCCAAAACTTCACGATCAGCCCGGACAGCCAGGGCGGCTACGTGTCCGACGCCCAGTCGGTCACCCCGATAGACCTCCGCACCGGCACTGCGCTGCGCCCGATACCGCTGCCGAGCGCGCATCATAGTTACCCGCAGCAGAGCTACGCCCTGACGTTTTCTCCCGATGGCGGGACGGTCTACGCGGTCGATGAATCCGGGTCGACGGTGGTGCCGATCGACACCGCAACGAACACTGCGCAGCAGCCGATCCGGCTAACGGGCTGGCCGAACTGGATGCTGGACGACGGCGTCTTCGCTCCAGGGGGCAAGACTCTCTACGTCCTCAGTCATGCGAACGACATGACCAACGCGGTCCGGATGGTGCCGATTGACACCGCTACTGGGACAGCCGGCAAGCCTATCGACATCCCGGCCGGCCTCGGCGGAATCGTGTTCAGCCCGTAGCGCACCTTTCGCCCGTAACGGTGCTGAAGGGCGACATTAACTGTTATACCGGTCTAGCTGGCCAGCACCGACTGCAAAGTGGGTGGCGAGCGCTAGCTCTGTCCTTTCGCCTTCTTCCGGCTCGGATGCTCAATTACGGCATCCGGGCCCGGAAAGATCAGGGCGACGTGCTCGTCGTCAAATTGCACGAGGTACGGCGGTTCCCCGCCCGCTCCGCGTACTTCGACGATCTCACCCTTCCGCTCTGGCTGACCCACGACAGCGCTGTGCACGTGGATCACATCCCCGACTACTGCCTGCATGACGCGTGCCTCCTTGGCCAAGGTTCTCATTCGCCGCGCAGCGCGTTCGCAGTCCGTCCGCGCCGCGGCGGACACGTGCTGGTTCTACCCAGGCTGGCCGCGAAACATCGACCCGGCGTCAGAAGGTGACAGCCGGTTGCTGACGGCCAAGCTCACAACCCTGGCGCTGCGCTTATCCTCTCCGATTCGATGGCCGCAATCAGCGCGGCGTAGTCACGCTCGTTCTGATCCGCGTAGGCGCTGGCGAACTCGGCGATCGCAGCGTCGAACACGTCGGAACCGCCAAGGTAGGACGCGATGGCGAGGCGGTCGCCGGAGCGTGCGTGCGCGCGGGCCAGTGTCCAGCCGCAGAGCGCGCCGTACATCCGCAGGCCGGCCGGCACCATGGCCTCGATGTCGAGTGAGAACTTCCAGTCCCGAAGCTGGCGGACGTAATAGTCGCGGCTCTGCCCGTCGAGGCCGGGAACGCGCTGCCAGCCAAGGAAGATGTCGCTGCTTGCCTGCATCAGCTGCTGGCCGGCCACGACCCGCTGGCCCTGGTTGGCGTACTTGCCGGCACCGACGAACCGGCTCAGCACCGAGGGGCCGGCTTCCTTTACCTGAAGGAACAGCGGATCGGAGTCGTTCCGGCCGAGCATCAGGACGATCCAGCACCGGGTCCCGACGCTGCCCACGCCGACCACCTTGCGGGCCATGTCGGCAAACTCGAACTCCTCGAACAGGAACCTGCGGTCGCCCTGCAGCGTGCGCCGGTACCGGGCGAGCAGGTCGGCGAGCTTCGACAGCAGCGCTTTCCGATCTGTTTGCCTGGGCACAAGCTCATCGGCCGGCACGATCAGCGGCGGGTCAGAAATAATGCGCGGCCGGCCGTCCACGATCCGGGTCAGCTTGGCCAGGTCCTGCATGCTGTCCCTGGTTCTCGCTTTGGCCAGGCCCTTGTCCACCGCAGTGCGCTGCCGCTTCTTGAGTTGCGCATCAAACTGAGCACGCAGCTCATCCATGTCGGCGCGGGCGTACCAGACGGCCAGGTTTGGCTGGCCGGCGAAGTCGCGCATCGCCTGCCGGTAGCGCGCAACCGCTCCGATGACGATCTTGCGCCGGTCCTTGCCGGCGAATCCGTTCCCGCGCGCCGCTACCTCCAGAGACGCGGCCAGCCGTTTCACGTCCCACTCCCAGGGGCCGGGCAGCGTCTCGTCAAAATCGTTGACATCGAATACGAGCCGGCGCTCCGCCGACCCGAAGATGCCGAAGTTAGACAGGTGCGCGTCACCGCACGCTTGCACGCAGAGCCCCGACACTGGTGTCGCGGACAGATCGCTGGCCATCACGAGCGCAGCGCCGCGGAAGAAGGCGAAGGGCGAGGTCGCCATCCGGCCGTACCGGACGGGAACGAGGTCTGGCAGCCGCGAGGCATCCTGGCCCTGCAGCAGAGCTAGCGGGTCAGCCCGGTCAGCAGTCGGATCGAAGACAGCGTGGCTCTCCCTTGGCACCTGCGTGCGCGCGTCCTTGCCCCTGGCCTCCCGCTCAGCGGTGGTGAGATGCGCCAACCCGCTGTCGAGCTGATACCTGGGCAACCGCCGGGCTGGCGCCGCCGCAGTAACTGCGCTCATTACTCCTCCCCTGAGGCTTGACATCCGCCACGATGCCCGTTACGCGGAGCTGGCACCTCACCCGCGGCGGGTGAGAGCTTCTACCGGGCCAGCACGTCGGTCATGCCCGCCAAGTCGGAGTGGCGCAGAGCCGGTCGCCAGTCAGCGCCGCGTCAGCAACCAGAAAGCCGTGCCGGTCACCCCGCCGTAGGCCAGGTGGGCACCCAGGTCCCTGGCCAGCGTCTGCGAGTCGTACTCCCAGATCGGCTTGTACAGACCGCCCTCGGGCAGAACGGCGTAGCCGGAGGCCCATACCGTCGCGCCGAACGGCAGGCCGTATACCGGATCGGGACTGCGCAGGGAGCCGGCCACGACACCGTAAAGCGATCCCCACAGCGAGCCGTAGCACCAGTGCGCGACAGCGCTGATGCGCCAGGCCCACCGGTCAGGCAGCTTGCGCTGGGTGAAGCCCTCGATCACCCGCCGGGCGACCTGGCCAGGGTCCGGGGCGTCGCTCCAGCTCTCGATCGGCGGGAACTCCCACCTGAGCGGGCTCTCCTTGGCGCCGCCACGAAGGCTCATCAGGTACCGGACGGTATCCATGCCGACGGTCCCGGCCACTCCCGCCAGGAAGCCACTCGCCACGGCCGTCAACGGCGCAGTCGGTTGCCGGGGTCCGGTTCCCATCTCACTAGTGTCTCCAGCCGTCGTGCGCTGACCCATTGCGTACGCGGTTTTCGAGCGATTCGACGGGTGCCTGAGGCTAGTGCAGATGGAGTAGTACCAGGTCTTTCAGCGCGACCATCACGAGCCCCAGCACCGCCGCGATCGGGGTACTGGCCGTTAGCCGGCTGCCTGCCGGCCGAGGACCTCTGCGTATTCCTCCGTTAGCCAGTAGACCATCAGCGTTACCAGGACAGACAGCGCGAGCGCCAGGGTCGGCAAGCTGCCGCCGACCGCCGTCGGTGAGCGGTGATGATGGCTCCGTAGATCCCCGCGGCCCTGCGCCGGCCCGCGCCATGGTCTTCCGGCAGTCCGGCCGCCTTGCCGTCCGGATCTCGCGTCGTGGTCATTTCCTCCCCGCGGCCGTTCCTTCCCCATCTGGAGGCCGGCTAGCGGCGTCCCGCGCAGGCTCCGCGGCGTCTGACGATGCCACCGGTACAGCCCGGTCCGATTTGCGCGGCATGAGCACGGAGAGGACGAGGCCAATGAGCGTGATCACTGCAAGCATGATCAGCGCGACGGCGAAGGGATGGCCGGCCGGCAGCTTCACCGCTACTAGTACCGAGCCCACGAGCGCAGTGCCGACTGATGACCCAAGGTTGGACACGCTGCGCGACAGGCCGGATATGTCACCCTGATCGGCGTCGGGAAAGCTGGACTGGACCACGTTGACCGACGAGGTCAGCATGATCCCGGAGCCGACGCCCGACAGCAGCAGGCCAGGGATCCAGGTGAGGATGCCGCTATGCGCTCGGACGAGTGCTAGCAGGAGCATGATTCCGGCAAAGGCGATGGCAAAGCCCGCGATGATCAGCGAGCGCTGCTGGCGGCGGCGGGCCAGCCGGTCGGCCACGGCGGATGCGGCGAGGATGCCGATCGTGGCGGGTGTGAGCAGCAGGCCGGTCCTGATCGCGTTGTAGCCATCGACTTCCTGCAGGTACACCGAGAGCACGAAGAACGAGCCCTGCAGCACCAGCCACTGGATCACCTGAGTGCCCAGGCCCAGGTTGGCAACCCGGTTACTGAACAGCCGCAGCGCCAGCAGGACGTCCCTGCCCTTCCGCTCGGCGAACCGGACGTGCAGGACGAACCACAGCAGGAACAGAGCGCCGATTGCCACAATCGGCCAGACGGGTGAGACGCCGCCCTTAGGCAGTATCACGGTGCCCGCGATGGCGAACGCCTTCCGGGAGGCGAAGAAACCGTACGTCCTGGATTCCAGCAAGCCGAGTACCACGAAGAAGAGGCCGGCCGCCGACAGCACAGCTCCCGCCAGGTCGAACCTGGGCTTGCGACCGCCCCTGGCCGGCTCGGTGATCCGGCGGCCCAGCACGACAATCGACGCCACGACTATGACCTGCAGGCCGAACGAGGCACGCCAGCTGATCCCGCTAGTGATCACGCCGCCGATGAGCGGCCCTGCGGCCGCGCCCAGTCCGGCGGCGCCGCTGATCACGCCGAAGTACTTTGCCCGCGACTTGACATCCGGGAAGGCCACAGTTACCAGGATGTAGATCGGCGGGATCATCAGCGCAGAGCCGATGCCTTCAAGGATCGAGTAACCCAAGATCATCAGCCCGAGTCCCGGAGCGAGCGCCGCCAGCAGCGCGCCGGCGCCGTAGACGATCAATCCCGCCAGGAAGCACCGCTTGCGCCCCCAGATATCGGTCAGCTTGCTGCCGGGGATCATCAGCGCCGCCATCGTGAGCGTGAACAGCGTGATCGCCGTCTGCACGCCGCTCACGGTGGTGTGGATGTCCGTGGCGATAGCGCTGATCGCCACGTTCATGTTCGTCGCGGCGTAGCTGGCAATGAACTGAGCCAGCGCTAGCGGCAAGATCATCGCCCGTCCAGCCGCCGTCGCCGCGGGACTGCCCTCAGAGCCTTGTGCGCGCACGACCGTAGGGTGCCCGTCTTGCAGTCAGGCGGTCATCACCTTCACGGGGTGATCACACTCGCTCCCGCCGCCCGGGCGCTCCCGCAGCTCGGCATGTTTCACCCCGGCGGGGTGATGCCGGCCTGTGGTCACGGGCTACATCCTTGTCCTGCCCGGCTTCGATCCGCCGGGCCCACCTACCTAGCTGGAGAGGCAATGGCGACACTCACCGCCTGGAAGTTCGCAACGCCCGACGGAGCCGAGGACGCGCTCACCAAACTGGACTATCTGCAAGACCAGGCGCTGATCCAGGTCCAGGACGCCGCCGTAGTCAGCTGGGAGTCCGGCCGCCGCAAGCCGAAGACGCGGGAGCTGCACTCGACCAAGAGGGCCGGCGCGCTGGGCGGCGGATTCTGGGGGCTGCTTTTCGGGCTGATCTTCTTCGTGCCGATTCTGGGCCTCGCGATCGGCGCTGCCACTGGCGCGCTATTCGGCTCGATGGCTGACGTAGGCATCAGCGACGCGTTCATCAATTCCGTCCGGGAGCAGGTCAAGCCGGGAACGTCTGCTTTGTTCCTGCTCAGCTCGGCCGCTGTCATCGACCGCGTCAAGGCGGAGTTCGGCGGCACGAAGGCCGAACTGATCAGCACAAACCTGTCCATGGATCAGGAGGAGAGGCTGCGCGAGGCGTTCGCCCCCGACGAGGATGAGATGTAACTGCCCTCAACCCGCTCCTCGGTGCATGCGGTGGATGTCACCAGGCTGATGTTCGTGCTCGTGGAGTGCTGTCCCCCGGCGTGGCAGATCGACCGCAGTGCAGGGCCGCGCATGCAGGGGCGGCAGTGCCGCCAGCAGCAGGCGCCCGTCCGCCGAAGGGTATGACCAGCGGGAGGCGATCAGGCCGGCGCAGATCAAATACGTAGCGATGACCGCGATGTCGGTAATTGCGAAGATCACGGGCAGCGTTGCACCCGTGCCAAGGAAGCCGGCCAGGCTTGGCCGCGCGAGGGCGATGGCGACGGGATAGATCCCGATGATGCCGGCCCCGACGGCGACTTGCAGCACGACGAGATGCTGTTGCGTTAGCTGTGGCATCGGCGGCAAGAGCGCGGCACATGCCACGGTTGCCAGCAGGAATATGCCGACGAGGGTCATCTCGGTCCGCCCGATCGCCAGCCCGGCCACCGTGACGATGGCAGGCAGGCAGAAGAGCCCGAGCGTCGCGGTGCGGCGCCAGGATGCGCGCAGGTCGATGGCCTCGAAGGAGGCGCGGGCGGCCACTGCTAGTGCGGCCCAGAAAGCCCCAAGTCCGAGCGCCCAGGAACTGATTGCGTCCGGATCCCTGCCGATCAGGCCGGCTTGTGACCAGGCCACGCAGATGACCACGCCGCCGGCCGTGAGGAGCGCGACTGGCATGTAAAACTTCACCCGGACAGGGACGCGCTCGTCCGGACGACTCACTACGCAGCTTCGCGCGGCATCCGGTCCCAGCCGCGATTGCGAGCTGAGAGCGATCAGCAGCACGGCAAGCACCGTGGCGCTGAGCGGGAAGAGCCACCACAGCCCCGCTTCAACCAAGCCAATCTGGAGCAGCGGGCCAGCGGCCATCCCGGCGGCCAGTGTCAGGGTGAGGCGGAGCAGATGGCGCTCCGGCCGGGCCGGGTCGATGTCTAGCTCAAATGCGGTGGCTGCCGAATAGACCAGTGCGAAACCGGCACCGGAAAGCGCGCCGGCGATCACCAGATCCGGGAAGAAGACGGCAGCATGGCGGACAGCGCCCAGAACCGTCGCAATCAGGACAACCCGCCCGGCCGCGCTGAGGCACAGTCCCAGACGGAACACGCGGCCGCGCGCTGCCGCCCGCGATCCCCTCAGCGCGAAGAAGGCCGCTAGCACCGCAGCGGCGCACAGCGGTGCGTACACCGCGGCATGCTGTGCAGCAGACAGCGAGAAATAGTCCTTGTTCAGCAGCAGCTGAACGGCCACGAAGAACGAGACGACCAGCGCGCCCTCAAGGCAGGCGGCGGCGTAGACAGTAGCCCGGCCGCCCGAGACTTCGCTGCGCCATTCCCGGCTCACCGGCTCGACCCCCCGAGTAGCAGTGCGCTGAGCACGCCCGGCAGTGAAGAGATCACGGTCAGCCACTTCGCCCAGCAGCCCGCCGTCAGCCTGCTGGCCACGCCCGCAGGCTCTCGACAAGATCAGACTAGGCCGACCCGGGGCGGAGGTGGCAAGGGACTTAGGTCCCTCGGACAGGCTGGCTGCCCGTTTTGTCGTCCAGCTCGCCACTAGCGCCGGTCCGGATATATGTTCGCCGCGTTAGGTAACAGGTAACGCGCGGTTTCGCCGCCAGTCAGTGCCAGAGGATTCGGAGTCAGTGTGTCGATCCTGGATGAGTTCCGCCTGACCGGCCGGGTCGCGATCGTTACCGGCGCGTCGTCCGGCCTCGGGGTCGCGTTCGCGCATGCCCTGTCGGACGCGGGCGCTGCCGTGGTGCTCGGTGCCCGGCGCAGCGACAAGCTCGCATCAGTAGCCGCGGCCATCACTGCCGGCGGCGGCCAGGCGCTCGGCGTGCCTGTCGACGTCGCCGACCCTGACTCGTGCACCAGCCTTGCCGAGACTGCGATGGCCGAGTACGGCCGTATCGACATCCTGGTCAACAACGCCGGAGTCGGCACCGCCTACCCCGCCAGCAGGGAGACGCCCGAGCAGTTCCGCTCGGTCATCGACATCAACCTGAACGGCAGTTACTGGATGGCGCAGGCCTGCGGCCGGCACATGCAGCCGGGCAGCAGCATCGTGAACATCTCCAGCGTGCTCGCCCTGACGACAGCGGGCTTGCCGCAGGCCGCCTACAGCGCGAGCAAGGCCGGGCTGATCGGCCTCACCCGCGACCTTGCCACCCAGTGGACCGGCCGGAAAGGGATCCGCGTCAACGCGATCGCCCCCGGCTACTTCCCGACCGAGATGACCGACCAGTACGCGCCGGGATACCTGGACAGCATGCGCTCGCGCATGGTGGTCCCGCGGATGGGCCGGCTGGAAGAATGTGCTGCCACGCTCATCTGGCTCGTCAGTCCGGCGGGTGGCTACGTGACAGGCCAGACCATCGTGGTGGACGGTGGCGTCTCCATTACCTAGGAGGGAGACCTCTGTGGCCAGCGAATCGGCGCCAGCTCGCAAGGTGACGCATAGGCAGGCAGCCAGGCTGCTCGCCGAGCGTGATCAGGTCATCGCGAAGCTCATCGCCGATGCCGGCTTGCCAAGCTTCCCGGCGCCATCGGAAACGCACTTCGAAACCCTGGTCAGGGCAATTACCTATCAGCAGCTCGCCGGCGCCGCTGCGCGGGCGATTCACGGCCGGCTGATCGCTGCCCTCGACGGCGATGTCACCGCCGAGCGGCTAGCCGCGCTGCCGGACGAGGCGCTGCGTGCCGCTGGCCTGTCGGCGGCCAAGACCGCCTCGCTGCGGGACCTGTCAGCGAAGGTCCTCGACGGCACCGTGCACTTGAACCCGCGGCAGCTGGCGCGTGAAAGTGACGAGGAAGTCGCCGCTCGCCTGACCGCCGTCCGGGGCATCGGTAAATGGACAGCCGATATGTTCCTGATGTTCCAGCTACGGCGGCTCGACATCTGGCCCACCGGGGACCTCGGCGTGCGCCGGGGCTTCGGACTGGCGTGGGGCATCCCCACCCCGACGGCCAGGGAACTTGACGCACTCGGCGAGCCGTATCACCCGTACCGCAGCGTTGTCGCCTGGTATTGCTGGCGGGCTACCGAGGTCTACGGGGGCAGACGGGTCGCACTCCCGGCCTGACGCAGACATATAAGCTCTTATGATCCGTTCGATGTGATACGCCCCTCCTTTTCGCCGGGGCGCGTTGTACGCCTATGGCGAACCAGGGCGGGAACGCCCTAGTCCTGAGCAGGCAGTCCTCGGCACTGCGCGGACATGGCGCTGCGGGATTCTACGATGGGCCAATGGAAGACGCACCGGCAGCAGAGTCCGAATCTCGCCCCGAAACCAAGCCGCGCCCCGCAATCGTGACTGTTGACGACGATCCGGACGTATCTCGCGCGGTCGCCAGGGACCTTCGCCGGCGCTACGGCGAGCAGCACCGGATCGTGCGGGCGGAGTCGGCCGGGGCGGCCCTGGACGCACTGCGGCAGATGAAGCTTCGCGGCGATCTGGTGGCGGCGATCCTTGCCGACTACCGGATGCCGGAGCTGAACGGGATCGAGTTCCTCGAGCGCGCCATGGACATTTACCCCGGCGCGCGGCGAGCGCTGCTCACCGCTTATGCCGACACCGGGGCAGCCATCGACGCGATCAACCTCGTGGATGTCGACTATTACCTGCTCAAGCCGTGGGACCCGCCAGAAGAGAAGCTCTACCCGGTCGTGGACTCGCTGCTTGAGGCCTGGCTGTCGTCGGCGCACCGGCACGTCCCCGAGACGAAAGTTGTCGGCCACCGGTGGTCAGCAAGCTCATCCGCCGTGCGCGAGTTCCTCGCCCGCAATCAGGTGCCGTACCGCTGGTACTCGACCGACGAGCCGGAAGGACGCCGGCTGCTCGAGGCCGCTCAGACTGACGACCAGCGGCTTCCCGTGGTGATCGCCGCCGACGGCACGGTGCTGATCGAGCCGTCTGAGCCGGACCTGGCCAGCCACGTCGGGCTAGCCACGATCCCGTCCAAGGACTTTTACGATCTGATCGTCATCGGCGGCGGGCCGGCCGGCCTCGGTGCTGCCGTCTACGGTGCATCCGAGGGCCTGCGAACAGTGCTCGTGGAGCGCACAGCGACAGGCGGGCAGGCCGGGCAGAGCTCGCGGATAGAGAACTACCTGGGCTTCCCCGACGGCGTCTCCGGCGCGCAGCTCACCGACCGCGCCAGGCGTCAGGCTCAAAAGTTCGGCGCGGAGGTGCTCACCGCCCGCGAGGTCGTCGGCCTGGAGGTGACCGGTTCGGCACGAACGGTGCACTTCGCGGACGGCACCGCGATCAGCGCGCACACGGTCATCCTCGCCACCGGGGTTGCCTACCGTCAGCTGACCGCGCCCGGCCTCACCGAGCTGACCGGGCGAGGTGTCTACTACGGATCGGCGCTCACCGAGACGACCGCCTGCATCGATGAGGACGTCTACATCGTCGGCGGTGCTAACTCGGCCGGCCAGGCCGCGGTCTACCTGGCCAAAAGCGCGCGATCGGTCAACCTCCTTGTGCGCGCCAATTCCCTGCGGAAGTCCATGTCGCACTACCTCATCGAGCAAGTGGCGAACAACCCCTCGATCAACGTCCTCACCTGCACCGAAGTCGTCGGGGCGCAGGGATCGGGCCATTTGGAGCGCCTGACGCTGCGCGACAGCAACACCGGCGAGCCACGTGAGGTCTCGGCTCAGTACCTGTTCGTCTTCATTGGCGCGGCGCCGCTGACCGACTGGCTCGATGGCCTGGTGATCCGCGACGACCACGGCTTCGTCGTGACCGGACCGGATCTGCTGGTCGAAGGGGAGCCGCCGCCCGGCTGGCCACTGGACCGCCCGCCCTATCACCTCGAGAGCAGCGTCCCGGGCGTGTTCGTGGCCGGCGACGTGCGAGCCGACTCCGCCAAGCGGGTCGCGTCCGCCGTCGGCGAAGGCGCGCTGGCGGTCATGCTCGTGCACCGTTACCTGGAGAAGCTGTGACTGCTACGGACCCTGAGCCAGCTACGTCGGCACTGTGCAGCACCGCGGAACTGCGCGGCCTGTTCCTGTTCGAGAAGCTCACCGACGCCCAGCTTGACTGGCTCTGCCGCGAGGGACGCGTGGTGGTCGCCGAGCCTGGCCCGGTCTACGCCGAAGGGGAGCCAGCCACGTGCTTCTACGTGCTGCTGTCCGGGACTGTCGTGCTCTCCCGCCGGATCGGTACCGACGACGTCGAGGTGACGAGGTCATCGACTCCGGGTGTCTACGGCGGCGCCTTCTACGCCTACATCGGCAACCGGGTAGCTCAGGTTTACAACAACTCGTTGCGGGTGACCGAGCGCACGCGGTTCTTCGTGCTCGACGCCGCCAAGTTCGCCGAGCTGATGCACGACTGGTTCCCGATGGCGGTGCACTTGCTGGAGGGCTTGTTCTTCGGCGTCAAGAACACCCAGGAGGCGATCGGCCAGCGTGAGCGGCTCCTGGCACTGGGTGCCCTGTCGGCCGGGCTGACCCACGAGCTGAACAACCCTGCTGCCGCGGCGGTCCGCGCGACTGCCGGGTTGCGTGAGCACGTGGTCAGACTGCGGCAGAAACTTCCGGCAATCGCCAGCGGCCGGCACGACGGCGCACTGCTCACGTTGCTGGTCAAGCTGCTTGATGACGCCGCGGACAGAGTGGTGACCGCGCCTGAGCTCGGCCCGCTAGAGACTGCGGACCTAGAAGACAGCGTTACTGACTGGCTGGACGACCATGATGTGCCGGGCGGCTGGGAACTTGCGCCTGCCATCGTCGCGGCGAGCATCGGCACCGACAAGCTCGACCGGATAGCGGCCGCGGTCGCAGACGCCGGCAGCGGCGATGGCGCCGACCTGGCCAGCGCTCTGCGATGGCTCGCCGACACAGTCGAGACCGAGCTCCTGCTCAATGAGATCACCGACTCGATCGCCCGCATCTCTTCCCTGGTCGGGGCCGCGAAGCAGTATTCCCAGCTGGACCGCGCGCCCTATCAGGTGGTCGACATCCACGAACTGCTCGACAGCACGCTCGCCATGCTTGCTGCCAAGATCGGAGACGGCATCACCGTCGTGCGGCAGTACGACCGCAACCTGCCGAAGATCCCGGCGTTCCCTGCCGAGCTGAATCAGGTCTGGACGAACCTGATCGACAATGCGGTGTCGGCCATGAACGGCTCGGGCACTCTTACCATCCGCACCGCGCTCGACAGGGAGCAGCTGCTGATCGAATTCGGTGACACGGGTACAGGAGTGCCGGCCGAAATCAGGGACCGGATTTTCGAGCCGTTCTTCAGCACTAAGCCCGTGGGCCAGGGCACCGGGCTGGGGCTCGACATCTCCTACCGGATCGTCGTCAGCAGGCACCACGGTGACCTGCGGGTCGAATCGGTGCCAGGGGACACCCGGTTCCGCGTCTGGCTCCCGCTGACAGCGCCCGGCACCATGTAGCGTCATCTCGGCGAGCTGAAACCGCAGCGCGGTTGCGAACGTCCAAGTGCCGAACCGCACCGCAGGTGCGAGGCGGAAGGGACGGCTCATGACCGACAACGAATCACGCCTTGCCAAGCTCCCCGGCCGTCTCGGCTGCGCAGGTGCCTGCTGCGCCGCACTCGCCGCCGTTGCGATACTGACGAGTGGCTGCGGCGCCGCGATGCCCCGCGCGGTCGTCGCCGCCAACAGGACGACCACTCAGACCACCGGTGACGCGGCGCGCCAGCTGTGCAACGGGCGCCGTGCCAGCCCGGTCAAGTTGCGCCGCCTCGTAGTCACCTTGCATGCGGCCATTCCGGCGAACGCCGTCGGCCGGGCACCCGGCCCGTGGACCGTCACAAGCGCCGCCAAGATGCGCCGCGTTCAGAGCGCGCTGTGCGCCTTGCCGAAGCGGCGCTCCGGCATCTACCACTGCCCGGCCGATCTCGGCATCTCCTACCGGCTGCGCTACTACGGGCCGGACGGGGTGCTGCCTGCGGTTACCGCGGATGCGACTGGATGCCAGACGGTGACCGGCCTTGGCAATGCCGCCCGGTGGGCAGCACAATCGCCGCGATTCTGGCCGACGCTGACCCGAGCGATCGGCCTGTCTCCCGGTGCCTAGCGCCGGTCTGTTAACCGGATGGGCGGCGGCCTGCGAAGGTGACAGTCCGCGGTTGGCGGTCGTTCCCGGCCGTAATACCAGGGAGCGATTGCGCTGCGAACCCCGCGGCAGTCAGCAGGCGTAGCCAGGTGTCGCGGCTGAACGAGCCGAGCCGGTGCGCCTCCGGCACCACCCGCACGGTCCCGTCCGCCTCGCGCAGCGTGAACTCGTACTCGGCCAGGATCCAGTCGTCGCCGGGGTCCGGATCCGACGTCCGCTCCCGGAAGCTCGCCTGGCGGCCGGATCCGTCGTCCCCGCCGCCTCCTCCCCCGGTACTGGCCCGGAAGGTCTCGGCTGTGTGGTCGGGCGCGAACACCGCGATCCCTCCCGGCCTGCAATGCGCGAACGCGGTCTCGATGACCAGCCGGAGATCGTCCTGGCTGGTCACGTAGTCCACCGCGTCATGCGCCAGCACAGCGTCGAACATCCGGCCGAGGCGCACGCTACGCATATCGCCCTGGACGTGGGTGCAGTCCGGGTTCAGCCGCCTGGAGATCGCCAGCATCTGCGCAGACGCGTCCACCAGCGTCATGGACCTGCCCTCTTTCAGGTGCAAGG
>Ga0335075_10008393_pt1 | contig 15820 bp, 12 predicted proteins | sample Lox_Sample_24_FD_206723 | JGI IMG/M metagenome (GOLD analysis project Ga0335075, IMG submission 206723) | Soil microbial communities from Loxahatchee National Wildlife Refuge, Florida, United States - Lox_Sample_2.4 | ecosystem: Environmental > Terrestrial > Soil > Wetlands | place: USA... | reverse complement strand
CGGTGGCGGATCGAGATCTGCCCGGTGTTAACCGCATAGAACCACGCGAACGACTCGTAAACGCTGACCGCCCGCGGGCCGGTCGCCCACAGGTGTTCCATCTCGCGCTGGCCGAACTCCCATCCGCCGTAGCAATTGGTGGACACCACCCCGACGCCGTACTCGTCCCGCTGGGCGGGATCGACGCCCGCGTCGGCCAGTGCCATGTCGGAGGCCACGAGAGCCATCCGTGTCATGTGGTCGGTCTGCGGCAGCAACCGGCTCTCGATGTGCTCAGCCGCATCGAAATCGCGCACCTCACCGGCGAGGCTGACCGGGTACGACGACGAGTCGAACCTCGAGATTTCGCCAATCGCGTTCTTGCCCGAGAGGGTCGCCGTCCAGTACGCCTCGGTTCCGGTCCCGCTCGGCGCGATCACACCGACCCCCGTAACGATTGCGCTGCTCATGAGAGCTTCCCCTGTCGTGCGAGGATCATCGCGCTCTGGAAACCGCCGAACCCGCTGCCGACGGTGAGGGCGACATCGGTGATGTGCTCGCGCGCCACCAGCGGGACGTAATCCAGGTCACACTCCGGGTCGGGGTCGTGAAGGTTGGCCGTCGGCGGGACCACCCCCCGGTCGATGGCCAGCGCACACGCCGCGATCTCGATTGATCCGATCGCCCCGAGCGAGTGTCCGATCATCGATTTGATCGAGCTGACCGGAATTCGGTAGGCGTGGTCGCCGAGGGTCAGCTTGAACGCCGCGGTCTCATGGCGATCATTTTGCTTGGTGCCAGAGCCGTGGGCGTTGATATACGCGACGTCCGTCGGCTTGAGCTCGGCCTGATCGAGTGCCACGCGGATCGCCTCCGCCATCTCCCGCCCATCCGGCTTGAGGCCGGTCATGTGATACGCGTTGGACCTGGTGGCATAGCCGCCGACCTCGGCGTACACGTGAGCGCCTCGGGCTTTCGCTCGCTCCGCCTCCTCGAGCACGAACACCGCGGCCCCCTCTCCGAGCACGAACCCATTGCGACTGGCGTCGAACGGCCGCGAGGCCGTCTCCGGTGTGTCATTACGGTTGGTCGTCGCTTTGATCACGTCAAAGCAGGCAAGGCAGATAGGTGTGATCGGTGCCTCGGTCGCGCCCGCGATCATCACGTCGGCAGCGCCGTCGCGGATCAACTCGGACGCGTATCCCACCGCGTCGAGCCCGGAGGTGCAACCCGTGGACACGACGGTAGCCGGGCCTTCGGCGCCGACGACCCAGGCAACCTCAGCGGCGATCTGACTGGGATGAAAGTAGCCGTACAGGTTCGGCGAGGCGGCCGTGTAGTCGACCAGGTGGTCCTGGCCGTTGTTGCTCACCGCCACGAACTCCTCTTCCATGCGGGTGATCGACCCGAGCGCGCTTCCGATCGAGACACCCACGCGCTCAGGCGGTGGGCTGGACGCCTCAAGGCCGCTGTCCGCGAGCGCCTCTCCGGTGCAGAACACCGCGAACTGAGCCGCCCGGTCCATCCGCCCCGCCTCCTCGGGCGGAATTCCAGCCGCCTCCGGCGTGAAGTCAGACTCAGCCGCGATCTGTGAGCGATACGCGGAGGCGTCGAAGAACGAGATTCGCCGGGTGGCGGTCTGGCCCGACGTGATCAGATCCCAGAAGCCCTCGCGGCCGACTCCCCCCGCCGACACGACGCTTACCCCCGTAATGGCCGCCCGTCGCATCAGGCCACCGCGCGCAACGCGACGCCGGCGTCACCGGTCCGTCTCGACTCGGCGAGCAACAGATATCTCCGCCCCGGCATCGATGTACACCTCCGATTGGATGGCCGCACCACCAGCCGCATCAGTGAGAATGCAAACCTACCAGCGCCCTGAGGGGGATCGCAAGGTGTCGATGAAGGGTCCTCGGGCCCGCAGCGTCAATTCGTCACGCGATCTCCCGAAGCTGTCCGCTCGCGACGTCGTACACGAACCCCTTGACGTTCTGGACACGCGGGATGAACGGATCCTCCTGGATTCGCCGTACCCCTTCGCGCACCGACGCGTCGAGATCGTCAAACGTGCCCGCGGTCCACGATGGGCGGTGGCCCACGGAGCGCTCCAGATCGCTCGCAAACACTTCGTCGGAGAACGTGAGCAGTCCGCATTGAGTGTGCTGGATGACGGCGATCTCCTCGGTCCCGAGATGATGCTGGGAGATCGACAGCGACCGGAGGACGTCGTCGGTCACGATCCCGCCGGCGTTGCGGATCACGTGCGCATCGCCAGGCTCGAGTCCGAGCACTCGTGCCGGGTCGACCCGCGCGTCCATGCAGGTGAGGATCGCCACCTTCAGGCGCGGGGGGGCGGGCAGCGCGGCGTGCGCGAAGCTCTGTGCGTAGGCATGATTGTTGTCCAGCAGTTGCGCCGTCGCGTTCATTGGCTTGACGCCTCCTTTGCCGATTGACCAAGATGGGGGCTGACGTGGTACGCAATCTCTACATCACCGGGATGGAATCGGGAAGTGGAAAGTCGGTCGTCGCCCTCGGCCTGATGGAAACGCTCGCCGGCCGCTCGCAGAAGGCGGGGTTCTTTCGCCCGATCGTTCCGTCTCGCGAGGTCCCTGACGCTCAAGTCGAGCTGATCCGAAGCCGCTACCGGCTCTCCAGCACCTACGAGGAGATGCACGCGCTGTCCGCCGAGGAGGCGCATTCGCTGATCGCCGCGGGACGCCACAGCGAGCTCGAGCAGCAGGTCTTCGACGCCTACAAGCGGCTCGAGCAGCGCTTCGAGGTGGTCGTCTGCGAGGGAACCGACTTCGTTGGCGTGCTCCCGGCACTGGACTTCGACCTCAACGCGACCCTCGCCAACCAGCTCGGCTGCCCCGTCCTGGTGGTGATCCGGGGCTCTTCGGTTCCGGGGATCGCCTCGGCCGTGCGGGTCGCCCGCGCCTCGCTGACCCGCCGCAACTGCTCGCTGTTCGGGGTGATCGTCAACCGGGTTCCGGCCGACCTGCTGGCCGAGATGCGCGCTCACTCGGTGATGTACGACCCCAACGAGCCGCTCTACGTGCTTCCGGAGGACCGCGCCCTCGGGCACGCGACCGTGGCGCAGGTGGCCAGGGAGCTGGACGCGCGCGTGCTCGTCGGCGGCGCAGGGCGGCTGGCGCAGGAGGTCCGCGAGGTTCGCATCGGGGCGATGAGCGTCGAGCACTTCCTCGATGACCTGGTTGACGGAACGCTCGTGGTGGTTCCTGGCGACCGCGCCGACATCATGCTCGCAAGCCTCGCGGCCAGTCAGTCGCGGGCGCTCCCGGCGGTGGCCGGATTGGTGCTGACCGCTGGCTACGCGCTCCCGGCGTCGATCATGTCGCTGCTCAAGCGTGCCCCGTTCGCGGTGATGGAGGTCTCCGAGCGGACCTTCGAGACGGCTGCCGCGGTGGAGTCGATCAACCCCGTGATCACCCTCGAGGATGAGCCGAAGATCGCCAGCGCGGTCAGCGTGTTCGAGGCGGGCGTCGACCCACGAGAGGTGGCGGAGCGGATCGCGCTCCCCCGTCCCTTCACGAGGAACCCGATGATGTTCCAGTACGAGTTGCTCGAACGCGCCAAGCAGCGCCGGCGCAGGATCGTCCTTCCCGAAGGAGAGGATGAGCGGATCCTGCGCGCGGCGGACATCCTGCTGCGCAGGGGGGCGGTCGACCTGGTGATCCTCGGCGCCGAGGAAGCGGTGAAGAGCGAGGCGGCGTCCCGCGGCCTGGACCTGGAGGGGGCCGAGATCGTGGATCCCATCGCCTCCCCGCTTCGGAGCGAGTACGCCACGCTCTACCACGAGCTCCGCAAGCACAAGGGCGTCACGCCGGATCTCGCGCTCGACATTGTGGGGGAGGCGAGCTACTTCGGCACCTTCATGGTTCACACCGGGGCCGCCGACGGATTGGTCTCGGGAGCCTCGCATACGACCGCTGACACGATCCGCCCCGCGTTCGAGATCATCCGCGCCAGTCCCGGCGTATCCGTGGTCTCGAGCGTGTTCTTCATGTGCATGGCCGATCGAGTCCTGGTCTACGGCGACTGCGCGGTCAATCCGACCCCGGACGCGCAGCAGCTCGCCGACATCGCGATCAGCTCGGCCGACACTGCGGCCGGCTTCGGGGTCGAGCCGAGGATCGCGATGCTCTCCTATTCGACCGGCGAGTCGGGCAAAGGACCGCAGGTCACCGCGGTCCGCGAGGCGACCGAGCTCGTGCGCGAGCGTCGCCCCGACCTCAGCGTCGAGGGGCCGATCCAGTACGACGCGGCCGTCGACGCCCACGTCGCACAGCTGAAGCTGCCGGGCAGCGAAGTGGCCGGCCGCGCGACGGTCTTCATCTTCCCCGACCTCGACACCGGCAACATCGCCTACAAGGCGGTCCAGCGGTCGGCCGGCACGCTGGCGATCGGCCCGGTGCTCCAGGGGCTGCGAAAGCCGATCAACGACCTCTCGCGGGGATGCACGGTCCCCGACATCGTCAACACGGTGGCGATCACCGCGATTCAGGCGCAGGCGAGCTCGGCGTAGAGCTGGGCGCACTCACTTTGCCACGATCAACGCGGTGAGGAACAACGTGACCAGGTGAAAGCTCTGGTCGAGCGCCAGCCCCAGCGAAGCGTTTCTGGTGATGTCAGCTTTCTTGACCGTCCTCGCGTAGTCAGCCAGCAGCCTGCCGTCGTCCTGGATGTAGTGGGGGATGAAGATCCCCGCCGCGAGCACGAACACCCAGCCGTGCAGGCTGCTCCACAGCCAGATGAAGGCCGGCACGAACGCCAGTGTGTAGGTCGTGACGTGAGAAGTGAGCGCGAGCCATTGCGTGCGCGTGCCGGTGAGCCCGCCGTGCTTGTTGACCGCCTGCCACTCGGTTTGCAGGAAGTAATCGCCGACCGCGTGCGACACGACAAAAACAGCAAAGATCTGAACCCACGGCATCCCCTGTCAGCGTTCGACTCTGAGCGGGTCGAGCTCCGGCTCGCGCGCCATAGCCTGGAGCTCGAGCTGCCGCTCGGCACGGATGATGTGCACGACCGCGTTGATCAACGCCAGGTGGGTGAAGGCCTGCGGGAAGTTGCCCAGGTGGCGACCGGTCACCGCGTCGATCTCCTCGGCGTACAGCGCCAACGGGCTCGCCAGTGACAACAGCTTCTCACATAGGCCCTTGGCACGGCCCAGCTCGCCGATCTCGACCAGCGCCGAGACGAGCCAGAACGAGCAGATCGTGAACGTCCCCTCCTCGCTCGCGAAGCCGTCATCGGTCTGCTCGACGCGGTAGCGCAGGACCAGGCCGTTCTCCGTCAGCTCGTCGGCGATCGCCAGCACCGTGTCCCGGACCCTCGGATCCTCGCGCGGCAGGAACCGCACCAGCGGCATCAGCAGCAGCGATGCGTCGAGCGCGGTGGTCTCGTAGTGCTGGACGAACACCCCGCGTTCATCGACGCCGTGGGCGCAGATGTCGGCGTGGATCTCGTCCGCACCCGCCTGCCAGCGCGCTGCCGTCGTCTCGTCGGCGCGGATCTGGGCCAAGCGCGCGCCGCGGTCCGCGGCGACCCAGCAGATCATCTTCGATGAGGTGAAGTGCTTGGGCTCGCCGCGCACCTCCCAGATTCCGCGGTCGGGCTCGCGCCAGTGCGCCAGCGCGCTCTCCACCTGTCGCTTGATGATCGGCCACAACCGGTCCGGCAGCTGGTCACGCGAACGTGTGTGGAGGTAGATCGAGTCGAGCACCGCCCCCCATACGTCGTGCTGATCCTGGTTGTAGGCGCCGTTGCCGATCCGTACCGGACGGGACTGGTCATATCCGGACAGATGCTCGAGCTCCTGCTCCTCCAGCCGACTCTCGCCGCCGATCCCGTACATGATCTGCAGCCCGCCCTCGCCGGCCTCGGCCATGTCGGCGATGAAGTAGAAGAAGTCGTTGGCCTCCTCGTCGAAGCCGAGCGTATACAGCGCCCACAGCATGAACGTGGAGTCGCGGACCCAGCTGTAGCGGTAGTCCCAGTTCCGATCCCCTCCTGGGGCTTCGGGCAGGGAGGTGGTGGCAGCCGCGACCATCGCTCCCGAAGGCGCGTAGGTGAGCCCCTTGAGGGTCAGCGCGCTGCGTTGCAGGTGCGAGCGCCATGGATGGTCGGGGAACGTGCCGTGTTTGAGCCACTCCTGCCAGAAACGGCCCGTTCGGGCCAGCCACGCGGCCGCCTCCTCGTAGTCGGCCGGCAGTGGATGAGTGGACCAACCCAGCGCCACGAAGGCGCGGTCCCCCTCGCGCAGTGTCGTACGTGCCCGCGCCCGTGGACCTTCGAAGCCGAGCCGCATATCGGTGACCAAGCGCAGCTGTATGTCGATCCCCTCCGAGGAGGCGACCGCCTCGTTATAACCCGGGCCGGCGTAGACCCAATCGGCGGCCAGACCGCCATAGTCGAACGCCGGCTCACACTCGAGCTTGATCTCGGCAGAGCCCTGCACGCACTCGATCACCCGAAGCAGCACGTGATCCGCGTCGTGGTCGGTCGGCGAGCGCCGGTGGCTGCGCGAGCGCTCGTCCTGATGGTGCCAGGGCCCGATGCTGAGCGCGTCGCGCACGATCACCCAACCCATCCGAGTCTCCCAGCTGGTCTCCAGCACCATCGTTCCGGGTATGTAGCGCCGGCCCGCGGGGACGCTCACATCGGCGGGAGCGACCCGGAAGGTGCCCGCGTCCCGGTCCAGGATGGCCCCGAAAACGCTCGGCGAATCCATGCGCGGCAGGCACATCCATTCGACGTTGCCGCTCGGCGCGACCAGCGCCACCGTTTCGCAGTCGGACAGGAACGCATAGTCCCCGATCGGCGGGAAGGCACTGATCCGGATCCCATGATCGGAGGCAGCGTGAAACGCGTGATCAGAAGCCCCCATCATCCGCCAGCGATTCTGCTCAGGTCATCGACACGTGTCAAGGTATGCTCGCCGCGTGGCCCCGGCGCCCTCGCTCGGCGCAAGGAAGTTCGCAGTGGAACATCAGATTCAGCTCACCTCGATCGACGTGATCGCTTCGGCCCTCGAGCCGGTGATTCCGACGCTCGGGGCGGTCAGCTCGCCCGACGGGGCGCTGACCTTAATGCTGAGCGACGTCGCCGACGCGAGCAGCGTGGCCGAGCAGCTCGGTCCCGATCGCTGGGAGCGGCTGCTCGCCGATCACCGCCTGATGGTCGATCAGGTGGTCGGCCATCACGATGGACAGGTCATCAGGTTCGAGCACGACGGGTTTCTGGCCTCGTTCAACAGCGCCCACTCCGGCCTGCACACGGCGGTCGAGCTGCAGCGGACCTTCAGCGGGCGGGCAGGCGACACCGGCGCCACGGCCATCCAGGTCCGGGTTGGGCTGCACTCGGGCTTCGTGATCGCCAACCCCGAGCAGTTGATGGGCCGCAACGTGGTCCTGGCCAGCCGCATCGCCGGGCAGGCACGGGGCGGCGAGATCCTCGTTTCATCCAACGTCAGGCAGTACACCGAGACCGATCCCAGCTTCCGGTTCGAGCTGCACGGCGAGTACCACTTCAAGGGGCTGCACGGAGAGCACACCGTGTACGCCGTACCCTGGCGCTGAGCCCACCCAGGTCGAAGCGACCGTCTACGCGGCCCTGCCGGCCGCCACGGCGAGATTCCGGGCGTACTCGCCGGCGCTCTGGGGCCGCTCCTCGGGAGCCTTGGCCATCGCGGTCAGTAGCGCCTGCCCGAACTGCGGCGAGAGGTCCCGGCGCTGCGTGCACGGATCCGCCGGCTGGTCCTGGAGGTGGGCCCAGAGGATGCGCATCCCCTGCGCTTCGGCGAATGGCGGCTGGCCGCAAAGCGATTCGTACATCACACAGCCCAGGGCGTACACGTCGGTGGCGGCGGTGACCGGCTCGCCGCGGATCTGCTCCGGAGCCATGTAGTCCATCGATCCCAGCGCCTGGCCGGGGAGCGTGAGGAGGCTGCCCTGGGTGTCCTTGGCCAGGCCGAAGTCGGTGATGTATCCCTGGCCCCCAGTGTCGAGCAGAATGTTCGCCGGCTTGACGTCGCGGTGCACCATCCCCGCCGCCCACAGCGCCTCGAGCCCGGCGGCGACATCGGCGCACACCCGCAGCGCCGTGTCCAGGTCGAGTGTGCCGTCCTGCTTGAGTTTCTCGTCGAGCGACTGGCCCTCGATGAACCGCTGCGCCATGTACGGCACGCCCTCGACCTCGCCGGTCGCGATCACCGGCACCACATTGGGGTGCTTGACCGTCTGGGCGATCCGCGCCTCGCGAGAGAAGCGGCGTCGGAAGGTCTCGTCCCGCGCGTAGTCCTCTTTGACCAGCTTCAAGGCCACCCGGCCCCCGTCGGGCCCGGTAGCGATGTAGACCTTGCCCATGCCGCCCTCGCCGAGCAAACTGTCGATTTGATAGCCGTCGATCTTCGTTCCGACGCGAGAGTCGTTCATCGCTCGCTCATGCTCTCCTCGAGTCGTTCCGCCGGCGCGCCTTCGCGGCGGGATCGCCTCTCCGGTTGCGGAGGCCGGAGATCGAAGTATGATTCTCGTCGATTCACTGAGGATAGGAGATTCGGTCTTGCAAATAAAGATCGGCCGGTGGATCGCCTCGGGGGCGATGGTCGCGATGCTTATGCTTGGCGCAGCCGGCGGGGCGAGCGGCTCCACGAGCTTTTGCGCCGGCACCAACCCGATCAACGACAACTACCTGTGCTCGTTGAACTTCAACGCGCCAGGCAAGCCGCTGAACAGCACCGACACGCTCGAGGACACCGAGAACCTGGCGACCGCGACGACCCAGACCAACATCTTTAGCCCCTGTGGGCTGACGAACTGTCCGTCGGGCGGTGCCGAGGTGACGTCATGCAACGGCACCAGCTACGCCAACACCATCTGGTACGACTTCTACCCGAACGCCAAGGGCCTCGTCAGCATCCGCACCCAGGCGCTGTTCGACAACGTCATCACGGTCTATCAGTACAACCAGCAGTCGCTGGCACCCGAGCTTGGCACGGCTCAATGCGCGGTATCGAGCCTTGGCTCGGGCCAGCTCGTCGCATCGGTCAAGAAGGGCGCCGACTACACCGTCCAGGTCGGTGCCATCAGCAACCCCGGGCCGATCCACGTCCTGTTCGACTTCTTCAAGACCCCGCCCAAGCGGCTGACCGCGACCACGTTCCTGAAGGCAAGCACTCTCAGCAACGGACTCGACCTTTCATCGTTGACGGTCAGCACCGCGCGCGGGGCCAAGGTATCGGTGAGCTGCGGAGGTCTCTGCCGGTCGGTCTCGAAAAACGTGCCTCGCTTCGGCTCGAACACCCTGCAATTCCCCACCGTGAGTGGCGTACGGATGCCGTCTGGGTCAAAGCTCCTGATCCACGTCACCGCCCCCCACTCGATCGGCGCGCTGGTCCAGTACACGATCCAGCCCGGCAACTTCAGCAAGCAGACCTTCTGCACCGAGCCGGGCTCGAGCAAGCCGAGGTCGAAATGTCAATGACCGTGTCCTCGCCGGTCCGGGTTGGGCTGCTCGCGCTGTTGCTCGGCGGATTGTTCGCCGCCGCGCTGCTCGTCGCCAAAGCGAGCGGCACGAGCGCCAGTGCCCCCGGCCCGACCCAGCTGTCCGCCCCCTCCTCATCGGTCGCGGTGAGCGCACCACCGGCCACCACCGCGCTGCCCGCGCTTCGGCCCCAGCCACAGCCGCCGAAGCCGAAGCACCCGGCGAGCACCGCGACATCGAACAGCGGCTCCTCCGCCCCCAGCTCGTCCACCTCGAGCGCGCCGCCGGTATCGAGTTCCCCGCCGGCATCGAGCTCGAGCCCTCCCCCCGCTTCTAGCTCCCCACCGCCGAGCAGCAGCGGCGGCTCAGGCGGTGCCGGCGGCGGCACGGGCGGGATCGTCGGCGGGTGAGGGCGGCCCCAGCGCGGCCCGTTCGATGACCGCACTCAGGCGGGCAACAGGTCGACGAAATCCGGTCCGTGGCGGCCCGACCCGGCAGTAGAATCGTCGAGCTTTGCTAGACCGGGGGACGATCGTAGCCGGGTACCGCATCGACGGCGTGCTCGGTCGAGGAGGGATGGGAGTTGTCTATCGCGCGACTCAGCTATCGCTGGGCCGGGAGGTCGCGCTCAAGCTCCTGGCCGCCGAGCTGAGTGAGGACCCGGGCTTCCGGGCGCGCTTCCAGCGGGAGGCAAAGCTCCAGGCCGCGCTCGAGCACGAGCACATCGTTCCGGTGTACGAGGCGGGCCAGACCGCCGATGGCCTGTTTATGGCGATGCGGCTGATCGACGGCCCCACCCTGAAGGATCTGATCCTCGAGCGCCAGCTCGATCCACGACGCAGCCTGCGGATCCTCGCCCAGGTCGCCCAGGCACTCGACGCCGCACACGACGCTGGCCTGATCCACCGCGACATCAAGCCCCAGAACATTCTGATCGAGCAGGACGACCGCGTGTACCTGGCGGACTTTGGCCTGATCAAGGCTCCCGATGAGGCTCGCCTGACCGACACCGGGCAGTTCATCGGGACGATCGACTACGTCTCCCCCGAGCAGATCCAAGGCGAGCCGGCGACGGCTGCCAGCGACTGCTACGCCCTGGCCGCCGTGCTCTATGAATCCCTGACCGGCCAGGTCCCGTTCCTTCGGGCCAATGAGGCAGCCGTGCTGCACGCGCATGTGGTCCAGCCGCCGCCTCGCGTGACCGAGCAACGCCCCGACCTGCCGGTGGGGATCGACGAGGTGATCGCGGCCGGGATGGCCAAGGACCCCTCCGCACGCCCCGCCTCGGCGGTGGCGATGATCCGCCAGGCCGTGCTCGCGCTGGCGCCGGGTGCGCAGGTCGCCGGCGGCGCACAGGTCACGCGGTTGACCCCGGTTCCCGAGAGACCAGGTGCGGGCGACGCGCTTCAGGGCCCCGGCGCCGTCGCCACTGTGGCCTCTGCCCCGACGCCGGCGCCGAGTGAGAACGCCACCGCCCTGTCGGACCCCTCGCCGGTTCCCGCCGCCGTAGCGACCAAGCCGGCGGCGACGCCCTCCCCGTTGGCCGAGCCCGCCGCGGCCGACGGCGCGGCGGCTTCATCGATAACCGTCGAGCGGCGCTCCTCACGACCAAGTCGGCTCGGTCCGATCGCGATCGTCGCCGTGCTGGGCATCGCGGCGGTCGTGGTGGGATTGCTGGTGGGGAGCTCGGGAAGCGGGTCGAGCTCGCCCTCCTTCTCCAACTCCGCCACCGTCGGTCCGATCCAGGTGCGCTATCCGACCGGCTGGCAGGTCGGCGCCGCGCTGCCCGCAATTCCAGGCATCAGCTTCGCCGGCCCGGTGGTGCTGGGCCGGAGCCCCGGAGGCGCAGGGCTGACGGCCGGCGTGGTTCCCGCGGCCGGCGGCCCGACGCTGCTCGCGCCTGCGTTCCGTGCCCGGGTCGCGGGGGCGTTGCCGACCCCCACCCCCGTCCAGCTCGGCGGCGTCGAGGCCTACCGCTACAGCGACCTCCACGTTGCCGGCCTGCCGGGAACGGTCACGCTCTACGCCGCACCGACCTCTGCGGGTACGGTGACGCTCGCATGTTGGTCCTCGAGCGCCGCAACCGCCACCTTCCAGACTGACTGTGGTGAGGTCGCGGCGACCCTTCACCTGCTGGGAGCCACCGCCTACTCGCTCGGCCCCAGCGCCGCCTACGGCCATCAGCTGTCAGCGACGCTCGACCGGCTGCGGGCCGACACAGCCGCTCCCCTGGCCGCCCTGGCGGCCGCGAGCACGCCCGCGGCTCAGGCCACGGCGGCCCGAAATCTGGCCGGCGCCTACGCGGCTGCAGCCCACAGCCTGGGTGGCACCACCGTCTCCCCGCTTTTGCGCGACGCGCAGAGCGAGATCGTCGGCTCCCTCACGCGGCTCTCGGCGGCCTACGCGCAGGCCGCGGCCGCCGCGAAGTCGGGCTCGACGACCGCCTATAACCGGGCCGGACGGGCCGTCGAAAGCGCGTCAGCGACCCTCAACGCAGGCTTGCGGAGCCTCAGCGGGCTGGGCTACACTTTCGGGGCGGGGTAGCCGAACGGTGCCAGGGGGTAGCACGGATGGGGCAGGAAATGGCTGGAAACGTCGGTACGCTCAGTCGGCTGGCTGAGCCACGTACCGCATCCCAGGTAATGGGCCGCACGCTGCGCGGCCGTTACCGCGTAGTCGAGCCGATTTCCGCCGGCGCCATGGGCGCCGTCTATCGCGCTGTCGACATCGAGAACGACCGTGAGGTCGCGCTCAAGCAATCGACCAACCCCCACCACGACCAGCGGTTCGAGGTCGAAGCGCGACTGTTGAGCGCCCTCCAGCACCCTCGGGTGGTGCGAATCCTCGACCACTTCGCCGTCCCCAGCGGTCAGTACCTGGTGATGGAGCTGATCCGCGGGCTCGATCTGGGCATGCTCCTCAAGCAGCGCGGACAGCCGGGCCTTCCGGTCGATCAGGCGATCGAGTATGTCCGCCAGACGTGCGAGGCCCTCCAGTACGTGCACGACCAGCAGATCGTGCACCGGGACATCAAGCCCCAGAACCTGATCCTCAGCGAGAGCGGGGTCACCGTGGTCGATTTCGGCATCGCGCGCCTCCTCGACGACGGTGACTCGGGCACGATCGGGATCGGCACCCCCCGGTTTATGGCGCCTGAGGTCCTGGCCGGAGGCAGCGTTTCGCCCCGCACCGACGTGTTCGGCGTCGCCGCCACCCTGTGGACGCTGATCGCCGGCCGGACACCTGTGTATGCGGACCCGACCAAGCTCTCGGCCGTTGCCTCGGACGTGACCCCCGAGCTCGAGCGGACGATCGCGGCCGGCTTGGAGATGATTCCCGAGCGGCGGGTCGCCTCCGTCGCCGCGTTCGCCAAGGCGCTCGGCGCCCCACTGCGGACGGAGACCGGCATCTCCCTCGCGGTCTCGATCGACAGCCCCGACGCGTCCCGCAGCCTGATGGAGGCCGTGGTGCATACCGCCGCCGGTGTGTTTGGTGCTGCGGCGGCGTCGATCGCCCTGGTCGATGAGACCACCGGCGAGCTCGTCTACCAGTCGGCCTGGGGCGCCGGCGCCCGCGAGATCGTGGGCGTCCGGATGCCTCCCGGCACCGGCATCGCCGGCGGCGTAGTCCAATCCGGCGTCGCCGAGGCGGTGCCGGACTGCCGCACCGACCCCCGCTTCGCGGCCGGAATCGCCCGCGGCACCGGCCATGTCCCTTACACGATGCTGGTGGTGCCCATGCGGCGAGCCGGGCTCGAGATCGGGGCGCTGTCGATCCTCGACCGCCGCGATGGCCGCGGCTACAGCCAGGAAGACCTCGAGCCGGCGATCCTGTTCGCCGACCTAGCGGTCAAGGCGCTCGACGTGACACCGGGCTCGTTCACGAGCCTCGGCATGACCTCGCTCGGTTAGTCGGCCGCTTCGCGCGGCCCGCCGATTCGTAACTGCGCGGCGCCCGTCAGCCTTCTGGCTTCCGGCCGGTTGCAACGTACTCATTCCTCCTGTAGGGTGGCGGCGCGCTCGGGGCCGGCGAGCGGGACATTGGGACAACCGGGGACACCTTTGGGGGTGCAATTCATGAGCGTGACGAGTCGATGCTTCCGTCGTTCGGCGGCGGGGCTGGTCGGTGCCGTCCTGGCCTTGGCGGTTATCGCGGTGCCGGCGGCGGTAGCGCAGTCGAACACGACGATCACCGCAACGGTGGGCACCCCGTTCTCGGGCGCGGTCGATACCGACCCCGGATGCACCGGAACCGGTGTGACGTACACGATCAACTGGGGGGACGGCACCCCCACCACGGGCGGCACATTCGACTCGACCAACGACGCCATTGACGGCACCCACACTTACACGACGGGCGGCGCCTTCAACGGGACGGTGAGCTTCAGCGGCGGCAGCTGCAGTAGCACGCCCCAGGACACCTTCACGGCCAATGTCGCCAAGTTCACGCAGTGCCCACCGGTCGATGAGAACGGAGGCTGTCAGTTTCTGATAACGGTCTCGAACAGTGGCGAGACCGTGGTCCCGGATTCCACCGAAGGGCCGTATGAGGGCTCCGACGACGCGCTCATTGGGTTGGTCAACAGCTCCTCCTCGCCGATCTACGAGCTGCCTCTCTCGGTGCCCGGTTCGGACCTGTTCGGCTTCGACGGCGATGGCATCTGCGACCCCGGCACAGCGCCGTTCCCTTCGGGTTGCGTCCCGTCATCCCAGTCGCCGGCCGGACAGGTCTGCGACGGCGAGGGGGATGAGGGTTGCGCGTTCCCGACGCCGACGGGTGTCAACGCCCCCCCGCCCGGCTATGTGGAGACCGGCTACGAAGGTCCGACCAGCTGGTTCTCGAACATCTCGCCCGACACCAGTTCGGGAGTGGTCAACTTCTCGCCACCCCTACAACCGGGACAGTCCACCTACTTCAGTTTGGAAGAGCCACCCACGGGAACGACCATCGGCGTGGGCGGAACGGCGCCCTCCGCCCCGGGCGGACAGCCGCCCACGGTGACGAGCAGCACGGGTGCGAGCTTCTCCGGCACGGTCTATCCGAACGGATCCGCGACGACGGCGTACTTCCAGTACGGAATCGTCCTGAGCGATCGCGGCCCGGGCGAGCCGACCACGACCTACTACCAGACCACCCCGGTCCAAGCCGTGGGGTCTGACTTCTCCGCGCACATCGTGACCGCCTCCGTGACCGGCTTGGTGCCGAACGCGGTCTACAACGTCGAACTGGTCGCAACCAATCCGGCCGGCACGACGTACGGACCGAACCAGTCGTTCACGACCCTGACCGACCCCGCGCCACCGCCGCCGGTGCTCGGCAAGTCGGTCGACGTGACGCCGATCTCCGGCGTGGTGTTCATCAAGCCGCCGCCCGGTAAGACACTCGGCGGCGCCGCCGACAAGGCCGCGCTCAGCAAGGGCCAGGGATTCGTCCCCCTCACCGAGGCACGCCAGATCCCCAGCGGATCGGAAGTCGACGCGCTCCACGGCTCCTTGCGAGTCGTCACCGCCACCGGCAAGGTCGGCAAGACCCAGAACGCGACGCTGGCCGGCGGCATTTTCAAGATGAGCCAGGTCCGCTCGGGACTCAGCAAGGGGCTGACCAACCTGAACCTGGTTGAGAGCGCCTTCCAGGGCGCGCCGACCTACAACACCTGCAAGGCCAAGCACGGCGCAACCGACGCGACAGTCGCCGCGCTCTCCACCAAGACCCTGCAGCTGCTCAAGGTCAGCGCCAAGGGCAAGTTCCGCACAACCGGCCGCTACAGCTCAGCGACCGTCCGCGGCACCGCCTGGACGATTGCCGACAAGTGCGACGGCACCCTCACCCACGTGATTCGAGACACCGTCCTCGTCGACGACTTCGTGCGACACAAGACGATCCTCCTGCACGCGGGCCAGAGCTACCTGGCCAAGAAACCCTAGCCGCGCCGGAGACGCGCCTCAGATAGGTGCAAGCGATGTTCCAAGCCTGGTTGTCAAAAACCCGGGCGGGGCTGACTGTTATTGGCTTAGTCGGGGGGCTGGCGCTGCTCGCGCCGCCTTCCGCATGGGGCCAGAGTCCCACGCCCTCGATGGACATCCAGTCGGCGGGACCACTGAGCAACATTTGGATCGGAAACGAGCTGAGCTGCCAGGTCCAGCATGCGGGCGAGTCCACCACCGAGTTCACACGCGGGGCGAGCGGGCCAGGCGACTGCGGAACGTTCTTGCAGATCAACACCGACGACTCGCCCTCCGGAGTGTTCGGCCCAGACTTCGTAGAGCACGCTGGCGGCACTAACACCCCATATCCCGACGATTACGACTACTCCGCATTCATGCCAGTCAGCCAGTCGCTC
>Ga0335075_10008392_pt1 | contig 15821 bp, 16 predicted proteins | sample Lox_Sample_24_FD_206723 | JGI IMG/M metagenome (GOLD analysis project Ga0335075, IMG submission 206723) | Soil microbial communities from Loxahatchee National Wildlife Refuge, Florida, United States - Lox_Sample_2.4 | ecosystem: Environmental > Terrestrial > Soil > Wetlands | place: USA... | reverse complement strand
CGGCATCCTGGCCCAGTCCCCGGTTGGCGGGCACGACCTTTACGTCGCGCTCACCCGGGCCACCCACCGCCTCACCGTGGTCTACGAGGGCGACCTGCCCGCCTCGCTCAGCCGCCTGCTGGGCCGCCTACGGCGCTGACAGGGTCGGCGAGCTGGCAAGGACCCGCTGGACCTTGCGGACGATGCCGAAGCTGTTCATCACCCAGTCCCAGGTGAGACCGCCGGCACCAATGCGCAGCTCGGTCTGCCCGCCCCGTGAGGTGATCGTGACCTGGGCCTTGACCAGCCGGTTCTCGCCGGTGCCTACCACGATCTGGTTCGGCTGCCCGTCGTGCTCGGCCTGGTAGACGGTCCGGCCTATGGCCTTCCCTGGCAGCACGTTATAGCCGTCGCCCAGGCCGTCCTTCAGCGCCGAGACCACCTCCTCGGTGGTCAGATCCGCCCGGGGAACAGTAACAGTAGGCATGACTCTCCTCTCATTCCCACCGGAAGTATCGCGCAGCCGCGAACCCGAAGAAAGCGGCATATCCCACCAGCGCCAGGAGCAGGGCCGCGGGCGGGAACATTCCCCCGATCGCGTCCTGCGTGGCCTGGCTCGCCGCCCCGAGCGGCGTGTACTCGCTCACGTCCGCCAGCCAGGCCGTCATCTCCTGCCGGGGGAACCACAGGCCCGCGAAGAACATCAGCGGTACGAACGTGACCACCCCGATTCCGTACGCGCTGCCAGCGGTCCTGGCCAGCGCCGCGATCGTCAGGCCAATGGCGAAGACGGCCGCAAGCGAAAGCAGGACGGCCAGGATGAATCCTCCCGGGCTCTTGGGCGCGCTCTCGCCGAGCGCCGCCACCCCCACGATCAAGATGATGGCCAGCCCGGCCAGCGCGAAGGCGAGATTGACGGCCACCTGCGCCGCGAGCACCCACGACGGGCGGGCCGGCGTGATCGACAGGCGCCGCAGGATGCCCTGCTCGCGGTAGCCGGCCAGCGGGATCGGCAGGCTATACAGCGCCATGGCCGCGATAACGAACGCGAGAAGAACCGGCACCTCGACGGTGAACAGGGTCAGGCCACCCAGGCTCGAGCGGTGCACCTGGGCCTTCGGCAGTTCCCCGAAGATCACGACGAGCAGGGCCGGGAGGACGATGCCGAAGAGCAGCCCTCTCGGGCTACGCCAGGCCAGCCGCACCTCGTTAATGACGATCTTCCCCAAGGCCCTCCTGGCGGCCGTGCGCCGCCGCCTTGCCGCGAGCTGAGCCGCCATCACGCGGCTCCCTTGTGGTCCGGCTGTCGCGCCGTGAGCGCCATGAAGGCGTCCTCAAGCGTCGAGGATCCGAGCTCCACGTCCAGGGCGGTCACCCCGGCCCCAGCCAGCGTGAGGATAACCGCGTTGACCAGCTGCCCCTTGCCGGCGACGACCACCGTCTGACCGCGGCGCGTCACGCTTTCGACCTCAGGGAGCGAGGTCAAGATCCGGTCGTCGAACGGGGCGGAGGGAACGAAGCGGACCTGCTTGCTGCTTTTCGCCCGCGCCGCGAGCCTGGCCGGGGTGTCCAGGGCGACGATGCGCCCCCGGTCGATGAACGCCACCCGGTCGCAGAGCCGCTCGGCCTCCTCCATGAAGTGCGTCACCAGGATCACGGTCACGCCTCGGTCGCGTACTCCTTCGATGAGCCCCCAGGCCTCGCGCCTGGCCTCGGGATCCAGGCCGGTGGTCATCTCGTCAAGCACCGCGACCCTGGGCCGGCCGATGAGCGCAAGCACGACCGCGAGCCGCTGGCGCTGGCCGCCCGACAGCGACCGGTAGTAGGCGCCCATCTTGGCGTCCAGGCCGAGGGCCTGGACCAGTTCGTCCGGGTCGGCGGGCTCGACGTAGAAGGAGCGGTACAGGTCGATGATCTCGCCCACCCGAAGCTTCGCCGGCAGCGCGCTTATCTGCAGTTGCGCGCCGACGACCTGGTGCAACTCGTCCCGGTCGCGCACCGGATCCAGGCCAAGCACGCGGATCGTCCCAGCATCGGCTATCCGCAGCCCGATCACGCACTCCACCGTGGTGGTCTTGCCGGCTCCGTTGGGTCCGAGGATGCCGAAGATCTCGCCGTCTTCGACCGACAGCGACACGTCGTCGACCGCGACAAAACCGCCGTAGACCTTCCGCAGCCCGCGGACCTCGACCGCAGGCTCGGAGGCTCGCGCCGCGTGCCCGGTGCTCATCCATGGCTCCGCGTGGCAACGTCGAACAGGTCCGCCAGCTCCCGTGCGTAGTGCCTGGCGTCGAACTCGGGATCCCGGGCCAGCGCGGGAGGCACCGCGTCGATCGCGGCCCGGATGGCCATCGCCATAGCCCGCGGGTCGAAGTCGGCCCGGAACTCCTCCTTGGCCTGGCCGGAAGCCAGCAGCCTGGTCGTCACCGCGGCCGTCTCCCGGCTCATCTCGGCCGCGGCCGGATTCGGCGAACTGTCCGCGCGGCGGGTGTTCACCGCGACCTCGAACAGCGCGACCATGTCCCGGCGGTATTCGCCCATGAAGTCGACGTTCGACTCGATCATGGCCCGGAGCATGCCCCGCGCCGTGGACTCGGCCTCCACCCTGGGCCGCACATACGCCCCGGCCCTGGCCAGCACGTCCGCGAAGACAGCCTGGAGGAGCTCCTCCTTGCTAGCGAAGTGGTAGGAAATCACGCCTTTGCTCACCCCGATCCGCTCAGCGATGCGGGCCAGGGACGTCTGCGCATAGCCCAGCTCGGCGAGCGTGTCGACCGCCGCCGCGACGATCTGAGCCCGTCGAGCCGTCTCGGTAAACGTCCGCCCTTCTGGCCGCATGGCCAAATATTAGCACGATCGTACAAATCTCTATCCGCTCGGCCAGCGCCTCCACCCCGCTCCGCCGCCCAATTTCCCCTCCAGCCGCCCGATTAAGCTGCCGGAGTGGAAAAGCCCCCCAGGCCAACCCCAGCCCTGCCTCCAGCTCCGCACCAGCCGCACACCGAGTCCACCGCTCCGCACGAAGTGCTACGGGCGCTGGCCGCCCGCGTCGGTGGGGGCAGCCAGCCCGGGGCCAGGCGCGACGGACTGCGGATCGCCCTGGCCGTCGAGGGCGGCGGCATGCGCGGCATCGTCTCGGCAGGCATGGCTCTCGCCCTGCACGAGTGGGCCTAGTCCAGGCGTTCGACGCCGTTTACGGCGCCTCGGCGGGCGCCATTACCGGTGCCTGGCTGCTGAGCAGGCCGGAAGGCCTGCGCGGCTGGGCCGAACCCGCCTACGCGAGGGCCCTGATCCGCCCCTACGCCCTGCTACGCGGCCGCCCGGCGGCAGACATCCGCGCGCTGATCGAGGAGCTTTACCTGACCACGTTCCCGATGGACTTCGACGCGGTGCTGGCCAATCCGGTCGAGTTGCATCCGCTGGCCACCGACGCGGCCACGGGCCAGTCCACCGACCTGCGCCCGTTCATCGGCAACCCTGCCGAGCTGCGCCTGGCCTTGCGGGCCAGCGCCGCCATGCCCCTGCTGGCCGGCCCGCCAGTCGAGTTCGCCGGCCGCCGCTTCTACGACGCTGGCGTCTCAGAATCCGTCCCCTACCGCACCGCCCTTGCCCAGGGCGCCACCCACCTCCTAATCCTCCGCTCCCGCCGCGCCCCCCGCTCTCCGCATGACCCCCGCTCTCCGCATGACCCCCGCTCCCCGCATGACCCCCGCTCTCCGCAAGACCCCCGCTCCCCGCACGACGGCCACCGCCCCTCGTTCTCCTCGCGCCTGCTCGCCCGCACCACCCTCCGCCGCGAAAGCCCCGCCCTGCGCGCCGCCTTCCTGGTCCGCGAGTCCCGCCTGGCCGCCGACGACCAGCTCCTGGTCGAGTACGAAGCCGCCTCCCTCGTCCCGCCATCCACCCCGGCCTCGGTACTGCCACCCGCGGTGTTCTCCATCCGCCCCGCGCCCGACTCTCCGGCAGTGAAGCGCCTAGCCACCGACGGCGCCCTACTGCAAGCCGCCCTTGAGGCGGGCCGCACCGCCGCCCACAGCGCCCTCCGCGGGTACATCCCGACCCCCTAACCACTCACCCGCGTCACACGCTCCACTCGACCCCCTCAAGCACCACTCAAAAAGAGTTCGAACATGATCGCGAAGACTTTGGTGTGCCAGGGCATCCAAAAGTCTTCGCGATCATGAAAAACCCTTACCAGGGGAGGGGGCCGTAGCCGTCGCTGGGGGAGCCGACGGCCCACAAGTGGCCCCACAAGACGCCGCTCGGGCCGTCGGCGGGCAGCGTGGCCAGGTACACGGTGGCTTCGGCGCCCTCCTGGACCGAACGGAATCCGCTGTTGCGGTTGAGATCGGTCTTCGTGTACCCGGGGTTGGCCGCGTTGACCTTGATCGGCGTGTCTCGTAGCTCCTTGGCGTACATCGCGGTGATCATGTTAAGCGCGGACTTGGACGACGGGTAAGCCAGCCCGGCTGGCATCTGGGCCAGCGGGCTCGCCGGGTCGGTCATCGAGGTGATTGACCCGACCTCGCTTGACACGTTGACGACCCGCGGGGCCGGGGCCCGCCGCAGCAGCGGCAGCATCGCGTTGGTCACCCTGATCACGCCGAAGACGTTGACCTCGTAGACCTCGCGCGTTTCGTCCAGGTCCGTCTGGCTCGGCGGGCCGCCCCTGGCGATGCCCGCGTTGTTGACCAGGATGTCCAGGCGGCCGTACTCGCGCTCGATCCAGTCGGCGGCGTGCCGGACCGAAACGTCGTCGGTGACGTCGAGCGGGACGAACCGGGCATCGGCCGCGTCCGGAAGACCCGAACGCAGCTCGCGCTCGGCCGCCAGGCCGCGCGCCTGGTCTCGCGCTCCGGCCAGGACCGTGATGCCGCGGGCACCGAACTGCCGCGCCGTCTCCAGGCCGATTCCCTTGTTAGCCCCGGTGACCAGGGCGATCGTGGTTGCCATGAGGCCGACGGTACGAGGCGGCGGGGGCCGCGGGGGAGAGACCCGCCATGCCTGGGACCAGCAGTACCACCTTGAGCGTGGCCGCCGCCGTGCACACCGCGACAGACTGGAGGGCGTGAACACGACCAACCGCGCCGAGCTGGCGGCGTTCCTGCGAGCCAGGAGGGCCCGGCTGAGCCCTCGCCAGGCCGGCCTGCCGGAGGCCGGGGCGCCGGGACGGCGGCGGACGCCAGGGCTCCGCCGTCAGGAGGTGGCCCAGCTGGCCGGCATGTCGGTGGACTATTACATCCGGCTGGAGCAGGGCCGCGGCCCCCACCCGTCGCGCCAGGTGCTATCCGCGCTGGCGCGGGCGCTGATGCTAACGGCACACGAGCGCGACTACCTATTCCGGATGGCGGGCGAGTCCGCGCCGCCACCCGCCGGGCCGAGCCGACGGGTCACGCCAGGCATCAGGTACCTGCTCGACAGCATGCCGCAGACCCCGGCTTACGTCGTCGATGCCGCGTACAACGTGCTGGCCTGGAACCGGCTCGCGACCCACTTCATCGGCGACCTGTCCGCCCATGAGGACCGGAACATGATCCGCTGGACGTTCCGGCGCGAGCCGACCGACGTGGTCTGGAGCGAGGAGCACTTCGTCAGGTTCACCCGGGCCACGGTCGCCGACCTGCGTGCGGCCTACGCCCGCTACCCGGGCGACGCCGCCATAGAAGGCCTGGTCACCGAGATGCTCGCGCTCTCGCCCCAGTTCGCGGACATGTGGGCCAGCCACGAGGTGGAGGCGCGCGGGCCTATGCTCAAGTACGTCGGTCACCCGGAGCTCGGCCCGCTGGAGTTCGAGTGCCAGGTCCTGCACATCGCCGACACCGGCCAGCGTCTCATCGTCTACTGCGCCGCCCCCGGCTCGGCCACCGAGGCCGCGTTCCGCAAGCTGGCCGCTCGCAGTGCACTCCCCGCCTGACCCCACCACGCCCAGCCGGGCTTACTCCACGCGGCCGAGCTGAACCTGAACGATGACCTGACCGGAGGCGCTCTCGCCCGTGGCGGTCACCGACGGCAGGGGGCGCTCGTTCCGTATCACGAAAGGCATCGGGACGGCCCACAGCCGCAAGTCGCTGCCTGCCAAGCCGGCCGCGAAGGTCGGCGTGCTGACCTCGCGGCCGCCGGGAAGGTGCAGGACCACGCGCGCCACGTCCGCGTGCGCATAGCCGAACGCTTCCACCGGCTGCGAATTGCCGCCGCGGTAATTATCGAGGGGCTCAAGCAGCGCGCCGAGTGCGGGCGCGCTGCTGGCCCTCAGCTCGCACAGGACCATGCCCCGCGTTCCCGAGTAGAACCCGACCCGTCCGTCAATGATATATCCGAACGTGGTGTCGACCGGGGAGCTGGCGCCGGGATTGTAATGGAACACCGGCACGCCGCCGCTAATCGGCAGCTGGGTCTGAGGCAGCCCGGACGGCCCGGCCGGGCTCGCGGTGGCTGCCACCCTGCCCGCCGCGTTAAGGAACTCCAGCCGGACGCGGCTGGATGCCGGGTAGCTCACCACCCAGGCCCTGTAAGGGAAGCCACTCCTGGTAACGACCGTGCCGGGGTAGGCACGGCCGTCCTCACTCACCGCCATCAGGTTGTAGACCTGCCCGGCGGCGGTCCCGACGGCCATGCGCATGCCCTTTCCAGCAATACCCGCACCCTCGTTCCCGGTGACGGTGACGAGCTGGCCCGCGCGCGGACCCGGTAGCGGCCAGCAGAATCCGCTCCCGCTGCCGCCGGGCACGTCGATCGTCATATGACAGAGCTGGATCCGGTCACGCGAGTAGGCCGGGCTGTTTCCTGCGAGCCAGAAATAGGTCGGCTGCGCCTTGGTGGACGGCGGTCGCGCGGGCACGATCAGGCTGCCTGGTCCCGGCTGCAGGAACGGCGTGGGCGGCCCGGACAGGCCGTCAGCCGGACGTGCGGCGCTGGCGGCCGGCGCCCCCCTGGCCCGGCCGGAGACGCCGTTCACCGCCGCCGTGCTCCCTACGACGATGGCGACCACGGCGGCCGCGGCGGCGGCCGGTATCAGGAACCGGCTCACCGCCGACGAGCGCGGCCCTCCTCGGCGCCTCCTGGCCGCCTGGGTCCTGGCCCGGATCCGGGCCCAGGCGTCCGGGTCAGCCGAGAAGTCCTCCGCGCGTACGCGGAGCGCCGCGCGAACCCTGTCCTCGAGTGTGTTCATGGTGTGCTCCCAAGGGTTCGGGCGAGCGCGGCCAGCCCGCGGCTCAGGTGCGACTTCACGGTTCCGGGCGAGACGCCCATCGCGGCGGCTATCTCGCGTTCCGGTAGGTCCAGCCAGTAACGCAGCACGATGGCCTCCCGCCTGCGGGTGGGCAGCGCAGCCAGGGCCGCGATGACCTCCCGATGGTCCTCGTATGCGATAGCCGCCTGCTCGCAGGACTCCGGAGCGGCGACCACCGGTGTGCGCCGCCGGACGACTCGCAGATGGCGGTGCCGGTTCCTGGTCAGGTTGATCACGATCGCCCGCAGGTAGGCGAGGGCGGCCTGCGCTTCACCGAGGCCGGGCTCCCGGTTCATCAGGCGGGTGAACGCCTCCTGGGCGATGTCCTCGGGGTCATCCGCGCCGAGTAGGCCCGCCAGCCGGACCATCTCCAGGTAGCGGGCGCGGAACAAGCCTTCGACATCCGTCTCGTCAGGATGCATCTCCGGGGACGGCACGTGACTCGGGGCTTCCGGGTTCGCCATGTTCCAAATACACCCAGGACCGCGAAAAGGTTGACCCAGCGGGGCAACCACGGCCCGTTCTGCCTAGAAAAGGTTACGGCCGGACCGGGGAGCGGCCGGGGCACATATGGCACGGCCCTGGTGTTAATGAAATGAAATCCCGCGCGACGCGTGGCACTATCGGGGGACGAGCGCGGGGACGAGCGATGGAGGACGATGAGCACGGTTCACAGCGAGCAGCCGGACGCACCAGACCTGCCGGGAGAGATGGACCTGGAGGACCGGCAGGCGCTGCGGCGCGTGGCCGGACTGTCCACCGAACTGCAGGACATCAGCGAGGTCGAGTACCGTGCGCTGCGGCTCGAGCGGGTCGTGCTGATCGGGGTGTGGGCCGAGGGCAGCCTGGCCAGCGCGGAGAACTCGCTGCGCGAGCTGAGCCGGCTGGCCGAGACCGCGGGGTCGCTGGTGCTCGACGGGCTGATCCAGCGGCGGGTCCGGGTCGACGCCGCGACCTACGTCGGTTCGGGCAAGGCGCACGAGCTTGCGGACATTGTGGCTGCGGTAGGCGCCGACACGGTGATCTGCGACGGTGAACTCAGCCCGAGCCAGCTGCGCAGCCTGGAGGGCGTGGTAAGGGTCAAGGTCATCGACCGGACCGCGCTGATCCTCGACATCTTCGCCCAGCATGCCCGCAGCCGAGAGGGCAAGGCGCAGGTCGAACTGGCTCAGCTGCAGTACATGCTGCCCCGGCTGCGTGGCTGGGGCGAGTCGCTGTCCCGGCAGGCAGGCGGCCGGGTCGCCGGCGGCGGCGGGATCGGGACGCGCGGTCCCGGTGAGACCAAGCTGGAAACCGACCGGCGACGGCTGCGGGCGCGTATCACGCGGCTGCAGAAGGACATCGCCGGCATGTCGACCGGACGGAAGATCCAGCGTGGTCGGCGCCGGCGCCGTGACGTGCCCTCAGTGGTGATCGCGGGCTACACCAACGCCGGGAAGTCGAGCCTGCTCAACGTGCTTACCGGGGCCGGTGTCCTGGTGGAGGATGCGCTGTTCGCCACCCTCGACCCGGCGGTGCGGCGCGCGCTGACGCCATCCGGGCGCGCCTTCACGCTGACCGACACCGTCGGGTTCGTCCGCCACCTGCCGCACCAGCTGGTCGAGGCGTTCCGGTCCACGCTGGAGGAAGCGGCCGAGGCGGACCTTATTCTGCACGTGGTCGACGGCTCGGATGCCGAGCCCGAGGCGCAGGTCGCGGCGGTCCGCGGTGTGCTGGCCGAGATCGGCGCGGCGCATGTGCCCGAGCTCGTCGTGATCAACAAGATCGATGCGGCCGACCCGGTGGTGCTGCAGGGGCTGCGTGCACGCGAGCCGGGCAGCATCAGCGTGTCCGCCAAGACCGGCGCCGGCCTGGCCGCCCTGCGGGACGCGCTGGAGGCCGCGCTGCCGCGGCTGGACACCGAGGTCCGGGTCATCGTGCCGTACGGCCGGGGCGACCTGGTCGCGCGGGCCCACGCCGACGGCGAGGTTTTGCGCGCCGAGCACGGGAGCGATGGCACGCTGCTCGAGGCGCGGGTCCCGCCGGGGCTGGCCGCACAGCTGCAGGCGGTCGCCCAGCACCCGCTTACGCCCGCGGCCCCGTGAACCCGGCGCGAGTCGCACGGGCCAGTGAGCCCGCGGGGCTGCGGCGACGATTTCGTCCACGCCGCGACGTGATAGTGAGCACGGATTTCCGCGCCGGTTAAGAACACCTAAAGCGCACCTTCGGGGAGGTTCTGCATTTCCTGGAAAGGCTTGTCTGTGGCGGTAGCGGTGCAATAACGTATCTGGATCGATATGTTGGCGGCCGCATCCGTACGGCGCCGACTCCCATCGTGCGGTGCGCAGCGAAGCTCGTCCAGTGCCGCCGGTAGCCCGGCGCGCGAGGCATGGCAGGTGATCGCTCATGGCGCGTGAGGTCACCGGTCCCGGGCCGGAGAGTCCGAGGGGCGGAGATCGCCTGTGACCGTACGCCTGCTGACCAACATCGGCCGCCTGTGGACCGGATCGGAGATCTTGTCCAACGCCGCCATGGTCACCAGCGACGGGCGGATCGCCTGGGTCGGGCCGGCCGTCGAGCTGCCACAGCGCATTCCGGGGGTCATCGATGACATCGTGGACGTGGACCAGGTGGAGAACCTCGGTGGTGGCCTGGTCACCCCGGGATTGATCGACGCCCACACTCACCCCGTCTACGCCGGAAATCGCTGGGCTGAGCTCGCCATGCGGTCCAACGGCTCGTCGACCGCGGAGATCAACCAGGCCGGCGGCGGGGTGTCGTCAACCGTGACCGTCACCCGGGGCACCGATCCGTGGACGTTGTGCAACGGGGTGCGCGAGCGGATGGGCCGGTGGCTGCGGTCAGGGACCACCACCATCGAGGCCAAGACCGGTTACCACCTGACCAGAGACGGCGAGCTGGCCGACGTCCGCATGCTGCGCGCGCTGGAGGGCGAGCCCGGAATGCCGCGGGTGCACGTCACGTTCCTGGCCGCCCACTCCGTGCCCCCCGAGTACTTTGGCCGGCGGGCGGATTACATTGACGCGGTCAGCTCGTGGTGCGCGGACGCCTCGGCGATCGGCGCGGACAGCGTGGACGTGTACTGCGAGAAGGAAGGGTTCTCCGAGGACGAGGCGCGCTGGATCCTCAACGCGGGCCGCCGGTCGGGCCTGCTGCCTCGTATCCACGCCTGCGGCGACTCGCGCACCGGCGCCGCGCTGCTGGCCGCCGAGCTCGGCTGCGCCTCGGCCGACATGCTGCACGAGGCCACCGAGGACGACGTCGCCGCGCTCGCGCAGGCGGGGGTGGTCGCGGTGGTGTGCCCGGGAACCGCTCTGCAGAACACCGCTAGGCCGCCGGTCCGGTCACTGCTCGACCGGGGCGCGGCCGTCGCGCTGGCCTCCGATCACACCCCGGGCCGCAACGGCATCACCTCGATGGCGCTCGTGATCTCACTGGCCGTGTCCTACCTGGGGATGAGCGTCGAGGAGGCCCTGCGGGCCGCGACGATCGGCGGCGCGCACGCGCTGCGCGCACCCGACCGGGGCGCGATGGTACGCGGCAGGCTCGCCGACATGGTGCTGTGGGATGCAGATCACGAGGGCGCGTTCGTGTGGTCGTTCGGCCTGGCCCCGCGCCGCGTCTGGATCGGTGGCGAGCCCGTCAACGGGTGATGGATTCCGCATCTCCGCCCTGAACGTGGCATGCTGCGGTCATGCCAGCGCGCACACCCGCCAATGCGGCCCCGGCCCCGGTCACCCTCGCGGCCCCGGTCACCCTCGTGGTCGGCGAAGAGGAGTTCCTCATCGACCGTGCCGTCCGCGATCTGATCGCCGCCCGGCAGGCCGCCGGGCAGGCCGGCGATGTCCACGATCTCGACGCGGCCGCGCTGGGGCCGGGCGAGCTTGACGCGCTGACCTCCCCGTCGCTGTTCGGTGGCGGCTGCGTGGTCGTGATCAGGTCCGCGCAGAACGCGGTCAAGGAGGTGGCCGCCGAGCTGACCCAGTACGCGGCCAGCCCGGCGCCGGACGCGTCGCTGATCCTTACCCACCCGGGCGGCGCCAAGGGAAAGGAATTGCTGGCAGGCCTGAAGGCCGCGGGAGCGCAGGTGATCGATTGTCCCAAGGTCACCAGGTTCGCCGAGCGGCTGGACTTCGTCCGGAGGGAGTTCCGTCGGGCGGGCAAGCGCGCCGATGATGGCGCCGCCCGCGCCCTGCTTGACGCGGTGGGCTCGGACCTGCGCGAGCTCGCGGCCGCCTGCGAGCAGCTCGCCGCCGACGCCGACGGCCAGGTGGACGAGGCGGTGGTGGCCACCTACTACCGGGGCCGGGCCGAGGCGACGGGGTTTGCCGTGGCCGACCATGCGGTGGAAGGGCATCTGGCCCGGGCCTTGGAGCAGCTCCGCTGGGCGCTGGCCACCGGCGTCTCGCCGGTGCTGATCTGCAGCGCGCTCGCGCAGGGGGTCCGGCTTCTCGGCCGGGTAGGTTCGGCTCCCCGCGGCCAGAACGCCGCGGCCCTTGCGGCCGAGGTCGGTGCCCCGCCGTGGAAGATCGACCGGGTGCGCCAGCAGTTGCGCGGCTGGGCGCCGGATGGCGTCGCCCGCGCGCTACATGCCGTGGCCGAAGCCGACGCTCAGGTCAAGGGCGAGACGGCAAGCGCGGACTACGCGCTGGAACGAGCGGTGCGCCGGATCGTAGCCGCTCGGGCCGGCGCAGCCGGCGCATAGCACGGTCCGAACCGGCAAGCCCAGCCCCACCAGCGCCCCGACCAGTGCCGCCAGGAGCGGCCGCACTGGGTGAATCCACCGGCGCCGCGACCGCACGCAGCCACGCAGCGTGGGTGGTGGTCACCTGCGCGCCGCCTCGTCGTAGACGTACCGGTGCGACGCCGGCTCGTACACGGGCTGCCCCGGCAGGCCCGCCGCCCCCGTCACAAAACTCAGCCACATGGTGACAAAGATCACGCCGATCAGGATCCGGGCCCGGCGGGGAAGCTCGTTGAGCAGGTCGGTCGCCGACCGCCGTTCCACATTCCCGCGTCGCCTGGTGTGAAGCACGAACCCCGGCCAGCCAGGGGATCCCGCTGGCCGCCGCGATCGCCATGGCCAGGAAGCAGCGCCGGGACGATACACCGGGCAGATGTCACCAAACGGGCGCGAGAAGAAGATCGCGCCCCGAAGAAGCTCTAGCCCTGCCGGAGTTCGGCGTACCGCCTGGCTATCGCGGACTTGCGGTTCGCCGCCTGGTTCATGTGGATGACGCCCTTGCTCGCGGCCTTGTCGAGCTGGCGGGTGGCGGCACGCAGCGCGGTCTCGGCCGCCTCGAGGTCTCCCCCGTCCGCGGCCTCGCGGAACTTACGGACGGACGTGCGCAGCGTTGACTTGACGGCCTTGTTCCGCTGGCGCGCCTTCTCGTTCTGTTTGTTGCGCTTGATCTGAGACTTGATGTTCGCCACGCGTGGGAGTCCTTCAAAAGTTCGGCAGTGGGCAGGCAGTGGGCAAGCAGTGGGCAACGCGTCCGTCAGTGGCTGACGCGTCGGGCGTTGGTGACGCGACGAAGAACGCGACGACGAAGCTTATCCGAGTCAAGCCCTACACTCAAACCGCACGCCGGGCCGCCAAACCGGTACGCCCGACATGGGATCATGGAACACCGGGGCCGCGAGCCGGCGAGTCACCCGAGCAATCACCCGAAACGGACATGCGTGTCACCTACTAACCCTGTCCCTGGCCGCACCGACCAGGCCGTGATCAGGAACTTCTGCATCATCGCGCACATCGATCACGGCAAGTCGACCCTGGCCGACCGGATGCTCCAGCTCACCGGCGTGGTGGCCGAACGCCAGATGCGCGCGCAGTACCTGGACCGGATGGACATCGAGCGCGAGCGGGGCATCACGATCAAGAGCCAGGCCGTACGCCTCCCATGGACAAGTAAAAACACGCAGTATGTCCTCAACCTCATCGACACCCCGGGCCACGTTGACTTCACCTACGAGGTCTCCCGCAGCCTGGCTGCGTGCGAGGGAGCGGTCCTCCTGGTCGACGCCGCGCAGGGCATTGAGGCGCAGACGCTGGCCAACCTGTACCTGGCCCTGGCCGACGACCTCAAGATCATCCCGGTGCTGAACAAGATCGACCTGCCCGCCGCCCAGCCCGACCGCTACGCCGCCGAACTCGCAAACATCATCGGCGTTGACCCAGGCGAGGTCCTGCGAGTGTCCGCGAAGACCGGCGAGGGCGTCGAGAACCTGCTGCACGAGATCGTCCGCCAGGTCCCCGCCCCGAGTGGCGACCCGGACGCCCCCGCCCGAGCGATGATCTTCGACTCGATCTACGACACCTACCGCGGCGTGGTCACCTACGTCAGGGTGGTCGACGGCCGGATCACCAGGCGCGAACGATCCCTGATGATGTCCACCGGAGCGAGCCACGAGACCCTCGAGGTGGGGGTCATCTCGCCGGAGCCCGTGCCGTCAGAGGGCCTGGCCGCCGGCGAGGTCGGCTACCTGATCACCGGGGTCAAGGACGTCAGGCAGGCCCGGGTCGGCGACACCGTGACCAGCGTCGCCCGCCCGGCGGGCAAGGCCCTGGCCGGCTACGACAACCCCAAGCCGATGGTCTACTCCGGCCTTTACCCGGTAGACGGCGACGACTATCCGGACCTGCGCGACGCCCTGGACAAGCTGCGGCTCAACGACGCGGCGCTGGTCTACGAGCCGGAGACCAGCGACGCGCTCGGCTTCGGCTTCCGCTGCGGGTTCCTCGGCCTGCTGCACATGGAGATCGTCCGCGAGCGGCTGGAGCGCGAGTTCGACCTGTCGCTGATTTCCACGTCACCGAACGCCGTCTACCGCGTCGTCATGGACACAGGCCAGGAACTGCGGGTGACCAACCCCAGCGACTTCCCGGGCGGAACCGAGCCGCAGAAGGGCAAGATAGCGGCCGTCTACGAGCCCGTGGTGCGCGCCACGGTCATCTCCCCAGCCGACTACATCGGAACGATCATGGAACTGTGCCAGAGCAGGCGCGGCGCCCTGATCGGCATGGACTACCTGTCGGCGGACCGGGTGGAGATCCGCTACACGCTGCCGCTGGCCGAGATCATCTTCGACTTCTTCGACCAGCTCAAGTCCCGCACCCGGGGCTACGCGTCGCTGGACTACGAGCCCGACGGGGAGCAGCAGGCCAACCTGGTCAAGGTCGACATCCTGCTGCAGGGCCAGCCGGTGGACGCGTTCAGCCAGATCGTACACGCCGACGAGGCCCGCGAGTACGGCCTGGCCATGACGGCCAAGCTGAAGGAGTTGATCCCGCGGCAGCAGTTCGAGGTGCCGATCCAGGCCGCGGTCGGCGCCCGCATCATCGCCAGGGAGAACATCCGCGCGCTGCGCAAGGACGTGCTGGCCAAGTGCTACGGCGGCGACATTACCCGCAAGCGCAAGCTGCTGGAGAGGCAGAAAGAAGGCAAGAAGCGGATGAAGACCATAGGCCGGGTCGACGTCCCGCAGGAGGCGTTCGTGGCCGCCCTCTCCACCCAGCCTGGAGACCGCAAACAGCGGTAAATCTTTTTTTACCGAACGGACCGTGGCCTCAGCCTCAGGGCACGTTCTTCGGGAATATCTTGGTGAGGTTCGGCGACCCGACGTGCTCGATGTACGGGGTCAGATTCGCGTGCTGGAATCCCGGACCATTTATGACCACGGCCTGACCGGTGTGCGCGGTGATGATCGCCGTGATCAGCGCCGCCATGGTGAAGATCACCAGCGCCGTGATGATGAGGGCGGCCGCAGGCCGCCAGTGGGCGGGCGGCGCCGCGGTCTCCTGCGGCACCAGGGCGCCCTGCCCCTGGGGGAACTGCGGATACGGGAGCGGCCCGGTTGGCAGGTCCGCGGTCAGCTCCCATAGCTGCCCGTAAGTGCGGGCCGAGTAGGCCCGCGCCACGCGATCGTCCAGTTCCTCCTGGGTGAGCCGCCCTTCAGTGAAAGCTGCCCGCAGCACGCCGACCGCACGTTCGCGGTCCGCGCTCGCCGCCAGCCACGCTGGGTTTACCCCCCCGAAGCCTTCGGGCACGGGCGGCTGTGGCGAATATGGCTGACCTGGACCGTATGCCACCTGGAGCCTCCTGAGGACGCCTTTATTGAGTGTAAGACGTTCCAGACGTCATGGAAGTGCCAATGTGGTGTTCGGCGTGGCGGTTGCGTCTCATGAGTTGTTCAACGCGTCGCCGAGGTCGGTGTAATCCTGGTTCACCTGATTGACCGCCGACTGCAGGCCCGAGGACTTGACCAGGTTGTTGTACTTGGTGACCGACGTGGCCGCGCCCGCGGTGTCGTAGATGTTGGCCAGGTGCGTGACCGACGAGGCCAGGGTGGCCGCAGCCGAGCTGGCCTGCGCCGACGGCATCGAGATAGAGCGGAGCTGCCCGGCGAACGTGGTCATGGTCGCGCCCACCTGGCGGTCGAGCCGGGTGACGCAGGAAAGCTGGCCGTTGCACACCTGCACGTTCGCAGAGTAATCGTTGATCGCGGCGGTCACCGGGGCCGCGTCCGCCTGCACTTCGGCGCTCGCCAGGGCGGCGCTGACGGCATTGCCGCTGACCGTACTGTCGACCACGCCCAGCGCGATCGCCAACAG
>Ga0335075_10008390_pt1 | contig 15823 bp, 20 predicted proteins | sample Lox_Sample_24_FD_206723 | JGI IMG/M metagenome (GOLD analysis project Ga0335075, IMG submission 206723) | Soil microbial communities from Loxahatchee National Wildlife Refuge, Florida, United States - Lox_Sample_2.4 | ecosystem: Environmental > Terrestrial > Soil > Wetlands | place: USA... | reverse complement strand
CACGGCGCCGCAGAGACATCCGCCGGTGTAGGTGGTCATGCCGCTCATGATCAACTCTCCGGAGAGTGACACGCAACGCAGAGTTTGTTTCCCTCGGTATCGCGGAAGTAGGCGCCGTAGTAGCTGGCGTGATATTCGGGCCGGAGCCCCGGCGCGCCCTCGGACGTGCCCCCGTGTGCGAGCGCCGCGGTGTACGCTTGATCCACGATGGCGCGGCTTTTGGCGAGGAACGCCACCATCTGACCATTGCCTGCCTCGTGCTGTTGACTGTCGTACGGCTTACCGATGAGGAACAGCGGGCGCGGCTCCGGACTCGATTGCCATCCTGCCCAGGGACGCTCTCGCTCACAGAATCGCTCCTTGATGCCGAGCGCTGGCATCAGCGCCCTGTAGAAGGCAAGGGCGCGTTCGAAGTCGGTGACGCCAACCATGATGTGGGAAAACATGCAGAGTCCCGGTCCCGCGGCTATGTGCCCAGAATAATCCGTTACCGATGTGGTCGGAACGAACCGAGGAGGGATGGTGCCGGGAATAGGATTCGACGGCAAAGCGCAAGCCACAGAAATTCCAGAAATTTTCCGGCGACAGTCCTTGAGCGTACCCCCGCGCATACCCCTGCGCTTGCTACGCTTGGAAGACGTGCGAGGCTGACGAGTCTTGGTCGTTTTCACTGAAAGCGGCATTTTCAGCAAATGCTGAAAACCGCAAATTCAGTGAAAGAGAATTCGGATCGACCATGGCACTGCGCGTCGGCGGCTGTGAAATCCGTCCACTTCCAAAACCCAAGCCGATGGGTTATAGTGGTTCATGAGCCGGGTGTTCGTATCATCGAGTACCGGAGCGGAGGTCTACGTCTTCTCGAACGACCATTGTCCTCCGCACGTCCACGCCCGGCATCGCGGCGATGGCTGGACGGCCCGCGTCGGCTTTTCGTACCTGGGCGACACCGTGACACTCATGAGCATCGCCCCGGCGAAAGACATCCCGCCGCGGCGTGTGCTGAACGGACTCCTGGACGACGTTCAGGCGCACCTCGCAGAGTGTCGGCGTGTCTGGTGGACGACCAGCCGGACCGCATGCCTCGCGAATCAATGGGTGACCGTGTCGGCACGGGGGAAGATCGAGCTGTGCACCGCGTCCGCGTCCGGTGCGAAACAGATTGCCGAGGCTTCTTACGAAGTCTCGAGCAGGCGACTTCGGCTGGCTTTTCGCGATGGCACGAGCCTGGAGGTGAAATCATGACTGAGGGTAAGCATCAGATCGGCGACGCCGAGTACGCTGCTGCGCTCGCTGCCGGCCAGGCGGAGGCTGAGACGGAGATCCGGGCACGGACGGTCCGCTACCTGCCACAGCAGGATGCTCTCGAGATCGTGACGACCCGCGGCGCTGGATTCGTGATCCCGAGGTCGTGGATTGGCGCGATTGATGAAGTCTCGCCGGAGGAGCTCGCGCAGCTCACTGTCTGGCCCGACGGATCGGCCATCGAGCTCGAAGGCCGGGATATCCACATCAACGTTCACGGCCTGATGACTGCCGTGCTGCCGGCGATGCTGCCGGCACGCGCCCTCGCATCGGTCTTTGCAAGCCGTGGAGGCAGGGTGACGACAGCGGCGAAGCGGCGGAGCGCGAAGGCCAACGGCCGCCGCGGCGGCCGACCTTCCTTGCACGGCGAGATCGTCGCGGTCCTCAAGGAAGGGGGAAGCATGGCGCCCCCGGATATCGCGCGCGCCGTCAATCGGCGCGGCCGGTACCACAAGCGGGATGGAACGAAAGTCGACCGGGATCAGGTCGACGCGCGAGTCAGCCAATATCCCCAGTTGTTCGAACGCCGGGGCGGACAGGTACGGTTGAGGCCAGGGGTCTAACACGCCGTCTCTGGGCCTGAGGTTCCTCCGTAATCGGCGGCACACCCGCGTGTCACATTGCTGGAAGCGTCGCAAACGCCTCGAGTCCCGGCGGCAACAGGACCCAACTGCCACTAACCGATCAGGCCCCTCAGAAATTTTAATGAGCAATTCGTCGAGTTGCTTTGCGAGTGTGACCCGGCGCTTCTACGGCCCATTTCGTCGCACAGTAGAAGCCGATGAGCGGTGATGCCGTAATTCCGAGCCCGCTGGAAACGCCAAGGATGTGACCGCCGCCTTGCTTGCGCAGCAAGGGCAGGGCTGCACGGATCACGCGGACCATGCCGAGATAATTCGCGTCGAAGAGGCCACGGATCTGCTCGTCGCTGGCCTCTTCCGTAGCGGCGACCAGACTGGTACCGGCATTGTTGACCAGAACGTCCATCCTGCCGAAGCGCGCATAGGCTTCCTGTACCGCCTGCTCTACCTGCTCTGCATTGGTGACGTCGAGCGCGAGCGGTAGGGCGGCATCGCCGAAGCGCGCTCTGAAATCGACCACGTCGGCCAGTCTGCGCGCGGTGACAGCGACCTGATCGCCCCGCTGCAATGCGGCGTCTGCCCAGATGCGGCCAAAGCCGCGGGAAGCGCCCGTGATGAGCCATGTCTTCTTCATAGCAATCCCTCTCGAGTGTTGAACGGATGCGCGGGACGGGTCAATTCTGTGTGTAGCGCATGTTGGCCAGGTCGGCGAGCAGCGAAGGCCCGGTTGGATTCCAACCCAGCTTTGTCCGGGTCTGCGCGCTGGACACGTGACCATCTCTCCCCGCGAATAATCCGAGGAAGCCAAAGTGCTCTTGCGCCTGTGCCGGCGTGATGGATATGACGGGCACGCCCAGACCTTCGCCGAGCGCGGTCGCGATGTCTTTGAGGGGCACGCCTTCCTCCGCAACGGCGTGATACCTGGCTCCCGCCGAGCCTTGCTCCACCGCCAACCGGTACAGACGGGCGACGTCCGAGACATGGGCAGCGGGCCAGCGGTTGTGGCCTTCGCCCACGTAGGCCGATACACCCTTGTTCCGTGCGATCTGCACCAGGTAGGTGACCAGGCCCTGCTTCACCGTGTCGTGCACCTGTGGCAGGCGCATTACGGAGGCGTGAACACCTCGCTCAGCGAGCGCAATCGCCGTCGTCTCCGAGACGCGAGGGAAGGCGGCAGACGCAGGAAACGGCGGATCCTCCTCGGTAGCCGCACGGCCCTCGGCCACCCCGACGCCCGAGCTGACGAGGAACGGACGGGGGGAACCCTCGAGCGCGGCTCCGATCGATTCAATTGCGCGCTTGTCCCACTCGCAACTCTCCGCGAACTTCGACCAGTCGTGGTGGAAGGCAGTGTGAATGACCGCATCGGACGCGGCAGCGGCGCTGTGCAGGCGCTCCAGGTCTTGCAGATCGCCTCGATACGGCTGCGCGCCCGCAGCCTCCAGTACCCGTGCACCCGCATCCGAGCGGGTCAATCCGATGACCTGATGGCCCGCGCCGATGAGCTCTCTCACGACGGCGGAACCGATGTATCCGGTCGCGCCGGTCACAAAAATTCGCATGACTTTCTCCTGGAATCGTCAAGAATCGGATTGACGAGCCGCCACGGGCCCGACTAAAGTGGAGAGCGTCTCCGGAACATGGTAGTACCGGAGACCGTCTCCGTTTGCAAAAGATTTGTCCATGGTTCCGAAACCGGCACAAGCCGTACCGCGCAGGCCGCGGCGCGACGCCCAGCTGAACCGCGAGCGCATTCTCGAGATCGCGAAGGCCGCCTTCACCCGTCACGGCGCCGAGGCGAGCCTGGACGAGATCGCCAAGCAGGCCGGCGTCGGCGCCGGAACCCTATACCGTCATTTTCCGACGCGGGACGCGCTGATCGAGGCGGTTTATCGCAGCGAGGTGGAAAAGCTGGCCGCTGCGGAGCACAGGTTCGCCGCCGCGATGCCTCCCATCGAGGCCCTACGCGCATGGATGCTGTTGCTCGTCGATTACATCGCGGCAAAGCACATCATCGCGCCCGCGCTCAACAGTGTCGTAGGGGGCCCTTCGAGGCTCTACGAGAGCTCCCGCAGCCTGATACAGGGCGCGATGGCGTCACTGGTCCGGCGCGCCAAGACGAGTGGCGATCTGCGCCGGGATGCGGATGCGTCCGATCTGCTGCGAGCGATGATAGGTGTTTCGCTGGTCGGTTCCGGTCCCGACTGGCAGCAAAGCGCGAAGAGGCTGGTGGACATCCTCATCGTGGGCTCACGCCGGGAGAGACACACCTGATTTCGCGAACCGAGACCTGAGGGATCGACGGCGAAGAATAAGCGGACGCGGCACATACCGTTGAGCGCTTGCAGCGCGTCGAGCGCGTGCTTGCAAGCCTGTTGGGCGTCCGGGGGAGGGAAGCCGCGCGACAGCCACCCGTCCGGAGGCGCGACGCGGCTGCGGCAACGGTCCTTGATGTATTGCATTCAATAGGCACTTTCAGCAGATGCCGGGCATCACGTCTCGCCCTCCTTGCTCCCTGTGTTGCGCAGCAGATTGTTGCGCAGCCTGACAATGTCTTGCTGAATGACGGAGAACTCGTCACCTAAGCCGCAAGCCTCGAACAGTGCTCCGCCGAGATCTTTATCGACCAGGCGCCGGCCGGCCGCGGTCAGTCTCACCTTTACTTGCCGCTCGTCGGCGGGATCGCGGCTGCGGCTGATATAGCCAGTTTGCTCCAGCTTTTTGAGGATCGGCGTCAGCGTGTTGGACTCCAGGAAAAGCTTCTCACCGAGTTCGCTGACGGTCTGCTCGTCCGCCTCCGACAGCGCCACCATCGCGATGTATTGAGTGTAGGTCAGCCCGACCGCGTCCAGGATCGGCTTGTAAGCGCGGCCAAAGGCCAGATTGGCCGAGTAGACCGCAAAGCACAGGAACTTCGAGAGTTTTGGGCCCCTGGCCTGAGCGATCTCTTTGGTTTTTGGGGGGTGGGTCACTGGCGGGTCCGGATCTTGCGATGGCGCCAATATAGCTCGGATGCGACTAAATCGAAAGCGCTTGACTTCGCCCTGGCGACGAACTAGTGTAACTCGTATGCGATTACATCGCATACGATCTAAATAGCACCCTACTGCGTATCCGTGCGACTGGAGCAGATAAGTCGCAGCACGACTCTATGAGCACGATCAGCATCATCGGATCAGGAGGCATGGCCGCGGCGATTGCCGGCCTCGCCGCCAAGGCCGGGCACGCCGTCGAGTTAACGGCGCGTGACGCCACGAAGGCAGGGGTTCTGGCCGAGAAGGTCGGAGCCCGAGCGAGAACAGGAAGGTTCGGCGCCGCCCCGGCCGGGGAGATCGTGGTCCTGGCGGTTCCCTACGCCGTTGTTCTCGACGTGGTGAACCAGTACGGCAAAGCGCTGGCAGGCAAAGTCCTGCTCGATATCACCAACCCGATCAACTCAACCTTCACGGCTTTCCTCACACCCAAGGACAGCTTCGGCGCTCGGGAAATCGCCAAAGCGGCTCCGGCCGACGCCGTCGTCATCAAGGCGTTCAACACCCTGAATGCCAGCGTTCTAGCCGCCGGTCCAGTCAATGGTCACCCGCTGGACGTGTTCCTCGCCGGCGACGGCGCGCAGGCGAAGGCCCGCGTTTCGGTGTTCATCGAGTCCCTCGGGCTGCGGCCGATGGATACGGGCCCGCTGACCACGGCTCGGACGTTGGAGCATGCCTGCATGCTGTGGCTGGGCCTCATGACGCACTCCGTCAAGCACACCAATTTTTCAATCGGCGTCAGTCTTTTTCGGCTGACCAAACCCGAACCCACCTCTCAATACAAAGGAGCGATAACATGCGCGTTTTAGTTGCTGGCGGAACCGGCCACATCGGTTCGTACATCATTCCCGAGCTCGTCGCCGCCGGCCACGAGGTCACTGGCTTGGCCCGGTCGGACAAGTCCACCAAGGCCGTGTCCGCGCTCGGCGCCAAAGCGCGTCGCGGAGACATCTCGGACCTCGATGGGCTCAAGGCTGCGGCGTCGGAGTCCGACGGCGTCATTCACGTCGCGCACAGGCAAGACCTGCTTCCTTCCGGCGGCATCGACGCCGTGTCGGCCGCGGAGCTCCAGGTCATGCTCGCGTACGGCGAGGCACTCGCGGGGACGGGAAAGCCGTTGGTTGTGTCGGCGAGCATTGGCGCGCCCGGGTGGGAGAAGCTGGGCCGGCCGGCCACCGAGGAAGATCCCGCGCTTCCCGGCGGCGAGAAGTACAAGGGGTCCCTGCGGGTTCGTAATGAGGTGGAGCTCGCCGTAATCGGCCTCGCGAAGCGGGGTGTGCGGTCTTCCGTCGTCAGGATTCCCCCCATCGCGCACAGCATGAGCGATGCCGGCTTCCTCCCGCTGCTGATCGGGCTCGCGAAGGAGAAGGGCGTCATGGGCTACCCCGGAGGCGGAGCGAACCTGTGGCCGGCCGTGCACAGCCGCGATCTGGCCGTCTTATTCCGCCTCGCCCTGGAGAAGGGCGCCGCCGGCAAGGTATGGCACGGGATTGAGGGCGAAGGCATTTCGTTCCGCAAGATCGCCGAGGCCATTGCCAGCCGTTTGCACGTGCCCGCCGTAAGCATTCCCGAGGACGTCCTGATGCTGCCGGGATACTTCGGGTTTCTGGCGAATTTGGTCACGCTGGACCTTCCGGCGTCCAACCGCATCACCCGCCAGACCCTCGGCTGGAAACCGGCACAGCCCGGCTTGCTCGCCGATTTGGACAACGGTCATTACTTCCCTGCCGCCTGATGCGCTGACGGCAGCAATACCGAAATTCAGCAGGAGACTTCACATGAGTACTATCAGCATCATTGGAGCAGGCGGCATGGCCACGGCAATCGCCGGCCGTATCGCCAAAGCCGGACATACTGTCGAGGTGGTCAGCCGCGACGTCGGCAAGGCGCGGGCGCTGGCCGCGAAACTTGCGGCCAGAGGAACAACGGGAGAGTACGGCGCCGCGCCGGCGGGCGACATCGTCATCCTCCCCGTGCCGTACAGCGGCGCGATGGCCGCGGTGGCCGACTTTGGCAAGGCGCTCGCCGGCAAGGTGATCATCGACATCACCAACCCGGTTGCTCCGGACCTCTTGAGCCTAGTTACCCCCCATGGCAGCTCCAGTGCAGAGGAAATCGCGAAGAACATCCCAGCCGGCGCGCATGTGGTGAAGGCGTTCAACACCATTTTCGGCCATGTTCTTGCCAAGGGCGGCCGCCTGGACGCGTTCATCGCAGCCGACGATGCGGAGGCCAAGGCGCTCGTCTCGGCTCTCTTGGAGACCCTCGACCTGCGTCCGTTGGATGTCGGCGGCCTGCCGTTGGCCCAGACACTTGAGGCGGTAGGACTGATGATGATCGGGCTGGCCAAGAACGGTGCCGGCAGTTGGGAGATCGCCTTAAACGTTGCTGTTGGCTGAATCCCCACACCACGCCTCGCCGGGAGGTCGACAATGCATCCGCTTTGGATCGGACGCGATCCGGTCCAGAGCAAATGGAGTGACTCAAATGAGCATCAAAGAGAACGTCCAAATCGCGAAGCAGTTCTTTGCAGCCATCGGCAGCGGCGACAGGCAAGGTCTGTGGGCGTTATCTGCCGAAGATATTGAATGGATCATTCCAGGCGAGAACTGGCCGCTCGCCGGGACGCACCGGGGACACGCGGGACTGGCGAATTTGCTCAAGACAGCTTCCGAAAAAGTGGAAACGTCATTTCCAGAGCCCCCGGAGTTCGTGGCGCAGGGAGACCGTGTTCTGGTCGTCGGCTTCGCAACCGGAAAAATCAAAGCCACGAATAGGACATTCGAGGATTGTTGGGTCTTCGCCATGACCGTTCGAAATGGCAAAGTGAAGAGCATCCGGGAGTATATCGACACGCAAGCACTGGCGCGGGCCTCGCAACCGGACGCCTCCGCGCCTGAGAATGGAGCGCCAAATGCCCACTGAAGAAACTTTCAAAGGAAAATCGCGATTGTCACCGACGGCAGCCGCGGTATCGGCCGCAGCACCGTGCTGAGCCTCGCTAAGCGCGGCGTTCGCTCGATCTTCACCTACAACGCCAATCATGCGGACGCCGCAAAAGGTCATCGACCTGGGCCTCCGGGTCATCCTGCGGAGGAGCATAGGCGCTCACCACCGCCTCGACTCCTTTGATCCGGGCTCGGCCGAGAATCGGGCGTTTCATCCGATCGCGCGCGAGAACCTCCCAATTCGCATCCAGTAGCGCCACTCCGGCGCTCGTGACCCGCAAGCGGGAAACGTAGATCGCGATCCGATAGGCGGGCGCCACGCCGGGCTCCATCCGGCGCGGAATCGCGGGTCCCGATCCGGTCTAAAAGCCGAGCGCGCTCGGATTCGAGGAATAGGTGATGGCCGCTATCTTCCAGCGCTTACTTGCTTTGACGAGCTGCCACGTCTCGCTGCCCCGGTTCTCCGCCTTCCCGTCGATGCGAAATACGTATTTGAAATACACGGTCGCAATCGTGCCATCGGTGAGGATGCGCACGTTGGCGTGCTGAGGGTCCAGTTTGGCGTGCGAAGTCGACACCACCCTCGCGAACTGCCGGAAATTCCAGAGTCGGACCTTTGATGCCGCGGGATTCTTGGCGCGGGCACGCGCGAATGCCGCATCAGACAGAACGTTGAACCAGGCGCTTCCCTTGCCAACGAACAGCGATGACAGAAGGGCGCCGTCGTGGGATGCTACGGCCTGGTGGTACTCGGCCATCAGGCGCTCGATCGCCGCTTTCGCCGATGTGGAGCGCTCTGCGCCGTAGGGCTGGGTCGCTTGGCTTGCTGCGCTTTGTCCATAGGCTGCAGTGCCGGCAAGGACGATCAGCAGACAGGAGGCAGACCGTAGTGATTTCAATGCGTATCTCCTGGGTTGCGGCGGCGTCGGCAGTGCGATAGCCCTGGCGCCGCCTGAAGCGTTAAAGGGGGCATGGAGGCTCGAGGGACGCGATAGTGAGATCTGTCGACCCTGGCGGGGAACCCGCGGCCGGGACCTGCAACCTTGCCTTCAAGCTTTCCCATGACTTTTCACCTTGAGCTGTCTCGGAGATGCGTCGCTAGCCGATCCGCACAAATTCGCTGTATCTTATGGATCGCTGATCCGATTATACGGATCACCGATCCACTTGTAAAGGAAACCGATGCGAGCCGACGCCAGGAAAAATCACAGCCACCTGCTTACAGTCGCGCGTGACGTCATCCTCAAGCATGGTGCGGATGCGTCCATGCGAGATATCGCTCGTCGGGCCGAGGTCGGGTTGGCCACATTGCTTCGTCATTTCCCGACACGCGAGGCCTTGTTCGACGAGTTGCTGCGTACGAGGGCGGACGCTCTGACGCAGAAGGCAGCGGAGCTCGAAACCTCGAGGCGACCGGACGATGCGCTCGTGTCGTGGTTTCGCGAAGGGGTGGCTTTCGTGCAGAGCTATGGCGGCGTTTGCGCCTTGATGGCGAGCGCTCACGCAGACCCGGACTCCGCGCTTTACGCATCAAGCACAAGACTGCATTCAGCGGGCGCGCGACTACTCGCGCGTGCTCAGGCCGAGGGAACGGCCCGCGCCGACATGGATGGGGAGGACCTGTTCGCACTGATGTCGGCACTCAGCTGGGTCATCGGCCAACCCTCATTTGCGCCACGGGCCGACCATCTCTTTCACCTTGTCTCGAGCGCGATCCTGACAAGGCCGTCGACCGCCAACGCCGCCGCCGGCCCTGGCCCTGGCGGAATCATGGCGCGTCGCAAACGAACTGGGTAGCTCTTAGGGCTGCCAAGCGCGATCTTCGTGTGCCGGCGGTCCGGTCTGGACCTCGGCCGGCGTGACGGCCCTGGCGGAATGCCTTACGAAGGCCGATCGCCGCGACGTTTCCGGCGGCCTGCGGGCGTACGAAGCCTTGCGATTGCCGAGGACATCCCGGGTCCAAGCCGCCTCTCGAGACAATATGAGCCGCTTTCATCTGCCGGATGGACCTATGCAACGCGCGCGCGACCTCCAAATACGTAACGCTGCGTACGGCCACGATGCCGGAGTCCTTGACTGAGGCAGTGTCGTTCTCGATGATGATGGCCGAGCGTTCGAATGGGATACAGAGGACCTTGAAGATCAATGAAAGACAGCAGGACCACCATTGAGCAGGCGTATTCGGCGTTCAACAGGCGGGATGTGGACGGTGCATTGGCTTTGATGACGCAGGACGTGAGCTGGCCGAAAGCTTCGGAGGGTGGCAGGGTCGTCGGAAGAGAGGAGGTTCGCGCCTATTGGATCCGACAATGGAGCGAGTTCGATCCCCATGTGGAACCGCTCGCAATGACCCGGGAAGAGGGAGGCAAGATGCGCGTCAGGGTGCGCCAAGTCGTCAAGACCCTTCGATGCGATATCCTTTCAGTCAGCGAGGTCGTGCACGTATTCACCATGAGCGGTGAGTTCATCTCGGCGATGGATCTTGGTGATGGAGACAATCCAACTGCTGGTCCCTCGGCCGCATTTGTGCGTCACTGATAATTCGTCATCAGCTGAGTGGCCAACGTGTTGAGCGAGGTGTCAATCGTACTTCCACGCATTTGGCCGGGTCGCCTGAGGGCGCATCAAATGGATAAGGTGAACATACGTCATGCGTCGGGGCCCGATCGCGCGCGGGCGTGATTCACACGGTCACCTGCCTTTTCTCTCGGCCTGGTCGCTGAACAGCGATAGGCGGCGCAAGTCCTCAAACGCCTGTGAGAGATGCCATCCAGATCTGACGATCCTCCAACTTCGTACGCAGCAATGCTTCGAACAAGGCCTCCCGGGTCGGGAAACGGCGAAGCAGCGTGGCCAACCCGACATCGGTTCGGCGGGGGATATCCCGCATGGAGGCATCGGCACCATCCTCGGCGACAACCTCGCGCGCGACCGCAAGGAGGCGGCTGTAATTCTTGCTGGCATCAGCTCGCATAGTGCCCCTTGACAAGCGGATCACTGAGCCATATAAGTGGATCACTGATCCATATCATACAGCGCCTTCGTACCAATGGGAACCGAGGCGCTGCCCGACGAGAACGAGAGGTGAAAAGTCATGGGAAAGCTTGAGGGTAAGGTTGCAGTGATCACCGGTGGCGCTACCGGCATCGGTCGCGCTGCAGCAAAGCGCTTCGTCGAGGAGGGCGCCTTGGTCTTCATCTTCGGCCGCCGGCAGGACGCGCTCGACGCGGCCGTGGCCGAGCTTGGGCCCAAAGCCCGCGCCGTGAAGGGCTCGGTCTCCAATGAAGCCGACCTCGACCGACTCTATGCAGCGGTGAAAGCCGAGCGTGGAACCCTCGACATCGTCTTTGCCAATGCCGGGGCGGGAAGCCAGCTTCCGCTCGGCAAGATCACCGCCGAGCATATCGACGACACATTCGACACCAACGTGAAGGGTACGATTTTCACGGTCCAGAAGGCGCTGCCGCTGATGGGCAAGGGCGGTTCGATCATCCTGACCGGATCGAGCGCCGGCACCACGGGCGCTCCGGGAATGAGCGCCTACAGCGCGAGCAAGGCGGCAGTGCGCAACCTCGCGCGGACCTGGGCGGAGGACCTGAAGGGCACCGGCATCCGAGTGAACGTGCTGTCGCCCGGAGCGACGGCGACGGAACTCGCGAAGGAAGCGCTGGGCGAGGAGGGTCAGAAGGTTTTCGCCTCGATGACTCCGCTCCAGCGCATGGCCGATCCGGCGGAGATCGGAGCGGTGGCTGCCTTTCTCGCGTCGCCTGACAGCAGCTTCATGACCGCGAGCGAAGTCGCCGTCGACGGCGGCCTGGCGCAACTCTGACGCGCTACGGCCCCGGTCGTTCGATTCGATATTCGATTCGGCATGCGTAGCCGTAGCAACCCGAAGGAAAACTCCATGAGTTACGCAATTATCGGCTTTGGCAAGATCGGCCACGCTCTTGCGAAGACGTTCGCCCGAAGGGGCATCGAAGTATCCGTTGCAACCACGCGCGACCCGAAGAGCTTTGCGTCCGATGCGGCCGCGATCGGACCGGAGATCGTTCCCAAAACTCTGGCGGAAGCCGTCGAGGCGGACATCATCTTCTTGGCTGTCCGATTCGAATCGCACCCCGATGTCGCGAAGGCGCTGCCCACCTGGCAGGGGAAGACCATCGTTGATGTGACTAACGCCTACGGCGTGCCCCCGGAGAAACTGGGAGGACAGCCCTCCTCCAGGATCGTCGCGCGGGCCTTCACGGGTGCACGACTGGTCAAGGGCTTCAACCATTTGGCCGCCGCGGTCCTTGACCAGGATCCGGCGGTGCATGGTGGCAGGAGAGCCGTGTTCCTCGCGAGCGATGACGACGGTGCCGCGACGCAGATTGGCGCGCTCGCTGAAAGCCTCGGTTTCGCGCCAGTGAAACTCGGCGGGCTCTCGGAAGGCGGACTGCTTGTGCAGGCGCGGGGAAATAGCTGGGGGCAATTGATCTTTAAGGACTTGGTCAAGTTCGACTGATGAGTGCCCCTTGAGCCGGTGGGCAGGGGGACCGCCGACTGTCTCTGGCGCGAATGGACGGCTGGAACCGGTCTTCCGTACGGGCGACACTCGAGGTGTGAACCGAGAGCGATAGTCGTGAGGTGTGACTGACAGTAGCCGCATGAAGCTGCAGCGCATCGTCTCTTCGGAGCCGAAACCGCAACGCTGTGCAGTCCTTCTGTTGGGCACGCGTGACTCGGAAAGCAGGCGCCGAGCCGCTTCCATGCGCAATCGCTCCACGGCGCGTGCCGGCGTCTGTCCTGTCGCTTCCGCGTAATGGCGGCTGAAGCTGCGCTCGCTCATGCCTGCCTGATCGGCCAGGACGGCAAGCGCCGTCCCGTCCCGGCAATCTGCCCTTCACTCATTGGGCGAGCACCTTGGCCGACGATCAGACCCTCGCCGCAGCTCTTCTGGATCGGCCCCGGAGCACCATATCTATTAAGCCGTGCATGGATTTGCCCTCGTACACCGGGTCTGTGAGCATGCCTTCTTGCCTCGCGCACAGACGGATAGCCTCCGCCGAATCGACTATTTTTCTAGGGTGGATGGTGCCGGGAATAGGATTCGAACCTACGACCCGCGCATTACGAATGCGCTGCTCTACCAGCTGAGCTATCCCGGCGCCGGGGCGGCGAATTGTATAGGCTGGCGCCGCTGCGGTCACCCCGGGACCGCGTTCTGAGGCGTGTTCTGCGTTCAGCGCTCGCTGCGGGCGATCAGCTCGCCCTTCGCGAGGACATGACCGCGTATTGCTGCGAACAGCGCAGCCTTGGACAACCCAGGCGTATCCACCACCGTGCCGAGGGCATACATCACGAAGTCGTAGTGGTGAATCGCGCCCCCGGGCGGACAGGGCGGCACGTAGCCGTCATGGCCGTCGTCATTGAGGCCCCGCTCAATCCCCCCAGGGGGGCTGGGCTGCGCGGCGAATCCAGCGGGTAATTCGCGCTCGCTCGGCGGGATGTCGTACAGGACCCAGTGAACAAAGTCGTAGCCGAAGCGCGAATCCAGATCAGTGACGACGAGCGCCAGAGTGCGCGTTGCGGCGGGCGGGGCGCTCCAGGTCAGCTCAGGGGAGATGCCCGGGCCGGCGCAGGTATGGGTTTTATCGAGCATCCCCGCTGCCATTCCCGGGCTCGAGACCACGATGGTGAGCGGCGCGGGGAGCTCATTCGGACCGCGGCTGCAGCCGCCGGCCAAAACGAGCGCAAGCGCAGTACCGATCTGCGCGCATCGGCGGATGATTCCAATAAACACAGGCGTGACTCCGGCGCCTGGGGCGGAGCGCAGTCAGGGCGCTACGAGGCCTTCCTGCGCAGACGAATGACGAGGTCGATCCCCTCCACCTCCGTCCCGGGCGGGGCGGGGGGCAGGCGGCTGAACTCGACCTCGGGGACGGGCACGTCGATCAGGGCGCCGCTCGAGGTGTCGTGGAAGTGGTAGTGGGCGTCCACGTTCGAATCGAACCAGGCGCGGGTGCCGTCGACCGAGAGCAGGCGGATGAGGCCATGGGAGGCGAAGAGATTCAGGGTGTTGTACACCGTCGCCTTGGAGACCCGCGCGCCGGAAGAGCGCAGATTGGCCAGGATCTGCTCTGCGGACAGGTGCTGCGGGGCCGAGAGCAGGAGGGAGGCGATGCGGACGCGCTGGGCGGTCGGCCGGATGCCGCAATCGGTCAGGCGCTGCTGGCAGCGTGCGGCCACCAAATCAGAGGCTGGGGCTCCGTTCGAGTCCATAAACGGCATTATAGCGGCAAAATCCGTGCTCCTTGCGAAGCCTCAGGCAACCGCGGCCTTGAGCACCCGCTGCGGCTGCGCAACCCCATAGCCCTGGGCGAAGTCGACCCCTAAGCTGGTGAGCATCTGGATGATCTCGGCGTTCTCGGCGAACTCGGCAATGGTCTGCTTGCCCGTGAGGTGGCCGATCTCGTTGATGGAGCGGACCATCTCGCGGTCGATCGGGTCGCGCAGGATCTCGCGCACGAAGCTGCCGTCGATCTTGAGGTAGTCGACCGGGAAGTGCTTGAGGTAGCCGAACGAGGAGAGCCCGGTGCCGAAGTCATCCAGGGCGAACTTGCAGCCGAGCTCCTTCAGGGACGCGATGAAGCGGTTCGCCTGGGAGAAGCTGGCGACCGCCGCAGTCTCGGTGATCTCGAAGCAGATCTTGCTGCCGTCGAGGCCGCTTTTGTGGAACTGCTCGATGACGAAGGGCAGGAACTTGTCATCGCCGAGGCTCTGGCCGGAGAGGTTGATCGAGCAGAGCGCCAGCTTCTCGCGCTCGTCGGCCTCGGATACCAGCCAGCGGAAGGCGTTCTCGATCACCCAGCGGTCGATGGCCGGCGTGATGCCGTAGCGCTCCGCCGCCGCGATGAAGTCGTTCGGGGAAACGATGCGCCCGTTCTCGTCCTTCAGGCGAAGCAGCAGCTCGTAGTGCGCGCCCAAATCGACCCGCTGCAACGGCTGGATGGCCATCCGATGGATCTCGAAACGGCCTTCCTCCAGGGCGGCGTTGATGCGCGCGGCCCACTGCATCTCGCGGCGCCGGCGCATCAGCTCCATGTCGTTCTCGGCGAAGCTGTGCACCCGGTTGCGCCCGCCTTCCTTCGCCGCGCCGCAGGCGCTGTCGGCGGCTGAGAGTATCGAGGCGACGTCCTCGTTGTCGGCGGTGATCGGGACGACGCCGACGCTCGCGCCCAGACGGAATACCCGGTCTTCCCAGGTGAAGCGGAAGTTGCGTACGCTCTCGCGGAGGGTCTCGGCCGTGCGCATCGCTTCATCGAGCGAGCAGGCCTCGAGCAGTATGCCGAATTCGTCGCCGCCCAGACGCGACAGCGTATCGCGCCAGCGGACTTTGGATTTCAGCAGCGCGCCGACCTGGCCGAGGAGCGCATCACCGGCGCTGTGTCCGCAGGTGTCGTTGACGATCTTGAACTGGTCGATGTCGAGGTAACAGAGCGCGTACGAGGCCTCGCGCGCCTTGGCGCTCTTCAGCGCCCGCTCCAGCCGGCTCTCGAACTCGCGGCGATTGACCAGCCCGGTGAGGAGGTCGTGGCTCGCGTGGTAGGAGAGTCGCCGGTTGAGCTCGCGTGCTTCCGTGACATCGTGGAAGACCAACACGCCGCCGGAGACCCGACCGGCGCCGTCGCGGATGGGCGCGGCGGTGCTCTCGACGTAGAGCTCGTTGCCATCGCGGCGAATGAGGAGCATCGGTCGCACCGACTTGATCGGCCGGATGCGGCGGATGGAGACCGTGAGCGGATTCTCGAGCGGCTCGCACGTCTCTTCGTGGAAGGCACGGAAAATCTCCTCCACGGGGCGGCCCATGGCATCCTCCAGCCGCCAGCCCGTCAGCGCTTCCGCCACCGGGTTGATGTAGTCGATGACGGAGTTGGCGTCCGTGGTGACGACGCCGTCGCCGATCGATTGCAGAGTGATC
>Ga0335075_10008387_pt1 | contig 15827 bp, 17 predicted proteins | sample Lox_Sample_24_FD_206723 | JGI IMG/M metagenome (GOLD analysis project Ga0335075, IMG submission 206723) | Soil microbial communities from Loxahatchee National Wildlife Refuge, Florida, United States - Lox_Sample_2.4 | ecosystem: Environmental > Terrestrial > Soil > Wetlands | place: USA... | reverse complement strand
AGAAGACAAACCGGCCCCAGTCGAGGTCCTGGATGTCGCTGACCTCGGCCCCGCGCTTGACAAGCTCCGCGTGCGCGGCCTCGACGTCGGCGACCACCATCTGCAGGCCGCGCACGCTCCCCGGCTCACCCTCGACGATGCCCCTGCCGATCGCGATCGAGCAGGCCGACCCGCGCGGGGTCAGCTGCACGAAACGGATCTCATCGCTGACCGTGTGGTCGTGGTCGGCGTTGAAGCCAACCTTGTCGGTGTAGAACGCCTTGGCACGGTCCACGTCAGAAACCGGGATGGCTACCAGCTCAAGCTTCATGTCCACCATTGGCTTGCCTCCTTGTGTCCTTGCTGTCTACCCCTTCACCCTAGGCGGCCATTAGGAAGATTACGTTCCTAATAGTGCGGCAAACTTGACGTCATGCTGGAAACATCGGCGCGGCTGCTGCGGCTGCTCTCGCTGCTGCAGACCCCGCGCGAGTGGACCGGCGCCGAGCTCGCCGAGCGGCTCGCGGTGTCGCCACGGACCGTCAGGAATGACGTGGACAAGCTCCGGGAGCTCGGCTATCCGGTGCTTGCCACCCGGGGGCCCGCTGGCGGGTACCGGCTCGGCGCGGGCGCGGCGATGCCGCCGCTGCTGCTCGACGACGACGAGGCCGTCGCGGTCGCGGTGGGCCTGCGGGCCGCCGCGACCAGAGCGGTCGCCGGGATGGCGGAAGCGTCGCTCGGGGCGCTCGCCAAGCTCGAGCAGGTCCTGCCCGCCCGGCTGCGCACCCGGGTGAGCGGGCTGCAGTCGATCATCACGCCCGTGCCCTTCGCGTCGCAGGGCCCGGTCGTCGACCCGGACGTGCTGACCGCGGTCGCGGCGGCGTGCCGCGCCAGCGAGCGGCTACGGTTCTCGTACGCGTCGCATGACGGGTCGGTCAGCGACCGCGAGGCAGAACCGTACCAGCTGGTGAACTGGGGGCGGCGCTGGTACCTGGTCGCGTTCGACATCGGCAGGAACGACTGGCGGACGTTCCGGGTGGACAGGGTGACCCCGCGGACGCCCGGCGGCCGGCGGTTCACGCCGCGCCCACTGCCCGCGGCCGACATCGCCGACTGGGTAGCCAGGCGCGTCGCGACCGGCGGGTGGCAGTACCGGGCGCGGGTGACCGTGTTCGCCCCGGCCGCCGCCGTCAGCGAGCGGATCGGGCCGTACGTGGGGACCGTCACCGCCGTCGACGATCAGACGTGCGTGCTCGACACCGGATCAGACAGCATGACGACGATGGCGGTCTACCTCGGGTTCCTCGGCTGGGACTTCCGGGTGGACGCGCCGCCGGAACTGGTAGCCGAAGTGCGCGCGCTCGCCGAGCGGTACGAGCGCGCGCTGCCCGATCAGTCAGGGCGCGGCTAGTCCGGGCTAAGCCCGGCTTAACGCCCCGCCCCCTGGCCGAGGCTTCCGCAGAGGCCGGGAAGGCCTGGGCTGGACGGCAAGATGAATCTAGTATAACGACAGGATGAATAGGTTTTGTGAGTCGCGTTCGGCGCTTCCTGATATCTCAGAATCTGAGCCATGAGACTGCTGAGGACATCGCTGCCCGTGGTGCTGAGGAAGCTGCTGATCGCCGGCGTCGGTCTGTGCGCGGCGGGTGCGGCCGTGGTCATCGCCGCCGGCCCGGCTCAAGGATCGTCCGGGGGAACCGTCGAGTACTGGGGGGACACCGGCAACGACGAGCTATATGCACCGGTCGCGCTGAGCCTGCCCGGCCCGGTCGCCGAGATCGGCAGCTCCAACTCCGCCGAGTACGCGCTGCTGACCAACGGCACCCTCTACGCCTGGGGGGTAGGAACCAACGGAGAGCTGGGCAACGGCGGCACGGCCAGCTCCTTGGATCGGCCGGTGCAGGTGGATTTCCCCGCCGGGGTGCGGATCGCTTCCATCCCGACCGACGTGATGCCTGATAACTCCGCCTTCGCCATCGACACCACCGGCCATGTCTGGGCTTGGGGCTACAACCCCAGCGGCGCCTTCTGCCTGGGCAGCAAGCAGGAGTACACCACGCCGGTGAGGTTGCCGTTCACCGGCGTGAGCGCCCTGGCCGGCGGCGGCAATCACGCCACCTACGACGCTGACGGGACCTTGTACTCGTGCGGCGGCAACCAGTACGGGCAGCTCGGCGACGGCAGCACGCAGCCCAGCACGACCCCGGTCAGGGTGGACGGGCTGGACGGAGAGCGGGTCACCAGCCTGGTGGCGTCGTGGTGTGACACCGGGGCCGTGCTGTCCGATGGGGAGTACTACGACTGGGGTTATGACGGCGCCGGGCAACTGGGTGACGGGAGAATAGGGGCATCGTCCGACGTGCCGGTCCGGCTGGGACTGCCTGGCCCGGTGACACAGGCCGCCGAGGGCGGTTCTTTGGCCGACAACGGGCAGACGCTGGTGCTGCTGTCGGATGGGTCGGTGTACGCCTGGGGTAATGATGACCACTACCAGCTGGGCGACGGCCGGACAGCCAGCGAAGATCTCCCCGAGAAGATCCTCCCGCCGGCCGGGGTAACCTACCGGACCCTGGCCACCGGGGGGAACACCTCGTACGCCATCTCAACGGCCGGGAAGGTCTACGCGTGGGGCAACGGCCTCGTCGGCCAGCTCGGCGACGGCCTCAGCACACCGGCGAAGCAGCCGGTCATAATCCTGTCCAGGGCCACGGCGATCTCCTCGACCGCCGCCGACGCCGTGGCGAGCGTGGGGTCCTAGCGCCGGGCGGCCGCCGGTAAGGCCCTGGCGCTACGGTCTGCGCTGGCCGAGGATTGCGGCGAGCACCTGGTCGGTTGCGGACAGATCGGGCAGCACGGCGTGCGCGCCGGAGGCGGCGAGTTCCGGCCCGGAGAACCCGCCGGTCGCCACGCCGACCGCCCGGGCCCCGGTGGCCAGCGCCGCCGCGACGTCAAGCGGGGTATCCCCGATCATCACCGTCGCCTGGCCGCCGAAATCACCCCCGTACTGGCGGGCCGCATTGCTCCGGGCCAGGGGCACGAGTTCGGCCCTGACCTCGTGCGCGTCGCCGTAGGCGCCCGTGTCCAGGTCGAGATGCTCGGTCAGGCCGAGCGGGCGGAGCTTCACCTCGGCCAGCGGGCGGATGTTACCGGTCAGCAGCGACTGCACCACGGCCATCCGCGCCGCCTGGCCGTCGCCGAGCCCGCCGAGCCCGCTTAGCCCGTCAAGCCCGCCGGGCCTGCCGAGTTCCGCCAGCGCGGCCATAGCCTGGGCGGCGCCCGGCAGCACCCGGGCCCGCTCCGCGACCAGGCCGGCCAGGCCCGGGGCGCGGGCCGCCATGGCGCGGTGGAACGCGTCCACCCGCTGCCGCGGCTCGTGCACCCCAGCCAGGGTCAGCACCTCGAGCGCGATGGCCCGGTCGGTCCGCCCGGCCATGGACCCGGGCTGCGGCATCTGGCCGCCGAACATCTCGCCGAACGTCGCCTGGTACAGCTCCCGGCCCACCCCGTCGGAGTCGACCAGCGTGTGGTCGACATCCCACAGGATCAGCAGCCGGCGCACGCGGTGACGTTATCAGCAGACCGGGACAACCCGGTCAGGCCATCCGGCCCAGGCCCGGATAGTCGACGACCACGCCCTCGGCGTCGAACGCGACATCGGCCGAGAAACTCCCGCTCTCGTAGCGGATCACGCTGAGCGGCCCAGGCCACGGCAGTCCCGGCTCGAACGCAGGGCCGTGGCGCAGGGGCGTGTAGCGCTGCAGCGCCGGGGTGACGGCCAGCCACGGGACGCGGACGAACGCCATCAGGAACTCGGCCGGATCCCCGCCACCGAGCAGGCCGCGGCGCAGCACCGGCATCGTGTTGGTGACCGGGCACTCACCGAGGTCACAGTCGAGGGCCTCGGCCAAGGCCGCCGGGTCGCCGCCCGGCGGCGGCGCGCCCGGCACGCCGGGGTCGCCGTCCGATCCAGCGTCGACGGCCCATCCCCCCTGCTGGTCGCGGGTGAGCTCCAGGTGGCGGCCCCAGCCAGCACCCCACGCGCGCACCGAGAGCCTGCGCGTGACCAGCCCGTCCCCGCAGTCCAGCTCGTATTCCAGCCGGTAGGGGAGCGGGTCGCCGCTGACCGCCACCCCGGCCGCCCGCAACTGACCGCCGCCCAGCTCGATCTCGGCGAACTCGGCCCCGCGTTCCTTGACCCAGGCGATCGCGCGCATGAGCGGACATCCTACGGCCGCCGGCGCGCGGCCGGTGTTCCCACCGGTTGCCGGTGGTGGCGACTAGACTCGCCGGGACGACAAGCAGGTGCATGGTGATCGGCGGTGGGCAAGATGGCAGGCCGGATCCGCGACGAGGATATCGCGCTGGTCCGTGAGCGATCCGCGGTCGACGAGGTCGTGGGGGAGTACCTGCAGCTCCGCAACGCCGGCGGCGGCTCGCTCAAGGGGCTGTGCCCCTTCCACGACGAAAAGACGCCGTCCTTCAACGTCACCCCGGCCCGCGGGCTCTGGTACTGCTTCTCCTGCACCGAGGGCGGCGACGTCATCAAGTTCGTGCAGCGGATCGACAACCTGGGCTTCGCCGAGGCGGTCGAGCGGCTGGCCGCCCGGGCCGGGATCGAGCTGCGGTACGAGCAGGGCGGTACCGTCCCGGGACGGGAGCACTCCCACCGCCGGCGGCTGATCGAGGCGCACCGCGCCGCCGCCGAGTTTTATCTTGAACGGGTAGCCACGGCCGGCGCCAGCTCCGCTCGCGCGTTTCTCTCGTCGCGGGGGTTCGCCGAGCCCGACTGGGCCCGGTTCGGCGTCGGCTACGCCCCGGCCGAGTGGGATGCGCTGGCCCGGCACCTGCGCGGCCGTGGGTTCACCGACGACGAGCTGCTGCGCGGCGGCCTGGCCCGGCAGGGCCGGCGCGGCCCCATCGACATGTTCCGCAACCGGCTGATCTGGCCGATCAGGGACCTGACCGGGGACGTGATCGCGTTCGGGGCCCGCAAGCTGGCCGAGGAAGACGAACCCAAGTACCTGAACACCCCGGAGACGCCGCTGTTCAAGAAGAGCGCGGTGCTGTACGGCGCCGACCTGGCCAAGCGGGACATCTCGCAGCGCCGCCAGGCGGTGATCGTGGAGGGCTACACCGACGTGATGGCCTGCCACCTGTCGGGGCTCACCACGGCCGTGGCCACCAGCGGGACCTCCTTCGGCGAGGGTCACATCAAGATCTTGCGCCGGCTGCTCCTTGACTCGGACAAGTTCCGGGGCGAGGTCATCTTCACCTTCGACGGCGACGCGGCCGGGCAGCGGGCGGTCGGGAAGGCGTTCGCCTTCGAGAGCGACTTTGTCACGCAGATGATGTGCGCCGTGCAGCCCGACGGCCTCGACCCGTGTGACCTGCGGCTCAAGCATGGGGACGCGGCCGTCAGGGACCTGGTCGCGCAGCGCGTCCCGGTGTACGAGTTCGCCATCCGCAGCGAGCTCCGCAAGCACAACCTGGACACCAACGAAGGCCGCCTGGCGGCGCTGGACGCCGCCGCGGCGATCATCGGCCGGATCAAGGACTACGGCTTGCGGGACCGGTACGCGGTCAACCTGGACCGGTGGCTCGGGATGATGGACGAGGACTTCGTGCTGGCCCGGGTGCGCGCTCAGGCACCGTCCGGGCCAGGGTCGAGACGGTCCGGGCGCCCCGCTGGCGATGGCCGCGCGAACATCAACGGACGCCCGCAGCGCGGTACCGGGCGGCCGGACCAGTCTCGTCCGGCCGGCCGGGAGAACGGCGCCGTGAATGGCGCGAGGGACACCGAGTTCCGCTACGACATGGGCGATCCGGTGATCCAGCTTGAGCGCGAGACGCTGAAGCTCGCGGTGCAGCGGCCGGCGCTGTGCGGGCCCGCCTTCGACGCACTCGGGGCCGAGTGCTTCACCGCCCCCGTGCACGGGTCTGTGTTCGGCCTCATCGCCCAGTGCGGCGGCGCGGGCAGTGCGGCCGGAGGCCGGGAATGGGCCGAGCGGCTGCGCGCCGCCGCCCCCGATGACCGGGCGCGAGGGTTCGTCACCCGGCTCGCGGTTGAGCCGCTGCGCGCGCCCCGTTCCGATGGTGAGGCGGACGCCCGGTACGCCGACGCGGTTCTGGCCCGGGTCGAGGAGCTGGCCGTCAGCCGGCAGATCGCCGTGATCAAATCGCGGCTGCAGCGGCTGAGCCCGGTGGAGGAGACGGCCGCGTACAACCGGATGTTCGGTGATCTGGTTTCGCTTGAGCAGCGCCGCAAGGTGCTCTCCGACCGGGCGGCCGGTGCGCTGTAATCGCTCCGTAACAGATAAGGCCGATCGCGTCACTAGCGGCAAGGTGACAATATTAGATCCCGCCAATGCCTGATTCGTGACGCACACTTGTCTGCATGAGCCTTACGGCCCTCCCCCCGGTCGACCAGGTAACCGATGTCGTTGCCCGGGCCCGGGAACGCGGGACGGTCGCCATGGCCGACCTCACGTCCGCGTTTGACCGCTGCGATCTGCCCGCAGAAGCCGTCGAGGGCGTGCTCCGGCTGCTGGCGGACGAAGGCGTCGAGATCATCGAAACTCCGCCGGAGGATCCGGAGGACCTGCGGCGTGAAGCCCAGGCGGACGGGGCCAGGCGCGCGGTCACCGGGGACCTGGTCCGGATCTACCTGCGGGAGATCGGCCGAGTGCCGCTGCTCACCGCCCAGGACGAGGTGGACCTGGCCAAGGCCATCGAGGCGGGCCTGTTCGCCGAGGAGAAGCTGCAGGCCGACGGCACGCCGGTGCCCGAGGCCAGCCCAGTCGGGCTCGGCGCCGGGCTCGCCGAGCTGGCCCTGCTCGCCGCCGAGGGAATGCACGCCAAACAGCGGCTGATCGAGGCCAACCTGCGGCTGGTCGTGTCGATAGCCAAGCGCTACATCGGCCGCGGCCTGGTCTTCCTGGACCTGATCCAGGAGGGCAACCTCGGCCTGATCCGCGCCGTGGAGAAGTTCGACTACACCAAGGGATACAAGTTCTCGACGTACGCCACCTGGTGGATCCGCCAGGCGATCACCCGGGCCATCGCGGACCAGGCGCGGACGATCCGGATCCCGGTGCACATGGTCGAGACGATCAACAAGATGGCCCGGATCCAGCGCCAGCTCCACCAGGATCTGGGACGTGAGGCCACCCCGGACGAGATCGCGATGGAGATGGGGCTGAGCCCGGAGCGGGTGGCCGAGATCCAGCGGATCGCCCAGGAACCGGTCTCACTGCAGTCACCGATCGGCGAGGAGGACTCCGACCTCGGGGACTTCATCGAGGATGCCGACGCGGTCGTGCCCATGGAGGCGGCCGCGTTCATCATGCTCCAGGACCAGCTGGAGCAGGTGCTCGACAACCTGACGGTCCGCGAGCAGCGCATCATCCAGCTGCGGTTCGGCCTGACCGACGGCCATCCGAGGACGCTGGAAGAGGTCGGCCGGGAATTCGGCGTGACCCGTGAACGCATCCGCCAGATCGAGTCCAAGACGCTGGCCAAGCTCCGGCATCCGAGCCGGGCGCAGATGCTCCGCGAGTATCTTGCGTAGGCCGTAGCGTCTTATGGCTTTGTAATCAGCGCCTGACCTGCATAGATGCGATCTGAGCGCCGATCTAAGGTCAACCGTAACTTACGCGTCGCTCTTGGCAAAGATACTCGCGGCCATGGAATCCGACCTCCGGCAGCTTCTGGCGTTCTGGCGGCGCCACCTTGAGGCTGAGCGCAAGAGCCCGCACACGCTGAAGACCTAGACCGATAGCGTGATGTACTTCCTGGCCTGGTGCGAGGCCGAGGAGCGCCCAGCCGTGCTCGACGAGGACACCGTTGTCGACTGGATCAACTCCCTACACCAGGCGGGAAGACCCCGGCGACCGCGGTGTCGCGACAGGCCGCGGTGCGCCGGTTCTCCAAGTGGCTGGTCGGCAAGGGCTACATCGAGACCGACCTGCTGCGCGACCTCGAGCGGCCCAAGCTCGACGAGGCGCCCCTGATGCCGCTGACCGATGCCGAGCTGCGTGGCGGCGATGCGGGCGAAGATGGAGGAAGACTGAGCGCCCGCAAGCCGTAGCCCTGCTATGGCGGCCGGGGATTGACGACTACGAAAGCTATGTGACACTGGGCAGGTGACCGAGCCGCTGGGGCCCGCGACAGTGCGGGCGCAACTCACCTGGGGAGACCTAGACAGCCTCCCGGTGCTGGCCGCTAACCAGTTCATTGTGCAGCTTTCAGCGACGGAGGCTCCGAACACCCCTTCCGATATCGTTCTTACAGTGGGATACCTCGCGCCGCCCTTGCTGATTGGGACGCTCGAAGAGCAGCAGCAGGCTGCCGCCGCCGTGGATCATCTGACGGTCCGTCCCGTTGCCCGGTTCAGCGTTCCCACCGCGAAGGCGGCCGAGTTGGCGCGGCTTCTACAGGACGTTGTTCAGCGCGTGGAAGCGACTAGGCGGCAGCCATGAGCGTGGCGACCTTCGAGGTTCTGATCGGCGGCCCGCAGGAGGCAGATGTCTCGCTGGCTGGTGCGGCGCAGGTTGGCCACCATGTCGACCTGCATGTCTGGACTGCTGTAACCGCACCTGCCGTGCCTGACCCAACTGGAACTCCGGCCCTGATAGTGCTCCCGGGGCTGCAGCGGGCACTGAGTGTCCGGGTCTACGAGACCACGGTGGATGTAGCCGTCGAGGATCCCGCCACCGGGATATTCGGCAGTGGTGAGACGCTGCCCGCCGCTGTCGAGGATTTCCAGGAGGCGCTGCGGGATCACCTCGCCGTACTTGCTGAAGATGACGAGCTCGCCCCCGCCCTGCAGCATCAGCTGGCCATCCTGCGGGGCTATTTCGGCGATTCCTGACGACAGGACGTTAGCGTGCCGCGATCGGCTAAGGCTCGTGCGGTGAAGGCCGCCCTGCTCGCGAAGGGCATGATTCCTGACGAGAATCATCACCTTATGCTGCGGAAAAAGGTGGAGGGCGTCACGACGCTCGTCACCAGGATGTCCCGTGATGACAGAGAAATCCGTGGTGACCTGGTGGGCTTAATGGCGCGCCAATGTTGCCTGCGGCCCGCTGAGTTCTGGGATCTGATCGATTGCCCGCTCGGCGAGGAACAGTGGGATGAACTGATCAAGAAGCGCTGTGCTGACGGGCGTAATCCGTACATCGGCCAATAGACCGCCACAAGCGCTAGTTCCAGCGGGCTACCGGCGGCCGGTGGCGTTCGCGGCCGGCCGCGCTTACCGTCTCAGCTCGTCGAACCGGGCGTCGTCAGGGGCGCCGTGCTCGTTCAGCTCGGTGATCAGCAGCGCGTTGAGGTACCGGCGGTAGCGCAGGAACCTGCTCAGGACGTTCATTTGCCCTCCGTGGTGGGGTGGCTGCCCGGCCGCCCGGGGTCGATCGCGTGCCTCAGCGGCTCTCAAGCGGCCTGGAGCATGCCGGGCCTTACCGAGGCATGTGTTTGCGGCTGGCTCAGGGCGTCGTTGCGGCGGGCGGCGTGTTCGCAGCGGCGCGCGGCGCGGCGAGCAGCTGGGGCGCGGACGGCGCGAGGATGTACCGGCGATCGCCACGCCAGCTGCGGCCGGGGAGCGGGAACAGCGACGGCCTGGTCACGGCCGCAGGGCCGCGCGGAGCATGCCGGCCGCCTCGGTGATCTCCTCGGCCAGCCGGTCCAGCTTGCGGGCGACCGCCTCGGCCTTGTCGGGTGGCACGGGCAGCCGCTCGGCGACTTCGGCCAGGTCAGTTAATACGCCGCCGATCGTCTCGGCGGGCTCGGTCTCGGGGGTGGGGTGATCAGTCATGGCCAGCAGCCAACTGCGGTCGGCGCGTATCGTGAAGACGTTGACCCGTGGCCTGTGGCCTGGTCAACACAAGTCCACGGCGATTGGTACGCGCGGTGAGCGAGTTCGGCAGCGAGGTTGCGCGCCTGCTGTCTGAGCGGGGCATGTCCCTGCGCCAGGCGGCCAGGCTGACGCACTACGACGCGTCCTACCTGTCCAAGGTGATCAGCGGGACCAAGCCGGGCTCTCGGCAGCTGGCCGGTGCGCTCGACCGGCTGCTCGGCGCGGACGGGGCCTTAACGGACATGATCACCGACAAGCCGGCCGCCGCGGTGATGCCCGTGGACGATGACGAGACCGAGGCGTGGGAGCTGGCGCGCATGGCCACCGCGAGCGACGTCGGCGCCGCCACGCTTAGCCGGATCGAGCAGGCCGTCGACGCCCTGGCCGTCGCCTACCCGGGCACGCCGCCCGCCGAGCTGCTCGGCCGGGTGCGCCGTCACCTCGGCTACGTCGCCCGGCTGCTGGACGCGCGGATGACGCTGGCCGAGCACCGGCGGCTGCTGGTCGCTGGCGGGTGGCTGTCGCTGCTTGCCGCAACGTGCGCGATCGACCTGCGCTGGTGGGACGCGGCGTCGGCGCGGCTGCGCACGGCCGCGCATCTGGCCCGCGAGACCGGTCACGCCGAGATCGCCGCGTGGTGCCTGGAAACCCGGGCTTGGCAGCTGCTGACCGTCGGCGACTACCCGGCCGCCGCCGGGCTGGCCCGCGACGCCCAGGCCGCCGCGCCGCGCGCCTCCAGCGCCCACATCCAGGCGACCGCGCAGGAAGGCCGCGCGCTGGCCCGTCTCGGCGACCCGGCCCGGGCCGACGCCTACGCCGCGCTGGCCCGCGTCGAGGCGCTCGTCTCCCCGCTGCCGATGCCAGAGCAGCCAGAGCACCACTACCGCTACGACCCAGCCAAGTCGGAGGCGTACACGGCGACCACGCTGTCATGGCTCGGCGACCCGGCCGGCGAGAACGTCGCCCGGTCGGTGCTCGATCGGCTCGAATCGTCGGTCGACGGGCCGCCGAGGCCGCGGCGCGCGGCGTCGGCCCGCATCGACCTGTCGCTTGCGCTGCTGGCCGCGGATAAGCCCGACGAGGCCGTCGGGGTCGCGCTGCAGGCCGTCACCTCCGGTCGGCTGGTGCCATCGAACTACTGGCGGGCCCGCGAGGTCGTCCAGGCCGTCGAGGCGGCCGGGACGGGTGAGGCGGCCGAGCTGGCCGAGGCGTACCGCGAGTTCTGCGGGCCGGGTGTCACGGCCGGGCGCCGGGAGCTGCCCGGATCGCCAGGCTGACGCTGCGCGTACCAGAGTGAAGGCGCCCTGCACCGGCCGCAGCCGACCGGGCGCCTTCTTGACTCCGAGGTCCGATGCCGCAGGCCAGCGCCTTGATCCACATCGGAGCCATTGGAGCTGTGGGTGTCCACGCAGGTCACCATGCATCGGAGTGCCCCGATGCCGCATCGGAGTCGCTGCACGCTGCACCGCGACACTCCGGCGCGATTCTGCGGTTACCACGTTACGCCGCAGGTCAGAGCCTTGATCATGTAACGCCGGTAACGGCTGGCCGCGTTTGCGCACCGCCACTGCCCACGTACCCCGGGCGTCAGATCGACGGATGAAAAGGGTTCAGTATCTACGCAGGCACCTTTGGCTTGTCCGGAATGGGCCTTTGCTTGTGCCTGGTGGCCGATGGGAGGAGGAGGGCGGGCAGCAGAGTCAAGGCGGTGAGACCGATCGCCCACCAGAAGGCAGTGTCGAAGGCGGGGCCGCGGGCAGCGGCGGTCAGGGCGTGATGGCTGAGGATCTCGCTGGCCAGGATTACGGCCAGGACCGCGGCTCCGAATGACCCGCCTATTTGCTGGACAATTCTGATGGTGCTGTTCGCGTCGGGAATCTCAGCCGCAGAGATGTCCCTGAACGCGCCGGCTATGACCGCGATGGTGACCGCGGACAGGCCGGCCCCGCGGACGAATAGCGCTCCGGCCAGCAGCCACTGGCTGGTAGCCGGGCCGGCCCAGGCGAACGGCAGGGTGCCGAGCAAGGTCAGGACCAGCCCGGTGAGAACTACCGGCCGGGCGCCAATGAAGTCGGCGACCTTGCCCGCGATGCCGCGCGGCAGCAGCGAGCCGATGCCCAGCGGGGCCAGGAGCAGGCCCGTGGCGAGCACGCTCTTGCCCAGGACCTGCTGGTAGTAGAGCGCGAGGAGCAGCAGCGGCCCGTAGACGGACAGCCCAGCCAGGAAGACGACGACCGTTGCCGCGGCGAAGGAGCGGATGCGCAGCACGCGCAGGTCGATCAGCGGCTGGTCGGGCTTGCGCAGCGCGTGCGTGACGAAGGCCCCGGTGCAGGCGAGGCCGGCCACCAGTGGCGGCCAGGCGTGTGTGCTCGCGAAGCCGTGCGGCCCGGCCGCCTGGGCGAGACCGTAGATGATCAGGCCCACGCCCGGCGACAGCCAGGCCAGGCCCAGGACGTCAAGCGGGGGCTTGCGCTGTCCCGGGGCGCTGGCCGGCAGGCCCTGCCCGGCGAGTACCAGGGCGGCCAGGCAGACCGGGACGTTGACGTAGAAGATCCAGCGCCAGGTCAGGTGGCTGATGATCAGGCCGCCGATGACCGGGCCGAAAACCGGGACAACCACAACCGGGAGGCTGGCGACGGTCGCGGCCCGGCCCATCCGTCCCGGTCCGGCCGCCTGGGTGATCATCTTGGTGCCAAGGGTCATCATCAGGCCGGCCGCTGCGCCCTGGACCAGCCGGAACACGATCAGGCTGGTCATGCCCCAGGCCGCTCCCGACAGCGCGGAGAAGGCCGCGAACATGGCCAGGGACGACAGCCAGACGTTCTTGGCGCCGGACCGCTCGGCCGCCCAGGCGCTCACCGGCATGGCCATGCCCATCGCCAGCAGGTACCCGGTGATAGTCCACTGGCTGGTGGCCACCGGGGAACGCATGGCCGTGCCGATCGTAGCCAGGGCCACGTTGACGATCGTGGTGTCCAGCGCCGGCGCCAGCAGTCCGAGGACGATGACCCAGATCAGCTTGCGCAGCGCAGGGTCAACGCCCTGCTCAGGCGCGGAGGCCCCGCTCATAGTCGGCTCCGTCCGTAGCTTAGAGACGCGCCGTCTCTTGGCCATACAGTACTCTAAGAGACGGAGCGTTTCTACATGCCAAGAGCAAGCACCGACCGGCGGAGCCGGAACAAGGCCGACCGCACCCGCGATAGCGCCATGCGCGTGCGGCGCCATGGCGCCGAGCTTGAGAACGCGCTGCTGCAGGCAGCGTGGGACGAAGCGCGCGCGGCCGGCTATGCCGGCCTGACCATGGAAGCCGTGGCCGCCCGGGCGGGCACCGGCAAGGCAGTGCTCTACCGCAGGTGGCCCAGGCGCGCCGAGCTGGTCCTCGCCGCGATGCGGCACCATGTGGGGTCGATTGCCAGCCAGATCCCCGACACGGGCGACCTGCGCGAGGACGTCCTCATCGTGCTCAGGCAGATCAGGGACCGCGCCGAACAGATCGGGCCGGACATCATCCACGGGCTCCGGATGGAGGCGCACGACCTGCCGCCAGAGGCACTCGAGATCACGCCGGCCGTCATGATGACCCTCCTGACCAGGGCCGCCGAACGTGGCGAAATCCCGCTAGAAAAGGTCACTCCGCTGATCGCCGCCTTGCCCGGCATTCTGATCCGTCACGAGCTGTTCCTCTCCAGCGCGATAGTTTCCGAGGCTTACCTCACCGAGATCGTCGATAGCATCCTGCTCCCCCTGGTGACGACCGCTGACCGTCAGTAAGTGCTCCGCGCGCCCGGCCCCGGCGATCAATACCGGGAATTGTCGGTTCCATCAGGGACAATGGGGCCGTGGGGTCTGGCGTCAAGGTCGGCAGCCTGCTGCGGGAGGCACCGTTCGGGCTGCATGCGCGCTTCGGCGAGCGTGTCGACGGACGGGTCTGGTTTCACCTTGTGGCGCTGGCCGCGATGACCAATACCGGCGAGCCCGTTATCGTCGGCGGGAAGGGGCCGGGCCGCGGCAACTATGGGCTCGTCCGGGCCGGCAGCTACCGCAACTACGCCGGGCTGGTGACCGGGCACGTGGCCGATGACGACTTCACCGACCTGGCCGTGCAGGCCACCATCGGCGGCTCGCCGCCGCGGCATTTGCTGGACATGGAGGGGGCGCTCGTGGTCCGGTTCAACCCCAGGGAAGTCGCCGAGTGGGTTGAGCACATCGCCAGAAACGCCATGAGCTTCGGCGGGCCCATGGACGAGACGGCCAGGGAGTACGCGCAGCGGATCGCGCCGTTCACGACCCTGACCGACGAGGATCTGGCCACCCTCGACGCCTTCCCTGGCGACGAGGACGACGCCGCGCACGGCTAAGCGCGACCTGGCGGGCTGAGCCTGGTACTTCGCGCCTGAGGCTAATCCGACGAACCGGGCGGGCGCCTGGTGGCCGCGTAAGACCCATCGCCGGATGCCTGCGCAGGGCCCGTCTGCTGCGGGTTCCCGTTCCGGTGCCGCATGCCGGGCAGGTGGTCCCCGACCTTGTCCCTGGCCGTTCCGGCCAGCTTCGGCATCCGGTCGTGGAACTCGTCGGTGACCTTCTGCTTGGCCGCCTTGGCCAGTCCGGCCGCCTGGGCCTGAACCGCGCCCGCCGCCTGCTGCGCCGCCGGGCTGTCGGCCACGCGCCGGCCTGCCCTCTTGATCTGCTCATAGCGCTCGCGGCCCGCTCGCGCGCCGAGGATGAAGCCGGCGGCCAGGCCGCTGAAGAATGTGATTCGGTACAGGCGCATGGATCTCTCCCGGGCAAGTCATCCGCCATCCGACGCGGTGCCGGCCCCCCGATGGCTGGTTGTTCCGCGCTAGGCTGACTTCCCGATCATGCCCAGCCGAAACCCTGGTTAAGCGCCGCGTTGTTCATCATGGGGGCACGAGCGGTCAGGTATCGCGTCCGGTGCGCTACCCTTGTGCCCGCGGCGCGGAAGCGGGCCCAGGAAACAGCCCGCTCATCCGAGCTCGATCCCGCGTAGCTCAATTGGCAGAGCGTCCGGCTGTTAACCGGCAGGTTATAGGTTCGAGTCCTATCGCGGGAGCTGTCAGTCTTCTTACCTGGCCTGTTGGGGCTGGTCAGCGGGGGTCATCTCGTGCGGTGGGGCGTCATGGGCTCGCGCTAGTGGCGGATGATAGCGGCCAGCAGGAACAGCGCCACGGCGACGAGCCCGATCGCCGTGAGCCCGCTGCGCAGGCGGATCTTCCGGTAGTTGGATATCCGGCCGTGCGTGGTCTTGATGTCACCATGCGCGGCGTGCGCACGGTTGGCGTGCCAGCCCAGGATGCAGCCGACAACTAGAACAATTAATGCTATCCCGACCGCCGCCGCGCCCATGGACCGTTGCCCCTCCCGGCCACCCGCCTTCGTTGATCATGCCCCAATGCAGAGACCTGTACCAGCAGAAACGCCGGTTCGCCTGGGGATCTTGGGGCGCTGCCGGGCGGCGGGCGGCGGGCTGGCAGGATTGAGCCAGTCGTTTAGCTCACAACCAACCCCGAGGGAGAGAGCGCATGGATGGAGCGCTGACCGCCGAAACCATCAGCATCACCGGGCATGACGGGGACGAGGTCGAGGCTTACCTGGCCCAGCCGCTCGGGCAGGATTCGTTCGGCGGCGTCGTGGTGATCCACCACATGCCCGGCTATGACGGCGGGACCAAGGAGATCGCCAGGAAGTTCGCCGCTTATGGTTACGCCGCGCTGATGCCGAACCTCTATCACCGCGACGCGCCAGGCGCCAGCCCTGACGATGCTGCCGCGGCCGCGCGGGCCAAGGGCGGCGTGCCGGATGAGCGCCTGGTCGGTGACGTCCGCGGCGCAGCCGACTACCTGCGGGCCATGGACGGCGCCAACGGCAAGGTGGGCGTCATCGGCTACTGCTCGGGCGGGCGCCAGTCGTTCCTGGCCGCGTGCAGCCTGCCGCTCGACGCCGCCGTGGACTGCTATGGCGCGTTCGTGGTCGGGAA
>Ga0335075_10008386_pt1 | contig 15831 bp, 18 predicted proteins | sample Lox_Sample_24_FD_206723 | JGI IMG/M metagenome (GOLD analysis project Ga0335075, IMG submission 206723) | Soil microbial communities from Loxahatchee National Wildlife Refuge, Florida, United States - Lox_Sample_2.4 | ecosystem: Environmental > Terrestrial > Soil > Wetlands | place: USA... | reverse complement strand
TGTAGCCGGACCCTGCGGCTGGAGGACACCCGACTCAATCTCGTGGAGAATCTCGCGAACCTCGTCCGACGTGCACTGGCGCTCGTCGACGAGCGCGCCAAGTAAGCCTTCGAGGCAGGTGCCCATCGCCACCACGATGGCGGCCGGCGGATACCGGTCGAGACTCATGATGAGCTCCTCGAGCTCCTTGATGCACTCCTCGACCAGGACGTTATCATCTGACTCGCTGATGCGGGACATAGAAACCTCCTTCCGGTGGTCGGTAGCCGGTGCTCGCGTGAACCCGCTGGCGTACCTCATCGCGACAGTCCGCTCATCGGGCCGCGAGCACCGCATCCGGCCGGAGAACAATTGCGGCTTGGAGTCACCCCGGACCCGTAAAGCCTCCACGGGTCGTGCGCTGTTCTGCCGTGATGAGACCCAGTTTCTCCAGCCGCGCCTCAATCGCCCTCAGCGTGCGGCCATGCTCTCGCGCGATATCCACGGGTGAGTTGCCACTCTTGAAGGCTGCGACGAGTACCTTCTCTTCCTCTGTGGTCCACGCTTGTCCGACGTTTTCCGGTAACTGCGCCCGCCGTTGCGCTCGTGCGGCGGTCTGCTCAAGTGCCCCAAGGCCCGCAAGCAGTGCGCGCAAGACATCAGTACGGTGGATGATGCAGTCGCGCGGGAGGGGCTCTCCGGATACCGGGTCGCAACCCTGGATCAGGGTCGTGAGGATCGCTCGTGGTTGAGTGTCGTTTCGCATGGTCGTTTCTCCTCGGTCAGTGATGATCCGTCGAAGGTTCTCGGTTTCGTACGAAGCTCGCTGATTTCAAGACGCGCCCGGGTCTCATCGGCGACGGCGTCGCACACGGCGACAGGTACACAGTCGGCGATTTCCGGGTCTTGCTCGCCCTCCCGCTGCCACGGGACGTGTTCCGCGGTGACGGCGGTGCCATAGATATCTGTGACTAGCGGTCACGGTTTGATCTCGCCCACCGCGCTGCCGAACTGCACGGTGGCCTTGGATCCGCCCATTGGTGGGCATCCCCCGAGAGCAGCTCCGCCCAGCGCGGTAGCCCCCGGTCAGGATCTAAGCGAGCCCTAGAGATTCCGACCCGCGGGAGGCAGCGGCTGAACGGTTCGGGGCTCATCGCGGCGCCCTCCGTGGCTGCCGACCGGCCATGCCCAGCTTTTTGAAGACGGCACAGAGGGCCACATCGGCGGCGTCCAGCTCGTTGTAGACCGCATTCAGGGCCGCGAGCGCCTCCTCCAGTACTTCAGCCTCCTGGCTGCACTCGTCCCGGTCATCGGCCTTAACGCTGCGGATTGCGACGGTGAAGAACGCCCGTGTGCGGGCCAAGCGCCCAAGGATGGCGTGGAGATCAGGAAGAGCCGGTCGGCTCCGGGTAGAATTGCGCGGGCGTGAAGAACCCATAGCGAGCCTCCAGTAAAGGCTTTCTGTGGTAGGCCCCCGGGGCGGGTACCAACCGCTCCGGGGACCGCTTTATGACCGCTGTATACTACCCCTAATCGCCCATTTGTACTAGTACGTACTAGCTAGTGCCACGCAAAACCGACCAGGCCCAAATTGCCTTTCTCTGCCCGCCTGAGCTTGCCGCCAAGCTCAGAGAGCTGTCCGAGCGCACCATGATTCCGCAGAGCCGGCTCCTCCGCCGTGCGCTTGAGCTGCTCCTTGCGGAGTACGCAGACCAGGGGAGGGTTGCTGGCGGGGGCAAGGGCAGAAAGTAGGTGGGCGCTGTGCAGGGGGATCGACGCGCCTGCTGCTTGCCACGTGACCCTCTCCGTGATTCGCTTGGTTGCGCGCGGAGCTGTTCTCCTGTGCGTCGGGCTACGCAGCCTGGACAGGGGAGCTGACTATGGCGCCCGCAGCAAGTACCGAATACCGCGACCTGTTTCTATCGCACAGATCGACTGACAAAAACCTCGTCCGTCGCATTGCCGCAGCCATCGAATCCGAAGACTGGAACGGGCGCCGGCTTCTCACGTGGTTCGACGAAGCCGAAACCCACTTTGGCGGGAGCATAGCTGCTACGGAAGTACAATACGTCAAGAACCCCAAGCAGGTTTGCTCAAGAGGGTCTATGCAACGAGCATCCCGGTCAATCCTGATCGCGTTCGGAGGCGCTTGCCTGCTGTCTGGCTGTGCCGGGCATCCTGTCGATTGCGCGGTAGGCATCTATCATGCCGATTGCGCTCCAGGATCAAAGGCTTACATGGTGGAACATGCGCAGGTAACTGCGCATGTTGAACAGGCCCTCGCGGCGGCGCAGAGCATTTGCACGCACGACGGGTATTCTCACAATACGACAGCGTGGCAGCATTGCGTCGATGAGCAACAGAAGGTCCTGCTTCAGCAGGAGTCCCATAGTTCGGCTGACCTGGCAAGGTAATGTACTAGACAATGTTCGGCGTCTAACATATGTCCAAGGTTGACGCCGGATTCTAGCGCGAGCACCGTAATAGCTCGGACGAAGTCTTAATGGACAAGTTTGATCGTATTTTCAAACTCGACTCGATTCTCTCAAATCGACGAACTCCTATTGATCCCGAGATCCTGATGGCTCGGCTTGAGTGCTCTCGCTCGACGCTGTTTCGACGTCGCTATTGGGGGGGGCTTCGAGCGCGGCCAAAGTCCCTCCGAGTGAAGCTCTCGGATTAGCAAGGCACATACATGTCAACTTTCGAGCTGCCTGGTGGGGAGAGCGATCCTGCGGCAAGCTACTTGATCGACGTCAACGGCCACGAGCGCGAAAAAAAGGTCGTGCGGCGATTCTGCGCGACACCCTTCATGTTCGATGAGCTGCTAATCGCCCTCGGAGTGCCCGGGGAATTCCATTGGGTAATCCTCGAAGTGCCGCATGAACGTCTGATGGAGGATCGCTTCGGCGACATTGATATCATCGCGGGGCCACTGGCCTGGAATGATCCGGCAGCAATCGGTCCTCTGATCACCAAGAATCGCGAAACTCATCCAACCGCGCCGGCCCATTTGCACGCGTACTGCGCAGCGGTCGAGCTCGCCGGGCACGGCGGGTTAATGTGGCCACCTCCCATGGATTACCTTGTCGCCATCGAGGTGAAATGTGCCTACTTTCATCGCGACGAACAGGAAGTGAAGTCACAAAAGGCGTCGCGATCAAACACCAGGAACGTGCGGATGCAGATCGAGGAACTCGTGGAGGTCCTTCCGTTCAACCGCGTTGCTTTGCTGGATTTCATCGTCCATCCGCCTGCCGCGGGAATAGATGGGCAAGCATGGTTGAACGCGTCCTATATCGCCCTCCGCTCCCTCGAACAAATGCGCCCAACGCTTCAGGGCCGCCTACCTGCCGATTCGCCAGCGGGGCACTTTGTCATGTCGTGGGGTGCGGTTGAAGGGGGCACAGAAGCCTTCCGCGGCACCGGCACTGCGATAGAATTGCGCTCGACCATCGAGAATCCTCGGTTGGCTGGCACAGCGACCCGAGAGCGGCGCAAGCAGATGGCGGAGCGCCTCAAAGGCGTCCTGGAGGAGTACTCGAAACCGCTCTCGTTTCCGGTCCGGTTGCGTGCAGCAGCAGTTCACAAGGAACAAGAACAGTATGTGGACTGACAATGAAACCGACATCGATTATTTGAACTTCTCGGGTGTGGCCGAGACAGTCGCCGAGCTCGTCGAACAGGCGAAGGCGCGGCCCATTTCCGTTGGAATCGCAGGTGCCTGGGGTGTCGGCAAGTCCTCGATGATCCAACTCGTGCAGCGCGAGCTCGAGAGACGCGATCCGCAGCGGGAGAAGTTTCTTTTTGTGACGTTTAACGCCTGGCTCTATCAGGGCTACGACGACGCGCGTGCAGCACTGATGGACGTGATCGGAGAAGCGCTACAGCGAGAGGCCGAGAGTAGAAGAACGGGGATCGACAAAACCAAGGAGTTCCTCAAGCGCGTGCGATGGTCACGGGTGGTGAAATTCGCCGCTGCCGTCGGAGCCGTCGCGGCCGGGCTTCCTCCGCTCACGCTTTTAGATACCGGTTTGGATGCAGCAAAGAAGCTGCTCGCCGGCGGGAGCGCATCTGGTGACGCTGATAAGCTGGAAGGAGCGGCCAAAAAGGTCGGCGAGGCTTCCGGGGGATTCCTATCTCCGAAGGAGGAATACTCGCCTCCGCAGGAGATCAACGCGCTACGAGAGTCGTTCGAGGCAGCCCTCAAGGAACTCCACGTTACGCTGATCGTACTCATCGACGATCTCGACCGCTGTCTGCCAGAGACCACGATTTCAACCTTGGAAGCCATTCGATTGTTTCTGTTCCTCCCGCGGACGGCCTTCGTGCTTGCGGCGGACGATCAGATGATTCGGCACGCGGTGAAGAGGCACTTCAACGGCATTGATGACGAGCTGGTTACCAACTACTTCGACAAGCTCATACAGATAGCCATACGCGTCCCGCCGCTTGGAACAACCGAAGTTCGAGCCTACATGATGCTGCTCTATGTGGAGAACAGCTCTCTGGAGGCGCAGGTCAGGGAAAAGATTCGGCAGGCGACGATCACGCAGCTGAGACAGTCATGGCAAGGCAAGCGCGTGAATCTGGCATTCGTCCAAGGCCTGGGCGAATCGCTGCCTCCCGAACTGCTCACCCGACTCGAAAGCGCTGACCGCCTGGCCGCCATTATGGCTGGTGCAAGTCGCATCCAGGGGAACCCGCGGCTGATCAAGCGATTCCTAAACATGCTCGCGATCCGGATGACAATTGCCCGGGCGCACGGTGTCACCGTCGACGAATCGATCGTCACCAAGTTGCTGCTGCTGGAGCGCTGTGCTCCACCGAAAGCCTTCTCCGATCTCGCTTCCGAGGTGATGAAGAGTGTCGACGGGCGCGCGGGCTCCCTACAGACCTATGAGGAAGCCGTCAAGTCCGGCAAAGCAGCAGAACTGCCGGCGCCATGGAACGAGTCTTTCCTGCAGGAGTGGCTTGCCCTGTCGCCGCAACTCGCCATGGAGGATCTCCGTGGCGTGTTGTATGTAAGTCGCGAGCACGCGCCGCTGATCACGCCAGAAGATCGCCTCTCACCAGCCGCCGCCGCACTGCTTGCAGGTCTACTGGACAACCCGGCGCTGGCAGGAACCGCGACAATGAGGCCAAGGATCGCGGAGCTCGCGCCTGCGGATCGAGCAACCATTATGCAGAGCCTCCTGCTGCGCGCCCGTCAGGAGCAGGCCTGGGGAGCACCGGACATCTTGACTGCCTGCCTTGCAATTGCCGACGCAGACACGGCACAGGCAGAGAGGCTGGCCGCTTTCCTTATACAGATTCCAGCAGCGCAGTTGCAACCCAGCATTGTTCCGAAGGTGTCCGGCCGCGCCTGGACGAAGCGGGTTTACAACGAATGGAAGAGCGCTGACGGTGTCTCCAAGCCCATGAAGGCCGCTATTAGGCAAGCTGAGTCCTAGGAATAGGTATGGGCACGTCGCAATCGAGCAAAGGACCGGGCGGCGGTGTCCCGTTCATTCCCCCCTGGGTTCCCCCACCACCAGGGAATCCAGATCAAGACGGGCCACCTGGGCAGTCCGACGGGCACGATACGGCATCCCCGCCGTCGGCACCGCCGCACCCCACTGCAGCCGCCGCGTCGGGTCGGTTCGGTTCCGCCCGCCTTTCATTGGGAACATTTGCCAAGTCAGGCGACGTCACCGCCATGCGGCGCGGGGTCTCGGACTATGTGCGCAAAGGCTATGGGGGCCATGCGTCAGCCGCCCGGCGGTTCGAGGGAACTGCTCGGACCGCCGGCTCCCTCTACGGCGCTCTTAGCGGACTCGCGACCGGAGCACCGGGCGAGTTTACCGGGACGATTGATAGGACATTCCTCACGGGCCGGTCGGCGCGCGCGGTTATCGACGCCGTCATCGACGCCGTGAGGCCGGTCGATGGCACACAAGACGCCGAAGCCAGTCGGGAAGCCATCAACGATGCGTTATCCGATCTTCTTGAACGCTTCCCTGAGGCCGATTTGCTGGCGCTAACTGAGGAACAGCGCGATCTCGTCGTGGAGATGTATACCGCGGAGGACGTTTTCCGCAGACTTCAACTCGATCTGGGAAAGCACATAGATGACAAGGCAGGTTCCGTGACGGAGGCATTGTCGCGTCTTGCGCAAATCCGAGAGTATGTGCGAGAGGTCGTGGCGGCACGTTTTAAGAGTTTACGCGATGCAGGGACGAAACTGCAGAATGGTCATATCGCATCAGTAGTGCGATCAGCACTGTCGGCGGCGATGGAAGTCTTCGAGATGCAGCGCACATGAAGCTGCTCTGCGCGCCGGCCAAGGAGAACTATCCCGGTAGAGATTTTGACCTCCGGGTCGACCTCTTTTCGAATAGCGGATTCAAGAGTCGCGGACACATCGGCTCGCTGATCGCCGAGCGGATGCGTCGCGCGAAGCTTAATCCATCCGCGCGGGCGTGGGATCTGTTGTCGCTGGTTCTCGCCGTTGTGGCCGCCGATCATGCGCACCACCGAAACGAGAGCCCCGATGGGTGGACACGCCAGATCGATATCACCGTCGCGGTTTGCGATCCGGCGTTCTGGAATACGCAATCCGCGCTCTTGCGGTATCTGCTGGGATTCTTGACGACGGACGTGTGGAACGTCGAGTTCGTCGGCAAAGGGTTTGTACCCGCACCACACCCGTCGCCGCCTGCATCCCCTGAGGATTGCGTGGTTCTGATCTCCGGAGGACTCGACAGCCTCATCGGCGCGATCGACCTCACTGTGGCCGGCCGGACACCCCTTGCGGTAAGCCATATTGTGCGCGGAGACAGAGAGAAACAAGGCATCTTCGCGAACCGGATCCTCCCCAAGGCCTTGCGTCTGATACAGCTCAATCACAATGTAACGGTGCCCCACCCGGAAACGCCGCCTTCCCAACGATCGCGTTCGCTGGTCTTTCTCGCATACGGTGTCTTGGCAGCCACCACACTTGATCGGTATAAGGCATCCCCGCCCCTCACCCTCTTCGTTTGCGAGAACGGATTCATTACCGTCAACCCGCCGCTCACGGGATCCAGGATCGGCAGTCTGAGTACAAGGACGACTCATCCCGTCGTGCTGTCGCTGTTTCAGGAGCTACTCAATGGCGCTGGTCTCGCCGTGAAGCTGTCCAACCCGTATCAATTACAGACGAAGGGAGAGATGCTGGTCGGCTGCGCTAATCAGACATTGCTGGATGAGCTCGCGGCGATGAGCACTAGTTGTGGTCGCTTCAAGCAGTTCGGATATACGCATTGCGGACGTTGCGTTCCGTGCCTGATCCGAAGGGCGGCATTCCTTCACGCAGACCGCCCCGACAAGACGAAGTACAAGTACCAAAGTCTTTCCATCAACAGTGCACAACGCATGCGATTCGACGACGTCCGGTCCGCTAAGATGGCGATTGAGCAGGAGCGGAAGGTTGGCGTAGAACGTTGGCTGGGAGCGACACTAGCCTCTCCGCGCATCACACAGGCGCCGGCAATCCGCGATATGATCAAGCGCGGGCTCGCTGAACTCGATGCGTTTTTAACGCAGCAGCAAGTAAAATGATTGACTTTCATTGCCACGTCGATCTATTCCCGAATCCAGATGAACTGGTCCAACGCTGCGAGCGAGCCGGACTTTACGTCCTATCCGTGACGACGGTCCCGAGCGCCTGGCGAGGGACCAAGGCCCTCTCGCGAAGCTCCAAGAGAATCAGAACGGCGCTTGGACTTCATCCTGAGCTCGCACATGAGCGGGAATCGGAGCTTGGTCTGTTCGACGAGCTCCTACCCGAGGCGAAATATGTCGGCGAGATAGGGCTCGATCGAACGCCCGGAACGGAATCACATTGGCCTGCCCAATCACGAGTCTTCCGCCATATCCTCGCAAGCTGCCAGCGCAATGGCGGACGCATCATGTCCATCCATAGTCGCCGCGCGACCGACGCCGTGCTGGACGAACTAGAAGCCTTCCCAGATGCCGGGACCCCGGTGCTTCATTGGTTCACCGGGTCGCAAACGCAGCTCACGAGGGCATCGGACCTTGGCTGTTGGTTCAGTGTTGGGCCCGCCATGGTCAGGGGACGGCGCGGTCGCGACCTGGTCGCGCGGATGCCACGAGAGCGCGTTCTGACCGAATCCGATGGACCCTTTGCGCAGGTAGATGCCCGTGCGGCACAACCGTCGGATGTTTCGGCTGCGCTTCGAAGCTTGGCAGACTTGTGGTCGCTGGCAGTAGCAGACGTGAACGACATTGTGATGGGTAACTTTCGCGACCTGGTCTCGTTAGCTGGTAGCGACGGCGTGGAACCGCGTGATTCTGGAGGTGGGACACGGTTTTGAGGTGACGGGCGAGGTCGGTGACGGCGATGACGCGGACGAAGACCGGCGAGCTACTATGGAAGACTGCGGTCGCTCCGCCGATGAATCGATGATTGTCACTCTCTATCGGGGCGGCCGCGCTTTTCGCTGTCAGTTTTCCCGGTTGCGAATTTGGCTGCGCCAGCGAGGTCGGTGCCGTAAGTTCATGATCGAACGATCGTCTCTGGTCGCTGTCGAAACGACCTCTTGGCCGAGGTTTGGGCCCGAATCATGCCTTTGCGGCAGTATTGCTGCGGCTGACAGCGAGGTTCACTCATGACTATGCCCGTTCACACGGCAATGATCGTCACAGTGACCCTCGACGCCCGCATCAGATTTGCTGATGGCAGCCTCTTGAAGCGGAGGGTCCAGTAATTCGCGTACGTATCGCGCTCGCGGTGGGGTAACGTATTCTTCTCCGGCCAAATTCGGTGCGCCGCCCAAGCCACGGAGCCTTCGCCAGATGGATAGCCCGATTCATAAAGAGTTTCCGCAGCCAGATGATTCGGCAGTGCTGGCGTGGAGATACCTGGACCTCCCAAGGCTTCTATCACTACTCTTGAAAAAAGAACTCCACCTGACCAGGCTCGATGCACTCGAGGACAAGTATGAGGGCACACTACCTCCTCAAACCGAATCGGCGGCGCTTGCCGAACTTCGTCCCACGATGTCGTCGGAGAGAGCGTGGGCCATGATCGAAAAGTCCGTGTCCTTTCTTCGCAAGTTTCAGAATCCGCAAGCCATGAAAGAGCTTACGGAGCGCTATTTCAAGGCCGCGCCAGAGGGGCCACAGGACAGATTTGTGGGCACCTTCTCCGTCTTCTGGCTATCTGTCGCCCTGCAACTGACGCGCCTTGGCCGTGCCGCAGCGCTCGCCGCGTCGGAAGCCAAGCACGAGGATCCCGCGCTACAAGCGCGATTTGACGATTCCGAATTCTATAAAAGGTTCGCTGAATCCACAGGCGTCCTTCCCGAAGCTCAAATTCTTGTCGACTTGGACAGGAATTATGAACGCATTCCTCCTGAAGGTCGCGAGGCCGCGATCCGCGAACTGGCAGACTGGGCGCTAATGCATTTCGCAAACATCCGACAGCAGCTCTTCGTCAGCTGCTGGCACCTCGGAAGGCACGAGTCGGAGGCCATGTGGCGCATCTATTGCGGCCGCGAAGATGGCCTCGCCATTGTACTTCCGTACTCGAGACTACGAGACTCGATCAAGGAAGCCGACACATACATAGGCGCAGTGGAATACATCCCATATGAGACCGGCATGCTCAAGCGGTTCGGGCAATTCTCCCCCGCCATGCACAAGCGCCAGGAATTTGAGCATGAGCGCGAAGCGCGGATTGTACAGCGACGGATCATTGCCTTTGCCTCTGCGCGGCCCGACTCGTCATCTCCACTGCCTTGGGATCCCGAAGCGCACCTAGAGCGCATAGGGATTAGCCCGTACTCGAGGCCCTGGTTCGCCGATATCGTCAAAGGCATCGTGGAGAGAACGGCACCGAAGCTCTCGGGGAAAATCGAGGCATCAGCGATGAGCAAGCCACCGTTTCTTCCGGGTTCACGGGAAGTCACAAACAGCCAAACGTGGCCCTGATGGTAGCGATGGATTCGTCGCACAAGCTTCTGCAGCGGGCACCTGGTGCGCTCAGCGAAAGCGAAATTCAAGACATCATCGCCCTGATCCGCGCCGGGGGCGAGGTCGCCAATACCATTCTGGAGCAGAACGTAAAGAACGCAGAATCCTTACTCACAGCTCACCAAGGCGACTGCCTTGTCGCTGTCGGAGCGTTGAAAAAACCAGCGTCGACCTACCGGGAAGGGATAGCAAATAAATCTGGGGTGACACTCGATCTAAACAGTTTCCAGTTCGAGCTCGGATATATCTTCGTGCTTCCAAGTGCGCGCGGGCGGGGTCTGGCGACAAAGCTCACCCAGCTCGCAATGAAGGAACGCGATCATGTCGGCATCTTCGCGACTACCCGCGTCTCCAACGATTGGATGGGCCACATCCTGCGCGCTGCCGGCTTTGAGGCACGAGGACAGCCCTACGCCTCGGGACGAGGCAAGTACAAGCTCCAGCTCTTCCTGCGCCCAGCGTGTACCGCTCCGGAGGCCGGCGCCAGGTAACATGTCCCTGCCCGCCGATGCTCAACCCCGACTCGCCGGAGTGGCCCGCCCTCCGACGGTGGATCGACCTAGGGTACGGCGGAGATTCCACCGGCAGTCACCTGCATTATCGTTGCCGGGAGCGATACGAAGTCCGGTGTCGCAATAGCCTGGTAGTCGATCGTCCGCCTGATGGCGCCAACCGGGTCTTTAACCAGGTCGCTTTGCGAATAATGGTCCAAGAACCTATCGGCAGCGTCATGCTCTCCGAGGGACATTGCATTGGTCACACGCGCATCGCAGTCGCCCGGACACCGTACAACTTTGACGGCTAACTCCATCGAGCCAGGAACCAGGTCAAAGCTAATCGCCGCGACGCGAGGCGTGCCGTCCCTGGCGCTGGCGAAGAGCATGACCAACGGTTGCGTCATCTTCGCGTTGAAGTAAGCGGGGTTCTCTGCTTTGATCTCCGGGAGCACGACCTGAAGTTCTGGCTGGACGCGGTCGCCGAAGCGTTCAACGATGGCATCAAGATCACCGCCTGCAGCTATCGCCTGGTTCGCGGCGGCAACCGCATCCAATTTGCCGTGCAGGTCTTTGAAGATGCCGGCATGTGCAAACACAACGCCGTCGAGCGTGTGCATCTTGGGCTGGGTGGCGGTACTCGAGATGGAAGCGCCGACGGCGATGACTTTGCTGTCGACGCCAACGTAGATTACGCTCGGCGCGCGGAGTACGACGATCAGCGTACCCGTAAGTAGCAGCAGCATTAATACCTCCGCGCGCTATTTACCCAACCACTGCGCATAGGCCTGAACGTCGATCATCGGCACAGTGCCACTAAATTGAAGTTGCGAAATAAGCTTGAACAAGAAGGCAGTCGCCGGCTTACCACCGGGAAATGTTGCGTAGATAGTCGGCGCCGTATCGAGGCTGAAGTACCCGTGTGAGGCGACACATCCGAGGTCGAGACGGCCGTCAGCGTCTCCCTCAGCGAGCGCGCCGGTCAGGGCCTGTCCAAGTGCCGGCTGCCAGTCGCTCTCGAAAGTCAGGATGCCCCCAAGAATCGGTATCAGCGGTTTCGGCTTATAAACGCCCCCGGCGTGAGGAATCGGCAGGCTCGTGCGGTACAATCGACGTACGCTGGCCACCTTTTCCCTGGCATACGCTACCTGAGCGGCGTTGATGGACTGCTTTGCCTCGAATACGGCGTACACGCTTTCGGCCGGCACGATCACCTGATCCTCGTAGTGGAAGATAAACGGCGAGTACTGGCGGTCAAAGATCACGACGTCGATTTGCTGGCTGAACGCGCCCTGGCTGTCGACCACATGTGCCTTCGCCGCCTCATAACGTCGCGGCAGATACGTCTGCAGCAATTCGAGCCAGACCTTCTCGCTGGCGTCTCCCTTGGTGCCCGGATGCCCGAGGGTCTTCCGGACGGTCTCCAGCCGCCTCTGGATATCATCATGCAGGCTGGCGAGCAGTTGCGTAAGCGACCAGTCTGTCACGATTCCGTCTCCTGAAAGGGAGGAGTCGCTGTCATCGCGCGCGCCAGCTCGACAGCGCGGTCCGCGCGAACTGCCTGCGTTGGGTAGGCGTCCAGCACGATTGAGGGCAAGAGACGCTGCGTCAGGTCCGAAAAAGTGAAGCCATAGGGGCGACCATTGTATGGTCCTGTCGCCGAGACGACGGCGTCGATCTCCAGTTTGTTCAACCCCAGTAGCCGTAGCGGTTCTGCCAAAACAGCGCGGCGCTGGGCGTTATCGGGGCGCTCGAAGATTAAAATGTCAGCGGCGCGGCGCTTCACCGCCGGGTCCAGCGCGCGCAAGCGGTTTGTGCACATGATGACCGCGGCCGGAAACCTACCGCTGCCCAGGCGATCGATGCCGCGAATGAAGGCATTCACCCCTGCTCGGTCCTCGTGGTGCATCTGCGCGGCCTCGCGCGACTGCGCCAGTGCATCCGCTTCATCAACGAGAAGGATGATGCCCCCACGAGCCTTTCCTGACGCGGCCTTCAGCTTGGCTGCTTCCTCCGCCATATACTCGAACGCCGTCGATAGCAGGGAAGTCATCTCGCCGACGCGCCCCTGGCCGCGAGTTGAGAGGCTCATTGGGAAGAGGGTGATATCGATCCGTTCCTGCCGCGCTACAGCGTCGCCGATCGATTCGGCGAGCTCCGATTTGCCCGCGCCGACGTCGCCAGCCAGCACGACGAGAGGTGGCCGGCGTAAGACCGCTCTGACCACCTCGCTAGAGTCGGGGTGATGCTTCTTCGCCCATGTCTCGAGCCCTGCCGGGTTCACCAGCAGCGCAAGTATCTTCGTCAGTCGCGCCTTCTGTTCGTCGAGACCCACGAGCCGGTTCAAGCGCTCTTGCGCGTCAACGTCGGGATAATTCAGGCGACGTTCAAACAGATCGCCGATCGCGGGTTTCGTGCTCATCGAAAGCTCTTTACGCTGCGTCGATCAAGCGCTCGTCCACCCGAGGAGTAGACACGGTCGTTCGTTAGGTATCCGTTCACCTTCGGCTCCGGCGCGTTCGTTCGGGTAAAGGGCAGCGTGCTGCAGAAAGCTTCCCTTTCGGCCTCCGGCAGCTCATTCCAGGCATCGGTGTACGTCATGTAGCTCTTGAAGACCGCGCCCTCGATATTGGCGCCCGGCCGAATTCCGCCGGGATCGTCGTCATTGGCAGCGATATTCGCCAGATCGCGTGCCGAGTAATGCAACGATGGCTCGATCCAGTCTCCATTGCGCTGGTAGCCGTAGCTAACGGCCTTCAGGTAGCCGCCCTTCAGGAACGCCGTGACCTCGGCCTCGTAGTCCGCTATACGACTGTCGCTGGGCTTGAGACCGCCATACAGGCGCTGCAGGCGCTTGAGGTCCGTAGCTACCTTAGCAGCCATGTGCCGGGCGTGCGTAACCGTGAAGGCGCTCGTCTCAGAAATCGTGAAGCTATAACTCATGGCGTCTCACACTTGGAATGCCGAACCGAAGACCTTCTGCCAATAGCGAACCGTCTCCTGCTTTGTGGGCGCTGCGAGTGCGGCGTCAATGGCATCACCCGCATCGAGCGCGGCCGCGACTATGGCATCTGCCTGCTGGCTGGTATATAGCTTGCAGGCGTTGTTCTTGGGATTGACCGGGTCGATGATCTTCACTGGCTCCGAGAATGTGCCAACACTCGACGTCTTATAGTAGTCGGAAAAGACGATCGTCTCCCGGAGATTGCTTCGCGCCACATACGTGAAGAAGTGTTGAAGCGCTTCGGGATAGTCGCTGAAATCAAGCCCCTCATCGGCGAGGTGCGCCAGAATCAGCTCAATCATGAAGGACTTGAAGCGAAAGCCTTCCTGCTCGCGCTTCATACGCGCAGCCCAGAACTTCACGAGCCGCGCGACCTGCGCAAAATCCGTCTCGTGGGCATCCTTGCGCTTGCGGATAAATTCCAGATGCCGGGGAATGCATGTCTCGAGCAGGGAGCCGTTCTCCTGGCTCACCAGATTGCCGTACCAATTCGGGTCGCCCTTGTAGAGGATCGGCACGACGTCAACGTCGAGACCCGACCCCTTGAACGACACCGTGACGCTGTAGGTGTTGGGCTTTACCTGATCCGGGCTGAAGTTCGGAAACGCCTTGCGGAGCCGCTCGGCCAAGTACGTCAGCAGCTTCGGCACGTCCCCGGGGGCGTCGGCACCGCTGATATAGCACGCGACGTCGATGTCGTTCAGGGTACGGAGCGCCGTTCCCTTGGCCAGGCTCCCCGACATCAGCATCTTCTTGAGGGTGAAGTCGGGATGCTCGCTCAGGTAGCCCTCGAGGCGCTCCCGCAGCCGTCGCGCCTGCGCGCGGTATTCGTCAGCCTTATCCTTCGGCAGGTTTACCTTCTCCTGCGCGAAGCTGACGATGTGGCTGTGATTGATATGCTGTCTCGACATTTCTTTGCCCTCCCACTTGCCATGTCGATCTCGCCATGGCATAGATGGCGTACGAGATATGTACCCCAATCCGAAATAGGCGTCAAGTCCAGCATGTCGAATTCGCCAAGTATCAAGAAACCGGCGCCCTCCGACCTATTTTCGCAGCGCCTGAAAGCGGCGCGCGAGCTGAGGGAACTAAAGCAAAGTGAGCTCGCGGAGCGTGCGAAACTGCCGCCGAGTTCGGTGGCCCACTTCGAGGCGGGATCGCGTAAGCCGTCGTTCGACACGCTGCGGCGGCTCGCCACGGCTCTTGAAGTCACGACCGACTACCTCTTGGGCCGGGTCGACGAACCGGGGCTGGCCGAGGCGGGCGACCCCCTCTACCGGGACGTAGGCAAGCTCACGGGCCGCGACCGCGAGATAGCCAAGGAGTTTCTCGAAATGCTCGCCAAGAAAGCGGAGGCGAAACGAAAGTGACCAAGCCCGCAAATCACGCATTCCGCCTTAAGATGGCAAAGCAGAAAGCCGAGGCGTTTCTGCGCGACGAGGGGATCACCATATTGCCGGTCCTTCCCATAGAGATCGCGAAGAGCCGGGACATCGAAGTCAACCCAATGCCGGAATCAAGCGGCGGCGTGTCCGGCATGCTGCTGCGGCACGGCGATGAGTTCGGGATTCTGTACGCCACGCACGTCAAGAGCGAGGGGTTCCAGAATTTCAGTGTTGCCCATGAGCTCGGGCATTATCTGCTCGATGGTCATATAGACCATATTCTGCCGGCCGACGGCGGGCACACTTCACACGCGGGTTTCGTCTCCGCCGACACATACGAACTGGAAGCCGACCAGTTCGCCGCAGGGCTTCTAATGCCCGCCGGGCCGTTCAAGCGGGCCCTCGGCCAGTCCGACGCGGGACTGGAGGCCGTCGAATCGCTCGCCCGCCTCTGTCACACGTCTCTAACAGCAACCGCGATCCGATACGCCGAGCTGACGAATGATCCCGTCGCCATCATAATCAGCACGGGAGCCGTCGTGGACTTCTGCTTTTTCTCCGACGCGATAAAGTCCCTACCCCAATTGACCTGGCTCCGCCGGGGCATGCCCGTTCCCAGACGAACCCAGACCGCGCAACTTGGTGCGGACGCCAGCTGGATCGCCAGCGGTGATCGCCTAGAGGCGGAGATCGACATCATGGACTGGCTTGGGGGCACGCGATCCGCCTCCGGCATCGAGCAATCCCTCGGCCTTGGCAGTTACGGGAAGACGTTAACTGTTCTTACCTGTACCTCCCTGAAGGACGACACATACGGGGAGGATGATGACGGTGACAGCGAAGAAGACATGGCCGAGCGATGGACGCCCCGATTCCCTCGGTGAGCGCCTCCGCTCCTCAGCGTCAAGTCGCGCACCTGGCTAGCCTTGCGAAGGCCGAGTAGGGCCGACCT
>Ga0335075_10008385_pt1 | contig 15832 bp, 10 predicted proteins | sample Lox_Sample_24_FD_206723 | JGI IMG/M metagenome (GOLD analysis project Ga0335075, IMG submission 206723) | Soil microbial communities from Loxahatchee National Wildlife Refuge, Florida, United States - Lox_Sample_2.4 | ecosystem: Environmental > Terrestrial > Soil > Wetlands | place: USA... | reverse complement strand
AAATCACGGCGCCCTGACTCGAGCCGCTGCATCGAGCAGGCCGTTGAGACCCTGCGGCGGCCAGGCGACCGACATTACCACCCCCTTCAGAACACACCGCGTCTTGAAGATTCGTGAACGGCTATGCCTGCATCGCCCCACGCCCTGTTAGGGCAGTGCTGTGAGCGCAAACGACATAATGTTCGACCCGGAAGCGATGGCGACGTACTGTCGACCTCCCGCCGAATAGGTCATTGGGGAGGCTTTCCATTCTTGATTACCCTGAAAGTGCCAGAGATTACGACCCGTTTTCGCATCGGCCGCGGCGAAGGCGCCGGTGGTCTCGCCGTAGAAGACAAGATCCCCGGCCGTGGCCAATACGCCAGAGTAGTTCTCCCCAAGTACGCCAGAGCTTTCTCCCCAGCTTCGCCCAAGCAGGTTTATAGACCACACGAGCTTACCGCCGTCGATGCGGAAGGCACGCAGCACTGTCGTTGAGGGTGGATTGAGGCTCTTGACCGGGCCATAACCTCCGTTCTGCGCCTTCGTGTACATTGAGCAGGACTCTACCGTCATCACGTAAAAAAGACCCGTCTGCGGATCGAAGGCGGTCGAATACCAGTTGGTCGCGCCTCGCACCGCTGGACAAGTCTCCATACCGCCCAGGCTCGTCTGGTTGGCTGGCAGGAGGATGGGCTTGCCCGCCGCATCTATGCCGCTCGCCCAGTTGAGTCTCTTGACCATCCGTGTCGCCTGCAGGTACTTGCCTGTGAGCCTGTCGAGAACATAAAGAAACCCGTTGCGGTTGGCGTGCAGCAGCAGATGACGCACCCGTCCACGAAAGCGTGCGTCGACCAACACGATAGGCTCGGTCGCGTCCCAGTCGTGAAGATCATGCGGCGTAAACTGGAAATACCATAAGAGCTTCCCGGTACGGGCATCGAGTGCTAGATCGCTGTCTGTGTACAAGTCCGGGCCCGGACGATCGTCGCCGTTGGTGTCCGGGTAGGGGTTGCCGGTCCCGATGTAGAGTATGCCAGTCATGGGATCGTAACTACCGGTCGCCCAGCTCGAACCGCCCTGCGGGTTCCGGTCACCGCCCCAGGTCGAATACGTCGGATCCCCCGGCTTGGGAACCGTCCAGAAGCGCCAGACCAATTGCCCCGTGATCGGCTTGTAAGCAGAGACGAATCCGCGGATTCCCCCATCTGCGCCGGATACGCCAGCGATCACCAGCTTGCCGGCGACGAGCGGGGCAGAGGTGCCGCCGTACCGCCCCTTCAGCTCCGGCGGCACTAGGCGAACATCCCAGAGCAACGCGCCGGTAATTCTCTGAAGGCAGATCAGATGCGCGTTGTCGGTGATGAAATACAAGCGGTCGCCGAGCATCGCCACACCGCGATTTGCACCCTTAGCCGCGTCCCCAGAGATCTCGCTCCCCAGACTCCGCGGTCGCGAGTATTTCCAGATCTGGCTGCCGGTGCGGCCATCGAGCGCATAGATCTGGTTCGGTCCCGTGACATACATGATGCCCCCGACGACTAACGGCGTGGTCTCCAGCCGCGCATACGGTAGCGGGTGAACCCAGGCGGGTCGCAGAGAGGAGACGTTCTGGGTGTTGATCTGGGTCAAGAGACTGAAGCGATTTCCATTGACGTTTCCGGAATATGTCGGCCAGTTTCCCAATTTCGGATACATGACTGCATCGGCCTCCGCAGTGCTGATGTATCCTTTCCCGTCGAGATCTGGACCCGCAGCCACGCCGTTCAAACGGCTCAGGAAGGCAATCAGATCCCGGAGCTGCTTGGCCGTGCCCTTGAACGCCGGCATGGTCGGACGCATGTCAGCGACGATGCGGCAATATTGGCTGTCGCTGAGTGGATGAAGCTGCCCGTCAGCTGTCTGCAGATCGATGCTGTGCTGCGTACGGTTGCGCGCGAAGCCGCGTATCAGGCGCCCGTTGCGCAGAGTGACGGTCACCCACGCCCAGCTGGAGCTTTGCGTTATCTCTGGATGTCGGATCGCTCTGATAAGCTGCACAAGAGTCAGCTGGGTGCCAACGCTTGAAAGATCCGGACCCTTGACGCCACCCCGGCCCTCGGCAATATGACACTCGGAGCAGCGGCCGCTGCCGAAGAAGTATCCGGCTCCGGCCGTGACATTGCCCTGCGGCCTCGACTCGAAGGCATTTGTATTCAGTGAGTGAAGGTATGTCGCCAGCGCCTCGATCTGAGCTGCTGGCAGATTGGCAAACGAGGGCATAATGCCACCGCGTCCGTGCCTGATAATGGCGGCGATGGCATCGATGCTCTTGGCGCGCAAAAAATAGTTATTGACGAGAGAAGGCGCACGCTCGGTGCCCTCTGCGGAGCTCCCATGGCAGACTGCACAAGCGTTCCCGAATTCTGACGGCTGCTGCACGACGGCGGCACCTGCGGCGCGGGAACCTCGGGCGGAGCCAACGGCAAGCAGAATGCCAAAAAGCGCACCAAGCGCGTAGCGAGTCGATTTGGAATCAGTCACAGAGGTGGCTCTCGAAAAGGATATGCGTGGACTGTCGCATGAAGCGCTGCCACGCGGCCCCCGAAGGTTTGAAGAGCGATTCGCCGTCGCCCGAAGTCTGCCAAAAACTGATCGGCGTCTTGCGCGGGCCAACAGTTCGCGAAAGATGTCCCGTACCGGCGTGCCGCATCCATGTCGAAGCAGCGGAGCGGCCCACATCCAGATTTGGGCGGGCGAGGGACGGTGTGTGACTCGCGCTACTCGGGTCGCCCGAACCATCAGCTTGGGGGCCCCGACCGATCTGAAAACGAGTGCACGTACGTGCGACTATCGCGACAGATTCCGCGCGCAGCGACCCTTTGAGATCTGTTCGCTCCACCCTGGCACCGGCTTCAGCCTGCTTACACCGCATCGGCAGGGTTCGGCTGGTCGGCAAGACGTTTAACCCATTTATAGATCCTTGCCGAATTCATCCAGAAGAACTTTTCAGCCTGCTCCCGCGACTTAGTTCCAAAGAAACGCTTCATGAGGCTGACCTCCTGAGGGATCGTCGCCACGCCGTAGCTGTTTGGGTAATCTGAACCGAACAGGACACGATCTTCGCCGAAGGCATCATAGAGATACTCAATTCGCGGTCGCAGCAGGTCGTAATTCCTCACGATTTTCCCATTCTTTGCGCCCTCATCAACCATGTACGGGTGATAAACCTGGGTCAGTTTGATGAAGAGATTCGGCCGGTCCGCCATTTCCTTAACCAGCGCTTCGTATTGCGAACGATTCTCCGGCGTCGGATCGAACGCGGGTAGATGATCCATGATGATTCGCAGGTTCGGTATAGCATCCGCAAGCAGAACGTTCGCCTGCATCAGATCGAGGCTCGGGTTCGCCGTGTCGAGCGCGAGATCGGCATCGGCCAGGAGCTTAAGGTTTTGTACCTGTTGGGAAATCAGCCGAACCTTACCCCGGTCGGCCTCATAAAAATGCCAGACTCGGATTGCCCGAAACAGCGGATCTCGGTGGAAGTGGTCGACGTAACGGCCAAACGTCGGGCACGATGGGTCCAATGTGCCGGATACGCCAACCATGATGGGATTCTCCCTGCAGACCTGCAGGTACCAGAGGTTGTCGTCTATCCAAAAGCTTGACTGTACACATATCGCGCCGACGATTCCGGTCGGGCGGGCGAGCGGCGCATACATTGATGGTAGCGAAACATTGGATTTCGCTCTGTAGGCTGCCGAACCCATATAGCCTTTTCCGAACAATATACGGTTACCGTTGAACAGGTGAATGTGGGAATCGATGATCGGAAGGTCATTCACGCTTATCGACTGCGTTCGAGCACTTCCGGGTGCCGCAGCTGTAACGGCCGCAGCAGCCACACCAGCCAGAAAGTCACGACGATTGACGCCCGCTTCTCTGCCGTCGTTCTCGCTCATATTTTTCTCCCTCCTCGGCCACTCGCCGGTTGGCTGAAAATTGCCCATCGCGTGCGCCGCGATGACGCTCGGATTACCGAGTCGCATTCAGCCGCTAGTAAGTTAGACGGCCTCCCGAACAGTCGAACACCGCCCCAGTGGTGAACGAGCACTCCCTGCTTGCCATCCACGTGATCATTGCAGCAATCTCATCGACGGTACCGAAGCGGCCGAGCGGGATCTTCGAGCGCATGAATTCGATGTGTGCCTCAGTCATTTGGCTGAACATCGGCGTCTCCACCGCAGCGGGCGCAATCGAATTGGCGCACACCCCGCTGCGAACTAGCTCTTTCGCAAGCGATTTGGTAAATGCGATCACAGCCGCTTTGGACGCTGAGTACGCCGATGCGTTGGGATTGCCTTCCTTGCCCGCCACGGAAGCGACGTTGATGATTCGGCCGTAGCCTTTCTTAACCATATGGGGGACGACCGCGCGGTTCACATAGAACGTGCCGTTGACATTGACGTCCATCACGCGTCGCCAGTCGTCGAACGGGTACTCGATAACGGGCAGGTTGGGTCCCGTGATAGCCGCGCTCACCACCAGCACGTCAATCGAGCCGAGCTGCCGAACTGTTGATTCGGTGGCGTTAGCCACGGCCTCAGCATCCGATTGGTCCATCACCTCGCAGTGCGCTAAAGCCGAGCCGGCGGCGGTCAGTGAGGGCTCGGAAATGTCCCAGCCGCTCACTTTTGCCCCTTCCGCCTTCAGACGATTCGCGACTGCGAGACCGATCCCTGAGCCGGCCCCAGTTACGACGGCGCACAGTCCCTCAAATCGACGCGCAAAAGTGCTCATGCTGCACTCTCCGTCCAGGATTTCCACCGGTGCTTGCACTCGGAACTGCACCGCAACGCGCAATTGGCACTGCCGATGGACGGCAGAGTTGAGCCGTGCACTCGTGCATTGCAGGGACTCAAGGAGCGTGCCGTCTCACCGGGCACCAAGGTAATCTCCTTTCCTAGTCGGACGCGAACAGCACGCGCTTCTCGTCGACGCATCGCAGAGGATCTCGAGCCGGTCGCGAAGAAAAGAGCAATCTGGGACGAGCACCCGTCTGATTTCCGGGATGTTGGCGGCGCCGCCGCGCAGGTTAGGAAATCGCGATAGTAGGTCAGGAAGCCTAAACCGTCGTTCTCGCTCATAATCTATCTTCTGCTCCCCTCAACGGGCGCTCGCTGGCCAACGCGAGACCGCGACCCTCGAATGACTGACCTCGACGAGGGCCGCTCCAGTCTTTCGGCAGCGCGCAATGACGATGTGGGATGCTATCTCATATTATAGATGCGTGCAACTTGGGGGAACGCTCGGCTTCCCATCAGGACCGCTTGCTGCACCGCAGACGGCGCAGCACGCATAGCCCGGACCCCGCCATCCGCGGTGATTGTGCCAATGCGCCGATCACCTCTTCGGGTGTTTCCGCGAACTCTGAATCTATCACCCGTACCGACAGTGCTTCTGCGGAGATGGAGTAGCGCGTCTCAGCGAATCCGTAATGGATACCCGACGGCTCACCAGCCTTAGCACTCAGCGAGCGCAGCGTCACAGTTCATCCGCGCAGGTGCACGGACCAAACCTTCACGAGCCGAGAGGTGCCGGCGGGTCCCTTCACGTACAGGACCACGGTATAGGTACTGGGGTAGCCAGGCCGAGCGTCTTTGTACTGATGAATCGGATCACGTTCGATCGAAGATGTGCCATCCCCAAAATTCCAATGCCACGAGGTGACCTTGCCGACCGATTCATCCTTGAAATAGACCAGCCGCCGGGACATGTCGATGACCTTGAACGTCCAGGCCGCTTGAATGGGCTTGAGGAAGCGCCTCTCAAGCGGCATCAGGCGAAAGGCGCAGAGCTGCGAGGCGTTGCCGAAGAAGGTCTGTATGTGCGAGAGATTCCAGAACTGGCGCTCGCTCGCGTTCGCAGTCAGGTAATCGATCACGGCGAAGGAAATGCCGATGATCTCATTCTCCTGCAGGTGCGACTCGACCGCACGCTGCGGACCCTCGCACCCGGCATAATCGAACGGCGTGATATAGAACTCGAGGACCAGCTTTCCCGGCTGACCGGGTTTGAAGTGGTAGCTGTACGCATGGTTTGCGTACGGCAGGCGCTTAACGTACTGAGCGCACCCGTAAACCATGGCCCAATCCTTGTCTCCTGGCGGCGTGAAGATGTGGTAGTTCTGCGCCTCGTCGCCGTCGACGTGAAAGTACTCGCTCGAAGCCGAGATGCGCGGATCGATCACTGACATCGCGCCCTGCTCTTTTTGCGACCAGATCTTGCGGTGATACACATCGACCAGCGGACCGCCGGAAGCATCTCCGTCGACTACGAACTCGAAGATGTCGCTCTGCAGGTCAGGGCGCGAGAAGTGCCAAGCTCTGTTGTAGGCCTCATAGAGCACGTAGATGCGATTCAGGCCCTTTACCCAGCCCAACTTGACCTTCACGTCGAGGTCTTTCGGATTCCGGGGCCCAGGGTACCCTGAGGGCGCCTCGGTGTTGACCAGCTGGTCCAATCCGATCGCATAGCTGTCGGGGACAATCGACCAATCCGAGGGATCACCGTCGATCCGAGGAATCATGTTCGGCGGGAACTGAAACACCTTAAAGGTCACCCCGGGCCGTGCCAAGGCATAGGCCTGAGGAGCTCCGACGATCAGCAGCAGCGCGACCAGGGCATTTCTCAACACAAGCCTTCTCCCCTTCGACCCGTTCCGCAAGCGAGGCGCCCCCGACGGCCAGCAGTCGCTCGTGCAGCGCACCTCTTGACGATGTTCATTGCCCCTGCGCCGGATCATCGAGCAGTTCGCGGCCGGCGGAGCTCACCGATCGGCAACCCGTGAGGACCATAGCCACCTCGAGCTCCGCCCGCAACGTGTCAAGCATCTGCGCGACCGCAGTCTCCCCTCCGGCACCGAGCGCGTACGCCCAGGCACGTCCAATGAAACAGCACCTCGCGCCGTACGCGAGTGCCTTGAGCACGTCGAGCCCCGAGCGCACGCCCCCATCGAGATATACCTCGAGCTCCGCCCCCACCGCATCGACGATTGCAGGTAACGCGGTAATAGATGACCTAACGCCATCGAGCTGGCGTCCACCGTGATTAGAGACCACGATCCCCTGCGCGCCGGCGCGCAGCGCTTCGCCTGCATCCCGCCGATCGAGGACGCCCTTGATCACGATGGGGCGATTCCACTCGGCACGAATCCAGTCGAGGTCGCCCCAAGTGACCGAGCGATCAAAGTTGTCGGAGATCCAGTTGAGGAAGTCCGCCGATGATTCCTCGCCCGCCACCGCGCCAGCGATCGAGCCGAGTCTGTGGGGTCGCCCGCGTAACCATACGTCCCACAGCCAGCGTGGATGTCCCAGTCCGTCGCTCACCCGGTTCACAAAATTGCGCAGCCCGCTTGAGCCGCGAAAACCGGAACGGACATCTCGGTAACGCGCACCCGGAATCGGTAAGTCGACAGTGAGGACCAGCACCGGGCAGTCAGCTGCTAGGGCGCGACGCAATAGTTCCCGCATATAGCCACGATCTTTCAGCACGTACAGCTGAAACCACGGTGGGCTGCTGCGGCTCGCCACCTCCTCCACCGAGCATATGCCAACCGTCGATAGGCAAAACGGAACGCCCGCCGCAGCAGCCGCTCGCGCGCCCTGCACCTCGCCGCGCCGTGCATACATGCCGGCAAGACCCACGGGAGCAAGACCTACAGGCATGCTCAGCATCTGGCCGAGCGTGCGCGCCTGCATTTCGAGCCCCGACATGTCGCGCATCACACGCTGGCGCAACGCCAGCCGGGCGAGATCCCTCACGTTCCTGGCGAGGGTCTCCTGTCCGTATGAGCCACCGTCGATGTACTCGAATAACGTGCGAGGCAGGCGGCGGCGCGCGAGTTCCCTGAAATCGGAAACGTCCGCCGCACGGACTAACTTCCCCATTGCTAGCGAGTCTCGAGCTGGTGGAACGGATCGACGAAAATCCAGATCACACCGCCTACTAGACAAACGGCGGCGGTAAGGGAGAACGAGGCGGTCCACCCCAGGGATCTGGCGATGACTGGCGTAAGAGCCGCAGTACAGACTCCGCCGAGCTGACCTCCCATGTTCATGATACCCGACACAAGGCCGGCAGAGTTGCCGCCAATGTCCGCGCTGAGCGCCCAGAATGCGCTCTGCGCCAGATAGAGCGCACCGGCGCCGCCAGCGAGCACGACTGCAGCGACACGCACGTCCTTCACGAGCGTGCCGATCCAGACGGCAACGCTGGCCACCAGAAGACTGAGGCCGGCCACACCGCAGCGGGCTGCACGCTTGCCGATCAACCGCAGCAGCTTGTCGGATATCCAGCCGCCTAGCGGCGAGGCGATCGTCATCGCCACGAAGGGCAGCGTCGTGTAGATGGCGCTCGCCTGCAGATTCAAGCCGCGGACGTCCGAGAGGTATTTGAAAAACCAAGTGAAGAAGATATAGGCGACGTAGCCGTAGCAGAAGTAGCTGAGAGTCAAGAGCCATACCTGTCGATCGAGGACGACGTCGAGCCAGCGGGCGCTCTGAACTGACTTCGCGGCCTGCTGTGGCATTCCGGCGGCGATGTATTCCCGCTCGGCCGCGCTCGTATGCTTCTGCTCATCCGGGCCGTTACGGACGAGCAGCATCCACAGCACCCCCGCGACCGCACCGACTACGGCACAGACCCAAAACGCATCTCGCCAACTGTGGCGGATCATAATGAAGGTCATGAGCGGGGGGGCTGCGGCGCCGCCGAGGCCGACCCCCGCAAATATGATTCCGTTGGCGATTCCGCGCTCACGGGAGGGAATCCAGCTTGCGATTAGCCGGTTGCTCGCCGGAAAGATTATGGCCTCACCTATGCCGAGGAGCAGCCGCACCGCCACGATCATCCCAAGGGCCCCTGCTGCGGTGGGCGGAATCGCCGGTAGGAGCGTCGTGAACAGGCTCCACCAGAGAATCCCCGCAGCGATCGCGTGCGAAGCGCCGATGCGGTCGGCAACGCGCCCCGCAATGGGCTGGGTGAGAGCATAGCCAAGGATGAATGCGCTGAACACACCTCCAAGCTGCACGTTGCTCAGATGAAACTCTTGCTGTATCGACGAGGCCGCTATCGCGATGTTATTGCGGTCGAGGTACGAAACCGCCGCGATCACGAAGGTCGCGAACACGACTACCCAGCGCGAGCGGCCCACTTTGTTACTCGCAGCCATCGGAGTCATACCCAATGGTTCAGCCACCCCGGACATCCCTCGCATTAGAAATTCGGCGCCTCCCCAGACGGCGCTCAGTTGAATTCTATATCATGATAGACTGTCTTACAATATGAGAATTGAACGTAGCTCTACTGATCTTCAGCTACTGCGACCCTATAATTGGGATTGGGTGAAACTCCAGCCCGGCGGTTGGGCGATGAGGAACCTGTGAGCAAACGAGCGAAGAGAACCTACGGGCCGGGGAGCCCGACATTGAACGGAGCACCTGCCAAAAAGACTTCCCTTGCAGGCACTCAGACCCTTGTCCGCGGACTCGATGTGATCGAGGCAGTAGCAGGCGGCGTCGCTTCGCTTTCGGACCTCGCCGCCGCAATCGGCCTGACGCGTAGCACTACTCACCGCTTGGCCTCAACGCTCGTCGAACGACGGTTTCTGGAGTTTGCGCGAGGCCATGGCTACGAGCTCGGACCGAAGCTTTTGGAGCTCGGCCATCTCGCGGCAGGCAGAATGGAGTTGCCTCAGATCGCGCGGCCGTTCCTCGAGGCGCTTTCAGTCAGCACGAGTGATGCGGTGCACCTCGGGATTCTGGACGGATCGCGAGCGCTCTATCTTGATAAGATCCAGGGAAGCCGCCGCGTCGAAATCAGCTCGCGCATCGGCGAGCGCCAGCCCCTGCGTTCCACTGGCTTGGGCAAGGCGCTAATCCTTGATGCAAACGAGAACCAGTGGCGCGAGTATTACGATTATGAAGCGCGGCTCGGCAACGGCTACGACGTACCCCTCCAGACCTGGCTGGCACGAATGCGCGAGTATGCATCGCTCGGATACGCTTTTGACTTGGAGGAAAATGAAGATCGTATTCGCTGCGTGGCGGCGCCGATCAGAGGGGTCTCAGGCAGCATCGTCGGTGCGATCAGTGTCTCGAGCGCGGCGCAGTACATGGACGACCTGCGAATGCGAGGTCTAGCCTTTGAAGTGCGTGAGACAGCGGAGCACATCAGCCGATCACTGGGCTACAACCCGACGCGCGTCGGCCGTGCCAGCGCGGGAGACAGCACCGCTGAGAGTCCTGCGGTCAAGGCCGCAACCAATGTCAGCGCGGCGAATCTCGCAACGGACGGTCGAACTACGACGCGTTTGGAGCGCTGATCGCGTCTTGCGCCACTAAACCTACCAGCTTGCCCGACAGCGGCCGACCTCGATCCGGGTACCTGCATACTTCGACAGCTACGGTGGTGAATTTAGTGCCTGGTCTTCGCGTCAGGCAGGTAGACCACGTTGAATTCCGTGCTTCCCACCTTTCTCCATCTCGACTTCCCTTTCGCTTCAACATCGCCGGCATCCTGCCGCCCGCCGATGGGGGCCGTCCGTGGTCGCCGGCTGGGGTGTCAGGCCGCTTTAAACAGCGCCATGAACCCGAAGTCCATGTGAAGCTGCGAGTGGCAGTGAAACAGGACCCGCCCGGGCTGATCGGCGATGAAGTCGAACTCCAGCATCTGGTACCCCCCGAGCATGACCACGTCCTTCATGACCCCGGCGATCGGCGAAACATCGATCCGTGTCAGCTCGAAACGGGCGCGATGGAGATGTATCGGATGGATGTCATCGCTCGCGTTCATGAAGCGCAACCGATATCGATGGCCGAGCCGTAGATGCCAGCTGACGGGCATGGTGACGAAATCGAACGCTGTACCGTTCAACAGCCAGCGGTTGAAGCCTCGATCCGCGGCGTTGTCCTTGTCGATGAGGATCTCGATCGTCTCGTCCGGCTGCTCCACGCGGCGAGCAGGGTCGGCGAACAGGCGGTAGTCCCACTGAAACGGAGACGGCGCATGCCAGAGCGGCGGGCTTCTCGACCCCGCATACTCGACCACAATGCCCATGCCACGGCGCCGGTCGTCGTCCGCGAGGTCACCGAGCACCCAGACGCCCGGGTGATTCATCTCGACAATGGCACTGATGCGCTCGGCGGTGCCGAGCCACAGCACAGGCACCTCCGCAGGATGCGGCACCGGATTGCCGTCGAGCGCCACCACCTTGAATCGGTGCCCCGGCAGCGCCAGGCTGCGGATCTCCGTCGCGCTGCCATTGAGGATGTGGAACAGCACGCGCTCTCCGCGCTTAACGCGTATCGGTTCGCCGAAGCCGAGCTGCCGGCCGTTGATTGTGAAGATGCGGTAGCCGACCTCATAGCCCGTCTTCACGCCTCGAGCGAGCGAAGCACGCATGGCTGCCTCGCCCCGCGCCTTCAGCTCAGTGCGCTCCGTCGATGGGGAGAGGAAATCCAGCGTCAGATCTCCTCCCTGGCTGAAAAACGGCTCGAATTCCTTCAGCGTAAGGAACACCTCGCGATCATAGTCTCCCGGATCGTGTGCGGGTTCTATGTAGACCGGCGCCACCTCGCCGCCGTACGTGCCACGATAAAGATCGTTGCCCGCTCGCACGTGCGAGTGGTAGAAGCGGAACCCAGATGGGCTCGGGACGAACACTTCCCGGCGCATGCCGTGCGCGGGAATATAGGGTGTTCCCTCCTCCACGGCCCCATCCACGGAGTCGGGCACGAGTTGTCCGTGCCAGTGCAGCTGTTCGGGCGTATCCGTGTCGTTGAAGATGTCTACGATGGTCTGCAGACCTTCCTTGAACCTCAGCAGCGGTCCCGGGAATTGGCCGTTATAGGTCGTGAGCGATAGAAAGCGCTGCGGGCCGACCTCGACGAGTGAAGTGGCGATGCGGACGGTGTAGTCTGCGACTCGGCCAGGAGCAGCGAAGACCGGTTCTCGTAAGGGCACGTTGGTGGCGAGAGCAGTGAGTCCGGTTGTTTTGAGAAAATGCCGACGGTCCACGGATCCTCCTCAACGCAAAGCAACTAAAAGGTGTGATTGAAGATACCTTGTCAACACACCCGGAATGTCGGAAGGACGTTGACTCTCGCAGGCGAGCCAAGCCGAGCGTTCGGCTGAGCGCCAGACAAGGGGTGTCGAGGCGCGTTAAATCCCCGCCTACCAGTATGCCCCAATCGCTCGAGGTCGTGTCATCCATCCGCGGAATCAGAAGTACAACGTCAACCCGTCAAAGATCGTGAACCTCGGTCCGTAGGCCGACTGGAACACACCGAGGCCGCCGGACGGCCTGATCAGATTGACCCGGTCGGAGATGTTCAGCAGGGTCAACTGATTGCTCAGTGTGTGGCCGGCTATCTCGAACGTGCGCTGCACGCCCAAGTTGATCTGGAAGACGTGGGGAAGCGTCACTTGATTGGCGAATCCGGTCCGAAGGCCGGTATCGTATACCCCATCCAGGCTGAACTTGAAGCGCTGCCACTCATAGGTGCCGCCCGCGTTGATCGTCGTTATCGGCTGGTGATCCAGCACGATGTCGTGATCGTCCATGTAGGCTAGCTCGTCGGGCCGGAAATTGAACTGGCCGGTGACGATGCCATATTCTAGATTCCGCCCCAACGTCGCATTCGCGTAGACCGAAAGCGGGCCGGCGGTATAATCCAACGCGAGCTCCGAGCCCCAGATCCAGCCGTGCCGGTAGTTGAACGGCGCGAATATCGGCACTGCGCCGAATTGACCTGCGTCCAGATAGTGTCGCGTCTTCTCGTAGAAATTGTCCTCCGTCATCGACAGGCGCGGTGTCAATATCTGCACTAGGCCGATGTCGTACTCCAAATCACTCTCGATCAGAGGGGTAGTCGCACCGAGCGGTCCGGCCCCCGTCGTATTGGCGAATGCGGCGGGAGCGTCGGGCGAGATGCCCTCGAAGCTCGGAACCTGGAAATAGCGAGCCACGCCGGCGTGGATGGTGGTGCTGCTTACGGGGGTATAGGTCAGGTTCACGGTTGGACTGACCTGGTTGCCATGAGAGATGCCGGACAGCGTATCCCATCGCAGACCGGAATTGAGACTCACCTCGGGATTGATCTTCCACAGGTCATTCACGTAGAGTCCAGTCAGGATGTTCATCTGGTGAATTTGATTGATCAGCAGGAGGGGCATGTTGCTGATCTGAGCGCCCGAAGCCTCGGCCGGAAATACCAACGAGCTTCCATCGGACGAGACGTGGTAGGCACCGAGATAAAATCCGCTGGAGATCGTATGAGCTCCCGCCATGTACTTCATATCCCCCTGCAGGATATTGTCCATATCCTTGTGCGATGCCTGGGTCGCGACGCCCTGATACTCGAGTTCCCCGACGTCGTCCGGTAGATACAGCTCCTCGATCTCATGCGCGGTGTATGACAGGTGAAACGAGAGCTGCGAGGACGGCGTACTGGACAATGACAGGATGGCCAGATAGTCCTTGAAATTGATGTAGGAGTTGATGTCGGCCGATAAAATGACGGGCGCATTCGCCAGGGAGAACTGCGGTGTGAGGCCCGCGACGTTCGGCAGCTGATTCGTGCTCGGAGACGCCGAGAACATGAGGCTCACGTCGGTCGCGCTGCTGAGAGAATAGGTGACCAGGCCGAATGCCTGCAACTCATGGGTCCAATCGTGAATCGGCGTTGGCCCGGGCGTTGCGGAGCTGAACGCGAGATTGTTCTGGCTGTAGAGCGCGCTGCCGTAGTAGCTGAAAGCGCCATCGCATCCGCCGTACTGGAAGCTCGGCTGCACCATGCTGCGCTGTCCGCCATAGATCGAGACGTCCCCGCCCGGCTGCTCGCAGCCGTTCTTGGTCTCGATGGAGACGACACCGCCCGTGGCGTAGCTATACTGCGCGGGCAAGATGCCGTCGAGCAGATCCAGGCTCTTGATGAAAATCGGATTGAACATCGCCATGAACGGCGGATTCGTGGTGATGTCGAGCGGGATCTGCGCGCCGTTGATTTCGTACTGAAATCCCGAGCCCTCGGTATTTCGAATATGCACCTGCTGATTCTGGTCGATGCCGACCCCGGGCATCTGCGCCAGAACATCCGTGAGAACCGTGTTGTCACCGGCCGGAAGATTGGCGATGTCTACGCTGGTGAGCTGATAATCGTTGCTGACGCCCGGTGGGCTCTGGATTCGGTTAGCCTGCACCATAACCGTCGAAAGCTCTCCCTCTGCGGCGGCCTGGGGGCGCTGCTGCGCGAGCGTCACTCGCGCATGGCCAAAGGCGAGCACGCACCCGGCCAGCAGCGGCTGCCCAATCGCTAGTCTGATCAGCGGCTTGGGCATTTTGGAGCGAGCTCCTTGAGAAGTGCGGGGATGGACTCTCTCCCGCTCCCTGAGGGCAACTGACATCGTCACCGGCGCAGAACAATCGCCCCGGCCCGTCAGTACAACACAGGGAATCAAGTCATCCTCGTCGCATTCGATGGACGCTTCCATTCGCGCACCCGCCAGGGCGACGTTCAGCGCCTTCGGCGACGATGGGCAGGCGACTGGGCTCCGAGATGTCCCACCCACTCACTGTGGCGCCTTCCGACCTGAACCGTCGCGCGACGGCTAGACCGATTCCCGAGCCCGCCCAGTGATGACCACGAACTGTTCGGCAAACTGACCGGCAAAGGTGCTCATGCTGCACATCTCGTCCGCCCGACCCGCCAGTGCGCGCAAGCCCGATTCTGCGGGAAATCGCGATCGTAATTGCGGGCCATCGGCGGGTTTGAGCAGAGGAATCGTAAAACGCAGGGCCTTGGGGCTCGTGCGGGGTCGTGCAGCTTCAAGACCTTCTCCCTATATGGCACTTAGTCTCGTATTATGGTATTAGAACTTTCGATTGTTCGCGCAAGCTTTTTTCGCCGATCGGTGGTGCGTCCAGTTTTGACGGGCGGGCGAGACGCGCGCGGGATCTTCGCCCCCGGTGGGAGGACCGGCCCGCGCTCTGGCGCCGGCTCATTCACTCGGGTGAAAGCGCCGATTTCCGGCGAGGGAAGGAGTTCATCCTACGGTCCCTGCAGCTATTATCCTCCGAGCTCCTCAACTCAGAGGAGGACCCGCAGGACTTCAAGAGAGACGCCGATTCTGGCGCACATTCAAGGGGTTAGTGGGGACCGCGGTCATTTCAGGTCGAATCTCACCGTCTGGGCCATTGCCCATAGCGCCGATCGGGAGTTTCGCCCGAGTCCGAGCCGAAGAAGAGGTAATTCCGCCTTCCGACGCAGATCCCGCGGATGGAACGCTCGGCCGGATTGTTGTCGATGCCGAGATGCCCATCCTCGGTGTAGCGCACGAGCGCCTCCCAGTTCTTCAGGCTGTACTGCAAGGCCCCCGCGATGTCGGATTTTTTCTCGACCTCACCGAGCATCTCGAGCATCCAGGCGCGGAACGCTTCAAGCTTCGGCACCGCGTACGCCTTTCGGGCCGCCAGGCGCTCCTCGGGCGATCGGCCGCCGATCTCCGTCTCGAGCCGATAGAGGTCACCGAACCGATCGAGCGCCTCCTTGGCCAGCGCAGATCCGGTCGCTGTGTAGAGCTCGCAGAACTTGCGGCGCATGTGAGCTTTATCTTGTTTACAAGATAACGGCCAGTATCCCGAGTCGGGATTTATCCGGTCACGACGCACGACGAGTCTGCAATAGAGCCAGAAACCTGATCAGGCTGACAGGATAATACGATAAGCTCTTCAATGAGTCTCAGCAAGGGATGTCAGCGGAACGGCCGCCGCTGCGTTGTATTCAGTGAGGTGGCGAGCGCAAGTGTGGCGCCG
>Ga0335075_10008383_pt1 | contig 15834 bp, 19 predicted proteins | sample Lox_Sample_24_FD_206723 | JGI IMG/M metagenome (GOLD analysis project Ga0335075, IMG submission 206723) | Soil microbial communities from Loxahatchee National Wildlife Refuge, Florida, United States - Lox_Sample_2.4 | ecosystem: Environmental > Terrestrial > Soil > Wetlands | place: USA... | reverse complement strand
GTTGTAGCTGATGTTCCACCAGCCGATGTCGTCGCCCCAGAGGACGAGGATGTTCGGCTTGCGTTTCGTGGGCATCGCGATCTCCCTCGATTGGTTGCTAGACGAGGCGCAGCAGCACGGAAGCGAATGCGAAGAGGCCGATGAGGATGAGGAGGATGGCGACCGCGATCACCGGCGATTGCAGCCCCTCCCTGGTCATTCCCGCGATCTGGGCGAAGCCGCCGCGCCAGAGGTAGCGGACCGTCCACCAATACTGCCAGATCGAAATGACGAGTGCCAGGATACCGCAGGCGATGAGCGCAAGCCCGAGATACCTTGCGGCTTCGGGAAAGCGGGCGCTTTTGACGCCGGGCATCTGCTGCATCCGTTCGAGGAACTGGACGATCGCGAAGCCGAAGCCGATCAGCGCGACCGCGGTGCGGATCCACGACATCATCGTGCGCTCGACGCTGAGGCGCGTGCGCAGCCAGGCGAAATGGCTGTCCGCCGTGACCCTGACCTCGAACCTCTCCGTGCCCGGATCGACCATGGTCATGCCTCATTGGCGGGCGCGCGCGATGCGCGCGACCACCCCGCGGAGCGCCAGGTACGGCACGAAGGCGAGCAGGAGCGCGATGATGAGCGCTTCGGCCGGATAGAACGTCCGCAGCACGATGATCTGGTAGACGACGTCCATCGCGATTCCGAGCAGGATGATCCTGGCGGTTGCGTTCAGCCCTTCGCGCAAACGCGCCATGCGCTCCTGCTTGTTGCTGACGACGGTCCAGAAATAGGGCGAGCGGCCGGCACGTGCGTCGCTCACGCCATGGATGATCGCGGCGGTCGCGGCCATCGCGGGCTGGAGGATGAAGCGGAACGACATCGCCCGGCTCGGCCGCTGGACGAGGTCGCGTCCGATGCGCGCGATCACGGCGAATGTCAGGCCGTGCCAGATGAGGCCGGCCACGATCAGCCCGATCGCGAGCCCGAGGACGAGGCGGGCCATGAGGCCGAGATCCTGGCGCGGCGCGGCGGTCATCGCGGCGGGGCCGGCTCGCGGACGACGCAGCGGAAGCCGACATGGCCGGTCGAGGTGTCCACCGGCTCGGGATGGCGCGCGGCGGGGCGGTAGCGGCGGCAATAGTTCGGCGCGCAGAGATGCGAGCCGCCTTTGAGCACCTTGCGCGGAATTCTAATGGCGGGCATGGCGGGATCGTAGCTCGCCTCCTCCCGCGCGCCGCGCGGATCGGCGGGCACGCAGCAGGATTTCGTCGCTTCGGCCTCGTGCTTGGGCGAGTACCAATCGGCGGTCCATTCCCAGACATTGCCGATCATGTCGTAGAGTCCGTAGCCGTTGGGCGGGAACGCGGTCACCGGCGAGGTGCGCTCGTAGCCGTCCTGCTTGAGGTTCTCATGCGGGAACGCGCCCTGCCAGGTGTTCGCCATCGCGCGGCCTTCGGGAGTGAATTCGTCGCCCCAGGCGAACTCGGCGCCGTCGAGCCCGCCGCGGGCGGCGAACTCCCATTCGGCCTCGGTCGGCAAATCCTTGCCGGCCCAGCGCGCGTAGGCGAGCGCGTCCCTGTACGCAACATGAACGACGGGATGATCGTCGCGGCCGGCGATCGAGCTCCGCCGCCCGTCCGGCCGCCGCCAGTTGGCGCCGAAGGTGAAGCTCCACCATTGGCTCCAATCCCGCAAATCCACCGCATGCTTGGGCGGGCGGAAAACGAGCGAGCCCGGCTTGAGCATGTGCGGCAGCGCGCCCGGATAATCCTTCGGATCGGGCGCGATTTCGGCGAAGGTGACGTAACCGGTCGCGGCGACGAAATTGCGGAACTGGCGGTTGGTAACCGGCGTGCGATCGATCCGGAACGGCGCCACGCTCACGCGATGCGCCGGCGCCTCTTCCGCGTAGTGCCGGTCCGAGCCCATGCGGAAGGTGCCGCCGGGAATCCGGACCATGTCCGCATGAAGGGACGTGGCGGATTCCGGATGGTACGCCACAAGTGAAGCCGCAACGTCAAGCTCTGGCATCGCCCGGATCTTTCCCTGGGCGCCTCGGCGCCGGCCGGTCGGACGGTACCTTGGTCGGAGCGCTATGGCAACGGCTTTGTCGCGCGGAGCCGCCGGCGTCTTTGCTGCGCCGCGATAGCGAAGAAGCTTTTGTTACACCGCCGCGCGCGGGCGAACCGGAACCGCAAGCAGGAGCCAAGTCCAGCGCGCGAGATGGCTGTCGAATTGCGCGACGACGATCGAAAGCGCGAACACGACGATCGCCTGGAGCGAGCTCGCCGCCTCGCGCCATCGCCGCCCGGGCGGCTCGCGGGGTTGGACCAGGCCCCTCCGCACGGCATAGAGCCAGAGCAGCAGGAGCAGCAGCGAAGCCGCCATCATCGTCGCCGCGTAGAGAATTGTGGCGACCCGGCCGTTGTTGCGGCTGACCAGCGCGGTTGCGAAGGGGATGAAGCCGATCACCAGCAGCAGGAGGATATTGAGCTCTGCGAATCGTTCATCGGCGGCGCGCATCGCGCCGAACTGGCGCGTGTAGCCGAGCCAGTACTGGCCGATCACGAGGAAGCTCAGCACATAGCCGAGATATCGCGGCCAGAGTGCCACGAGCGCGGCGAGCAGCCGCGCGCTGTCAAGGCTTCCGACAGTCTCGGGCAGATCGATGTTCAGGATCAGGATCGTCATCGCGACGACCATCACGCCGTCGGTGAAGGCGTTCAATCGGCCGACGTCGCGGCCGCGCGATTCGGCGTTGACCATCCTTGTCCCCTCTTCGTTTGCATCTTTTTCTGACGTGGATTACGGAAAGGGCGACGGGCCGGAAGGGCGGGCGAATCGGTGCATGGCGGGCGTGATCCGGACGGTCATCACTGCCGTTCTCGCGAACTTTCCGCCGAGCTTCCTCATCCTCGGGCCGCTCGGCGCCGCCGCCGGCCACATCCACCAGATGATCGCCGCCCATAATTTCGCCCCCGGAAATGCCGGGGGCGTGTTCTGCATGGACATAGCGATCCCGCTCGTGGGTTTTCTGCTGCTTTGGCTCGGCCGCCGCTTCAGCCGCGCCTGAGCGCGCATATTTCACGCGGGATCGACGCCGCGCACGGCAAAGGACCCGAGCACCGCCAGCACCGCGGCGAGCGGCACCGCGCCCACGATGCGCAAACCCTCGTGCGCGAGGAACCCGCCGAGCGCCGCACCGGTCGCATAGACCGCGAAAGCCGCGATCTGCCGCGCCGTCCGATGCGGCATGTGCGCCGGCGGCGCCTTGTCCGCGGCAACACCCGTCAGCCCGTAGACGATGGTGGTGAGGGTGCCCGTGAAGACGGTCGTCGTGATGCCGGGCACGCCGAGATGGTGCGCAATGAGGCTCTGCGCGCCCATTCCCGACGACGCGAGGAGGATCATGACGATCGCGACCGCCTCCGGCGCGCCTCGGCCCACGGCGATGAAGAGCGCGGCGAAAAGGGCGAGGAAGCAAGCCTCGATCGCGAAACCGCGCGCCACCCCGCGCGAGAAGGCGCCGCGCTCCGTCGCGACGAGCGGCCGCGAGGCGATCGCCGCGCCGGCGATGAAGCCCACGAGTGCCGCGACCGCGCGGGCGGAGGCGAGAATCCGGCCTTCGCCGATCGCAACGCCGAGGAGCACCGTGTTGCCGGTCATCGCCGAGGTGAAGACCTCGCCGAGGGCGACGAAGCTCAGCGCGTCCATCGCGCCGGCGCCGAGCGTGAGCAGCGCCACGGTGATCTCGGTGCGCGCGAGCCACGGGTTCTCGCCGCTCACGCGCCGCCCTTCAGTGCGAGCGCGGCGGCATAGACCTCGCGCCGCTTGGCACCCGTCTCGCCGGCGACGGCGGCGACCGCCTCCTTCACGCTCATGCCGCCCGCGAGCGCCGCCTTGAGCCGCGCCTCGATGCCGGCCGGCGAAACCTCCGCCGCCTCGGGCGCGGCCGGGCCGACGACGAGCGTGACCTCGCCGCGCGCCTCCGCCTCGCGATAATGCGCCGCGAGCGCGGCAAGCGTGCCCCGCCGCACCTCCTCGAAGCGCTTCGTAAGCTCGCGGGCCACGGCGGCCTCGCGCGTGCCGAACGCGGCCGCCAGGTCCGCGAGCGTCGCCGCCAGCCGGTGCGGCGCCTCGTGCCAGACGAGGCTCGCCCGCAACCCCGCCCGCTCCCACCCCGCCACGCGCGCGAAGGCGGCGCGGCGCGCGGCGGCGCGCGGCGGCGGGAAGCCGAGGAAGAGGAACGGCGAGGGCGGAAGGCCGGAGATCGTGAGCGCCATCAGCGCCGCACTCGGCCCCGGCACCGCCGAAACCGGAAGCCCCGCCGCGACGGCCGCGCGGACCAGGCGGAATCCGGGATCGGAAAGCACGGGCGTGCCCGCGTCCGAGATCAGCGCGACCCGCCGCCCCGCTTCGAGGGCGGCCAGCAGTGCCGGGATTCGCCGCTCCTCGTTGTGCTCGTGCAGTGCCGAGAGGCGTGCGACAATGCCGAACGCGCTCAGGAGTCGCCTGGCCACGCGCGTGTCCTCGCAGAGGACGAGGTCGGCCCCTCTGAGCGCCGCGATCCCGCGCGCCGTCATATCGCCGAGGTTGCCGATCGGGGTGGAAACCAGCACAAGACCGCCCGGCACGGGCGCCTCGGCCGGGCTGGAGGAAGGGACGGATGAATCGTCGGGCACTGCTGGTCCTGCTCTCCGCCCTCGGGCTCGCGGGCTGCACGAGCACCGGCTTCGTCACCGGCACGTCGGGCGGGCCGGCCGGCCTCTATCCGAACGGCTCGAGCTCCATTGCGCCGGAGAGCCGCAAAGTGTCCATCCTGCTGCCGCTCTCCGGGCCGCTCGCTCCCATCGGCCAGTCGATGCTGCAGGCCGCCGAGATCGTGCTTCAGGCGCCCGGCTCGCCGCCGTTCCGCGCCTTCGACACCGGCGGCACGCCGGCGGGCGCCGCCGCCGCCGCCCAGCAGGCGGTCGCGTACGGCGCCGGCATCATCCTGGGCCCGCTCACCTTCGCCGACACCGCGTCCGCCGCCCCCATCGCCCGCGCGGCGAGCATCCCCATGCTCGCCTTCACCAACGACGAATCCGAGGCCAGCCCCGGCGTCTGGATCCTCGGCATTACGCCCGGCCAGCAGGTGCGGCGGCTGGTCGCGGCGCTGCAGGCGCAAGGCAAGACGCGGCTCGCCGCCCTGCTGCCGGACAACAACTACGGCGCCGCCATGCAGACCGCGCTGCAATCGGCAGCCTCCGCCGCCGGCGACCCGCCGCCCACCATCCAGACCTATTCCTCGGGGATCGGCTCGATCAACGAGGCGGTGCGCGAGGTCTCGGACTACGCCGACCGCCGCGGCCCGATCGAGGCGCAAATCAGCGCCGCGCGCGCGCTCGACAACGCGGCCGGCCGGGCGCGCATGCACGAGCTGATGCAGGAGCCGATCCCGCCCCCGCCGTTCGACGCCCTCCTCCTCGCCGCAACCGGCACCGACCTGCAGGAAATCGGCGCCTTCCTTCCCTACTACGACCTCAATCCGGGCGCGGTGCAGGTGGTCGGGCCGAACCTCTGGCAGGAGCCGGACGCACGGCGGGGTGCGGCGCTCGCCGGCGCCTGGTACGCCGCGCCCGACCCCTCCTCCCGCCAGCAGTTCGCCGACGCCTACGCCGCCAAATACGGAACCCCGCCGCCGGCGCTCGCCGACATCGCCTTCGATGCGGCGGCGCTGGCGCGCGTGCTCGCCCAAGGCCCTGGCTATTCGGTGGCCGCGCTGACCAGCCCCACGGGATTCGCGGGCGCCGACGGCGTGCTGGCGCTCCGGCCGGACGGGCAGGTGGTGCGCGGGCTCGCGGTCTTCTCGATCGGCGCCGGCGGGGAAGCGACGGTGCTCGACCCGGCGCCGACCAGCCTCGCCGGCCCCGGCGCCGGCGCCTGAACGCGGCGCCCGGACCCCTGTGTGGCTCGCGCTTTGCCTCGGGGGACCGCCTCTCGCGGTGCTCGCGGCGCTCGCGCTCGCCGGCACCCTGCCCCTCGTCCCGTTCCTCGCCGCGGCCGGCACCGTCGCCCTCTGCGCGGGCCTCGTCGCCTGGCTGGTGCAGGCCGACCTCGACCGGCTTTCCGCGGCGCTGGAAAGGCTCGCGACCGGCATCCTTCCCACGCGCGAGACGCGGCCGTTCCTGCCGTTCCTTAGGCCGCTCGCAGCCGGGATCGCGGATGTCGCGCGGCGCAGCGCCGCCGAGGCCGCGCGGCTGGCCGGGCGGCGGGGGATCGACGAGACGATCGTCGAGCGCCTGCCCGACGCGCTCCTGATCCTCGATGAAGGGCACAGCGTCGTGCGCGCCAACGAAGCCGCGCGCGCCGCCTTCGGCGCGGAGATCCCGGCCGTCCTGCGCCACCCCGAGCTGCGCGACGCGATCGACCGCGCCCTCGCCTCCGGCGCGCCCGAGACCGCCGACGTCACCATCCCGGTCCCGGTCGAGCGGACGGTGCGCGCGAGCATCCTGCCGCTCGCGGAGGGCGCGGGCCGGCACGTCGTGGTCGTGCTCTCGGATCGCACGCGCGAGCACGCGATCGAGCGGATGCGCGCGGACTTCGTCGCCAACGCGAGCCACGAGCTGCGCACGCCGCTCGCCAGCCTGATCGGCTTCATCGAGACGCTGCGCGGGCCGGCCGCCGACGATCCGCCGGCCCAGCGCCGCTTCCTCGGCATCATGGACGGCGAGGCCGCCCGCATGCAGCGCCTGATCGACGACCTCCTCTCGCTCTCGCGCATCGAGCTCGTCGAGCACCAGCCGCCGGCCGGCGCGGTCGATCTCGCCACGTTCCTCCCGCGCATCGCCGCGGGCTTCGAGCCGCGGCTCGCCGAACGCCACATGCAGCTCCGCGTCGCCTTGGCACCCGACCTCCCGCTCGTCGCCGCCGACGCCGACCAGCTCGCCCAGGTGGTGCAGAACCTGCTCGACAACGCGGTGAAATACGGCAGCGAGCGCGGCACGGTGCAGCTCACGGCGGAAACCCAAGGCACCGGCGCCACCTTCGCGGTGACCGACGACGGCCAGGGCATCGCCCGCCAGCATTTGCCGCGGCTCACGGAACGCTTCTACCGCGTGGACAAGGGCCGCTCGCGCGCTATCGGCGGCACCGGCCTCGGACTCGCCATCGTCAAGCACATCGTCAACCGCCACCGCGGCCAGCTCACGATCGAAAGCACCGAAGGCAAGGGCAGCACCTTCCGCATCTGGCTCCCCGCCGCGAAGGCCTGACCCGCCCCCCCGGGTTCAGGAAGGTCAGGGGGCTCTGCCCCCCAGCGGGTAGCCAACGCGCAAGCGCGCTGGGTACCCGCGCACCCCACGCCAAGGGCCGAGCCCTTGGAACCCTATTCCTTGCGCCGCCGAAGTGCCCCGATTCCGCCGTCGGTCGTCACGCTCCGGCCTGCCGGCGCCGCATCGCGCCGAAAGCCCAAAACGATGCCGCCAGCGCCGCGAGCCCCGTGCCGAGAAGGAGGAGCGAGCCGGGCTCCGGCACCGGCGTGGAGGGAGAGCCGGTGGTCCAGGTGCCGGGGTCGTTGAGGTTGTGTCCCGACTCGTTGTCGTTATCCATGACGCCCTGGTCGACCACGCCGATGCCCGGAGCATCCTGGCTTGAGATGCTGGCTTCGATGACGGAACCGATATCGACGGTCAGCTCCCAACCGATGATGTCCCCGCTCGAGTTGGTCTCGAAGGCGAATTGGTCGGTCGTGGCGTTCGCGTTCGTGATCGTCTGCTGACCGTCGCTGAAGCTGAACGAGACGATCGAGGCAGAGGGCTCGAAGGTGAAGCTGCTGATATTGTCGGCCAGCGCCGAGGTCAGGGTGATCGAGCCGGTGACGCTGTCGCTGGTGGTGTACGGGAACGTCGCGCTGGTGAAGTCGTTCCCGGTGTAGGTATACGTGACATCCGCACGGGCGGCCGCGATCGACAGCACGCAGCCCACCAGGCCGATCACGGCAGCGGTGGCATATTTCATGCGCGTCATGACGCTCTCCTTGTTCCGAGACGTTGTTTCGTTCCCGTCGGGTCGGGGCCGAACCCGGCCGAAACGAGTTGTCTCAGGGCGATGCAAGTGCCGGGCCACGACCCGAAATGGCCGGAATCCAATAGGATAAGACGAGACGCGATTTCGGTACTGTAAGGAGATCCTTACAGTGCGCCGCGTTCGCGCCGCGGCGGCGCATTCGTCCATCGTCCGTCCGGCCCTCCGGCTTTCGCCCAATCGCACAATTGGTTTGGCGCCGGAGGGCCGACGGCGCGCGGTTTGTCGCCTAAGCTGCCGGCGGCGATCGCGGCCGGCACGGGGTTTGGCATGCAAGATGACTTCCCGCTCGCGCTTCATACCTGGACGATCGACACGACACCGCTTCCGATCGCGCTGGAGGCCGCGCGCCAGGCCGGGTTCGACGCCGTCGAGCTCCGCCGGAGCGACATCGTCCGTTGCTTCGAGCGGGGCCTCGACCGCGCGCAGGTGGTGGAGATCCTGCAAAAGAGCGGCATCCCGGTCGGCATCCTCGGCACCGAGTATGGCTGGTTCTTCGCGCGGGCCGACGAGCAGCGCAGGCTCTTCGCCGTGCTGCGCGAGACCTGCGAGATCGCTACGCGCGTCGGGTGCCAAATGATCATGAGCGCGCCCGGCCAGGTAGTGGGCACGGTTGCGGACGCGATTGCCGCCACACGCATCGCGGGCGAGATCGTCGGCGAATTTGGGCTCCGCCTCGCGCTCGAGTTCAACTCGCAGCACGATGTCGTCAACAACACCGGCGTCTTGCGCGAAATTATCGAAGGTGCGGGGCATGCGCATTGCGGCATGCTGCTCGATGCCTATCACCTCTTCCGCAGCGGCGGCATCGCCCATGGGCTCCGCTTCGTGCGGGCCGAGGAGCTCTTCCTCTTCCAGTACAGCGACGTGCCGCCGAATCCCGCCCCGGGGATCCGCCGCCCGATCGACCGGCTGCCGCCCGGCGACGGCGTGATCGACTGGGACGAGCTTTTCCGCCTCCTCCGCGCGATCGGCTATCGCGGCTTCCTGAGCTACGAGGCGCCCAATCCCGCGCTCTGGGCGCGCTCGCCCTACGATGTCGCCGCCGAGGGCGCGCGCAGGACGAGAGCCCTACTGGATCGTGCGGCCAAGCCTTTGGCATGATCCGTCCCACGCTTCACGCTCTACGCTTCACCCAAGGAAATCCGCCATGTCCCAGATCACGCTCGCCCAGGCGTCCATCATCGTCGATGCCGCCCTCGCCAAGGGACGCGAGAAGAAGTTCGATCCGCTGACCGTGGTGGTGCTGGATGCCGGCGGGCACGTGGTCGCCGCCAAGCGCGAGGACGGGAGCGGGATCCTGCGTTTCGAGATCGCGCTGGGCAAGGCCTGGGGCGGGCTCGGCTTCGGCTTCGGCTCGCGCGCGCTGGCTGCGCGCGCGGCCAAGGCGCCGATGTTCGTCACCGCCGTGGCCGCGGTCGCGGAGGGAAGGCTGGTGCCGGTTCCCGGCGGCGTGCTGGTGCGCGATCCGTCCGGCGCGGTGATCGGCGCGGTCGGGATTTCCGGAGACAACAGCGACAATGACGAGATCGCCGCGATCGCCGGGGTCGAGAAGGCCGGGCTCACGGCGGATCCCGGCGCCTGAGAAGCGCTTGCGTCACGGCGGCCCTCTGCCGTCCGCCGACGACACCAGCCGCGTGCGCACCGAGGTGAGATGGCGGCGCATGCGTTCCGCGGCCTCGCGCGGATCGCGCCGCGAGATCGCCTCGTAGATCGCATCGTGCTCGGCAAAGGTCGAGTAGTTCGCCGGCGGCGCCGTGCCCGTGCGCACCGTCCGCCATATGCCCGAGCGGCGCACGGCATTGAGCGTCTCGAAGAGCGTCATCAAAAGCTTGTTCTTGGTCGCGGCCGCGATCGCATAGTGAAAGCGGCTGTCCCAGGATTCGAAGACGCGCCACAGCCGCGCCTCGCGGCATCTCCGGTTGCAGAGCCGAAGCTCGGCGAGATCTCCGGCCACCGCGCGCATCGCGGCGAGGCTCGCAAGCTCGGGCTCGATCGCCACGCGCGCGTCGATGATCTGCGACGGGCTCGTGATGCTGCTCAGATACTGCACCTCCTCGAGATTGAGCACCGGGCGGGCGCCGATGAAGGTGCCGCGGCCGACATGGCGCCACACCTGGCCCTCCGCCTCCAGCACCGCCATCGCCTTGCGCACGGCGGAGCGCGTGAGGCCGAGCCGCCGGCCAAGCTCGCGCTCCGGCGGCAGCCGCTCGTTCAGCGCCAGCGACTGCTCGGCGAGAAAGCCGCGCAGGCGAAGCAGGGGATCGAGGCCGGCGGGGGCTCTCATCGGCGCCCAATGTCCCAATTGGCTGCGGATCCCGCCTTGCCACGCAAGGGGTTCGGGATCAATCTCCGGGGCAAGAAGAGTGGTGCGAAGCGCCTCGGCGTTGCATGCCGGTCAGGCGGCAAGGAAGGGATGGGAACGACGCTCACGCTCTCGCTGGCCTGCACGCAAACGGATCGCAGCGCGCCCATCCTCGACGGACGGATCCCGATCGCGGGATGCACGATCGTCCCCTTGCCCGGCCAGACGCAGGACATCTTCCGCCGCGTGCTCACGGACAAGGCGTTCGACGTCGCCGAAATGTCGATGAGCACCCACATCGTCCAGGTCGCCCGCAACGTGGAGGACTATGTCGCCGTCCCGGTCTTCCTCTCGCGCGCATTCCGCCATTCCGCGATCTACATCCGCACCGATCGCGGAATCGCGAAGCCCGAGGACCTCGCGGGCAAGACGATCGGGCTCGAGCAGTACCAGCAGACGGTCGCCCTCTGGGTCCGCGGCATCCTCGCCGACCGCCACGGCGTGCGCACGGAGGACGTGGAGTGGCGCAACGGCGGGCTCGAGCAGCCGGGCGGCGGCGAGCGGCTCGCGCTGACGCTCCCGCCGGGCATCCGCCTCTCCGCAATTCCCCCCGGCGAAACGCTCGACGGAATGCTCGCGGCCGGCACGCTCGATGCCGTCATCGCCACGCGCCCGCCGCCCTCCTTCCTCGCCGGCCGCCCGAACGTGGGCCGCCTCTTCCCCGATTATCGCCAGGCGGAGCTTGCGTATTTCCGTGAGACCCGCGCCTTCCCGATCATGCACTTGCTCGTCATCCGCCGCCTCCTCGCCGAGCGCCATCCCTGGCTGCCGGTGGAAGTCTTCCGCGCCTTCGTGCGCGCCAAGGCGCATGCGATGCGCGAGCTCCAGCTCACCAACATCGCGCGCGTCACGTTGCCCTGGATCGCCGAGCACGAGGCGGAGACTCGCGCCGCCATGGGCGCCAATTTCTGGCCCTACGGCTTGCCCGAGAGCCGCCACGAAATCGCGGCGATGCTGCGCTATTCCTTCAATGACGGGCTGATCGCGCGGCAGCTCGCGCCGGAGGAGCTGTTCCATCCGAGCACGCACGCGCTCGCCGATAGGGCTTGAGCGGGGAGGGGAGAGGATGCAGGAGGTGGCTGCCGAGGACCCGCTGTTCTGGGGCCTTCACGACCCGACCATCACGTCCATCCCGGCGAACGTCTCGCGCACCGCGCCGAAGCCGGCGGCGCCGGCGCCCGCGCCCGGGCGCTGGCTCGAAATGCCGCGCATGAAGATCCCCACCGCCGAGATGGGCGTGATCGCCTGCGGCGGCAAGGTCCATGTCATCGGCGGGTACGCGCACCAGAACGTCAACAGCGATTTCCACCAGGTCTACGATCCCGAAGCCCGGAGCTGGTCTTTCAAGGCGCCGCTTCCGTTTCCCTGCAACCATCTCTCGCTCGCGGTGATCGAGAGCCGCATCTACAGCTTCGGCGGGTTCACCGAGCAGAACCGCTGCCCGCACTCCAAATGCTTCGTCTACGACGCGGAGCGGGACGCATGGGAGGCGCTGCCCGGCCTCGTCCGCCCCCGGGGCGCGGTCTCGGCCGTGGCGCTCAACGGCAAGGTCCATCTGCTCGGCGGGCGGGACATCCGCTCGCTCGACTGGCACGAGGTCTTCGACCCGCAAACCGGGAAATACGAAATCCTGCCGCCGATGCGCGGCTCGACGCCGACGCAGCCCTTCGCCGGCCAGCGCTGCCACATGGGCGCGGTGGTGGTGGAGGGCAAAATCCACGCGATCGGCGGTCGCAAGGATTCCTACGATTTCAACACCGGCCTCCATTCCGTCTACGACCCCGAGAAGGAGAGCTGGTCCTTCCGCGCACCCTTGCCCACGCCGCGGAGCGGCGTCTCCTGCGCCTATGTCGGGGGCAAGATCTTCGTCTTCGGCGGCGAAGCGCCGGGCGTCGTCTTCGCGGCGAACGAGGGCTACGATGTCGCCGCCGACCGCTGGGAAACCTACGCGCCGATGCCGGTCCCGCGCCATGGGCTGCATGGTGCTACGGCCGCCGTGATCGGCGATCTCGTGCACGTGCCGGGGGGCGCGCCGATCACCGGCGGCAGCGTGCAGGGCGCCTGGCACGATGTCTTCACATTGGCCTGAAAGAAAAGAAGGGGGGACAAGAGGAACATGAAAGCAATCGTTCGCCGGCGCTTCGGCGGGCTCGTCCCGGCCCTCGCCGCCCTGCTCGCAATGGCCTCGCTGGCGCCGCGCACCGCGCAGGCAATGTCCTCGAAGATCACCATCGCCTTCACGCCCACCGCCGCGGCGGAGGGGCTCTTCAACGCCCAGGCCGAGGGCTTCTTCGCCAAGCACGGGCTCGACACCGCGGTGCTCATGCAGCGGAACTCCGTGGGCGTGGTCGCCGCCGTGCAGTCCGGCGCCGCGCAAATCGGCGTCCCCGCCGCCGGCGTGTTCGTGGGCGCCGTCCAGCACGGCCTGCCCTATGTCGCGCTCGCCTGCCAGAGCCTGTTCGGGCCGGGAACGAACGTGCTCGCGGTGATCGTGCGCAAGGGCGTCGCCATCAAAACCCCGCAGGACTTCGTGGGCAAGCGCGTCGCCGTCCCAGGCCTCCGCGGCGGCACGCAGATCATGTTCATGGAATGGCTGCGCGAGAACGGCGTCGATCCCTCCAAGGTCACCTATGTCGAGGTGAACTACCCGCAACAGGCCGACATTCTGCGCGGCCACACGGTCGATGCGGTGGTGACGTCGGAGCCTTATCTCTCGCGCATCGTCGATGCCGGCCTCGGCACCGCCTTCTCGCATTTGAACGACACCAAGGAAGACATGCCGGACGCCTTCTTCATGGCGAAGAAGTCCTGGGTGAAAGCGCACCCCGATTGGGCGCGCGCCTTCCAGGCGGCGCTCGCCGAAGGCGTCGCCTTCGCGGGCACGAACGAGGAGCAAACGGCGGCCAACGCGGCGCGCTTCCTCGATCAGAACGCGGCACTCGTGAAGCAGTCCGGGCGACAGCACCTTTGCCAGGACGATCTCGCGACGCATGTCGCGCAGCTCAACACGGTCATGCTCGGCCTCAAGCTGATCAAGGCGCCGCTCGATCCCAAGACCGTCGTATGGCCAACGCCCTGAAGCTCGGCTCCAAGCCTGCCACGCCGCTTCCGGCCGCGCCGGCGCCCAACGCCGCGCCCGACCCCATCATCACTTTCGCCGACGTGGGGTTCGCCTATGGCGGCCCCGCCGTGCTCTCGCACGTGAGCTTCACCGTCGCGCCCGGAACCGTCACCTGCGTCATCGGCCCCTCCGGCTGCGGCAAAACGACGGTGCTGCGGCTGGTCGCGGGCTTCCTCCGCGCGAGCAGCGGCGTCGTCACCGTCGCGGGCGTGCCCCGCACGCGCCCGACGCGCGACGTCGCCGTCGTCTTCCAGGATTACGGCCGCGCGCTCCTGCCCTGGCGGGACGTCTACGGCAACGTCTCGCTCGCGCTCGAGGCCGCGCACGTGCGCCGCGCGGAGCGCCGCGCGCGCATCGAAAGCATGCTCGCACTCGTCGGCCTCGAGAACCATGCCCGCAAGTTCCCCTCCGAGCTCTCGGGCGGCATGCAGCAGCGGTTGCAGATCGCCCGCTGCCTCGCCCAGGACCCGAAAATCCTGCTGATGGACGAGCCCTTCGGCGCGCTGGACGCGATGACGCGCGGCATCCTCCAGGACGAGCTGTTGCGCATCCAGGAGGAGCGCGGCGTCTCCGTCCTCTTCGTCACCCATGATATCGAGGAGGCGCTCTATCTCGGCAACCAGGTCGTGGCCCTGATCGCCAACCCGGGCCGCGTGAGCCAGCGCGTCGAGGTCCCGCTGCCCTTCCCGCGCAACCAGCTCGCCACGCGCGAGCACCCCGAATTCCTCCGCCTCCGCCGCGCCCTGTTCCATTTGACGCACGGGCATGAAGGATGAAACGCTTCAATTGGCGCCCGCTCGTCGTCGTCGCGGCGCTGATCCTCGCCTGGCAGTGGGCGCTCGGCGGCGGCAAGCTCGTCTCCGATACGCTGGCACCGCCCGGCCCCGTCGCCGCCGCGCTCTTCGAGATGCTGCGCGACGGATCGGTCCTGCAGGCGAGCTTCCAGACGCTGCTCGCCGCCCTGCTCGGCCTCGCTCTCGGCGCCGGCATCGGCACCGCGCTCGGGCTCGCGAGCGGCATCCTGCCGCCGGTCGGAACCGCGATCCGCGGCCCGGTCGAGGTGCTGCGGCCGCTGCCCGCGATCGCGCTCGTGCCGCTGATGACGATCATCTTCGGCCTCGGCCTCGACATGGAGGTCTATGTCGTCGCCTTCGCCGTCGTCTGGCCGAGCATCATCCTCACCCAGACGGCGGTGCGCCACGTCGAGCGGCGCCTCCTCGAGGTCGCCGACGTGCTCGAGCTCTCCTACCTCGCGCGCATCCGCAAGATCGTGCTGCCCGCAATCCTGCCGCGCCTCGTCGTCATGCTGCGCTTCACCGCCGCGATCGCGCTCCTGATCGCGGTGACGGTCGAGCTCGTCTCCAACCCCTGGGGCCTCGGCCACGAGATGATGGTCGCCTCGCAGGACATGGCGCCGGCCCGGATGATCGCCTTCCTCTTCGTCATCACCGCCATCGGCTGGTGCCTGAACTGGGCGCTGGTCACCGCCGAACGCCACCTCCTCCCATGAGCCGCCGCCTCCGCAACCTCGCGACCGACCTCGCCGCCATCTCCTGCCTCCTCGTCCTCTGGTACGTCGCGGCCGCCGCTTCCTGGGTGCCGCCTGCCTTCGTCCCCTCGCCGGTCGCGGTCTATCAGCGGCTGATCTCGGGCTTCGCCGACGGGTCGCTGCTCGTCGAGACCGCACGAACGGTCATCGCCATGCTCGCCGGATGGTTCGCGTGCAGCCTGCTTGGCATCGTCGTCGGCAGCATCATCGGTATCTGGCCGCTCGCCCGCCAATCCCTGGGCCCCGTGCTCGAGATTTTCCGCCCGATGCCGCCGGCCGCGGTGATCCCGATCGCAATTGCGATCTTCGGCCTCTCGCCCGAAATGTCGCTCGTCGTCGTCCTCTTCGGCGCGATCTGGCCGGCGCTGCTCGCAACCGTGCACGGATTCTCCTCCGTCGAGCCACGCCTCAAGGAGGTCGGCCAGGCGCTCACCCTCTCGCCGCTCGCCTTCATCTGGAAAATTGCCCTGCCCAACGCAACGCCGGACATCATCGCCGGCATGCGACTCTCGCTCGTCGTCTCGCTCGTGCTGGTGGTGATCACCGATATGATCACCGGCCAGCCCGGCCTCGGCAGCCTCGTGGTGCTCGCGTCCCGCACCTTCGACATGGCCGGCCTCTTCGCCGGCCTCGTGCTGCTCTCCCTGATCGGCCTCGTCAGCAACGCCGCCATCGTCGCGGTCGAACGCCGCCTCCTCGCGTACCAACGCTAGCAGGGCAGGGGGGCTCTGCCCCCCTGCATCCCCCGCCAAG
>Ga0335075_10008380_pt1 | contig 15840 bp, 14 predicted proteins | sample Lox_Sample_24_FD_206723 | JGI IMG/M metagenome (GOLD analysis project Ga0335075, IMG submission 206723) | Soil microbial communities from Loxahatchee National Wildlife Refuge, Florida, United States - Lox_Sample_2.4 | ecosystem: Environmental > Terrestrial > Soil > Wetlands | place: USA... | reverse complement strand
CTGTGTTCGTCGATGCGGCGCTGGAAGAGGCCCCGGACAGCCGGCTGTGCGCGGATCAGGTCAAGTGCCAGCTGTGCGTGTCCGGGAACGTACCCGTTGCCCACCAGCATTGTGACGTCAGCGGCGAGTCCTTCGGCACCCAGCGCCGCGGCCGTGAACGAGGTCGCCATCGAGAAGAAGATCACCGTGCCGCCGTGGGCCGTAGCCAGGATCGCGCCGCCTTCGCAGCCCGGTACGTCTACGCACACGACGGTGACATCGGCCGGGCCGCCTGCCTGCTGGATGGCGCTCGATACCGCGACCGGGTTGCGTGCGTCCGCGATGACGACCTCGTCGACCAGGCCGGGCTGGCCGCCGACGGGGCCCGCGTCGCGCAGCAGTTGCGCCTCGGCCTCGTGCGGCACCACGCCGATGATCCGTGCGGCACCAGCGTGCCGGGCGGCCGCAGCTGACAGCGAGCCGCTCTTGCCAGCGGCGCCGATGATGGCGACGACGGGCTCCGGCGCTTGGCTACTGCGGGCCTGGCAGGCAGCAACGACGCGGTGGGTGAGGGCAGGGGCACCGCAGACGTCCATCACTGACAGAGCGAGCTCGGCAGGCAAGTCGCCGGGCAGCTTCGCCGCGATCGACCGGCCGAACAGGATCGCGTGCCCATCGCATGGCACCTGCTCGGACTTTCCGTCCCAGCCGGCCAGGCCGTCGGAGATGACCAGCGGGGTCAGGCTGAGCGACACCAGAGTGGCGATCTTGTCGCCGGCGACGAGGCCGAGCGGCGAGTCGGGCCCGACCTCGGCTACGGTTCCGGTGAGCATGCCGCCGGAGCCGGTCACCGGGTTCTGCATCTTGCCGCGAGTCCGGACGATGTCCAGCACAGCGGCCCTGATCTTGTCCGGGTTGCCGTCATGCGCTTCGCGTAGCTGACGGAACGAGGCCGCGTCCAGGTTCAGCCGGGTGATCGCGACGCGTACCTCGTCCGGCCAGATGGCGGCCTTGGCATTAAGGCGCCAGGCAGCCTGCGGGAGCACGCCCGCCGGTTCCAGCACCCGGTGCAGGCCAAGCGGCGAGCTGGCGGCGCTGGCCTGGCCGTTGAGGCTTGCCCCGGTGCGCGGGCCGGCCTGGCCGGGCTCAGGTCCGGCACCGTCGTGCGGATTGAGCCGCGATCCGGGCATAACTCGGTCCTTCCGGTCGACCAGGCTCGCATACCTCCTGGCTGATGCCGGACTCGCGAGCTATGAGCGGTTTGCGTAGACGCAAGGGTACTATAAGTATTCGATAGATTTTGTTGCTTCTCACTATACCGACCGGAGCTTCTTTTGTAATCTAACAAAAAACACACATCATCCTCAGTGTCGGAGTACCCCCGAGGGCAGGTGCAGCCATGATCGAACAGCCTTACGTCTACCGGCATAAGGAACTTGTGGAGCCGGACTGGCAGCGGCTGCCCGGCTGGGCCGGCGTTTCGCCGCAAGACTGGGCATCGGCCCAGTGGCAGCGAGCGCACTGCGTCAAGAACATCCGCCAGCTCCGCCAGGTCATCGGGCACGGCCTCGACGAGCGGTTCTACGCCGACCTGGAGCGTGACCAGGCGGAGCGTGCCACCATGTCCATGCTGGTACCGCCGCAGATGATCAACACGATGGTGCCGCACCTCTCCCCCGCCGACCCCGGATTCACCGACGCCTTCTACGCCGATCCGGTCCGGCGGTACATGATCCCCGTCTTTACCGACCGTCGCGCGGACTGGCCGTCCCACCCGCTGGCCTCACGTGACTCGCTGCACGAGGCCGAGATGTGGGCTGTCGAGGGCCTCACGCACCGTTACCCGACCAAAGTGCTTGCCGAGTTGCTGCCGACCTGTCCCCAGTACTGCGGTCACTGCACCCGCATGGACCTTGTCGGCAACCCGACCCCGGTGGTCGACAAGCACAAGTTCGTGCTCGGCCGCGAGGACCGGCTGACCGCGATGATGGAGTACCTGCGTAACAGCCCGGGCGTGCGGGATGTGGTCGTCTCCGGCGGCGACGTAGCCAACATGCCCTGGCCCCGGCTCGAGTCGTTCGTCGCCGGCCTGCTGGAGATCGAGAACGTACGTGATATCCGGCTCGCCACCAAGGCGCTGATGGGCCTGCCCCAGTACTGGCTCACCGATGAGGTACGGGCTGGAATGGAGCGTCTCGCCACGGTGGCACGACAGCGGGACGTCAGCATCGCGATCCACACGCACGTGAACTCGGCCCAGTCCGTGACTCCGCTCGTCGCAGCCGCCGCCAAAGCCATGCTCGATACGGGTATCCGGGACGTCCGCAATCAGGGCGTGCTGCTCCGCGGCACCAACGACAAGACCGAGCAGCTGCTCGACCTGTGCTTTGCCCTGCTCGATGACGCCAAGATCATGCCGTACTACTTCTACATGTGCGACATGATCCCCGGCAGCGAGCACTGGCGGCTGTCACTGGAACAGGCGCAGCAATTGCAGCACGACATCATGGGCTACCTGCCCGGCTTCGCGACACCGAGATTCATCTGCGACGTGCCGTACGTGGGCAAGCGCTGGGTGCACCAGGTCGCCAGGTACGACCGCGAGCGCGGCATTTCCTACTGGACGAAGAACTACCGCACCGCGGTCGAGTCCGGCGATGCGCTGGCCCTGGAGCGCGAGTACGAGTACTACGACCCGATTCACCTATTGCCGGAAGCGGGCCGGGAGTACTGGCGGTCGCGGGCTGCGACGCCGGTCGCAGTCGCCTGAGTCAGGCGCCAACGGCCACTTGCGTCACGGACGGGAGCGTCACCTGCAGCTGTTGAGCTCTGCCCGTGCGGGCGTCGACAGCGACCAGCTTGCCGTCCGCCGCAGCCACGAACAGCCAGCGGCTGTCGGGCGACCAGACCATCGACTGGTCGCTGAGGCCCGTGCCGAGCAGGACGTTGTCCTCGGACTTGCCCAGCACAATCTTGAGGTTCCGGTTGGCCCCGGACCGCAGGTTGATCAGGTGCGCAGTGAGCCGCCCGCCGGGTCCGCCCTCTACTACCGCTGCTGCGGCGTCGTCTGGTGCTATCACGCCGATCGGCGGCCAGGAAAATTCGTCGTAAGGGAAGCCTGCGGCAGGACCGGGCAGCTCACGACGTGCGCCGCTGGCGCTGTCCACAACCTCGTTGCGGCAGTGCCGGTACAGCGGGTTGCAGCTGATGACGAGCCAGCTTTCGCGGCCGACAGCAACCACCGTGCCAGGTACCGGCCGGTCCCAGCCCGGTCCGGCGTCGTAGACGCTGAAGCCTCCGGTGGTGACCAGTACATAGCCGCGGCCGTCAGAGACCGCGGTCGCGGGCACCTGCGGACCGCCTGGCTGGAACCGGATCGTCGGTCCGACCCGGCGGCCTGTCAGGGTGACCAGGGACAGCGACGGCGAGGCCGGCGAGCCGGACATGACCCACGCAGTCTGCGTCGAAGCCGGGCCAGGAATGAGCGGACCGTCACCCGCGAGCGGTCCGGTCAGCACCCGCGCCTGACCGCTGTCGGGCACGACGTAGCCGGGCACAAGATCGGTTGACCGGATCACCGCCTCGTGCGCGCCGATCACGAACGCTACGTTCGGGTTCGCGGACTGAAGCGGCGGCACGTACGTGACCACGATCTTGCCCTCTGCCAGCTGGATTCGCAGCAAGTCGTCGCGTCCCCGGGCGAACAGCACCCAGCCGCGGCTCACGTCGAGCAGCGGGTGACCTGCTCCGATGACCTGCACGGGCGGCAGCGGCCGGGTCGTCGCGGCATGCCGCGCATGCTGAGGAGTGCCGCGCACGGCAACTGCGACGATGGCCGCAAGTACCAGGCACGCCAGCGCAATGCGGGGCAGCCAGCGGCCGCGGGCTGAACGACCGCTGCCAAACTGCACGACCTCGTCATATTGGCCGTGGCCGGTTCCACCCTTGTCCTGGCCAGGGCCTTCTCCGAGCGCGGGGGGCACAGTTCATCATGGCCGTGGCTGCCCGTCCCGCGCCAGCAAGCAGCCGTACCAACACGGGTCAAGTCGGCAACAACCAGGGCCGGTGGCCTACTGGACTCCAAGCACCTCGAATGCCGGATGCTTGGGCGCGATGGCGCGAATCTGCTCGTTGGTGGAATCCGGCCCGGTGCCCTCGAAGAAGATCCCGACCTCGGCCTTCCATCGCTTGAGGTACGCACGCAGCACCGGCACTTTCTCGTCGTCGGTGAGTTCCCGGCCGCGGAAAGCCTCGGCGCGCCTCCCTAGCCGCAGTTCGCCCGTGCCGACGGCCCGCAGGTTGCGCACCCACTGAGTCTCGCCGCGAGGCGCAACCAGATAGCGGCGGCCATCGTAGGTGAGCAGGTTCACCGGGGTAGTACGCCATTGGCCACTCGTCCGGCCCTTCACTGCAAGGACCCGCGAGCCGAGAACGCTAATGCCCTGCCGGGTCAGGAACGCTACTAACCGGTTGAAGACATTGCGCGTGAACCAGCCAGGTGCGCGGTAGTGATCTGCCACATTTTCCAGCTTAGCTAACGGCTTGATCAGGACCATGCGCGATATGCCCGGTACAGCTGAGATCTCGCCGGGATGCGAAGATGTCCGGATGGACGCGGTTGAGCAAGTTCAGTTGCCTGACGGCCGTCATCTCGACGTGCGGGTCAGCGGGCCCGCTGACGGGCTGCCACTGGTGTTCCACCACGGGACGCCCGGGGCGGCCACACCGATACGCGCGCTCGAGCGGGCCGCGCATGCCAAGGGTCTTCGCTTCGTCACCACCTCGCGGCCCGGATACGGGAGCTCGACCCGCCAGCCCGGCCGCAGCGTCGTGGATGTCGTAGCCGACACCGATGCAGTGCTGGCCGCACTGGGCGCTGACCGCTGCGTGACGATGGGCTGGTCCGGCGGCGGTCCGCACACCCTGGCCTGCGGCGCCCGGCTCAGGGCCGCCGCTGCGGTGCTGGTCGTGGCCGGCGTTGCGCCGTACGAGGCTGACGGCCTCGACTGGATGGCAGGCATGGGCGAGGACAACATTGCGGAGTTCTCCGCTGCCCTTCACGGTGAAGATCAGTTGCGGCCGTACCTGCTTCCGCAAGGGGAAGTGCTACGCGACATCCGCGCCGACGACATCGTCGCCTCGATGGAGTCGCTGCTGCCCGAGGTTGACCGCGCAGCTTTGACCGGCGAGTTCGGCGATGATATGGCCGCGAGCTTCCGCGAGGCGGTGCGTGTAGACGTCGACGGCTGGCTCGATGACGACCTGGCGTTCGCTAAGCCGTGGGGTTTCAGCCTGGCCGAGATCTCCGTGCCGACCATGATCTGGCAGGGCAGCGCTGACCTGATGGTGCCGTTCGCGCACGGCCAGTGGCTGGCATCCCAGCTTCCGGCGGCATCGGCCCACCTCGAGGAAGGCGAAGGTCACCTGTCGATAGGCCTCGGAAAGCTCGACACCATGCTCGAGGAGCTCGTGACGGCGACTAGCTGAGCGCGATCTTGTTACTGATGGAGATTCTCAGTGAATAGCGCTGAGAACCTCCATCAGTAATCAGTCATCAGAGCAGCGCCGACCTGAGCGATGTCAGCAGGGCGGACACGGCAGCATCCGCCCACGATCCTGGCCCCTGCCGTCACCCACTGCTGTGGATGCCAGGCCATGTCCTGCGGCCGACCCGCCCAGGCCCGACGCCGCGCATCCCAGCCCTCACCGCTATTGGGGTAGACGATCACCGGCTTGCCGGTGACCTGGCTGGCAATCGCGATCGCCAGCGGCACGTCCGACGGTGCGCAGCAGTTCACGCCGACGGCCACAACTTCCGCCACGTCCCTGGCAACCGCGAACGCCTCGGCCAGCGGCTGTCCGGCACGGGTGCGGTCGCCGTCGATGCTGTAGGTCAGCCACGCCGGAATCCCCGCGCCGGTAATTGCGGTCACCAGCGCCTCGGCTTCGGCCACGTCCGGCACGGTCTCCATCGCCAGCACGTCCGGGTTCGCCTCGGCCAGCGCCTCTAGCCTCGGCCGGTGCCAGGCGAGCAGTTCGGCGGTGCGCAACCCGTAACGGCCGCGGTACTCAGACCCATCGGCCAGGGCGGCGCCGTAGGGGCCGACCGACGCAGCTACCCAGCGCCTGACGCCATCTCCCATCTCGGCGCACGCCGCGCGCGCCAGTTCGACGCTGAGTCGCATCAGCCTCGCCGCGTCGCTCCGTGACAGGCCGCGTGCCGCGAACCCGTCGAACGACGCCTGATAGCTCGCGGTCGTCGCAATCACCGCGCCTGCCTGGAGGAAGGCGCGATGCGCAGCCTTGATCGCCTCCGGTGCTTCCATCAGCAGCCGCGCGGACCATAGGGAATCGGACAAATCATGCCCGCGAGCCTCAAGCTCAGTCGCCAGGCCGCCATCAGCCACCAGCACGTGACCTGGTTCCAGAAAGCTCACCGCGTCACTCTAGGCGCCTCGGGTCGTAGCAGGTTCCGCCTCGCCTGCGGCCGGCCTCGCGGCATCCAGCTCCGGCACCCACACCTGCGGGGTCCTTCGTGAGACCTGATGCGCAATCCGGGTGAGGGCTTCAGCTGCGGGCATCGGCGGGAGTTTCTGGCCGTCACGCAAGCGCACGGACACTTGGGCCGACGCCGCTTCAGCTTCACCAATCACCGCCTGATACGGCACGAGACGGCGCGCGCGGATGCGAGCACCGAGGCTGCCGTCGATGGCTAGCTCGGCGCGCAGGCCCTGGTCGATCGCGGCGCCGAGGACGACACGGGCCGCGGCGATCTGGTCCGCGCCGATGGGCAGCACGGCCAGCTGGACGGGGGCGAGCCAGGGCGGGAACGCGCCGCCGCGAACGTCGATCAGGTGGGCGAGCATCCGCTCCAGGCTGCCGATGACGCTGCGATGCACCATGACCGGCCGGTGCTTGGCCCCGTCTGCACCGATGTACTCAAGGCCGAAGCGCTCGGGCTGGTAGAAGTCCACCTGCACAGTGGAGAGGCTCGCCTCCCGTTCCGAGCTGTCCGCCACCTGCACGTCAATCTTGGGCCCGTAGAACGCCGCCTCTCCCTCCTCCGCCTGATACGGCACCGCTGCCGCCTCAAGCACCTCCCGCAGCGCGGCGGCAGCCCGGTCCCACATCTCGCGCCTGCCGACGTACTTGTCCGAGGCGCCGGCCAGCGACAGCCGGTACCGAGCAGGCTCGATGCCAAGCGCCCCGTACGCGTGCCGGATCATGGCCAGGGCGGCCGCGGCTTCGGCGGCGACCTGATCGGGAGTGCAGAAGATGTGGGCGTCGTTCAGCTGGATCGACCGCACCCTGGTCAGGCCGCCAAGCACGCCGGACAGCTCGGACCGGTACATCCCGCCGAGCTCAGCCAGGCGCAGCGGCAGTTCCCGGTAGCTATGCGCCCGCGACCGGTAGATGACCGCATGATGCGGGCACAGGCTCGGCCGCAACACGACCTGCTCGCCGCCTACGTCCATGGGCGGGAACATCCCGTGCCGGTAGTGATCGGAGTGGCCGGAGATCTCGTACAGCTCGCGCTTAGCCAGCACCGGCGAGCAGACATGCTGATAGCCGGCCTTGCGCTCAACCTCGTAGACGTACTCCTCCAGCGCGTGCCGGACAGCCGCGCCGGCCGGCCGCAGGTACGGCAGGCCGGCGCCGATCAGCGGGTCGGAATCGAATAGCTCAAGCTCGCGGCCGAGCTTGCGGTGGTCGTGCAGTTGCTGATCAGACGCTTGCTGATCAGGCAGTGACTCGGCTGGAATGGGCTGGGCGGGCACGGCGGCCTCCTCGCGGGCTGCGGTGGCGGGGCGAGAGTGACCGCGGAATGCCGAAGCCCCGGGGCACTCGCCCCGGGGCTTCGGCTGAGAACGGTTGTCAGCGCGCCGGGACGTGCTCCGGCGTCGTCGTCAGTCCAGCGCGCTTCATGGCGCTCAGGTTAGCAAACCTTGACGCCCCGCCCGCAAGCCGGTTTCCGGCGGCCCAGCCAGTACGCCGGGCTGCTCGTTCCCTGGCCTGGTGCCGTTAGATGGCGTCGTCAGGCAGCGTGCTTCCGAGCGTCGGGCGCTGCTTGAAGTACGGGCTGCCCAGGAGCCAGTAGATCACCAGCGGGATGAGGCCGATCGCCAGCCCGCCGAGGCCGACCCAGATGACCACCGCGTCGCTGGTGTTCGTCGCGACGAACTCGCCCAGGACCCAGAACATGAACACGGCGCCGACGAACGGCCAGAGGCCGATCAGCACGAAGTTCTTGACCGATTTGAACAGCACCTTCCGGAAAGCGACCACGACCGTGAGCCCGGCGAGACCGTAGTAGACCGCGATCTGGATCCCGATCGCGGAGATCGCGTCGGTCAGGATCGTGCTCAGCGAGCCGATGTAGTTGGAGCCGATGAACAGGCCCAGCGACACGATGGCCACGGCGATGGTGGCCAGCCACGGCGTCTGCCTGACGGGCAGGATCTTGCCGAAGAAAGCCGGCAGCGTCCGCTCCCTCGACATCGCGAACAGCGTCCGTGTCACCTGGATCAGCGTCGTCTCCAAGGTGGCGATCGTGGACAGCATGACGGCGATCACCAGCAGCTTGCCGCCGACTCCCGACCACACCTCCTGACCGAGGACCGCGAGCACGTCTCCGGCGTTTGCCTGGATTGTCTTGGCCGGCATGGCCAGGTTCGTCGCGACCGTGAAGATCTCGTACAGCGCGAACACGATCACCACGCCGATGATGCCGCCCAGGCCGGCCGAGCGCTTGCTGTCCTTCATCTCCTCGTTCAGGTTCGAGGAGACATCCCAGCCCCAGTAGTAGAACGCCGCGATCAGGCCGCCGGCCGCGAATCCGGCCAGCCCGTTGAAGTGGCTGAAGCCGAACCAGGACCAGGAGAAGTGCGCCACGCTGTGCGAAGCCGAGTGGACGATCGCGAGAATCGCGAACAGCACGAGGATAGCCACCTCGATGCCCGACATGATCCACTGCGCCCGCGCGGTCACCCGCACGCCCATGATCACCAGGCCGACCATGACCAGGAACCAGACCGAGCCGACCGCAGTGACCAGCGCGGTGTTGTTCGCTTGCGCCTGGTCGAACAGGCCGATCGTTACCGAGCCCGCGGGCAGCGACCCGGCCACCATGAAGATCGTCGCCGAGATCACCAGCGCCCAGCCGGCGATGAAGCCGAGTGACGGATGCAGCACGCGGCCTACCCAGGCGTAGCTGGCGCCCGCGTTGGCCTCGATCCGGTTTAGGTAGCTGAAGGCCCAGGCGATGCCGAGCATGGGGATCCCGCAATACAGCAGCGCGGCTGGCCCTGCGAAGGCAACTGCCCCCAGCAATGCCGCCGTACTGCCGGCGATGGTGTAGGCCGGGGCGCTGCCGGCCACGGCCATCACAATCGAGTCGAACAAACCCAGAACGTTAGCCCGCAGGCCCGTCTCAGCCGCCACCGGCGGCGATGCAGGCTCGGTGCTTGTGGTCATAGCTGCTCCCGGTTGGCGCAGGTGTGAGGGAGATGGCAACGCATTCTTTCTGCTCACGCCGCGCATACGCAACTGATTCGGCGCGCTACCGCGCCAAAACGTCGCGATCTGATCGAAGGGAAAGCTAGCGAGTACCGATTTAGTAGCCGGGAACGCCAGGTTGGCGCCAGCCGTCGCCTGCTAGCTAACGCTCCGGGGTACTGCCGGGCGCCACTGCGCTATCGCGCTCAGCGCTTTCACGCTCGGCGCTGGCCTCAGTGGTGACGTCGGCTTCCTCAGGGCTCGCAGAGCCCTGGTGCGCGCCGCTAGCCTCCCCTGCGCCGCCAGCTTCCCCCATGATGACGGGCGCTGGCCCGGCGATCTGGGCGTCTGCAGGTCGCCGCTGTGCCCGGACGAACCAGCCGATCCCGATCAGGGTCATGATCGCGGCCACGTAGAAGTTAAGCCGCAGGCCGAGGAAGTGCTCGGACGAGTCGATCCTGATGGTCTCCTCGAAGATGCGGTACGCGGAATAGCCGGCCACGTAGAGCGCGAACAGGCCCCACGGCCGGACCCGGCGGTGATGGCCGAGCCAGACCAGCGCAGCGGCCCAGGCGAGGTCGAAAATCAGCTCGTACAGGAACGACGGCTGGAACGTGCTGTAGGCAAGGTAACCAGCGGGCCGGTGCGGCAGCGAGATCTCCAGTGCCCACGGCAGCGAGGTGGGCTTACCGAACAGTTCCTGGTTGAAGTAGTTGCCGATGCGGCCTACCGCCTGGGCGACCAGCAGCGCGGGCGCGATCGCGTTGGCGAACATCCCGGCGCTGGCGCCGGCTCGCCGGACCCGCCAGATCCCGGCGATGGCACCGCCAGCGATCCCGCCCCAGATCCCGAGGCCCCCTGACCAGACGGCGAAAACGCCGTACCACACATGCGGGATGTCGGCGGGCGTCGTGATGTCGAAATAGATCCGGCCACCGATGATCCCGGCCGGCACCGCCCAGAGCGCCACGTCACCGACCAGATCAGGGTTGCCGCCCATGGCCTGCCACCGGCGCCGCGTGATGACGATGGCCAGTGTGATGCCGACCACGTACATGAGGCCGTAGAAATGGATGAACAGCGGCCCAAGGTGAAACCCGTTAACCGACGGGCTCGGGATGAAGGTCAGCAGGTGGCCTCGGGCGGACTGGAGCATGTGTTGAGGGTACTGCCCGCCCGCCGGGCGCTGAGCCGCGCCGTGCGCATAACATCCGGCCCAGCTAGCATCCGGCTATGACACTTCGCAGCATGCCGCTGACCCCTGAGCTTTACGACTACCTGGTCGCGCACAGCACTGAGCGCGACACGACGCTCGCCGAGCTGGCAAGGGAGACCGCGAGCCGCTTCCCCGACGCGGCAGGCATGCAAATCGGGCCGGAGCAGGGGACGTTCATGACGCTGCTTGCCCAGCTCACCGGCGCCAGCCGGGCAGTGGAGATCGGCACTTTCACTGGTTACTCCGCCATCTGCATCGCCCGCGGGCTCACGGCTTCGGGCAGGCTCACCTGCTGCGACGTCAGCGAGGAGTGGACCTCACTGGCGCGGAAGTACTGGGAGCTGGCTGGCGTCGCCGACCGGATTGACCTCCAGCTGCGGCCCGCCCTTGAGACCCTCAGGGCCATGCCGGCCGCTGAAACGTTCGACCTCGCTTTCATCGACGCCGACAAGACCGGCTACGTCAGCTACTGGGATGAGGTCGTCCCCCGGGTCAAGCCAGGCGGCATGATTCTGGTCGACAACACGCTGTCGCACGGCCGGGTCATCGACCCCGCTGCCGACGAACCGAGCGTTCAGGGCATTCGCGACTTCAACGACCACGCTGCTGCTGATGCCCGGGTAACGCTGGTCCTGCTGCCGATCGGCGATGGGCTGACCCTGGCGCGCAGGCACGGCTGACCAGGTTCTCAGCTCTGCCTGCCGCTCGCGGCAGCCAAGGCCGAATCTCGTCGGCGGCGAACCCCGTCAGTAGCAAACCCGTCGGTCCCGAGCCCTGTCAGTCCGTGGTCACCGCCAGCGGTGACCTTGAGACCTGTTGTCCTGATCTGGCTCGACCTCGATGCGTTCCCGGCGAATTTCGTCCCTGACGACGCTGTCCTCCTCGATGCGCTTGGTGCGCAGCCGGATGCGCTCTACCGGCACGATCTCCTTGCGGGGTACGGGTCGCTCCTCGTACAGGATGATTTCCTGCTCGTCCTCGGCAATGTCATCGTTAACCCGGTCGTGGGCGGTGACTGTAATCCGCTCTATGTCGTACTCATCATGAAAGGTGCGGACCGTCTCTTGCACCGGCTCGACGTCGACGTACTTGCGCAGCCGGACACGGCCAGTCTCGACCGTCTCCTTGTCGACGTGCAGGCGCTCCTCCTGCCGGGTGAGCCACTCCTGTTCGGTCGGCCTGCCGCGCTGCTCGTAGGGAGCCTGCCGGGACGGAGTCTGGTACGAGGGAGCTTGCCGGGACGGAGTCTGGTACGACGGGGCCGGCCGGGACGGCGCCGGCCGGGACGTAGATTCCCTGGAGGGAGCCTCCCGGGAGGGAGTTGCCTGCGCGGGAACGGCCAGTCCGTAGTACCGCCTGATCTCTTCGGCTTGTGCCGCGGACATGTGCTGGCCCGCGTCAATGTTCGGGCCAGCCATGACCTTCCGCGAGTCGAACGGAACGCGGAGGCCCTCCTCGGTGAACTCGCCGGTGCTCACCGGCACAAACCGGCCGGCTTTGCCGGACCTGATCCTGGCCCACGCGGGCGTACCGTCTGCGTCATCTCTGAAAACCTGCTCGACGGTGCCTATCACCTTGCCGTCGGAGCCGGTTACCCGCGCACCGAGGAGTTGCTCAGCCTGCGTCGTCATGGTGACATCTCCCCCGAATCACTATTACCCATTCAGGCAGAAACGCCGCAGCCCGTTAAGCTGGCACGCTTACCGTGCTCGGCCACTAACGGTGACTTACCCACTACGGGCTGTCTCAAAGTCCTGTTTTTGCCTGCCCTGACCGGTCTTCCATTACCCAGCCAGCCAAGACGAGGCCCGCCTGTGTGGCGACCTTCAGGCACTCCTGCAGGCTGCTCCTGCCGGGCGCTCCTCTTGGCGGACACCCGCCCTAGCCGGCGGGCATGTCCGTGCCCTGCTGACAGGGCGCTTGCTAGGCCGGAGGCTGCTGCTGCGGTGGGATGGTAAGCCCGTAGAACCGGCTCAGCTCTTCGGCCTGCGCCGCGGAGATGTGCAGGCCCGCGTCAATGTCCGGGCTGTTCATGACCGTTGGCGAGTCGACCGGAACGCGGATGCCTTCCCCCGTGACCTGGCTGGTGCCGAGCGGCACGAACCGGCTGCTCTTGCCTGACCGCACGCGCGCCCAGGCAGGCGTCCCGTCGACGTCGTCCCTGAATACCTGCTCGATTGTGCCTACCACCTTGCCGTCCGAGCAAGCTACTCGCGACCCGAGGAGTTCCTCAGCCCGCACACTGGTCCGCCCGTAGGCGACGTCCTCCTCGCCCGCCATGCCTGTGCCCTGCTGAGAGGGAGCCTGCTGGCTGGGTACCTGTTGGCCGGAAACCCGCGGAGCGCCCGTCTCCTGACCCGGGATCTGCTGACCCGAAACCCGCGGAGCACCCGTCTCCTGACCCGGGATCTGCTGACCCGAAACCCGCGGAGCACCCGTCTCCTGACCCGGAATCTGCTGACCCGAAACCCGCGGAGCACCCGTCTCCTGACCCGGAATCTGCTGACCCGAAACCCGCGGAGCACCCGTCTCCTGACCCGGAATCTGCTGACCCGAAACCCGCGGAGCACCCGTCTCCTGACCCGGAACCTGCTGCTGACCGGGAACCTGTTGCGAAGGAATGGTGAGTCCGTAGAACCGGCTCAACTCCGCGCACTGCGCCGCGGACATATGCTGGCCTGCTTCAATGTCCGGGCTGTTCATAAACGTCGGCGAGTCGAACGGAACACGGAGGCCCTCCCCCGTGACCTGGCTGGTGCCGAGCGGCACGAACCGGCTGCTCTTGCCTGACCGAACCCGGGCCCACGCAGGCGTCCCGTCGACGTCGTCCCTGAAGATCTGCTCGACGGTGCCTATCACCTTGCCGTCCGAGCTGGTTACTCGCGCGCCAAGGAGTTGTTCGGCCTGTGTCCTCATAGTGACATCTCCCCCCGGATAACTATCAGCGGTCCGCCGCGACCGCTTAGCCGGCGCGCTTCCCGTGCTCGGCTACTAACAGTGATTTACCCCGTACGGACAGTCTCAACGTCATGTTTTTGCCCATGCTGGCGGACCCTCAATTACAAGATCGTGGCGCAAGGGCGCCAAGCTCGCTGCAGAGTGTCACCTCGGCTGCGCCATGTCGCTACGATGTCCGCCTATGGCGGCATTGTTCAGCCGGATAATTCCGATCTTGTATGTCGGCGATCTGCAGGCAGAGCGTGACTTTTACGTCGGCCTAGGATTCCATGTCACCTACGAGGGTCCGGAGTACCCGGACTTCCTCGCACTCGGCACCGGCCAGATCGAATTCGGCATCGAGCGGCGGCGGGACTTCTCACCCACCGCACCAGACTGGGTCCTGACCTGGCAATTCGGCGTGAGTGACCTCGAACTAGCGAAGAAGCGGCTCTCCGAGGCGGGTGTGCGCTACCGCGAGGAACTGATGACGCCGAGCCCGGACTGGCAGTACCGGGTGCTGCACGCGAGAACGCCGAATGGCTATCACCTGCTGCTGGAAGAAGGCAGCGACTAAACGGCGCAACTCCAGCGGTTCAGGCACGGGGTACGACGCCCGAAATGACCCGCCCCGGGGTGGAATCGCCTGACCGTATTCTTGCCGCACGCCACCGGCGGCGCCGCCATCGGCAACAATGGCGACGGGCCGGCGCGGCGGTCTGCCAGCCGGCACCTCATCAGGAAGCGGCAGGCTATGGGCAGGTCATCTGATCCGGTCTACCTGAAGGTCCTCGAGGACCTGCGGATGCGCATCCGCGAGGGCGTGCTGGAGCCAGGAGCGAGGATCCCCTCCAGGAACGCCATCATCGCCAGGTACGGCGTCGGCGAGACTGCGGCTAAGCATGCACTAGCCGTCCTGGCGACCGAAGGACTGATCGAGGCGCGCGCTGGCTCCGGTTCGTACGTACGCAAGCCACCCGCGGCCCGGCACCTGGAGCATGACCGGCTACATTTCCCTGGCTCCCCATTCGGGGTAGGCGAATCGGCCAGCGGCGCGGATGGCATGCTAGGCGCCGACTCCCCGGTAGCCCGCTATGTCGCGTGGGAGCACTGCAGCGAGCACATCACACCGCCGGCGCACATCGCGCGCCGACTTGGCGGCGGGGTCGCTAGCGCGTTAGTGACTGCGACTCGGTACCTGATGACCGCGGACGGTCAGCCGGTTCAGCTAGCCATCAGCTACGAGCCGGCCGGGCTGACCGAAGGAACGGCGGTGGCGCTGCCCGAGCAAGGCCCGTACGCCGGGCGCGGCGTCATCGAGCGGATGCGCTCGATCGGAATCGAGGTAGACCAGGTGCTAGAGGAAGTGTCGGTGCGGAGAAGTTTGCTCGCGGAAGCGGCTGCCCTGGCAATGCCGGCCGGGTCGGGCGTCATCGCTATCGAGCGCACGCACATCTCTGGCGCCCAGCCGGTTGAGACCGCCGACATTGTCATCCCGGCCGACCGGTTCCACCTTCGGTACAGATTTTGCCCGGCCGACCCGCCGGTGCACTCTGACCTGCCCGTGCACTCCGGTCCAGCTGAATGATCCGGCCAGCCAGGCCGGCCGATGTGCCGGCTATCTATCAACTCATCCTCGACCTGGCCGAGTACGAGCGGTCGCGGCCAGAGGTAACCGGCACTAGTGAGGACCTGCACCGGTCACTGTTCGGCCCGGACCCGGCCGTATTCGCGCACGTCGCCGAGCATGAGGGACAAGTCGCCGGATTCGCGCTGTGGTTCCTCAACTACTCCACCTGGCTCTGCCAGCACGGCATTTACCTGGAAGACCTGTACGTCGCTCCCGAGCTTCGCGGGCAGGGCCTGGGCCGCGCGCTGCTCGCCGAGCTCGCGGCCCTATGCGTGGAGCGCGGCTATGACCGGCTGCAGTGGTGGGTGCTGGACTGGAACGAGCCGGCGCGCGCCTTCTACGCCAGGCTCGGGGCCAGGCCGATGGACGAATGGACGGTGCAGCGGCTGACGGGCGAGCCGCTACGAGCCCTCGCGGCCAGCGCACGCCGCAGCCAGGCTGACCCGCGCTCTTAGCGAGGTGCCAGGCCGGCGCGCAACGACAGCACTACTACCACCGCTGTCGTGAGAGCGACAGCACCAGGTCACTTGCTGTCGTTGCTGCTCTGCAGGCCCGGGTTGCGCTGCTGGCCAGCCGCGCCCCA
>Ga0335075_10008379_pt1 | contig 15841 bp, 22 predicted proteins | sample Lox_Sample_24_FD_206723 | JGI IMG/M metagenome (GOLD analysis project Ga0335075, IMG submission 206723) | Soil microbial communities from Loxahatchee National Wildlife Refuge, Florida, United States - Lox_Sample_2.4 | ecosystem: Environmental > Terrestrial > Soil > Wetlands | place: USA... | reverse complement strand
CGGTCTCCTCGCAGAATGAGCTGATCGCGGCCGAGGTGGACAAGGAACGGCACGAGCTGAAGCACAACGCGGTCGCCGAGCAGGCCGAGCTCGCGGGCATGCTGCGCAAGCGCGGCGTCAGCGCCGTCACCGCCCAGCAGGCGGCGGCCGAGATCTCGCAGCACCCGGACAAGGCCCTGACGATCCACGCGATGGAGGAGCTCGGCGTCAACCCCACCGAGCTGCCGTCCCCGGTGGTGGCCGCCGGCGCGTCGCTCGCCTCGTTCGCCGTCGGGGCGGTCATCCCGCTGCTGCCGTACCTGCTCGGGTTCGACGCGCTCGGCGTCGCGCTGGGCCTGGCCGCGCTCGCCGCCATCATCGGCGGCGGCCTGGTGGCGCGGATGACCAACCGGCCGTTCTGGCGGGGCGCGGCGCGGCAGCTGATCCTCGGCGCCTTCGCCGCCGGCATCACCTACCTGATCGGCCTTGGCGTCGGCGGCCTGGCCACCGGCGGGTAAGCCATCCTTCCGATACCCAAGCCGTGACTCCATCGCCCGCGCGGAACTTACCTCTTGCCAAGTTTTGGTTGACAACCCGAGTTGATATGCTGCTAGGCTCGATAAATCGAACTCAATCAGCACGTTGACAAGGGGGTTTCCGTTGACGAACTTACGAAACTTAGCAGGGCCGGAAAGGTACCGGCATGGCTAGCGCAAGGCAGCGGGGGAAGCGGTGGACGGGGCTCTACCGCGACGCGACAGGCAAGCAGAAGAGCGCGGGGACGTACGACACCGAGCGGGAAGCGGTCAAGGCCGCTGAATACCAGGAGGCGGTAGCAAACCCTCCTGAGACCGTTGAGGTCCACTCAGGGACCAGGCGGGGGAAGCTCACGGTGGCCGGCTTCGGCCCGGTCGCCATCGAAGGGGCGAAGCTAGAGGCGACGTCGCGCGAGACGTACGGGCATCTGCTCAAGCACGTCATCCGCGAACTCGGAGACACGGTTCTGGCCGACCTGACGCCGACCCAGGTCCGGGCGTTCGCCCGCAAGCTCGAAGCCGGCAAGATGTCATCGAGCACCGCGTATCACGTGTTCTGCGTCCTGCGGCTGATCGTGGTGACGGCGCTCCAGGACGGCCTTGTTGAGAAGGACGTCACGGCCGGAATCTCCGTCCAGCGCAAGGGCGCGAAGGAAAAGGTCATCGCCACGCCGACGCAGGCTAAGGCGATCCAGGCCGCGATCGATGCGCACTACGCGCTCCTGGCCGAGACGCTGTTTGCCACGGGCATGCGTTACGGCGAACTCATGGCGCTCCGGGTGTCGGACATCCGCGACAAGGTAACCGGCGGAGTCTGCCGGGGCATGGTGATCAAGGTCTCGCGGAGCATCGCGGAGATCAACGGCCAGCCAGTAGAGCGCGGCTACGGCAAGACCGCGCACGCGACGCGCGAGATCCCGGTCGAGAAGTCGCTGGCGTCCAGGCTGGCCGCTCAGGGACTGCGGAACAAGGACGGCTATGTCTTCCTGAACACGCACAGCCGCTACATCCGCCGCAGCAACTTCAGCCGGATATGGGGACGGGCGTGCAAGGCCGCTGGCGTCCCTGGGATGACTCCGCACGGTGCCCGCCACAGCGTCGCGTCGTGGCTCGCAAATGACGCCAGCGTGCCCCTGGTGGCCGTTCAGGCGATGCTCGGCCACAGTTCGCTCGCGCAGACATCGGCGTATGTCCACCACATCGACGGCGACGGCGACGACCCGCGCCTCGCAGCGCTGGCAAGGATCGCGGCATGAGCGGCCGGGGGGAGAGCGTGAACACCAAGCGCATGCCCAGGTGGCCGCTGGCGGTCATCGCAGCGCCCGCCGCTGTGGCCGTGTGGTCAGGATGGGTCGGTCTCGGCGGCATGTGCGGATTCGGGATCATTCACCCGCTGCCCGGCATCTGGGATGCCGCCCACCTGAACACCGCGATCACGCTCCCGATAGGAGTCGAGGCGTATGGCGCATACGCGCTCGGCGCGTGGCTCACGCCGGGCACATCGGAGCGTGCTCGCAGGTTCGCGAAGCGGTCGGCTATCGGCGCGCTCGGACTCGGCATGGCCGGGCAGGTGATCTACCACCTGCTAGCTGCTGCGCATGCGACACGCGCACCGTGGCCGGTCGTGATGCTCGTATCCTGCCTGCCGGTCGTCGCCCTGGCGCTCGGCACGGCACTGGCTCACCTGCTCCGCGATGCTGCCGGCGACGTACCCGCGCAGGTGACTATCCCAGCGCCCGAGACGGCCGGCCAGACAGTGGCGGACGTGCCCGCCGATGTGTCCGGCGTGGCCGGTGTGGACGTGCCCGCGAGCACAGCACCTACCGTGCCCGTGAGTGTGCCGGAAGACAGTGGCAGGACAGTGGCAGCGAACCGTGTTCCGCGCCGTGCCAACGGGCGCACACCGAAGCGGCCAGAGCGCGTGTTCAGCGCCGAACTCGAACGGGGCGAGCTGCCATCCCTCCGGACGGTCAAGACCAAGATGAACGTCGGCACCGACAAGGCGCGTGACATCCTCGCAGACCTGCAAGAAGCCGTAGCCGGGCAGGGGGTGACCGTCGATGCTTGACAAGCTGCCGGCCGTGCCGGACACCGAAGTCATTGACGGCCAGATCGTGGACGAGCCGGCCACGCGCCCGGTCATCGTCCTGCGGCCCGTGGTCCAGGTGGTCAACGTCGTGCTCGTCGTCGTCAAGCACGAGCACGCCAAGACGGCCGGCCGGCACGTGTCGTACATCCCGCTTGGCGCGTACGTCGCCGGCCGGCGCGTGTGGGAGTCGCGCTCGACGGCCCGCTACGACAAGGCGATCAAGGCGGCCGAGCAAACCGGCGACCACAAGACCGCGCTCGACTGGGACCAGCGGCGGGCAGAGTTCGTCAGGGCACGGCATGACAGGCGCATGCAGCGGGCAGAGTCCCGCCGCGCCACGGCCCGGACAGCGCCATGGTTCGCGCTCGGCGCGATCTTCGTGTTGTTCGCGCTCGGCGTGCTCCTCGCAGTCGCGCGCCGCAACGCTGCGGACATCGCGCTCCCGGTCGAAGTCGTCGCGCACGCAACCGAGATCATCGCCGCCGTCATCGCGGTGTCATGGGGGCCGCTGGTGATCGCCTCACCGTGGCTGCTCGGCGTGATCCTGTGGCACGTAGGCCGCAGGAACGCGAGCACGGCCGGGCCGTCGTGGCTGCGTACAGCGCTCCCAGGTGACGACATGCCGATCGATGAGACGACGGTCGCCAAGGCGCTGGAAGCGCTGCGGATTCCGCAGGTGACCGACTACCTGACCAAGCAACGCCTACCGCTTCAGTACATCGTTCCGTGCCGGGTGGACGGCCGGGGGACGTACGCACAGCTCCGGTTGCCGCGTGGCGTCACGGCCGAGCAGATCGGCCGGAAGCGCGCCCAGCTAGCCACTGGCTTGTACCGGTCGGCTACCGAGGTATGGCCGTCCACTGGGAGCGAAGCGGGCATTCTCGATCTCTGGGTCGCAGACAAGGGTGCACTCGCTGAGGGTGCCGGGCCGTACCCGCTGCTGGACAGTGGCCTATGCGACGTCTTCCGGGGTCTCCCGTTCGGCCGGACGCTCCGGGGCGAGCCGGCACGCATCCCGGTCATCGGGCGGAACACGATCTGCGGTGGCATGCCCGAACAGGGCAAGTCGAATGGCGCGCGGGTCGTGGCCTGCGGCTACACGCTTGACATCCGCACGGAGCTGCGGATCTACGTGCCGGACCTGAACTACGACTTTGAGCCGTTCGGGCCGCGCTGCTCCCGGTATGTGATGGGTGCCGAGGACGAGCAGATCGAGATGATCCTCGCGGACCTGGAGGGTCTGAAAGATGAGCTGCAACGGCGCGGGCAACTGCTGATCGACTCCGGTCAGCAGGAGGTTACGCAGCAGGTTGCTGACCGCGTGCCCGGCCTGCACCCGCTGTTCTGGCTGCTGGAAGAGGCGCACGTGGCGATCCAGCACCCGAAGTACGGCAAGGACATATCCGGTCTGCTGACTGACGTCGTGCGGCTGGACCGCAAGCGCGGCGTCCATGTCTTCGTGTCAACGCAAGCGCCCGTACGCGGGTCGATGCCACCCGATGTGACACGCAACTGCACGAACGGTGTCGCGTTCGCTGTAGGCGACCTGTACGCCAACGACGCGCTGCTAGGCCAGGGTGCCTACTCGGCCGGGCACCGTGCCACGGACCTGATTCCAGGAACCGACCGGGGCACGGCATTGTGCAAGGGCTTCAGCGGCCAGCGGTCGGAAGTCGTCCAGGTTCACCGCATCGACGTCAAGCGGGACAAGGACGACGTGACGCCGATCGTCAAGCGCGCGCTCGGCGCGCTGGCTGCCGAGGGACGGCCCGTGCCGGGCACCGAACGCGGTCCAGCCCCGATCACCCAACGGGACCTGCTGACCGACCTTGGCGAAGTCCTGCGCGGTCACACGGGCAAGGTGCGGCTGTCCGATCTGCCAGCGATGCTCCGCAAGCTCGCGCCGAGCTGGTTGCCGTACCGGTCGCTGACCGGCGTCCAGCTCCGCGAACTGCTCGACCGCGAGGGCATCAAGACGACGAACACGAACAACGTCCGCGAGCTTGACCCCGCCGAGCTGCGCGCAGCGGAGTTAGATTTCTAACCCAAGCCGCGGCCGGCCTAACTACCGGCCTGACCTGCAGAAAGTTAACAAAGTGAGCTGCCTGGAGGGGTTAGCAAGACCCTCCAGGCAGTTGCGCATACGGGCCAGGCGGCCGTTGGCGGACCTAACTCACTTGTCCCTGACCATCTCGGGCGGTGGCATCATGTCCGCTGTCCGGATGAACCGAAATGAGGGGGGATAAGCGTGGACGATGAGCTTGAGCCGTTGGACGGGCCAATCGACTGGCGGGCCGCCATTGAGCAGAACGCCGAGATGGGATTTGATGGCCTGCCCGCTGATGCGCTGCCGGCGGCTGCTGACATCCTGGCTGGCGAGATTGAAGCCGAACTGGCCGCCGTGGAGCACGACGGCACGGCGTAGCCCTGGACGAAACAGCGCCCGGTCCCAGGTGCACGGGGCCGGGCGCTATGTCGTGACGAGCGCTAACCGGCGCTTCAGGTCCTCTGCGAACCTCCGCCATGCGCCCGGCTGGAAGGCAAGCACAGAGCCGCCCTTGTCTTTCGAGTCACGGATAAACACGCGGCCGGCGTCATTGGCAGCCTCCAGGCAGTTGCCGCCCTGGCCGCCGCTCCTAGTCGGTTTCCGCCAGTTCATGGAAATCACTCCTGATCTTGACCAACATGTCCAGTGTGGCACGCGGGGACAGCGCACAAGCCCGTAGCGCGTCCAGCGTGGTGACCATCTCGGCTACGTCGCTCGTTTCTTCGGCTATCCGTCCGCCACCATTGGCTTCCGCGTACCCTACGGCTGGCCTGTCCGCGAACTCGTAGACAGTGACCGGCCCGTCAGTGCCCGCGTGGTCACCTGCGCCGAACGGGAGGATTTGTATCACGGTGCCCGGTTCACGCGCGACTGAAATAAGCCGCTCAAGCTGGCCTGCCATGACTGACGCACTACCCACCACGCGCCGCGCAACCGATTCATCCAGCACGTACCAGAGCCGGGGGGAGTTGTCGCCGGACAGGATGTCTTGCCGTTCGAGCCGGGCGACCACGAGTCGTTCTATGGCTTCTGTCGTGTCCTGCGGTTTCGTCGCTGTGATCAGGCAGCGCGCGTAGTCCTCGTTTTGCAGCAAGCCAGGAATCGCGCCGAGTTCCCACGCTTGTATGCGCGTGGCTGACCGTTCGTAGTCCACCACTGGCGAGAACCACGCCGGATACGCGGCGCGGCGCGCTATCTCATGCATCCGGGCGAACGTCCCTGGCGTCCCGAACTCGCGGTCGCATGCCTGCGCGAAATCGAGACTCGCGAACCGTTCCCCGCGCTCGACGTCGCTCACGAACGAGCCGCTGAATCCGATCTTTCCGCCTAGCGCTGCCTGCGTCCAACCGCGTTGCGCACGATGAGCCCGGAGTTCCGCAGCAAACGCGCTACTTGCGCCGGATTCCGCTTCCGCCATGGCCAGAACTCCTTGTTGTGCGCAGTCACTCCGGGCAGCCCCGAGCACTACACATCGTAGACCGTGCCCGGCAGGGTGGACCTACACCGTGCGGCGGGCCGAGCCCCTAGGCGATGGCCATCATCTGGATAAGCGCTCCCCGTCGCGCGGTGCACCTAGCCGCAAGCGAAAGAGGCATCGAGTGCTGCTGTGGATGTGGGACGCGGGCCATTGCCACGGGGTGACCGACAACGACCAGGCGGCGCGCGTCGCTGCTGGTGCTGTGCTCATCAGCGGGCAGGCGCAGACGGCCAGCGTCGAAGCGGCCACGCTTGTACTCGGAGTCTCGTCGGTCACGGATGCCTACCGGCGCGCGGGGGTCGGCTGGAATGGCGTGCGAACCGACAGGGGCGTCCGCTGGACTCCGACAGTGGCAGGCGTACCGGCATGACGCGCGACCACGCGCGCCGGCTGGAACGGCAGCTCCGCCAGCGCTACCCCGAGGGCGACGTCGATGTCACCCGCGTATTCGGCGGGGTCGAGGTCGAAGCAGGTACCGCGTGTGACCGGGTGTTCCTGCGCACCACCGACGATTCCCCGCTGCTTGTGCTGCTCGGCGTGGACCCTGAGACGCGCTTATCCGTTCACCGAGACGCCGGGGATACCCGTGCTGCCGATCCCGGTGTACTGCGGCCCGAGCGGCGTCGCGACGGTGTACGGGGCCTTCCCCAGCTTCTGGAGGTCCTGCCACACAGCGGTCTGGGTCGATGACGGTGGCTGCGGCAGCATCGTGAAGGTGACCGAGATCGACGCCCGGATCGGCACCATGTTGGTCGTCCAGTGGGTGTACGTCGGCGTCCACTCGCTGATGAAGCCGTAGTAGTTGAGCTGACTGGCCATCGCGCCGAGGTTGACGTTGCCGTTGCCGCTGGTGACCTGCGCGAGAGCGTTGCCGAAGAACACGTAACACGGGATCATCATCATGATGCCGCCGCTGGTGACCAGCTCGGCGGTCCCGTTCGTGGCGCTGGCGGCTGTTGCGCTGCCGCCGGCGGACTGCGCAGCTTGCGCCTGCTGCTGGCTGAGGATCGCGGTCACGCCAGTGAATTGCATGAATTGAAAAATGTCAGCCTGGACGCCGATCACGGTGGGATCGTTGGGGCCGCCGCCGTAGTTGCCGCCATACGTTAATTCAAACGTTCGGTCAAAGTACAACTGAAACGAGACAGTCTGCTGGAGCAGCGGCGCTAACAGGTTCCCTTGGTCACCAGGAACGGCGTACATCATCGCCGCCTGGAGGCTGGCGTTGCCGACGTTGTAATCGGAGCTGACCGTCGAAGGGTTGTACATGAAGTTGATCATGTCCCGGCCGTCACCCAGCGGGCCGCCACCGGAGAACAGCGTGGGCATCGGGTTTGCCCAGATCATGTAGCCCTTTTGGAGGTTGACGTTCGTCCCCATGGCCCGGCTGACCTGCTGTAGCTGGCTGGCGAACTTCGGTTGCGTGACGAGCTGGCTACCGGTCATGGCTGGCCTTCCATTCGGCGTAGCTCGGGACATCACTCACGGCCACGCCGGCGTCTATCTGCGCGTCGCGGTCCACCGCGTACTCGAACGCTGCCGCGACGTCGGGCGGCAGCTCGTCAAAGGTGAGCGTCATCGGCTCGATACCCTCGCACGTCACGTAGGTGGGGACGTCTGGCGAGTGACCATGTTCGCCAGGGCGTGACGGCCGTTCGTGGGGGCGGGGGCGGCCGTCTGCGTCTGGGTAGAAGTCACGGGCGCACGCCGGGCACGTCACCTTGGCGGGTAACGCCACCCGCGTGAACGTCCCTGTCTCGCGCGCCTGCCTGATTAACGCTTCCCGCTTGCCTGGTCGTGCCATCTCGTGCTCCTGTCTTCTGGTAGTCCAATCTTATCGAATATGGGCACGTCGCACGGTTCAACAACCGTGTGGCACTGCGTGTCATAATTGAACCATGAGCGATGAGCAGCTAAAGCGCGTGATGGTGGTCTTAACTGAGGACCTGGCCGAGCGCTCGATCGAAGCGGCCAATGCGCGCGGCCTGTCGCGGTCGGCGTGGCTCCGGATGCTCATCGAATCGGCGCTCGACACGGAAGGCACACATGACTGACACATCACGGCTCAGCGCCTGGCTGGACGCCCAGAAGTTAGCCGGCGATTACGAGCTGAGCGGATTGTCCGCCCAGGAGATCAACCGGCTGAGCATGACGGATTACGCGCGGATTCGCGAGCGTGCGGGACTGCCCGCGATCGACCCGTACGCCGATGCGTACGCCTCGTACGAACCGCCGGCACCACAAGGCCAGGAAGCCGGCCAGAACGCCCCAGGAGCGCCGCAGAGCGCGCCCCAGGGCATCGACCCGTACTCGGATGAGTTCTTCCTCGCGTGGCGCGCTAACAGGCGTAGCGGTGGTGAGCACAAGGGCATCTTCGACAGCGTGGGCAGCCAGAGCGACGCGTACCGCGAGGCGACCGCCCGGCAGGCCGGGCGCGGCGCGCTGTCCAACGCCAACGTCGTAGAACCCCCGCGACTCACCGGCCGGTTCGTGAACCACGATGAGCGCCTGGACCACAGGTCCGCTCGTGACCGCTTCTCGGTTCCCGGCAACGCATTCAACCTCTAGATCGGAGAACCAATGCCAACTGGACCACGGGGGACAAGCCCCGTATCGCCAAGAGACCTGACCGGCAGCCGCGCCCGTGTGCTGCTCAAGGAGAAGGCCGACCGCGAGAAGTCCGCCGAGATCGACGTCGCCGCGATCAAGCGCGATGCGTTCCGGGCCGGCTTCGACGCCGCGTGGGAACCTGCCTACCTGGCCGGCTGGAATGCGCTAGCCGAGACGATGGCCAACGCCGGCATCGACGTTGACGCTGTGCTCGACCTGGACGACGAGCACCAGGACGACGAGTCGGCCGGGGACGAGTGATGGCGGACACCGGAGGTTCGCAGACCAGCGCGTTCGGACTCGGCGTCAACCACCAGGTGAATCCGGGCCGGGCCAACACCGGCTCGATCACGCTGAACGACACCGGTCTTGACCAGACGTCGCAGCAGGCCGCCACGACCCCGCACGGCGTGCTCGCCACGACCATGGGCGCCGCTTCCCAGGACGACGGATCATTCGAGAGATACCAGCGCACCAGCGGCAGCTACGCGCCCGGTTCGATGACGCAGCTCCAAGACCAGATCAGCAACGGCAGCAACGACAACCTTTCGTAGGAGAACAGATGAGCAGTGACAAGCGCCGCCCGGTCCAGGACTTAGGTTTACCCAAGCCAGCGGTCCCGTTCCACGCCGGCGGCAGGCAGCAGGTGAACCACAAGAGCGAGCTGGCCGACACGGGCTCGATCGGCTACACGCCGAGGGGCACGGGTGCGGCCGGACACGTTCACGACGTGCTGTCGCAGGACCAGCACGGCCGCCATCCCGAGGACGACGAGCTTGAACTTGCACCTCGTCCCCTGCCGCGCGAGCAGCCGGTCAGCGAAACGCCGACCCACATGGGCAACTACGTCCGATTCTTGGACGGTCACAGCGAGCTACACCGGGCGCGGCCCGGCCTGGTCGCGCTGATGAACCACCCCAGCACGTCAGAAGAGGACCGGGCGGACATCCGGCAGGAAATAGCCGACCGCGACGCGATCCACAACCACCGCTACTGGTAGGCCGAGATGGCAGACAACCCACGCAGCTACACCCGCGACATACGCGGCCGGTTCACAAAGGTTGATCCCGTGCGCGACGTCCTAGCTTCTGACCTTGGCACGCCGCAGAAGTACGCCTACGGCATGCAGCCGCGACACGTGCCCGCTGCTGATGGCGTAGGCCAGGGCGACGGCATGCCGCCTAGCGTGCGCACAGCGCGATCGGTCAGCGGTGGCAGCGAACGGGAGGTGTACGCCACGCCGTACACGCGGACCCTGGCTGGCACGCATACGGACGAATCGGGCCGCCCGGTACGCGATGAGATGCGGTACCTGATCGGAGACGTTGATCAGAGCGCGCCTGGTGAGGCGACGTCGTGGGGCCGTCAGACGCGTATCGGGCCGCCGGACGTCCACCCTGATGACGCGGTGCACCCGGTGTTCGGCATGCAAGGTGCTGTTCTCCGGACTGCTGCCCGCCGCGCCGGAGGCGATCTGATGGACCCGACCGGGCATCTCGTCGGCCTGGAACGAGGCGACGATGGCCGGTAACTACACCATCAGCCAGCCCGCCGAGATCCAGCACGACGAGTTGTTCCGCGTTGACCGGACGCACAACGCGCTGACGATCAATCCGGGCAACAGCTACGTCAAGGAGGTCACGGACGAGCCTCTGTCGGACTGGGAGATGGTCGCGCAGGGGACGGCCGTGTCGGTCTTGTCGGGCGTGCCCGGCGTGCCGAGCGTGATGCTGCACGGCGCGTACATCCGGAGTGCGCTGCGCGGTACCGGCCGTGGCCGCGATCGCCGCTAAAGTGAACGACCCGACGTCGAAGAGAGTGAACGCCAGGTGGAACACGAAGACCATGATGTTCAGCCTTTAGGCGGCCCGGACCCCAGCAGGTGCGCTGAGTGCAACCGCGTCCTAGTTGGCCGGCGAGCCGATGCGACCTGGTGTTCTGCCCGCTGCCGGATGCGGTGGAAGCGGAAGCAGAGCCGGCGCGCGGCTGCGCGTGATAGTTACTCCGCTGTTCATCCTGACGTGTCGCTCGCGGAGCTGCATGCGCAGGCTCGGCCGCCGCAGCACTGGACCGATGACCCGCGTCAGTTCAGCGACTATGGCGAGCTGCCGGACGACTACGACATCGCGGCGGAGATCGACGCCGGCGTGTACGACGTCCAGGATGATGACCAGACGGCCCGCTTCCGCGCCATGGTCCAAGACGAAGACCGGACGCCGCGTGAGACGTGGAAACGGTGGCGCGCATACGGCCGGCGTCACGGTACCGAGCATCCCGAGCAAACCGCGGATCGCATCAAGCGGACGCGGGCCGGGCAGGCTGCGCAGGCGGCGCGCATCGATCAGAGCACGACCGGGCGCGTTCAGGATCGCTACGACACGAGGACGTCAGGGAACGTCTCTGCCAACGCGATGTCATCACGCCGGCTGAACGCCTCGCATGTCGATCGTCCGCCGGTATCGAGTCCGGTCTTCGACTTCCAGGCCGAGCAGATCAACGGCGGCCCGTACCGCAGCGGCCGGCCATCCGGGCAGCGGGGAGCGCACGCCGATTACCGCTGGTCAATGGAGGATGGCTTCCGCTTCTGACCGAAATCCGGCAAGCCGAGGACGGTGCGGATCTTAGGCGACCGGATGCGCTCAGCGCGCTTCCAGACGGCATCGGCAGAGATCCCGAGGACGTCCGCGATCTCGGTGTAGGTGTAGCCGGCGTAGCGCATCGTGGCTACCTGGGCGAGCTTCGGCGGTAACCGGAGGATGCGACGGCGGATGTCCTCATCATCGAGCTTGCGCATGACGACCCATTCGGCGCTCGGCCCTACGCCTGACTTGTAGATGTCCGCCAGCTCCGCGCGGTGCTTCTTGAGAATCCGGGCGCGGTTGGACTCGATCCGGTAGCGGTCCTTCGCCATGTTGAAGAGGACGGTGCGGACCCATGGGCCGGCGGTGATGCGATCGCGCTCGGCGTGGAGCTTCCCAAGCTCGGCGTAGATCTTCTCCGTCTTGACCTTCGGGCGCTTCGACCGGGGCAGCTCCCTGATGCGCTCCAGGTCTTCCCGCAGCGCTTCGATCCGGGCGTCGATCTGGCCGATCTCATAGCCGGCAAGCTCGGGCACCAGGAAGTCAGGAGAGGCCGTTAAGAGCTTCAGGAGCAGGTCTTGCAAGTCGTCCTCATCCCCCTTGGACTGCCGGGCAACGAGGTTGCCGTGATGCTGCCAGAAAGCGGCTAACAGAGCGTTCCGCTCCATGGGTGAATCAAGCATGAGTTCTCCTTGCAGGTTCCAGGGTCAGGGCAGTTGTCACCGGTATCAGGGAACTGGGTGGGGAGCTACCCCACCCGCCGATGCCCCTGGAGGAGAACAACAGGACCTACGATACCCAAGCTCGGGCCGGTGCTCGTGTCCCTGACATCTGCCCAGGTCAGAGCATCGGGCAGCCGGGCAGGGTAGCAACTAGCCGGAAAATGTCAGGATTCCGGGCCGCCATTCGTCTAGTAGATGAGACTCATTAATATTCGTCTCCGTACTGCTCACTGAGTCCGCTACCGCGTCCTCAGTATCGCTACGTACGCTACGAGGCTAAAACGGTGGAGTATCGCTGCTGCCTGGAAGAGGCACAACGTTACGCTCCCACGCCCCCCAAGGGGGTCATGGTCGCTTACGCGGCGCTACGCCAGCGCGGCGTGCGATAGGTCCCCAGGTAAGCAACTTGTGCTCCGCCGGTACTCCCGTGTTGTCAGGCATCACGAGCACATCCGCTGCGCCGGCCGGCGGGGCAGTGGCAGACGACACGCCAGGCGAGGTACGTGCAAACCGTGTTCGAGCACGCTAGGCTGCGCGCGTCACATCCGAACCTATCCCCGAGGAGGGGTAGATGCCTGTCAATGTCACCATCTCCGATCCCGATGCGCCGAAGGAGCACGACACCGGATTCGACATCGCTGTCTCTGACGGTCATCTGTGGGTGCTCGCGGGAGACCACCATTCAAAGGTCGCGGTTTACGCTCCTGGCTCCTGGGCATCGGCCGAGGTCATCAAGAAGTAGCGCAAGCAGGACCCAGCCCCGCCAAGACCGCTGATTGGCGGGGCTTTCCTATGCGCGTCGGTGTATCGCAAACGACCGTTTACGCCACACATCGCAGCCTGCCCGCTCGCGGCGCATCGGTGCAGGTCGCTATGTATCGAAACGCTGTACATAAATCTACGTCTAGTAAATGTCTCTACCTGACGTTTGTGATACACTATGGACATGACGACGAGGAAGACCAAACCGGCCGCCAGCGGCCGGCGCTATGGGTACGGACGGGTTTCCACGCGGGACCAGCACACCGAGGCGCAACACGACGCACTCCGGGCCGCTGGGGTCGAAGAGCGGCGCATCTACGTGGAGAAGGCGAGCACGCGCCTCGCGCAGCGTCCCGAGCTTGAAAGGCTCCGCAAGATCCTGGAGCCGGGCGACACGCTCGTGATCACGAAGGTTGACCGCCTCGCCCGGTCGCTGCTCGACCTGATCACGATCGCTGACGACCTGCGCAAGGAGGGCGTGACGCTTGAAGTCCTCAGCGGGACGTTCAACCGCGACGACCCCATGGGGGAAGCGTTCTTCCAGATGACCGGCGTGTTCGCGCAGCTTGAGCGGGACCTGATCAGGGTCCGGACCAATGAGGGTCTTGAGGCGGCCCGCGCCCGTGGCCGCACGGGCGGGCGCAAGGCCAAGCTGACCGCTGCCCAGGCGGCCGAGGTCCGCCGGCTCTACGCAGCCAAGGAGAAGACCGTGGCCGAGATCGGGCAGCTTTTCGGGATCACCCGCGAGAGCGTCTACCGCTACGTGCGGACGGCCGACGACGAGCAGACCGCAAAGCCGCGCAAGCGGACGGTGCAGGAACGCGCATCATGACCGCATAGATACGCACTACATGCCCGGTCGGTCACCGTTGCCGGCCGGGCATTCCCATGCCCGAAATCAACTGTTGAGTTGTCAACAGACAGGAATATAGCTAACCCGATTCTACCCTGTTTCCGCAGGTCAGGATAGGTTTTTACGCTATTAGCGCATGCCTGGAATTACCTCGTTGCGTTTATCGGAACGCTTGACAAAAGCTATTCCCATATGCTCCGTAGGTTTTGTCAACGGTAAATTGACCCCACCATCATTAACGAATGTCGATGTCGGACAAGAGGGCCTGGATTCGCGATTACGTTTCAGCAGGCACACGCGGACAGTGGCACCGGCACCTCCTGCCGGCTCGCCACCACGACCATCGCGCACGCGAACAGTGGCGGGCCGGCTGGGACAATGGAGTATGGACCTTGAAGACCTGACACCCGCCGGCGCATCGTTACGCCGCGCTGTACGCGGCCCGCACGGCCGCCCCGTCGCGACGTTCACCGCACCCGTGACGCCCGACCCTGACCAGCTCTGGGAACCGCTCACCCGCACAAACGACCGGACGTACGGCGGTACGCAGGGAGCACCGTTCGGCCGGCCGGGCCACGGCCTGGAGCACGAGCCCACGGATAACGCCGAGAAGGCCAGCGAGCACACCGCGCAGGCCGCCGCTCGGGTCCGCGCAGCGCTGCGGCCTGGCATGTGACCCGAATCACATCAGTAAGAATCGGGAAGCAGTGGGAAGTGATGGGAAGCAGCGGGAAGTAGCGGGAAGTAAGTGAAACTTTTATGTTCCGCGCCAACCCCGTTCAGGCGGTCACGGAGCCGGTAACCTGTGGTTCAGCGGTACCCAGCACTGAATCCCACGGCAGGGTCACCGACCCGGAACACGTGTCGGGTTGGCAGCCCGGCAACTGCGGGCACACGCCCGTCAGGTAGGCCATCGGGATACCCAGTGGCGAAGCACCGCCGAAGTCTGTCCCCGGATACAGAGAAGCTCATCGCGCTGTTGATCAGCACGATCGAGCCGATCGCCCGCCTGATCGATGCGATCAGCCGGATCGTCCGCTGACAGACGTGGCCCCCTGCCGGGCGTTGTCGACCGCTACTGGCAGGGGGCCACTTCTACATTGCAAGCATAACAACGTGGCAAGCGTAACAAGCCGCGCGTGCACGCACGCACAGCTTTGAATGGCTGTGCACACGTGTCTCCGATCAGGCGGCCCGTTGACACGCTCCCGAGTAACTACCCCGTCGCCCGCCATCCGCTGACGTGCGCCGATGCCCGCGACGCTCCCCGATCCGGCGCTTGTCAACGGGCCGTCGTTGACACAGTCCACGTCACTCGGTACGGTTTTTGTGTTCTGACCTGCAAGGACGGCTCACACTGACACAAGGCTCTTGGTAAGGTGCCCCGTGGCCTCAGTGAACCGTCCGCTGCGCGTTGCGCTGCTGTCGTACCGCAGCAAGCCGCACTCCGGCGGCCAGGGCGTGTACGTGCGTCACCTGAGCAGGGAACTAGCGGCGGCCGGGCATCACGTTGAGGTGTTTTCCGGGCAGCCCTACCCGGAACTCGACGACGGCCCCCTGCTGCGCCAGGTGCCGAGCCTGGACCTGTACAGGGACGACGACCCGTTCCGCACCCCGAAGCGCGACGAGATCAGGGACTGGGCCGACGCGCTCGAGACGGTCATGATGTGGGGCGGCGCGTTCCCCGAGCCGCTGACGTTCAGCATCCGGGCGCTGCGGGCGCTGCGCGAGCGGCCAGGCGAGTTCGATATCGTGCACGACAACCAGGGACTCGGATACGGCATGCTCGGCGTTCCCCGGCTTGGCCTGCCGATGGTGACCAGCATCCACCACCCCATCACCGTGGACAAGCGGCTGGACCTCGCGGGTCATGGCTGGCTGCAGCGGCTGAACAAGCGCCGCTGGTACGGGTTCGTCCGGATGCAGGGCCGGGTCGCGCGCCGCGCCGGGCCGCTGATCACGGTCTCCGAGTCATCCAAGAACGACATCTGCCGGGATTTCCGGATAACGAGGTCGTCGGTTCACATCGTTCCGCTCGGCGTCGACACGCGGCTCTTCCGCCCGCGTGACGAACCCCGGATACCGGGCCGGATCGTGACCGTCACCAGCGCCGACTCCCCGCTCAAGGGCCTGCCCACGCTGCTGCGCGCGGTGGCGAAGCTGGTCACGGAGCGGGACGTCCACCTG
>Ga0335075_10008378_pt1 | contig 15841 bp, 18 predicted proteins | sample Lox_Sample_24_FD_206723 | JGI IMG/M metagenome (GOLD analysis project Ga0335075, IMG submission 206723) | Soil microbial communities from Loxahatchee National Wildlife Refuge, Florida, United States - Lox_Sample_2.4 | ecosystem: Environmental > Terrestrial > Soil > Wetlands | place: USA... | reverse complement strand
AAGCCGCTGTTCGCTGGAGACTCTTCTTAGCCCTAGGGGTGTACGAAGTCCCTAGGTTTCCAGCCTGCACCACGGGGAGGTGAGAGTCGTCGCAGGCCCATTCTCGGTATTAGGGAATATCTTAACTCCGTCTTTTGGACTGTTCTAATTTCTATTCCATGTAAGAGCTAGCTTTTCTAAATTAAGTTAATACATAAGCATATATCCGGGATTATGGAAGTCTTATCTCCGTCTTTTAGGTTATATTATTAATCGCAGGTTTCTCCTAAAAGGGACTAGCTCATTTAGATTTAGCTAATGCATGCCTTACTTTTACGATTAAGCTTTACTTTAGTGTTAATTCTTCGAGGGTTTCTCCCAAGATGAATTAGCTCCTTTAGGCTTTACTAATATAAAGGTATTATGGGCCGCGCTAATTTTAGCGTATTCCACGGCTTAAGGGTGTACTACTTCCTTTAGAGGTGAACATAATATAAAGAGGCGGGGCGGTTCACTGACAGAATGCCCGAGTTCAGAATAAGTCACTCAACAAACAAGACACAGAAGACAACAACTCAGCGAACTGTGAGCAGATAGCAGCAATGGCGTCCCCAAAGGTTGTTCTCGTCACCGGCGGCAACAATGGCATTGGCTATGAGACCGTCAAGGCGTTTCTGCAGTCCGACATGGCCTACCACGTTCTTCTCGGCAGTCGTTCTCTGGAGAAGGCCAAGCTTGCGATCGAGACCCTCCACAAGGAATGTCCGGAGTCGACTAACACCGTTGAAGCGGTCCAAGTTGATCTCACCAGTGACAAGTCGATTGAGAAGGCTTTCGAGCAAGTCAAGACCAGTCCAGGCCACATCGACGCCCTCATCAACAACGCTGGTATGCACACCTCCCTATCTCCTATAATATTCCACGCGAACTAACATCTCTCAGGGGCCGCCTTCGACCCTGAATTCGTCGCCGGCAAAATATCTCTCCGCGACTGCTTCAACAAGGCCTACGACGTGAACGTCGCTGGCACGCAGGTCATGACCTGGACATTCATGCCGCTTTTGCTCAAGTCGGCTGACCCGCGCCTAATCTTCGTGGCCGGTCTCTCTCAAATCACGGTAGCAAGCGAGGCGTACTTCCCCACGCCGCCTCAGCCGGCCGGATGGCCCAAGAAGGTGAACTTCGAGACGATTGCATACCGCTGCAGCAAGACGGCACTTAACATGATGATGCTGGACTGGAACCACAAGTTAAAGGAGGATGGGGTGAAGGTCTGGAGTGTCGGGCCCGGGTTCCTGGCAACGGATCTGGGAAACATACGGGAGAAGGTGAAGGAGATGGGGGGTGGGCATCCGAGCATTGGTGGGAAGCTTCTCAAGAGCGTTGTGGAGGGGGAGAGGGATGCAGACGTGGGGAAGATTGTTAACAAGGACGGAATTACGCCATTTTGAGTGGGACAAGACAGATAATCGATCGGAGTTCCTTAAGATGAAGTAGGGAATATTTGAATAGCATGCTCTTATCGTAATCTCTTCCATGCAAGAGCCACTTTCTCACGGCTCTGCATTTGCCTAACAAGCACCATTTCGTTCAGTCACTGTATCCATGACCCGTCTCTGAGCCACTTCTTCGCTCTTGGTTGGCATTTCCTTCACTACACGCGAGGCGCCGAAACATATATGGCATAGCAGCCACATACTTCGCGAGAATGGCTTCCCTGGACAAGGCTTTATTGTTGACCGCTTACTAGTGGGGACCTCCAAACGGCCAAAGTTCCAACTCTCACGAGAAATTGTAGGTTCCTTACTACAGGCTAAAGTCTTCACATGCTGCACAGTAGTCACAAATTTCGGACTTTGTAAGATTATTGCGATCTCTTTGCTCATTAGAATGTAAGAGACAGTACTACTCAAATATGTGCTGTCCCTCCAAGGCCATTTTATGGCTTCACTGCAGTCTCTGTAGGATTAGAGGTCCTGAGTTGGTCATCGCTAGCTTTTTTTGCATGTTTCACACGGATCTGCCAGTTTGTGAGTCATTTTTGCTGCCTCGCACTTTGCTATTCACGGTTTTCCGTGAAGATTGATCTTGATGACAAGATTCTTGTCATAGCTAAGGTACTTGACTTTAAATACCAGCAACATAGGGTGGCCGCAGCTGTACACGACTCTAGCACGCCAGCATTTCTTGTCGTCTGGAGTTGTGATCTTGTAAGAGTCTACTTCGACTGTCATAGGTCTCGGGACAATATTGGGCTTCCTAATAGGCTTGGACTTGGGTTTCTCAACAGTCCGGGTCTTCGGCTTCTCAATCAATCTAGTCTTCTGCCTTTTCGGCATGGTAGAAGACGTAAGTCGAAGCATACTCTAGGAGTGGATAGTCGAAAACCAGCTCCTTCTTGGTGTAGGACATATCCTTTACTAATAGCTCAAGCTCTTCTATTATAACATAGGACATACAGCATGCTGCTAGTCTATTATGACTAGCGCCAATGTCGTGTAAGATCTAGCGTTTGAAGCACTCCATCAAATTTTCTGTGCAAGCTCTCAAGATGAAGTTAATGGCGCTCCCACTGATAAGGTTAAGGCGGCGGGATTCATGCCGAGAGCCGAAAAACCCTCCTCGTTCTGCATGCATACTGTAAGGATAACTCGCTAGACCTTTTTTTTAACCTACGGCCAGAAGAGGCGTTATTCTCGTAACTACCCATGCTTAAGTAGTCGCGTTGAAGGCGCTGGTTTCATGGCCATTCTTGCAACAACTCTAGCCAGTCATGTCATGAAAACCTCGCTCATCTGGGGTGGCCGTTGACTATTTTCATTCTTAGCTTGCATTTTGGCGGTCCGGAATCTGAATTCGTTGTAATCCCTGATCTCAAGCTGTCGAGGACTTGAGGGCTAATCACCGTTTATCTTCACCTTTGACGTCGTGGTGGCTAGTCCCATAATTGGAGATTTTTACAATCTTCGTTCGCGTGTGTTCGATCCAGTTTGAATTGTGTTTTAGAGTCCCATGGGAACCCTTATTTCGTCCTGAAACTTCGTGGTACATTGCATTTTTGCCCTTGAAATGAGAAATGCTGTACACATGGGTGGATCCATTTGTTCTAGAGAATACGGTGAATTTCGTGTATAAGATGCACTTACCGTTACTGCATTCGTCAGGGTCATCGAAGTTAGAAAGCCTCATAAACAATCGCCAAGATTTGCCGCACCAATGAAAGAGGTCGCAACTACGGAGCCACAATCCAGCCATCATTCTATAGGAATATCCCGCTCAAAACAGTCTAGTTGCCATGGAGGAGTAGCATCCTTTCTTGGTAAAGACAATTCTCAAACCGAGGACTACGAAGACGGCATTGTGGAGCTGCTTCAGGAGGCCAGACAGAAGAAGGAGGTAAAGCCAGGGATCTTCCTTGCCGCAGGCTGACACTCATATCATATTTCGCTGCGCATTTAGTATTCCGAGTGGAAGTTATTGTTCGTAATATTAATGCTATTTAGGCAGCTATCATGCCATCAAAATTTATTATTTGCTCCAGAGTCGGATTCATCTTTTAATAGAAATGTCTCCATGACGAGAGTTTGACGTAACCATCTTCAGCGTCTCTTTTGAAGCGGTTTTTCAAGGCCCATGTTAAGAAAAGGTGAGAGAACACCTCTCCTACTACATATTCTTGAGGATAAATAGCTCGCCATTAAGGTTCTATCTGTAAGGGGTCTAGTGGGTAATGTTTTGTTAGAGTTTGTTCATGAAGATGCCACGTTCTAACTCACAGTAAGATATTGTCCCTAAAGATGCTCCTGTTGCAACATTACCCAATGCCTTACCGAGCGCGAGGAGCTTTGCCACCATTCGCTCTTTGGCTACAAGGATCACATCTTCTTCAGACATCTCTAAAGGAAAGGAGAGGGTAGTGATGCTATCGGACATGAAACGCGCAAGCCGATGCTCAGCCAAGGCGTTATCGTGTGCGGAAGGAATTGAGGAGAGCGGGCTACTCTTCGAGCTAATATATAGCATCAGCGATGGACTCGAGAAAAGAGCGAACACAAAAAGGCGGATTGTTTATTATACCCCTCTATGGAGCCCATGGTGCTTCTAGTCGAGTCGTCGATGTGACTCATGATTAAATGTCCGAAGTTGGCACCCTGAAGTTTGAAGCACGTGATGCTAGCTGACAGGGTTATAGATTTCTTTTTTAACGGATGATGTTGAATGCCAATATGTTCCGAGGTGGGTACGTATACTTATCTATGCAAAAGTTTCTAACTAGGTTTAGTCATCTCGATGAACTTGGGAGGGATTACACGTGGCCACCATATCACATATGAGATTTCCCACCTCATGGTGGTGGAGGTTGCATTTCTCAGCCCTCTCACCTCAGTAGATGATGTGCCACAACACTAAAGTTTATCGCCTATTTGCCGATTGGAGAATCCACTTGCCACGCTAGGGAACTCGGTGAGGTAAACCCAAGGCAAGAAGAGTGGTGGCTTAAGGCCCAACCTAAGTGGTCCAATATTCGCATAGATCTTAATTTCAGTCAGCAAGGTGGATAGTTCATATGGTCTTACCTCTCTACTTGGCAACCATTACGGCTCGTGTCCCAACATTGCACCAGAGTTTCGCCTTTTACGTCAGTTGTTATCAGCCTTCAATATTTGCTACTGGAGATCTCCTGGGTTACTATCGAGAGAACTATTTAGCAAAAAAAAAGAAAAAAAAGAAGAAGTATCTATCGAAATTCCCAACAAAGTGGGTCTTGGAATTATGATGAAACGCGCGTGGCTGCAGCAGCTTAAAATTCAGAATGGTTCATGCCACATAACGATAATATTGCGATAGGCTGAAGTGGAGCAGCCACTAACGAGCCCCGCGCTAGGGGTAGATTTTGCTGCACATGTCGTAGCTCCAACGAAGACGAGTCCTGATGCCCACCACCACCATAATCTACGGCAAAGCTTGGTGGGGTAATTCTGAAACGCTCTTGCTGCACTCTGAACCCCGGGTCACGCTCTAAGCCGCGCTTGAATTGGTTGCGCGGCCAACATCCCTAAGGACGGAGTAGTGGCATGATGGCAACGATGAAACGCAGAGGCGCTCGTATTCGACCGCCACCTTTCGCCACTAGGCTGTTTCACCGACAGGGCTGTAGGGCTAAAACAAAACCGAAGCACATATTCGAAGGTAGCTTTTAGTTTACATCATAAAGGCAGTGTGTGGCAGCACCGGATCGCTGATTGTGGATTGTCGCATGATCCACATTGCTGAAGATATGTTTATTTCCTAAGTTTGTTTCTGCCGGTCATCTGACATATGGTGTTTCTTTTGCTGCGCCCTTCAAAGTGGAGTCATAAGTCTGGAAGATGTGATTGGCTTAAGAGAGGTCCAAATCACAAAAGTACCTTGCTTGAAGGAGCAGTAATCGGATCGAGACGGCTCGTGATGGTGATATGCGGTGGGTTACTTGGTAGGCGAAAGTGGGAGGAATTTTAAGGGTATATCTGGGTTTGCCTAAAGATAGGAAAGTGCCATTCTTGGCAGTGGGTGAGAACCTACTTCGGTCGTTCTGGCTGGAAGTTTCCAAGCTGAAATGCAGTACGTGGCGATCAAGCCGCCGAGAAAGGGAAGAGGTGGATGGAATTTGTGATATGTGGTTTGGCAAGTGCTGACCCGACTCGAGTCAATCAATAACCCTTAATCATTAGTTTTCCACCGTGGCACTCCTCCCTCTTGCTCTTATGCCCAGCCTCGTGGCCCGCTCAGCTAAAGAGCCGCTGCAGTCCTCGAAACATCCTGCCTTATCTTCAAATTCACCCTGCTGTTCACCGCCAGCGTTAACTTAGCAAAAGCTATTCTTTGCCTGTCTTGGAGGACTCTAGTGACTCTTATAGAGTATTCCACGGCCCCTTCCGAAAGAGTGACTAGAGGTAATTACGGACTATAAAGGACATGTGAAAAATGCTTTGTGAGACTCTGGCTCTGGCTCTTCTTCAAGCGCTTCGTTAGTAATTATATGATCTTGGGTTACTAGGTTTAACTCACGAGGTAGTTAAGGCTGCCTGCTCTCTTGTGACAGTTGCGGTGACAGCGCCTTTTAGAGTCGCTACAACCTTTCCATATCTAGGGTCTTCCGCAATCTTAAATCTAGCCATTCCTACATGATCTACAACCAACGTGTCCACATTCTCAACTAGAACTCCAATCCTCGAAGACGTAGAATCAACCAACCCGCTATTAATACCAAAACTCAAAACATTCCCCTATCTCCTTGAAGCGAGTGTACCTGGAAGTCTGGCTGAACTAATAGTTCCATTGCGTCCATTCGGTCCAGAATATCACTCTTTCGATCCCGTGGTGTAGCTCCAAGTTTGGCGATGGGGAGCAAATTCCTTTGTAGTTCTTTTTCGAGCTTATTAACCTCCTCTTTCTGGAATAACTATGTAATCTTGCGCCAATTCCACACAACAGCCCTTCCCCGCTCTTTGAAGAATGCATCGGTATAAGACTACAATGATTTGAGGAAGTTCTCCATCAGCTGCTTGTATTTTTGCTGCTCGAAGAGCATGCCCTTTTTCATCGCCGTGTATGCCAGACTCACAGTTTGCGTATTCCATTATAATAGATATGTTCAGAAGCTGCGGGGCACCTGTTGAGCGAGATCAGGGTCTAGAAGAGGACTGCTAGTCGGGACGCAGATCCTTTCGAGTTGCTCAGCGCCTCAGCGATTTCGCGGATCAACTGTGACATACGATGAAATTGCCAACCGAAACCCAAATGTCGCTACTGTTAATTGCCCGTCCTAGGCGTAGATCGATCGGGCAAGGCAGGCTTCCTTAAAGAGCCAAAGGCTTTGGTTAATCTTCTTGATATTGTAATGCTCCTTCCGCCAAATGGTAACTAGAAATCATCGCAATTGCAAGGTAACGGCCTTGCACAAAGGAGTTCGTCACGGTTGTTCCAGGTTGCCAAAGTGAGGGGACTTCAAATTTCCCCACTACTGCGGCGCTGTCGCTTCAGCGTCGCGATCGACTGGAAAAGGCAACCCGAGCTTTTTGTTACGCTTCATATCGCCCTTCCCCATTTCGTCTCGGTACTTCTCATATTACAGTCATGATTCCATATTTTGCATGTACCAAGTAAACTCGTATAACTCGTCATCATTGCAACATTACTTCACAGCTCAGAGAAGTGAGATTTGAGAGCTCATTATACAGACTCGTTATACTAAGGTCAGCTCGGCAAAACGATTGCGCCGAGTACTTGCATATAAAGCGGAGAGGTTTCCTCTCCCTCATTTTCAGACTCTACTGGACTTATCACCAAATAATGGCCCGCCATGGAGAACAGGCTTTTGACCTATCTAGCCTCCTATCCACCCCGATTCAAAGTCGCATATCCTCAACAATCGTAACGGCGATGCTTTCCCAACATCCATTTCTTCCCATCCCTGGTGCTCTCAACATTCGTGACATTTCTGTTCCTCCATACATTCGCAAAGGCTTGATTTATCGCTCCGGCGCGCTTGAACATATTACGCCAGCTGGAAAGTCAAGCCTTATAGAACAGTACGGCATTAGGACAATCTATGACCTTCGCACTCGTGCTGAGCGAAATAACGGCCCAAGTCCAGATTTCGAAGGCGCAAAAACGTTGTGGATCCCGAGCACGGCTGATTCCGGGACTGGGGTGCGGGTTATGAACAACATCGAGCCCAAAAACTTCATTGAAGAAGATGGCAAAATGGGTTTTCTAAAGATGTATACGAGTATCTTAGAAAGCCATAAGGATGCCTTCAGGGCAGTTCTGCTCCACTTGAGAGACAGAGAGGAAGGTGGAGTATTGTTCCATTGCAAAGGTACTGCCGTTCCGAAATCCTAGAATTTGATAAGAGCTAAATACAGAGGGGCGAAATAGCCGGGAAAGATCGCACTGGTGTTCTCACAGCTCTAATTCTTGGTGTTGCTGGTGCACCTCCCCGGGCAATTGCAAATGATTATGCATTAACGCGCATCGGAATCGAACCAGCTTACGAACAACTGTTGGCCATTTTCCAAGCACAGACCGGCTTTTCCATTGATCAACCTGGATTTGCAGAGATGTGTGGTATTCAGGCGAAGACAATCTCAAACTTTCTGGAGATGTTGGACGAGAAATGGGGAGGAGTGGAGGGGTATGTTAAAGAAGAGTTGGGGCTAGTAGATAGGGATATTGACCTCATTAGAGAGAATTTGAGAGGAAACTGAGTGATGCTAGACATGCGGTAATAACCTGGATTATAACACAGTCATTATTTTGAGCTTCTTTGGTTCAAGGGCCCGGAAAATAAACTTCTAGATTAGACTGTCAAGACCAAAACCGTTTGTGCGACTTCCGTTGCTAGGGAATGCTAGCGTCAGACTCTTTTGCGCTTGAGGCGAGCAACCAGAATCTCTCACCGTACCCCACTCTCATTTTCATCGAACTGATCTGAACACCCTCGTTATTCGCGACGTATCTTTCTAGAACGAAATGTTGGTTGGTATGGGCGCATGTTCAAAGCGTGACAGGCGTACGAAGACGATCTCGGCAATAAAACGATTCCTCTCTCGACCTATGCGACATTCACTTTGGTCAACCTTGAAATTGGGGTTCGCACTTCGGAGGGGCCATTACTCTCTGAAGAAAGGTGCGTTAGTATAATACTCCGAATGCGTCCCGCTATTGAGTCGATCTCGTATCGCCGCATATGGAAGGTTCTTTGTTCCGCCGGATCATTTGGTCTCTTCTTTAACATACCGAACATGGCGTATGAAGATACTTTCAACTGAAGAAAATTCTCACGTAAAAGCTCTGGGCAATGGCGAGTACCTATAGCATGTTCTAAAGGCTTCTCATTCGCTGACACCGGAACAGCATACATGATTGCGTACTCTTTGTCATCGCAAATCTCCACCTAATCCATACATCTAGTCCTCCTTTGTTGCCCCAAATGCAAAGAGACATGCTTTAACCAATTCAATTGGACATTTCAATCATATCTTTGAATTCAACTTCCCCAGGAAAACCACATAGTACTTCGAAATGTCCTCTGCAAGCCCGGCAACGGGACCACAAATGTCACAAAAGGGCAAATCCTAGAAAGAGAGGTCGGATAATGGCGCCTCAACCGCGACAAATGGTACCGGAACTCGGCCAGAGAGTTCTGCCCCGACAGTAAACTCTTCAGGAGACGCAGCATCTCCTTAAACAAATCATCCTGATCCGGCCATAGGGGCCATCGCGCAAGCGGTGTCTAAGATCCTAAAACGAACTGCAGCATTAAAAGTCGAAGTAATAGCCATTAACACTCGCCTGATAGAAGTCTCAGCTACACTAGAAGCTGTTAAGAAAACTGCAAAAGAACGGCTCATGGCGGTGCTTGTTATGCGAACCCTTTTTGATACGCACGAGGCGATGATAAGGGACCAGCAGCTAGTTTTAGACATGATTTGTACGAAGGTGGTGGCTGTTGACAATGTGGTGGCAAATACTGGGACGACTGGGACTATTAATACTGATAGGTATGCAAGGATATATGTGTACATCGAGATATGGCTTGAGTGAGGAGAGGGCTGGCTCGTGCAAGGAGAGAGTGATATAAGCAGAGGATGGAACGGCTTAAGCAAGAAAAAGAGTTGTTTGAGCAGAGGAAAATAGTTCTAGTCGTGAGATCTTGAAAACACCGATCTATTTCTTTATAACTGACACTACATTTACGCAGACTCTGACGGTGCAATTCGTTCAATATTTCGTCATCATAGCCTTTGCGGCATCGCTGGTATTCTGTTTTCTCTTCCAGGTGTTTAGTATCGCTCAGCCGTGGGCATCTCAGTTCTTGCGTCTCGACTTCCCTTTTTGGGAAAATTTTTCGCTAAATTACACTGCCCCACTACATATCACTGCACTGATCATTGAAGGTCCTATAACAAAGATAGAATAGGCAGGTACGATGACGGATTTGGCATGGGTGATGACGACGGAAGCATAGGCAAGTGCAAAATCGACACTAACAATGGATGACTTTAGGAACAATACAGAAGCCGTAATTCAAATAGCTAAAGTATCTACGAAGGAGTATTGATGGAGGAGTATTCGGAGCCGCTGCTATATATACGCTTTTTAAAATGCTAAAACGCGTCTAGGCTGTATAACTACATGCAGATTACTCTATTAATTTTACAGAGAATGAAGGGAAGTTGTAATCCCCTTTGCATTGAGTGACAGGTCTAGCGCATGGCCTTGAGATTGAAATATGGTGTTCGTCATGCGCTGCAGATTAGGTTGATGGACAGACACTAGAAGTTCGTTATAGGAAGGGAACTTCAAATAACTAGATTGGAGCAGCAGGGTTTGGATTTCTAACACTATACAATTGTTGGAATTACAGCTTCGCGGACCGTAAACCCTGTCCAGCTGGGAAGCGTGGCAATTACGGACCATCAAAGCTGAGTGTTCAGCAGACATTGTACGGGGGGGCAAAGTCGTCTTACGGATGGCAAACAAGCTTTCGGGCGGTGGCAATGGAAGGATAGATAAATACGGACCGTAGCAGGCCCGTAAACTAGAGACAACTAAAGCAATTTAATCTATTCTATGCTGCGCATATATCACTATTCTACGTGTGATTTCAACAACAATTACAAGTATCGTGATCATGCATGACATGAGCCTGACTACTGCTTTCTATCCTTAACTGCTCTTCTCCTCTGACACAACATCACTTGTCTTCACGCTCTTCTAACCCATCCCCTAACAAATATAAACGTTGCTACCGTCGCTCCAGCTGCAAGATAGAAGGTGTGCGAAGTGGCCTGATTGTAAGCCAGTAAAACCCCGGCCTGTGAGCTCTCCGGCACCACATCCCGGAAAGCCGCAGCACCTGCGTTAATGACTGTCTCGGCACTGATCTCAGGCGCATAAACAGCTAATTCTTTAACGAGGCCATTCTTGAAGGCTATCTCTGCAAAAGTCAGGAAAAGTGCGCCGCCGAGAGTTTGGGCGAAGATTACGAGGGATTGGCCGATTGCGATCTTTTCTTGAGGGAGGAAGTTTTGGATAGCTACAATAGGCTGTGTGATTTAAGTGTCTTAGCAAAATTGTAAAGGGACAGCAAGGGGATGTACGCGGGACAAAACTTGCCATTTGTATTCCGCATCCACGGCCGGCGCCTACAACGATTTGGTAATTAATCCATACAGCCGTCGATGTTTGTGGAGTGTATGGTGAGACGAGACCGAGGCCGACGGAAGATAGGATGCCGCTAAGAGCGCTCCAGGGGATATAATAGCCAAGTTTTGAAACTGGTATTATAAGTGCGTGCCAAAGTATGGGATGAAAAGAGAAATTCGGACGCAACTGAATATCCAGACAGAATGGCAAACGCCATCTGACTCAAAACCCCACTCAACGTTGGTGTCACGCCCCTTACCGCCTGGAAATATATCGGTAGATAGTAGGAAAATGTCAATATACCGCCAAAGAGGAAGAAAACTACCGCACAGCTGGATGCAACGACTTTATGTCCTACCATGGACAACGGGATCATGGCTGTTTCTCCTTTCCGATGTTCCCAGCCTATAAATATCGCGAAGGTTCCCGTGGCACCACAGAACAGGCCTATAACAGTCGCACTACCCCAGGGATACTTCGTTCCGCCCCATTCAATAGCAAGCAAGAATTGGATGGCAGCGGGGACGAAGAGCGCGAATCCGAGGAGGTCAAGCTTAGCGAGCGTGGTAACGAGGGTGGGTTTGTGAGCACTGGCGTCTTTGGTGGTGCGATCTGGGATAGCATGAGAAGGAGGAGGATTGCAACGGCGGCACCGATGGGGAGGTTGATGTAGAAGCCTGGAATTGGTCAGGGTCGAGAGTTTAAGAGACGCGGAGAGACGCCAAAGGAGTCTTGCATCACCTCCAAGTTGTATATTGGGTTAGCGCGCCTCCGACCAGCGGCCCCAGTACTATTCCAATCTGTGACACTGTCCCAAATACTACAATCAACCATCTACAAGACTACTAAGTTGTCAAAATGGTCATGATAATTTCTGCAGTGCTCACCAGAAAGCATAATTCCTATATGAACTATTGGAAAGTTCTAACATCAGCACTCCTCTGAGTCAAGAACGGTTGTTTAAGAGAGATATAAACATACAAGGCTTCCGCCTCAATGGCACAAAAGCGCTTACAATCGTCAACGCTCCATTCAGCAACCCTGAACTCCGTAGGCCCGCAACGGCCCGGCCGACGATCAGCATGTTGCTCGAGACAGCGACGCCGCAGAGAAGAGAACCGAATTCAAAGACGGCGAAGAAAACAAGGAATGTGTACTGAAAAGATAGGAAAGAGTTAGCATTGGTTTGTGGTTTTGTAGCTGGATAAGAGAATGGACTAAGATTCGTGACGGACCTTGGAGCTGAAATAAGTGTAGAATTTTCCTTTAGGGGTTGGACGGGGAAAATTAGTTATTGAGCAGCTGCCTCGCGAGGGAAGGACTGAAAAGACAGGTTTAAAACTTGACAAACGAACCTAGCTAGGAGATAGGCGCTGCCGTACCAGCCTACGTCGGGGAGGGAGTGGAAGTCACTTGTAGTGCGCGGGATAGCCTACATAAGCAAACTGGCAGCGATTCCAATAGTAGTCGACAGATATAACAGCAGAAACCGCGGCGCGAGAAAATTACGAGTGTGTGGTATACTACAGCATGGACTAAGACAAACCGTAGAAACGATGGAAGTATCCAGCATGATCAGAAATGCTATGGGCGTCACTGATATCATGACGATGGTCAGCTTGAAGCCAGTTACATTTTTGTATTCTTCATCGCCCGCGGTAGTTGTCTCTATTCTGGAACCTGAAGGTTGGTTTAGAATCGTGGTCTCTTCGATTCCTTGGAGGTCGTTTATGTCAAAGGCACTGTGGCTCGGTGGGTTGTTACATGATAGAGATTGTTTCTCCATAGCATTTATTAACTGGTAAACAACGCGAGTCGAGAAGGGACTCGCGTGGTGGTATGGGGGTTGCGTTTGTGATTACGAATTTACATACGAGATCACAGTGAGTTGCCGATATACTGGCAACAGAGTATTGTCTTTGCAAAGCTCTAAAAGATCTCTTGGTTTTAAAATAAAAATACAGCTGCGGTGACAACTTTGATCTCAATCCGGAACGGGCCATCCCTCTATTTCCCGTTCCCGAATTCCCGACTATGTGCCGCATCAGGATCCACAATACCACAAAAGACACAAATTCTATTAAATACTTACAAGTACCGCTTTCTTTTTACATTCAAAACTGATAATCCCGCAACCCAAGTATATCCAACCACGAATCGTCCCAAAACTCAACCTCGACCTCCCCGAACCCCTCGTCGCCCCACCCTCCCACCCCACTATTCGTCCTACCCTCCTACCCCGCCACCCTCATCAACCACCAGCTCCGAACACCCCTCAATCTCCTCTCCGTCAAGCACCAAACGTTATTCTCCTCCCCGCCATCATCCAACAAGCTCGCTGCGCCCCTGACCTGCACCATGCGCTGCACCAGCGTGTGGTCCCACTCTGCGTCGTCGAACGTCGAGAGCCGGTACGGCATGATCACGCAGTGTGCCATCTGCATTAGGATTGCGGTTGAGAAGCCGATGTAGGCGCCGGCAGGGATGGAGAGGAAGAGGTCGAACCAGGATTTTGTGGCATGCAGGCAGGCATACAGGGAGTCGAGACGGGGGAAGGCCGGGCTGGTAGTTAGGAGGAGGGGGGTGCGCGAGAGGGCGATCTCGTAGATGGTGAGCTCTGTGCTGTGGAGATAGAGGAGGAGGGTTTCTGAATTTGTTGTATAAGCATGTTGTAATGGAATGGGATGTGCAAATGAAAGGGACGTACCGTCTTGCTGGAGCTCGGGTTGGATGGTTCGCTTGCAGTCTTGCAGCTGCGTTTCAAGCGCCTTTAGACAGAAGGTTGCTGGCGCTCTTGAGGCAAGGGGCTCGGCTGATCTATCATGCCAAGGGGCTTGGGCGACCTTCTCGGCAATGAGCTGTAATCGCACGAGACTTGCTAGAAGGTTGTCGTTTGGGCTTTCTTTATTTTTGGTGAGTATTTGCAGACAATTTTCCAAGTAGGGGGTCCAGCTTGGAGCATCAAGCCTCTGAAAGTATGACGATATTCTGACCTAAATTAGCTCTATCCTCTAGGAGACAGAGAGGTAATAATCTGACGTTGAACTCAGCAGGAAACAAGCAATTGCAGCTCTTCGCTCCTCCATACTTCGCGGCTTAGGGTTAAAGAGTTTAGGACATCCTCGCGCATCATAATTCAGCATCAGATGTGGTGACTCTTTGGGAGGTGGTTTGTTCAGGCCAAAATCGCTCAACAGGGAGACTGCAAGCTGTATGAGACTGCTCACAATAGGGTTGATGTCGTGATAGCTTTGGCCCCTGTGGGATTATTTAAAGCCCCAATGAGTATTCGTAGGAGAATGCAGATGGATATACATACCATGCGATATAAGTCAGCAGCCCCTGAAGTAAGTCTAGATTTTTTTGCCCTCAAGCAGTACCTGGCGTCCTAAAATTGTTCTGACCTCTCTTCCCAGTGTTACCTGTTGCACCAAAGATTTTGAAGAAACAGCCATGATACAGAACCACAAGAACGGGCGTTCTTGACAGAGGCCTTGGGATGATACTGATCCAGGCAGATCTAGGAAGGGAAAACGCTTCAAATTGTAAGTCAGGAAAGTCTTCAGATTCTCGTCTGCCTCCGCCAGAGACATATCAAAGTCGCTGGGGATAGAACTATGAGCGACCGGCAAATTGTGGGACACGGACTTCAAGGCCACGTTTGATGTAGCCCTCATGGGTATCACTGGATGCAGGCCAAGATCATTCACAGGATAGCAAATGCCTTGACCAGGTATATGCGTTGCTTCAGAGAGATTGTTTCTCTCATCTCTCTGGTCTGAACGCGAGGATTGCAAGGATTCAGGAGATAGTTTCACCTGTGCCGCAGGAATAGCATAGCCAGGCTGTCTCGGGGCAGTCCCCTCCGGAGAGGGAAAAAGGACTGCCCGCAATTTGAGTGCGGTATACTGCGCAGTTGGTTATGTTCCACTTGGTGTTGTGAGGTTCTTAGGTTCCTGCTTTGTGGTTCGTTGGTTCGTGGGTTCGTGGGCTGGAGAATAGCGGTGTGTACACCGCTACTCGACGTCGCCGTCAACACAGCGACTTCGGCCTTCGATGCCGCTGTCTACCTCTGTATATATCGCCCTGTACGTAGTAGTTAGCTGTCATTCAATTGAATTCTTCATCATGGAGCCTACCTTCTCTTCTGCTGCTTCGGTGACCACTGTGACTCCAGTCCTCGCAGCCCAGATCCAGGCTGCAACTGCTGCACTACCTGCAGCACACCGAGCAGCTCCTTAAGAGCGAGAGATAGTCGAGTCCAGGTAGTTGCTGGACGGCCTAGCAGTGCTTTATGAGAACTGGGTAATAACTTGAGACGAAGCCCAGCAACCAGCCCTAGAGCCCACAGACAGGCATACAGGTGACAGGTTCGTCAACTGTGGCCAGGATCTTATTCGTGAAGCAGCACTTGCTGCTCTTAAGCAGCATAGTTCTCTGCCTCCTAGAGAAGCTGAGAACTTTGCCGCAAAGTTTGCGCTTGGCACAGGTAAACTAGCTGCTTGACAAGAGGAAAGGCTGGTTAGTCTGGCGCAAGTGCTACTGGCAATGCCAGAGCCTCTTGTGGAGCCTAGCCTCCGACACTTCCCAAGCAGCAGAAAAAGGGCTATGACAGGCCTTGAGGCTGCAGAAGAAGAAGAGGCAGATAAACGACGACAGCGACGGCTTG
>Ga0335075_10008377_pt1 | contig 15843 bp, 12 predicted proteins | sample Lox_Sample_24_FD_206723 | JGI IMG/M metagenome (GOLD analysis project Ga0335075, IMG submission 206723) | Soil microbial communities from Loxahatchee National Wildlife Refuge, Florida, United States - Lox_Sample_2.4 | ecosystem: Environmental > Terrestrial > Soil > Wetlands | place: USA... | reverse complement strand
GTCAAGGCCCTGGCCCAACTGCTGCAGGGCGCGTACACCGTGCGCCCCTTCCCGGGCTGGGATCTGGCCAACCTCGGCTTGTGGACCGCGGCCGGCGTCGGCTTCGTCGCCTGGCGCTTCCGCTGGCACACCTAGGCCATCGAGCTAGGCCATCGCGCTAGGCCATCGAGCTAGGCCACGGAGGGGGACTCGATGCGCGGGGTGATGGGCGTGCCGAGCTCCACCGTCCGGCTCACCGTGCACAACCGGTCATGCGACATGCTCACCGCGTCGGGCAGCAACTGCCTGGCCTTATCGCCCTGCTCGCCGGCCGGGAAGGCAAGGCGGAACGTCACCTGGATGTCGGCCAGGTGATTGCCCGCCGTGTCCCTGACCTTGTCCGCTTCGATGACAATCTCGAACGAGTCGGGTTCGGCCCGTCGTGACGTCAGGCTGTCCACGTCGATGGCGGTGCAGCCGCCTATCGCGGCCAGCAACAGCTCGACCGGGGTGAAGTCGGTCCCATCGCCGGTCCCCATGCTGATCGTTCCGCCCCGTTCGTTGACCGCGGTGTACGCGTTGACCTTTATGCGTTCCAGTCGCACGCTGCGATGCGCGGCATCAGTCGTCATGCCTCCACAGTGCCACACGCCGCTCCGCCCGCCGCCTGCCGCCCGGCGTGGCACAATGAGGCCAGTGACGCAGCGGTCTGGGCTAGACGACGGCGGCCCGTCGGCAACCGCCCGGCGCGTGGCGGCGTACCGTCTCGGATTCTCCAGGGCCGAGGCTCCGTACGGTGACGCCGGCGCCGACGAGGCGCTGGCCGCAGACGTCGCGGCGGGCCAGCAGCCCTCGGACGGCGGGATGCGCGACTACCTAGCCGCCCGCACCAGGTTCTTCGATCGTGTGGTCGTGGGCGCCATAGCCCGGCGCGTCCGCCAGATCGTCGTCGGCGCTGCCGGTTACGACGGCCGGGCATTCCGGTACGGCAAGCCAGGCGTCCGCTGGTTCGAGGTCGACCATCCCGCGACCCAGCGGGACAAGCGGGAACGGCTGGAGCGCCTGGGCATCACCGCCCGCCAGATCCGGTTCGTGGCGGCGGACTTCACCCGCGATCCGATCTCGGACCTGCTGACGAGCGCCGGGCTCGACCCCGCCCAGCCCAGCCTTTTCCTGCTTGAAGGGGTGGCGGTCTACCTGGAGCCGGCCGTCCTTGAGCGCGTACTCGGCCAGTTCCGCCAGGTCGCGCGACCCGGCAACCGCCTGGCCATCAGCGTCTCCCTGTCCCGCGCTGACGGCGAGGCCAGATCCCGTTTCCAGGACTCGGTTGCGGCCCTGGGCGAGCCGGCCAGGTCCACGCTCGAAGCCGGCCACGCCACCGAACTCCTGGCGCGCACCGGCTGGGAGGTCGTCACCGACGACGACCCCGCCGACCCGGCCGCTGTCGCCCGCCGCGACCGCCTCCGCTCGGCCGGCCTGCTCACCGCCACCGCAATCCCCATCGCCCCCGCCGCCCCCGTCGTCCCCGTCGTCCCCGTCGTCCCCGTCGTCCCCGTCGTCCCCGGCGCCCCCGCCGTCCCCGGCGCGCCCGCTACCCCCGGCGCCCCCGCCGTCCCCGGCGCGCCCGCTACCCCCGGCGCCCCCGCCGTCGCCGGCGCGCCCGCTACCCCCGGCGCCCCCGCTGCCCCCGCCGTGGCCTCCGCCCCCGCCGCCCCCAAGTCCCGCCCAGCGCCCGCATCGACCCACCAGCCCCATGGACCTCAAGGACCTCAAGGACCTCAAGGACCTCAAGGACCTCAAGGGCCCCTCTCCCTGTCGGCCCTGCTATCCCACGCCCTCGTAGCGTTCACGATCGAGCTCGACAACGAGGCCGAATACCGGCTCCCGCACCGCACCACCGCCCACGGGCTCTCCAGCCAGGGCGACGGTCCCTGGCTGGTGTCGCTGGTCATGTTCGAGAACTGTATGCGGTTCGTCACCGACGAGCCCATCACCGTCGGCCAGCTCGAAACGCTCGCTCGTACCGGAACCAACCTGGACGGCATGCGCCGCTGGGGCTACATCACCATCGACGGCACCTCCAGGAGGACCTACAAGACCCGCCCCGGCCCCGACGCCGTACTCCGCGCCACCGCTCGTGGGCTGCGCGCCAGGGAGGCATGGCTGCCCCTGCCCGGCGTCATCGAGCAGCGCTGGCGAGAGCGTTTCGGCGCCGGCCAGATGGATCGGCTGCGACGCTCGCTGGCGGAGATAGCCGGCCAGCTCGACCCGGGGTTGCCCGACTGCCTTCCCGTCCTAGGCCAGACCCTGATCAACAGGGGACCTGATCCAGGGCTGCAGCCAAGGCCTCAGCCAGCCGAACCGGCCTCGCTTGCGCTGTCGGCGCTGATGTCTCGCGTGCTGCTGGCGTTCGCCCTTGAGTACGAGGCCGAATCCGAAATCTCGCTGGCCATCGGCGCCAACATGCTCCGCGTCCTCGGCCCGGAGGGAACCCGGCTACATGACCTGCCGCCGCTGGCCGGCATGTCCAGGGAGGCCGTCAACTGGGCCATGGGCGTCCTGCTCCGGGCCCGCCTCGCCGTCGAGGAACCGGACCCTTCCGCCAGCCGCGGAAAGGTCGCCCGCCTCACCCCCCGCGGCCTGCGCGCGCAGCGCCTGCACCTCGACCTGCTCGCCGCGGTCGAGGACCGCTGGCAAGAGCGCTTCGGCGCTGACACCATCCGCGCCCTCCGCGACTCGCTGGAGGCGCTTGCCCTCGGCGCCGATGGCCAGCCGCCACCACTGTTCCAGGGCCTGGAGCCCTACCCGGACAACTGGCGCGCCTCGGTCCGTCCGCCGCTCACGCTCCCGTACTACCCCATGGTCCTGCACCGCGGCGGCTACCCCGACGGCAGCTGACCCCCGCGCCCATCCCTGACGCTTGACCCCCGCGCCCCATCCGACCATCCCGCCCCTTCCGAGATCGCTCGAACATGATCGCGAAGACTTTGGTATGCCAGGGCAACCAAAACTCTTCGCGATCATGAAAACCTCACCGGCGGACGCTGCGGGCAGGGGCGGGTGTGGCGAGAGTGAGCAGTGAGGCGGTGGCCGGGGACGCGTGGCGGCGAGACGCGATTTCACTTGCTCGTAAACCGTCGGATCCGCTGGCCGGGAGCGCGCGAGCGTAACATTGGGGACACGGGGGGTGGCTCAGACGTGCGGGAGGCTGCCGTGAGGCGTCGATCGCGTCGGCGGACCGTGGTGGTGTGGAGTTCCTCCGCCCGAGCCCCCAGGCATAGCATCCAATGGGTCGCGCGACCCTCGCGCGCCGTGCGGATCCGCTGGTGGCTCCGCGTCGGCATGCTCCTCACGTTTATCGGCCTGATGCGTCTCGCCCGCACGGTAAGGACTCACCCGCGGCCCGCGCTTTCGCTGGCCGGGACAGCCATAACCGTGGCCGGCATCACCCTGCCCAACGGCGCGGTGCTCATAGCCGGATTCCTGGTCCTCCTGGTGGCCCTGTTCCTCCCGTCGGACGCGGCGCAGCCCAGAGCCACTCCCTGTTCGGCCCGGGGTTGGGTCCCAACGACCTGGCACCTGCCGCCCCGGGGCTGACGATCAGCGCGAACACCGCGATCAATCTGCCCCGTCCGCGAGCACGTCAAGGATCTGCTGACCGTACCGGGTCAGCTTGGTCTCGCCCACGCCGTTGACGTCAGCCAGCCCGGCCAGCGTCGACGGCGGCGCGGCCGCGATCTGGCGCAGCGTCGAGTCGTGGAAGATCACGTACGGCGGCATGCCAAGCTCCTTGGCCACCGAGGTCCGCCACGCCCGCAGCCGCTCGAACACCCGCTCCGCCTCGGCCGTCAGCTCGACCTGGACCGGGCCCGCCGCCGCCCGTCGCGACCTCCCGCCCCGCGCCGTCCCCGAGGACGCGCCCGAGGCCGTCCCCGAGGACGCGCCCGAGGACGCCCCCGACCCAGCCTTAGACGCCGAACCCCCAGCCGCAGACGCCGAACCCCCAGACGCAGCAGAAGGCAAACGGGCGGCATCCCGCCGCAACAGCACCTGCCGCTCACCCCGAAGCACCCCCGCCGAGGCCTCAGTCAGCGCCAGCGTCCCGTGATCGCTCTTGACCGCGAGCAGCCCGGAGGCCAGCAACTGCCGCACCACGCCCCGCCACTCCGATTCACTCAGCTCACCGCCGATCCCGAAAACGGACAAAGACTCATGCCCGTACGACAGAACCTTCGGCGTCTTACGCCCCAGCAGGATGTCGATCGGCTGTCCCGCCCCGAAAGAAGGCCCCCCGCGCCGCTCAAGCCGCACCACGGTCGACAGCAGCTTCTGCGCCGCCACGGTGCCATCCCACACCGAAGGCGGCGCCAGGCACGTGTCGCAGTTCCCGCACGGGCCAGCAAGCGCCTCGCCGAAATACGCAAGCAACTGCGCCCGCCGGCAGCCGGCCGTCTCGCACAGAGCGAGCATCGCGTCCAGGTGGGCGGCCATCCGCCGCCGGTGCGCGAGATCCCCTTCGGACTCGTCGATGAAACGCCGCAGCTGCACCACGTCGGCCAGCCCGTAGGCCAGCCACGCCGTGGCGGGCGCGCCGTCCCGCCCGGCCCGCCCGGTCTCCTGGTAGTAGCCCTCCACGGACCGGGGCAGGTCAAGGTGCGCGACGAACCGGACGTCCGGCTTGTCGATGCCCATCCCGAACGCGATCGTGGCCACGATGATCAGCCCGTCCTCGCGCAGGAACCGCGACTGGTTCACAGAACGGGTCTGTGCGTCGAGCCCCGCGTGATACGGCAGGGCGGTGAACCCCTCGGAGCACAAGAACGCCGCCGTCTTCTCCGTCGAGGCCCGGGACAGGCAGTAGACGATGCCCGCGTCGCCCGGGTGCTCGGCCCGCAGCAGCCGCAGCAACTGCTGCGAAGGCGATTTCTTCGGCTCGATCCGGTAGGTGATGTTCGGCCGGTCGAAACTGGCCACGAAACGCCTGGCCTCGCCGAGTCCGAGCCGCGAAACGATCTCGCCCAGCGTCTGATGCGTCGCGGTGGCCGTCACCGCGATCCGCGGCACCGAAGGCCACCGCTCGTGCAGCACGGACAGCCCCAGGTAGTCGGGCCGGAAGTCGTGCCCCCACTGGGACACGCAGTGCGCCTCGTCGATCGCGAACAGCGCCACCGTCCCGCGGTCGAGCAGCCGCAGCGTCGAGTCGGTCCGCAGCCGCTCGGGCGCCAGGTACAGCAGGTCGAGCTTGCCGTCCATGAACGCGTACTCGACCCCGCGCCGCGTATCGGGATCCTGCGTCGAGTTCAGGAAATCCGCCCGCACGCCGAGCAGCCGCAGCGCATCGACCTGGTCCTGCATGAGCGCGATCAGCGGCGAGATGACCACCCCGGTGCCGTCCCGCACCAGCGCCGGGATCTGGTAACACAGGGACTTTCCGCTGCCGGTCGGCATAAGCGCGACCGCGTCCCCGCCGCCGCACAGATGCTCGATGATCTCCTGCTGCTGCCCGCGGAACGACTCATAACCGAAGACCCGGTGCAGTACCCCGGTCGCCGCCTCGCTGACTCCACCGCCGGGCACGTCCACGCCGGCGATTCTACGACGCGCCACCGTCAGGACCGGCGTCGAACAGGTGCCTGAAGTACGACCGCGGGTCGCGCATGAACTGCCGCCACGCCACCACCAGGCTCAGGTCCTCCCAGCTGGCCGCGCGCATGCCCCAAGGCCCGAGCTCGATCAGGTTCGCACCGGGGATCGCCGCGATGATGGGGGAATGGGTGGCCACAACCAGCTGCGACCCGCCCGCCGCCAGGTCGTGCAGCACGGCGGCCAGCCCGAGCGACCCGACGAACGACAGTGGCGCGTCCGGCTCGTCCATCAGGTAGAAGCCCTCCTGGTTCACCCGGGTGCGCAGGATCTCGAGGAACGACTCCCCGTGGCTCAGCTCATGCAGCCGCTCGGACCTGCGGCCCGGGTTCTGCTCCAGGTAGGTGTACAGCTGGCTCATCGTGTCGGCCCGCAGGAAATACGACCAGCGGGCCCGCAGTCCCCGCACCACGGTCAGCGCATACCCGACGCCCGGCTCGCTGTCCCTGACCCGGAACACCCGGCCGTCCGCCGAGCCGCCCTGCGGGTTCAGCCCGTACGCCTCGGCCAGGCTCTCCACCACCGTGGACTTCCCCGACCCGTTCTCTCCCACCAGCACCGTCAGTCCCGCGGGCAGCTCCAGGCCCTCCCGGAGCAACTGAGCCATGGCCGGGACGCTGGCAGGCCACACCGACTCATCCACCTCCACGCCAGGGCTTGACCGGAAGGCCCGTACCGCGCGGGCGTCGAAATCCTCGCTGACCGGCATGCTCCCATCAAAACATCTTTGGCCGAACGGTCCCTGGTGCCCGCCGTCAGGCGCGGTCAGGAGGCTGCCGTGGCGGGAAGGCGAAGATGGGTGGCTCTGGTGGCAAAGCGCTTGCGATAGGTGGTGGCGCTGAGCCCGTGGTGCGCCTTGAAGCGGCGGGCGAAGCCGCTTTGATCCGGCCAGCCGACCGCGCGCCCGATGCTCGTGACTGGTTCGTCGGAGTGCAGGAGAAGAAGGGCGGCGTGCTCTGCGCGCAGCTGGGCCAGGTAGGCCATCGGGGGCAGCCCGGTGGCGGCGTTAAACAGCCGGACCAGGTAACCAGGGGCGAGGTGCAACTCGGCCGCCAGGCCGGTCAGCGTCCAGCTCCGGGCAATGTCGGCTTCGAGCAGGCGCATAGCCTGAACGACGGCGGGATGCGCCGACCCGGGTGCCCCGGACACCCCGCGGGCCTGCGCGACGGCCCGGCCGAGTTGGCCGAACAAGAGGGACAGGCGGCCGACGATGTCGGGCCGGTGCAACGCGAGAGGACGGTGCCGCAGCGCGGCCAGCGCGTCGAGGTGAACGAGGCACTCGCCGATGGCGGAGGGCTCAAGGCGGATCGTCAACGCGCCGCGGCCGGGAGATGAGTAAGGTCCGGCCCACAGCAGGTAGCCGAGCAGCGGATCCTCGCGGGTCCAGGACAGTTCGCGGCGCAGCAGTTCGCTGCTGAAGCAGCAGTTGTACACCTCGAACTCCCGGCAGTCCTCGTAACCGTGCCAGACGCCCGGCCGGAGCAATACGACATCACCCGGCCGCATCTCATGTCGGCCAGCCACGGAATGATGAGTGGCCGAGCCGCCGATGGCAAAGGCGATCTCCACGAAGCTGTGCGTGTGCACCGGACTGTCCCACTCATGGAGATAGCTGCCCGCGTAAGCCGGCATGGGTTCGGTGAAATGGAACAGGCCCTGGTTGCTCTCTACCGGCGGCAGGCGCTGAGACCGGTCGATCCAGCGCTCGAGCTCATCGTCGGCCGATAGGTCCTCGCCTGCCACCAGGACCCATCCGCGCATCGGCCAACCGCCCATGTCGAAGGGTCGCACGCCAGGCTCGGCCAGCGCGGCGTCCATGGCCTCGGGAGCGATCCTGGCGATGAGGCTATCCCCGTAGACACCGACGGTCATATTGCCCGACGTGAGGAAAGCCAGGCCGCCGAACATCTTTTTCTCGCTTACCTCGGCGACGGCGGTCATCCGCTCCCGGATCCGCTGGGCCAGCTCAGCGTCGTATGCCACAAGGCGAATGTTAGACCTGGGCGAATGGCCGAAGTGAATTTTTGACAAGTAACGGTTCATCTCGACATAGCCACAACCAGTGGATACGTCAAGGATCAACGGCATGGACGTGACGTTCATGGGCGCCGAACACAAGTTGAACGGACGCTTTTCGCGATGGAGCTACCGCTACCGGCCGGTGCTCGGGATGCTGATGCTGCCCAGCCTGCTGCTGATCGGGGTCTTCAGTTATTACCCGGCTGTGCGCAGCCTGATCGGCGGCTTCTATCAGTGGAACGGCTTCTCCGCGCCCACCTATGCCGGGATCTCCCAGTTCAAGCAGTACCTTCTGGCACCGACGTTCGGCACCGAGGCGAAGAACATCGCGATCCTGGTCGGCGGCAGCATCCTGATCACCCTGGTGTCCCAGTTCACCGCGGCGGAGATCGTCACCCATCTGCCGCGGCGGGCGGCTGCGATTACGAAGTATGTCCTCGTCTTGCCCATAGTGCTGCCACCGCTGGTCCTGATCGAAGTCTGGGCCTACCTGCTTCAGCCCGGATCCGGGCTGGTCGACCGCATCCTGGGCGGCGTTGGGTTGCCCCAGCCCACCTGGTACAGCGACCCGCACCTGGCGCTCATCGGGATCCTGCTTGTCGGGTTCCCTTGGATCTCTAACCTAGGGTTCCTGATCTTCCTCGGCGGGCTGCAGAACCTGCCGAAAGACGTGCTTGATGCCGCCAGGCTGGATGGCGTCGGCGCCGTCCGGCGCGTCTTCGCGGTTGATATCCCGCTGCTGATGCCGCAGTTCCGGATCGTGGTGGTCTTGTCCGGGATCTACGCGGTGCAGAACTTCATTCCGATCCTGCTGCTCACCAATGGCGGCCCGGGCACGGCCACGCTCGTCCCCGGCCTGGACATGTACCAGTCGGCGTTCTCCAACGACCAATACGGCTACGGCATGGCGATCGGCACCCTGCTGTTCGTCGCGATGCTCATTTTCACGCTCGTGGCCATGCGGGTGCTCCGGCCAAGGACCACCTGACACTATGCAACCAATTCTCACCAGGAGGTGAGGTCGATGCACAGAAGACCCATCCGCGTAGTGCCCTTCGCGGCCCTGGCCGTCGCCGTCGTCGTGGCGGGTTGCTCGTCAAGCACACCGAGCAGCTCCGGCTCGACCAGCAGCGCTCCGGTCACCATCAAGGCCGTGCTGCCGCCCAACACCGGCACGATCACCTCTGCCGAGAACGCCGGCTTGAAGCAACTCACCGACCAGTACGAGGCGGCGCACAAGAACGTCACCGTGGACTGGCTGCCGAACAGCAGCTCCTCCATCACCCAGACCAACGCGCAGGTGGAGTCCCAGGCGTCCGGCGGTGCCGCCCCGGACCTGGTATGGGAGCAGTACGGTCCGGTGACATCCGGCAGCATTCCCGCCGGACTGCTGCAGAACATCAAGCCCTACCTGGCAAAGCCCAACCCGTACGTGGCGGGCAACACCAGCTGGCTCAGCCTGTTCTCTCCGTCCACCATCCCCTACATGACCTCGCCCAACGGCGACATCGACATCATCCTCGGCTCCAACGTCGAGACCGGCATGTTCTACAGCAAGGCCGCGTTCGCCAAGGCCGGGATCACCACCACCCCCACCACGTGGGCGGATTTCATCACCGACCTCGGCCAGCTCAAGGCGGCTGGGATCACGCCGATCATGTTCGCCGACGGCGGGCTGTGCAACCCGTCGTGGTTCGAGCGGCTTGCCACCTCCTCGCTGCTGGCGAATCAAGTCAGTCAATTCGACGTCAACCACGCCCAGGTGACCACCGGCCTCGACGTCGCGGTCGGCATCAAGAAGGGCATCATCTCCATGAACAACCCCCGCTACGCGGAGGTATGGAAACTGCTCGGCCAGCTCGTGAGCTACTCGGGCGGCGGGGAGAGCAGCTATGACGCGTGCTCACCGCCCACCCAGACCACGCCGCCGCTGACTACGGAGACGCTGCTTGTCCAGGGCAAAGTCGGCGTCCTGTGGGGCGGCAGCTGGTACTTCCCGCAGCTGGACTCGCTTGGCTTTACCGGCAAGTACGGCGTCTTCCCCGAGCCGCCGATCACCTCCGCCACCTCCTCGCTCGCGCTCGGCACCTCGACGGTAGGCATGATCGGCGGCCCGAACGGCAACGGCCAGTGGGGCGTGACCTCGCAGCAGGCCGACAGTTCCATGACCCCGGCCAAGACGGCCGTGGTGATGAACTTCCTCGCCTGGCTGTTCACCCCGCAGCACCTGGGCGCCTGGATCAAGATCAACCAGTCGGGCGCCGACATCCCGACGGAGAGCGGAGCGCCGACCCTGAACATCCCCGGCCTGAGCGGCCTGGTCCCCGGCAGCAAGGTCGGCACCGTGGTCGATGTGGTGCTCGACGACGTGCTATCCACCGCGACGACGAACTCGGGGCTGCGCCTCGTGCAGGAGTACATCGACGGGCAGCTGAACTACTCCTCGTTCGCCAGCCAGTGGCAGTCGCTGCTCACCGGCGCCGCCCAGCAGTGGGCGACGACCAACCACGTCGACCTGAGCAAGTACTGACCGCCGGGTGAAACACGCGTGCGTTCGGTATCCGTGATCGAAGCCCCGGCCGACCGCCTGCCCGCAGCCGCGCGCGGGCGGCCCGGTCGGGGCGCGCGCCGTCGCCGGCGGTACGTCTGGCTCACCGCCGCCGCGGGCGCGGTCCTCGTCGTTATGACGTACTTCCCGACGATCTTCGTGCTGTCCAACTCGCTCAAGACCGGGCAGCGCATCTACAGCAGCGACGTGTTCTCGCTGTTCACTCAGTTCGACTACCACAACTACCTCACCGCCTGGTCGGGCGTGTCGCGCCAGCTGCTTAACACGATCATCGTGGCGGCGGCGGCCATCGCGATCGGGGTGACGGCGGCGGCGCTCGGCGCCTACGCGTTCTCCCAGCTGCGGTTCCGCGGCAAGGGCCTGCTGTTCATGGCCTACGTGGCACTGCTGCTCATCCCGTGGACGCTCACCTTGATCCCGCTGTTCCTCACCATTCAGAAACTGCACTTCTTCAACACGTGGTGGGCGCTGATCCTGCCCTACGCGGCCAGCGCGCAGCCGCTGCTCGTGCTGATCTTCCGCGGGTTCTTCGAGCAGATCCCGCGTGAGCTGCTGGAGAGTGCCCGCGTTGACGGCTGTACCGAACGCCAGGTACTGGCGCGGATCGTCGTGCCGCTGACCAGGCCGGTGCTGATGACCGGGGCGATCCTGGTCACGATCAACGTCTGGGGCGACTATCTATGGCCCACGATCGTGATCCAGGACCCGTCCAAGATCACGATCTCGGCGGGCGTCCAGCAGTTCGTCGGCAGCTTCGGCACCAACCTGTCCCAGGGCGGTGCCGTGTTCGCCGCCTTCATCCTCGCGACCGCGCCGATGTTCCTGCTTGTCGGCTGCACCATGCGCTATTTCGTCTCCGGACTCACCGAAGGAGCAACAAAGCTGTGACCACACCCCCGCCGCTGACGCCCGCCGGGCTGCGCTGCGCGCACCTGCTCAACCCGCTCGGCGTCGCACCAGACCGGGTCCGGCTGAGCTGGGCACTGGAGGGTCCGGGCACCGGCCGAGCCCAGCGCGCCTACCAGGTTCTGGTGGCCCCGGACGAGACGCGGCTTCGCGGCGGCCAGGACCTGTCGTGGGACAGCGGTCTGGTGGAGTCCTCCCGCTCGGCCGACATAGGCTACGCGGGCGTGCCGCTTGCTCCCGGCGGCCGGTACGTCTGGAAGGTGCGGATCTGGGACGAGGTCGGGTCGGTGTCCGGCTGGAGCGAACCGGCCGCCTTCGAGGTCGAATTGGACCGAACGGACGGTTGGCACGCTTCCTGGATTGCCCAGAGCTGGGCCTGGGAAAGAGCCACCCCGCCCGACCGGCCCGGCCCGGTCGACGCCGTCGCTCGCACCCTGACCCCGGCTCCCTATCTGCGTCGGGCCTTCACGGTGGACAAGCCGGTCGCGTCCGCCCGGCTGTACGTGACCGCGCTCGGCCTGTACGAGACACGGCTGAACGGCCGCCGGGTCGGCGATGGCTTCCTCACCCCGGGGTGGACCGACTACACCCGGCGCATCCTCTACCAGACCTATGACGTAACCGGCCTGCTGGCCGGGGGAGAAAACGTCCTCGCCGCCATCCTGGCCCACGGGTGGTACGCCGGTTTCGTCGGCTTTGACGCCAAGCGGGCCGGCGCCCACTACGGCGCCGCCCCGGAACTGCTGGCCCAGCTTCTGATCATCCACCACGACGGCAGCCGCACGTGGATCGTCACCGACGAGCAGTGGAAGTCGTCGGCGGGGGCGGTCCGCCATGCCGACCTGCTCATGGGCGAGCACCACGACCTCTCGCTCGAGCCGCACGGATGGGACCTGCCCGGTTTCGGTGCCTCTGGGTGGCAGCCGGTCCGGTGCCGCGAGCGCGACGGCACGCCGCTGGTCGCCGACCCGGGTCCGCCGGTCCGGGTCACCGAGGAGGTCGCGCCGCGCAGCATTGCCACCTACGACCGCGGGCGGCACATCATCGACTTCGGCCAGAACCTCACGGGCTGGCTGCGGATCAGCACCGACGAACCGGCCGGGGCGCGCATCCGGATCCACCACGGCGAAGCGCTGGCCGCGGACGGAAGCCTGTATACCGAGAACCTGCGCACCGCCAGGCAGGCGGACGAGTTCACCACAAGCGGCGGCCGGGAGGTGCTTGAGCCGCGGTTCACGCTGCACGGATTCCGCTACGCGGAGATCTCCGGCTTCAGTGGCGACATCAGCCAAGTCACCATCAAGGCCCGTGTGGTGCACTCGGACATCACGGCAGCAGGGACGTTCGAGTGCTCCCAGCCGTGGCTGGACCGGCTGTTCCTGAACATCGACTGGGGACAGCGCGGCAACTTCATCAGCGTGCCGACCGACTGCCCGCAGCGAGACGAACGGCTCGGCTGGCTGGGCGACGCCCAGGTCTTCGCCCGCACCGCCTGCTACAACAGGGACGTCGCGGCGTTCTTCGCCAAGTGGCTGGACGACGTCGCCGACGCCCAGCTGGATTCCGGCGCGTTCGCCGACCTCGCCCCGCGCCTCGACCTTCGCAATGTGCGCGGTGTCGGGGCACCGGCCTGGGGCGACGCCGGGGTGATCGTGCCGTGGACGGTGTGGAAGATGTACGGGGATACGGGCATCCTGGACCGGCATTTCAGCGCCATGACCGCGTGGATGGACTTCCTCGAGCGGACCAACCCTGATTACCTGCGCACCCGCGAGCTCGGGAACAGCTATAACGACTGGCTGACACCGGGCGACGACGATACGCCACCTGAGCTGCTCGCCACCGCTTACTGGGCCCAGGACGCCGCGCTGATGGCCGAGATCGCCGACGCCACCGGGCGGGCGGACGACGCCGCCGGATACCGGGCGCTGTGGTCGAAGATCCGTTCCGCGTTCACCGACGCCTTCGTGGCCGCCGACGGCCAGGTCGCCTCAGGAACCCAGACCGCCTACGTGCTCGCCCTGCAGATGAACCTAGTCCCCGACGAGCAGCGTGCCACGGCGGCCGATCGCCTCATATCGGCGATCCAGGCCTCCGATTGGCACCTGGCCACCGGGTACGGCGGCGTGGGGCACCTGCTCCCGGTCCTCAGTTCCACCGGTCATACCGATGTTGCCTACCGGTTGCTCGAGCAGGGATCCATGCCGTCCTGGCGGTACATGGTCGAGGCGGGCGCGACCACGATCTGGGAGCGCTGGGACGGCTGGACCGCCGAGCGGGGCTTCCAGTCTCCCTGGATGAACTCCTTGAACCACTACGCGTTCGGCTCCGTAGGCGAGTGGCTCTACCGCTACCTCCTCGGAATCGACCAGGAACCCGGCACCGCTGGCTTCGGTCAGCTACTGCTCCGGCCACACCCCGGCGGGTCGCTGAGCTGGGCCCGCGGCTCGTACCGGTCCATCAGGGGACCGGTCAGCACCGGCTGGCAACGGTCCGGCGACCGGTTCACGTTCCGGGTGGAACTGCCGCCGAACGTCACCGCCGCCGTCCGCATCCCCAGCGGCCAAGCCGCCCAGGTCCGCGACGCGGAAGGAAACCCGCCCGCGTCGCTCGCCAGCTTCCCCGGTGCCCCGAACGCCCAGGAGGCGGTCTTCCTCGTCGGCTCGGGGACGCACGAGTTCTCCGGCCCGCCGATGACAGAACCGCCTCTGGTGCCCGCCCCCGACACTCGGTTATCGTGCCCGAGTGGACGATGAGCTCAGTGACCGCCTTGCCATCAGGGACGTCGTGGAGACCTGGGCCAATGCCAGGGACTCCGCGGACTGGGAGGCCTTCCGGGCCTGCTGGCACGACGACGGCTACATGATGGCCACCTGGTTCCAGGGCCCGAAGGAAGACTTCATCAGGGTCAGCCAGGAGGGCCTGGCCAGGGGCGTCAACATCCTGCACTACACCGGCGGCGTCCGGATCACCCTGGCCCCGGCCTCGGTGATGCCGACGAGGGCCATCTCGCAGACCAGGATGACGATCATGCAGCGCGCTGAGGTGCACGGCGTGCTGTGCGACGTGGCCTGCATCGGCCGGTTCTATGACTTCTTCGAGAAGCGCGCCGACCGGTGGGGGATCGTGCTGCGCCAGCCCATCTACGAGAAGGACAGGCTGGACCCGGTCGACCCGGCCGCCACGCTCAACCTGGATCCAGACGTGCTTGCCCGCTTCCCCGAGGGCTACCGCCACCTGGCCTACCTGCAGGTCCAGGTCGGCTACCCGGTCAAGCCCGACATGCCGGGCGTGAGCGGCCCGGAGGTAGAGCGCCTGTACCAGCGCGGCGCCGACTGGCTGGCCGGCCTGCCCCTAGCCCCGTAGACCGCCCGAGCCCTGCACCTTTCATGATCGTGGGTAGTTTTGGGCATCTATTGCCAGTTTCTACCCATGATCATGAAACAGCCTTGTGGGGCGAGACGATCACGATGTCCAGAGTCCGCGGGCCGTGCACGCCCTCGACCCGGCTCAGCTCGATGTCGCTGGTTGCGCTTGGCCCGCTGATCCAGGTCAGCGGCCGCGCCGGGTCGAGCGCCGCGACGGCGTCGGGCACGGCGGCGACGATCTGCCCGGTGCGCACGACGGCCACGTGGTAGTCGGGCACCAGCGTGAACGCCCGGCTGCCCTGCCCGGGCCCGGCGTCGAGCACGATGGTCCCGGTCTCGGCGATCGCGACCGCGCATGTCGTCACGACCCCGTCCAGGGCGTCGAGCGCCGCGATGTCCAGCGGCGGGTCGTCGGGGACCGCCCCTTCAAGCAGCGCCGACCAGTCGGCCGGGAACCCCCCGGGCACGCCGATCCGCTGCGCTCCGCGCCTTGACGTCGGGCGGGCGCCGACCGCGTCCGCGATGACCTGTCCGGCGTCGCCGGCCGCGCAGCGGCGCACGGTTGCCCGGTAGTCGCTGGCCCGCTCCTCGAACAAGCCGACCAGGGCGTCGTCGGCCTGCCCCGGACCGCGGCCGGGCGGCGCGTACCGCCGCGGGATGTCGGCGGTGGCGGTGATGTCCGCGGTGGCCGCGCGGATCCGCCCCAGAATCTCGTCCCGGCTGCTCATTCCGGCCGGTCCTCTCGCGAGCGCTCCGCCTGCCACCAGTCGCGGAACGTCTGCCGGGGCGGCCGGGGCAGATCCCGCGACGCGGTCCAGGCGGCCAGCGGGCCGGGCAGGTGCCGGATCCGGTCGTAGCGCCGCCCGAGCAGCCGGCCGGCGTGCCCGGCCCGCAGGGCCACCCTCCAGCGGCGCGGATCGCTCATCGCCCAGGCCAGGCCCCGCATGGCCGCGTCCTCCGGCCCAGGGACACGATGATGCGAGCGCTTGTCGTCGACCACCCGGGAGCGGAGGTGGACGAGCATGGCGGGTATGTCGATCGCGACCGGGCACGCGTCATAGCAGGCGCCGCACAGCGTCGATGCGAACGGCAGGTCGGGGTTGTCGGCCACGCCGGTGAGCTGGGGGGACAGCACGGCCCCGATCGGCCCGGGGTAGACCGAGCCGTAGGCGTGGCCGCCGGTGCGCTCGTAGACCGGGCACACGTTCAGGCAGGCCGAACACCTGATGCAACGCAGCGCGGCCCGGCCGCGCGGGTCGGCCAGCGTCGCGGTCCGGCCGTTGTCCAGCAGGACCAGGTGGAAATCCTGGCCCTCGACCGACCCGGCCCACATCGAGGTGTACGGGTTCATCCGCTCCG